>ERZ839823.782-NODE-782-length-40571-cov-4.053584_pt1 | contig 40571 bp, 47 predicted proteins | sample MGYA00519862_ERZ839823 | MGnify/ENA primary metagenome ERZ839823 (study PRJEB31850, sample SAMEA3708853) | human gut metagenome | biome: human gut; feature: human-associated habitat; material: faeces | place: China | collected 2014 ...
TCCATTTTTCTGGGGCAACCTTTCTTGCATCAGACATATAAATCTCGTGGTGCAATCTATCTTCGTTAATATCATTAACATACCCATTTTGTTCTAAATAAGGATCCATAAGAGCAACGGTTGCTGGCTCATTATCAAAAGAACCCATATTCATAATTTGAACGCATAATCCCTCATCAATCGTAAAATACTCTGCTAACGAACAATCAAGTTTCTTCTTTTGAAGTCAGGCAGGCGATTAATATACCACCTAGAACACTAACAATCTAATTCTATATGATTAAATCACTGTAATGAATATGTATATCTTCACAATCTATAAACATTACATAAAACACCCTGCCATATTGAGGTGTCTCCACAATTCTTCCATGGTCAAGAACAGAAATATAAGAACCGTCACTTTTTCTCATATGAAAATAAATATAGTCATTTTCATTGCCACCGTCAATCTGTTTCCAGATGCTGGATTCAATCTGTTTTTGTTCATCCTCCCGGATCAGGTTTCGAAAACTTTTCTTTGTATGTGAAAAGAATTCATCCAAATTTTTGTATCCTGTCATATGAAGAAATTCACGGTTGGCGTAAAACAATTCATCATCTTTTTTATCCGCTTTATAAATAATAAATGCACCCGGAAGATGTTCTGAAACATCTTTAAGCGCAAATCCCAGTTGTTTACGGACTCCTGATTGAAGTCCTTCCCGATATTCCATACATCCATTTTTTCCATGTAGTTTTATTTCATAAAGTGCTGCATCTGCACATCGCATGAGTTGAGAATGATTTGATCCACTCCGTGGATATTCCGCATAGCCGAGAGAAATATAAAAAGAATGTTCTTCCCCTTTATACAAAAATGTTTTCGGTGTCTTTGTAAATTGCGTTAACTTTTCTTTTGCATCTTCATAAGTACAATTCGGTATAAGGACGCAGAACTCATCTCCTCCATTTCGTCCCAACAATACATCAGATGGAAAAAACTTTTTCATGCTGTCAGCCAGATTTTTTAAGGCACGGTCTCCGTATGTATGTCCATAAACATCATTGATAAGTTTAAAATCATCTACGTCTAGTAATGCAGCAATATAATGATTCCTTGGATTTTTTGCAATCATCCTCTCTGCCAGTGTATCAAAACCATAACGATTATAAATATTAGTCAGAGCATCCATATTCGCCAAAGTTTGAAATTTAATCTTACTTTCTCTGTACATAAGGATCACACAGGTAAGACCTGTCAGTAGCAGGACGATAACACTAAGAATTCCTCCAAGCAGAATTACAGATTTTTTATTTTCCCAGCCTCCCTTCGGCATTAATTCAAATTTCCATTTTTCCTCACCTATAGTAAATCCATAAGAAATGGGAGAAGTGAATTTATCATCTGACTGAGAAATGATTTCATAAGTGTCATCCCATGGAGCAACTGTTTTGGAAAGCCTATACTCATATCCAAATTCTGATACTGCACTGAGCGACCCTGAAAAAACATCCGGAACACGCAGAATAACAATCGTAAATCCCCAGAAATATTCCTGTCCCGTTCCATCTTCCAAATAAACCGGATTGCGAACGGCAATTCCTTCTCCACCCTGTTTTAATTCGAATGGTCCCTGTGTAATCAGTATATGATCATCTCTTGCATAACAGGATATTTTTCCTCGCTCCTTATCATTAAGCAGATCAATCTTCCCTGCTTCGTTTCCCTCTTCCGGATATATATCAGTCACAACACCATTTGGAGCAAGCTGTATGCTTTCTACAGAATCATTCACTAAATTGTTCGCAATCGTATCAAATTTGTTAATGGTCCCATTTTCGTCAATCAGCAGTTGCTGTAACGTATGAGCAATCTCAATTCCATCAGAAATTTCCTGTTTGATACGTTCACCATAGGTTGTTGCATTCAATTGCGTTATTGTGAGTTTATTTTCTTTTTCATGAAGATTTGTTTTGTATACGATTAGACCTGCAAGACACGTTCCTATCAAAAAAATAACAAGAGAAATAAATATTTTTTTCTTCACTTCACACACTCCCCAGGATTTTTTGAATATTGCAAACATTTTAGTCCTGAAATGCAATAGGAATATTAAATCAGATTATTGCCCTTAAAGGCATATGCTCTCTCGGCATTTCTAAAACTGTATTTTTCTAGCTACAGAGATTCAATTTTCTTACCTTGCAATGCCATTTCCTCAATTTCATAATTCATTCATCTACAAATTCCAGTTTATCTATCTAATCCTCTGAAAACGCTGTATTTTCAAGGCTTTTCGCTTGCCTTGTGTTCCGACCTTATGTATTTTCCCTTGTTTTTGCCCTTATGAGCCGAAACAAGGGAAAGTTTTTATTCTCCGCCAACTACTTTATCCAGTAGCCTTGCGGAAGTACGCTTCGCTTCCCTTGTAGCGTGAGCGTAAATGTTCATTGTGGTACTGACATCAGCGTGTCCCAAAAGCTCCTGCACATCCTTCGGCGCAGCTCCGTTAGAGAGCAGGTTGCTTGTGAATGTGTGTCGAAGTTGATGGAAATGGAAGCCCTCCAAGCCGTCAACCTTTCGGCTTGCCGTCCTGCACATAAGCCCCACCGTACTCGGCGCTTCATAAGAGCCGTCCGGTCTAATGCAAACAAAAGATATTTCCTTGTAGCCTTCGGGAGCTTGCTCCGTTCTCGGCAAACTGTATACCTCGTAGTAAGTACGGTCTTTTTCCTTGACTTCACTATAAAAGTTGAGGATATACAGTTCTCCGTAGCGGAAACGGTTCTTGTGCTGTTCGGTCTTGGCTGTCCGCAGGATCTCCGCCAGCGTGTCACAGAAGTCCACGGTGCGGATTTTCTTGCGTTTGGTCGCTCCTATCCCCGTCTTGTGTCTTGCGCCGTTGTATCGCATACTGCGTCGTACCGTGAGGTACTGCTTTTCAAGATTGATGTCTTGCCAAGTCAGCCCGCAGACCTCGCCAATGCGAAGTCCGGTGTAATATGCGATCTGTATGGGGAGAAGTGCGGGATTGTCCTTTGCTCTCAGAAAATCCTCAAGCCTCAGATATTGTTCGTGAGTAAGCGTAGGCGTGGAAGCCGTTTCACCGTTTTCGTCGGAAAACAGTTCATAGTTTTCCTTTTTCCCTCGCCAAACAACATACTGCATCGGATTGAAGGATATTAACCTTTTGGGAAATACCGCAAAACGGAATGCCCCTTGCAGGACGGCGGAGAATAGCCGCAAATACCCTTTACTGAGCGGCTTTGCAGTCGTACCGTCTGGATTTACCCCACCGAAGCTGAGAAAATCTATGAACGCCTGCAAATGGTCTGCGGTCACGCTTTTCAGTTTTCTGCTGCCGATGGGATATTGCTTGATACGGTTGACTGTGCCTTGATACGCCATCACCGTACCGTTGCTCAGATTGCTTGGTTTCAGTTCTTCCTCCACCCACATATCGAGCAGCATTGCCACCGTTGCATTTTCGGATTTTGCTACGAATTTCTTTTCTTCGTAATCCTCCATCGCTTTGCGGAGCAAGGCTTCCGTTTCGCTTTTGCTTTCAGTACCCGCAAACTCCCGCTGTACCTGTCTGCCGCTTTCATCTTCGATATAAAAGCGGTAGTACCACTTTTTGCCTTTCTTTCTTACAGAACCTTTTGCCATAGATAAAAATCTCCTTTCTATCCGTGGCAATCGGGACTGTGACATATGGTGTGCGTAAAACGAATAATGTCACTTCTGCCGGTTGTTTTCAATCGGCATTTTTAATTGTCAAGGTGCCACGGAATTTTTCTTTTCGGCAAGCCTATTCTCGGCTTCCGTCACTATCCCGAATAGATCGCCCATCTTTACGGCGGTGCGACCTTCATCGTAGATATGTAAAATCCCGTCAAGGAATCGCTTCATATCTTCGATAGGTAATTCCATTTCTTTGCGATATACTCTTTCGGTAATCGCTCCCGACTCGATAGCATATCTCATAAGCGACTGCTTCAAGCCTTCGTCCTCTGCCACACGGTCAACCTCTGTCATAGCGTCGGCAAAGTAGTGACAAAGCACAGAGTATAAATCAATCAGCTTTCCGAGAAATGTAGTGAGCAACTGTTGGTGCGGTTCTCCGCTGACCGTTGAGGAAACCGTATCAAGATACTTCTTGATATGCTCTTCTATGTCCTTTTGGCAAAGCGTCCTGCTGTCGTATTCCTTATCATCGGAAAGACCCGTCAGCCATTCGGGAGTGGTAAGAAGTGCGTCGGCAAGACCGTTAATAATCATTGTTCGCTTCGGATCGACACCATCCGCTTCATACCTTTGAATGGTAGACTTGTTTACACCGATACGCTTGCCAAGCTCCGGCATAGAAAGCCCCAGTTCTATTCTGCGCTCCTTAATGCGTTCCCCGACTTGTTTTGGGGTAAACATTGCTTCTTCTTTCAAGGAATTCACCTCCCGTTTGAGTATAGTATAACATATATAAGCTCAATTTGCAACCACTATTTACGAAAAATATTAAAAATATTTCTTAAAAGGTTGCAAAACGGGTTGACAGGCAATAGTAAAATAAGTATAATAAGAATGCCAAAGTTGCATTTTGAGTATTTTAGAAAGGAGGATAGAATTATGAACGCATTCAAAATGGGAATGACGATAGAAGAAGCGGCAGAAACCAGCGGCATCGGCAGGAATACAATGCGAAAGCTGGTAGACTGGGGCAAGCTGCCTGTTCTGAAGGTCGGGCGAAAAACCATTATCCGCAGGGACACGCTGGAACATTTTATGACCGTCAATCAGGGCAGAAACCTACTGTGTCAGGATGATGTCCGCAAAGTTGAGTAAACCGTTCTCTAAGCCCTCGGCGTTAGAGAGCGAAATACACCCCTCGCACAAATCTGCGATTTGTACTCTGGGTATTTCGCCCCTGCGGGGAGCCTGTATCACAGCTTGCCGGTCACTACCGCCGCTATGATACAGTGAAAATTGCTGCCGCAATTTTCGTTGGCTGTCCCGTCGGCACTTGCCGCCGAAACAGCCGCAACCGACAAATCGGTTGCAAAATAAGAACGCACCTTTACAACACAGAACGGAGATGATTTATGACACGCCACAGCTTTATTCAGATGTCGAAGCTGTCCAATGTCAAGGGAAGAATATCGTATATTACAAGCCACGCAAGGCAGGAAAACCTCTATGCCACCTACCGCACCGCAGACACTGCCTTTTGGAGCGACCTCGCAAAAGAGTGCCAGCAGGAGTTTAATCGAAGCGGAGCAGACGGCAAGTGTATCGAAGCAAGGGAACTGATTATTGCCTTGCCCGAAATTTACACCGCCTATGAGCCGCAGCAGGTACTTGAAGATTTCACAGAGGAATTTCGCAGACGGTACAATGTGGAATGTGTATCGGCTCTCCACCACAATAAGAAAAAGACCAATTATCACATTCACCTCATATTCAGCGAACGGCGGTTACTTGCCGAGCCGGATATAAAAATTGCCACCCGAAGCGTATTCTACGATGAAACGGGAAAACGGGTGCGCACCAAGAAAGAGATAGCCGATGAAAACGGAAAAGTCCGTGAAGGCTGCACCGTGATCCCCAAAGGCGGCATTTACGAACAGCACCTATTCACCGTAAAGGATGACCGTTTCAAAAGCGAGCCGTTTTTGGATGAAGTCAAGAGAAATTATACCGACCTTATCAATCGGCATATTTCTGATCCCGAACACCGATTAAAGGTGTTCGATCCCGACAGTATCTATCTGCCAACCAAGAAGATCGGCAAGAACAATCCAAAAGCCGCAGAGATTGAAGCCGACAATGCCGCAAGGCAGGAATGGAACAGAACAGCGGATATGGCGCTCATATCGGGGATAGAGAAAACAAAGATACTGGAAATCAAGAAAGAGGAGATACACCAAAAAGCAAGCCAGTCCATTAAGACAAACGGATGGCTGCCCAACCTATTCCGCAATATCGTGAGTAAGGCAAAGGAATTTTTGCAAAACTTAATACGGCAGACGGCATTACCGCCGAAGCCAATTCTCAATATGGATATGGCAGAATTCCGTACAATGCAAAAACTGATGATACGGGTGCAGGACAGGGCGAGAGAAATCCGCAGCTTGCAGGATGAAGTACCGAAGTTAACGGCACAGCTTGCCGAAACAAAGGGCATATTCAAGAGCAAGGAGCGAAAGGCGTTAGAAGCGCAGATACAGCAGACGGAGGAAAAAATCTCCGCTATGCTGGAAGTGTTACCCGAAATCTTGAAAGATGACGGTTATCCCGATGTGCAGGCGTTTATGGCAACCTACCGCAAGGCGGAAGCCGTAGTTGATAACTACAACCGAGAACTTGCCGAATGGGAGCGCAATGTCAAGGAAAGCCGCAGACCAACCGAAAAAGAACGGTATGTACCGCCCGAAAAGCAAAGCGTCCGTGACCAACTCAAACGGTTGCAGACAGAGGGCAGACAACCAAAATCCAAGCACCGATCCCACGACAGAGAAAGATAGCTTTAACATCGAAAACAACACCGCAGGGCAGCTCTCTGCCTTGCGGGCTTACATACATTTTGACAGTGAAACACCCTGCAAGATTTTAGGTCTTGCAGGGTGTTTAGATTATTCCGTCATTCGTTTAAGCAAATCCGCACGATACTGGAGTTTCCGAGCAAGCTCAATCGGGGTATAGCCCCAATCATTTTTTGCATTCACTTCCAGCGTGCAGTTTTGGAATATGACATCATACAACGGCGCAAAATCCTCGTCGGTAAACTTCGGATGGCTGATAAGGTACTGAATAGCCGCTCTGTGTTTTGCGTCCAACTGATTTATATCTACGCCGGCGTCTATCAATATCTGTGTCAGTTCCACTGTCTGCTCCATAATGTGCTTAGGGCGAGAAAACAGAATGTGGAACAGTGTTTCGCTTTCTTCATTTGTGCCCTTCAATTCTGCACCTTCGCCAATCAGAAACTTCACGATGTCATACCTGTTTTGGGGTGTTTGATTCGCCATAGCGCAGAATATGACAGGAGAGCCGTCCTGGGGTGTTTCATTCAAAAGTCGCTTGTCATAGACTTCTTTGAACTGTGCCAGCGTCTGCGTTCTTGCAGAAAAGTACATATTCATACCGTTCATCCCCCTTGGAGAATCTGTTTTTTGTATATGAGGTTTAAATGGTGATGCTTTAAACAGCGGACGAGATAATTACATCTTTTTTTATTTCAATCGCAGCATCTAAGGCATTTTGAAATATCGTTAAAAAATCTCTGCCGTCACTGGTTATAAAATAATTTGATAAATCAGTTATTTGATTACTGATTTTATTGCCCCAAGGCGGTTGTTTTGTCAGATCCTCAATATCCCATATCGCTTTATCTGGAGATAAATTTTTCAATTCGTTTTCGATTGTATTCAATTCTACTTTGGCATTAGGGACATTTGCATTTGCCAATTTTCCTTGATACAATTCATTCATAATGACCGGGAATCTTGTGCCCCAATTTCCACATTCTAAATTATAGGCAACTGTTGAAAAAAAGGAATGTAAAAATGAAGCAGCACCTATCTCATACCAAATGCAACCAACTTTAAATCCAACCATAAATTACCGCCTTACTGTTTTAATACTATTTCAATGCCATTACAACTCTTCAAATTTGAAACCCTAATTATTCCCAGTAGCCCGACATTTCAAAGTCAACGCAGTCAAACTCTATAATATTGTCCCAATCCCTCGCCAAAATGATATTATCAACTTGTTCAGCCACATACAACTCGTCCAATGTTTTATAGTAGGCAACAGCTTGCCTTTCAATATTTCCGCATCTTTGGAATGAACACATACCATCATAAATAGTAATCATATATTCATCGGGTTTATCTTTGAATACTAAGCGCAGCTCTGCCTCAATATGTTCTTCGTTTATGCTTTTTAACAGCAAGGTTTTTATTTCTTCAAAAGTATATTTTGTCATAACATTCTTTCCGTTTACGGCTTTCATAGGTGATAGCTCATTTTTATTCGATACCCGCATAGCCCGCAATACAAGCTTGGAAATCGAGCTGATCGTATGCGCTAAGTCAAATCCCATATCCGCAGCCCCCTTCGTGGACCGAAACTATTGCTTAAAATTAAAATAAGGATGCCCCTTACCCAATCACCTTACCCGATTGTGTATCAACAAAATACCTTTTACCATTTTCAATGTGAAATTCCAAATCAGTTCCTACGGGAAGATTGTATATAGCAAGAATAGCGGGTTCAATATTTGCGAAGGTATTAAAGTCCACAACTGTCATATTTTTGCTGTTATTAATATATTCTTGCGTGTCCGTATCACCGATGGCTCGCCAACCATTATCAGCCGCATTGGTACTATTTTCACGGAATATCCATTTTAGTTTGGATTTTCCCTCTAACAAAGACTTAGTGATAATCATTCCACCTGCATTACTGATAAAAATTGCTTTCTTATTCTCTTTATTTTCCTTTTTGAAAATATCAAACAATCCCATAATTCACCCCGCCACTTTGATTTCAAGGCTAATTATACCATATAAGTTCAAAATAATCTACTACTGTGTATCAAACGGCTGGATTGCTCCTGTAAAATGTGTAATGAGATCTTCAGATTACACCCGAAATAAGAAAAGCCGCCGTATGTTGACGGCGACCTTTCTTGTGCAATTTTAGCGGTAAATAAGCTCGTTTAATACGATTTCCATAGCAGCGTTTCGCAGGTTGTTCATTTTCTGTACCCACAGCATTTGGTTTTCCGCTTTGAGCGTTTCCGTCACTCCCTCTTTTTCGGAAAGCTGTTTTACCAGCCGAGAGAACATTTCCTCTGCTTGCCGGTCAATGTCGGCAAGGTAACTGTTCAGTTTGCCGCTGGTGAGCAGAGAGGTATACAGCGCCCTGCGATTGGCTTTGAGATAGCGTCGGTGCCGTTGCCCCCATACACCGATATGCCGTTCTTCTTTTTCGGCGGGTAACTCCAAGCAAGGGATATAGTAATCGCCTTGCAATTCATACCAAAGCCCGTTGCGCTTGTCATAAATGTACTTGTCCATCTTGAAATCCTCCAGTATAATATATTCGCACATATGTCACAGTTTCCCGATTGCCACACCTTGTTATATCGTGTTGTCGGTTTTTCTTGCCCTTGCTTTTGCCCTTATAAGGTGTTGGAGCAAGGGTGAAACGGTGTGAAATCGTATAAAGGGATAAGGCGAACACATTGAGATAAACCCTTTGTTTTCAAGCGCTTCGGAGGTTTTTATTAACGCCCTATGCAGGGTAGTAACCACTTATAAAATTGTGGTTTTCAAATTCCGATTTGTCGAGCCATTTTTCATTTTCATAATTCTACAAAAGAACTGGACACCCACAATGATAACCATCGTATCAAAATTGATGTCCAGTTATGGTCGGGGTAGTGTTATAGTAGTCGGGCTGAAACCCGCATAAATAAAGGCTTTTTACGCAGTCAAAACAGTACATTAACTCAAAATTTAAGCAAAACACCGACCAAAAACAGCACCGTTTTAAGTCTTAAATGTGAAATGAGGGAAAATAATGCTTAACATAAAAGAATCTGTAAAAATACTTTGTATTGTTACTGTATCGGTATTGACTGTCGGCTGTAAAAAGCATAATGCCGATTATACTTCATCGGAAAATATCGGAGATGTAAGCTTCATTGTTTCCGAAAAATCAGCAGAGAGCGAAATGATTTCTTCGGCGGAGAATGTGTCCTCGGAGCCCTGTGCAAATGTTGCACAAGGTTCACCAGCCGAAAGCTCTAATATCGCGAAACCGAATAAAACGGTATCGCAGGTTAGAGAACAACCGAAAACTTCTTCGGCTTCACCGTCTAAAACAGATACCGTACAAACGCCGCCGGAAACGAAACCCGAAACGCCTGCAAACGCAACTGCGGCGGATACCAAAGCTGTTGCCGACCGGGTTATATATTACCTAAATAAAGCACGGGCGAATATAGGCAGCGGAGAGCTAAAAAAACTGCCGCGCCTGACAGGGTACGCAGAGTACAGGAGCAGTCAGCTGCCGTCAAACTTTGCCCATGATATATCCGACTGGTTCGCTGCGGCGAAAGCCACGGGCTACGGAAGATATACGGAAATGCCGGACGGCAGCGGGAGCTATGATATAGGCGCGCAGGAAGCAATAGCAATGGCGGGCATAGTCGGCAGCGCGGACAAAATAGGTGAGTGCTTAGCGCAGATAATAATAGAAAGCCACCGCCATTGGCCGTATGTAGGTTCAGACGAAATGAAATATACCGGCGTGGGTGTAACCTGCGTTGACGACTTGTGGTATACTTGCATTATGGTAACGGCGACAGACGAATACGAAAAGTAACAGTTAAATATTTTTAAATCCAAGCCTCGGTTTTTCCAAACGGAAAAGCCGGGGCTTTTTGCATTTCCATAAAAATCAAATACGGGGAGGTGAGTCCGATGTATCAATAAAGCCGGTGGGACCGGCAAAGCGGAACGCCAAGCCGTCCGCAACAAAAACAAATATAAAAAACTAAAAAAGGAGAAATCAAAAATGTTTAAGAAATTCTTTAAAAAATTAAGCCGCAAGGCAGATAACGCCGTTATAGCCACAAGCGTGGCGCTCAAAAACCGCAAGGCAGAGGGCTATGTAGATACCGGCGTAAAGATTTTAATTGCGGTGGTTTTGGGAGCGCTGGTGCTCACATTGCTTTACGCACTTCTCAAAACAACCGTTATGGGAACCGTAACTACAAAGGTTTCAGAGCTGTTTAATTACAGCGGAGCCACCACCTGATAAACCAAATACGAAAGGAAATAAATTACAATGAAAAAGTTTTTAGATAAGCTCCGCAGAGGAGCAAATAATTTGGCAATAGGCGCTAAATGCGCATTACAGACAAGAAAAGCCGAGGGCTATGTGGATACGGGAGTTAAGATCCTTATAGCCGTAGTCCTCGGCGCACTGGTGCTGACTCTGCTTTACGCATTGCTCAACGGCACCGTTATGCCGAAGGTCACCGAAAAGGTGAACAGTATGTTCGCGTATACGGCATAGACGGCATAAAAATCAGAATCCATAGGCGGGGCGTAAAAGCTCCGCCGAAAGGAGGGTTTACATTTGAGAGAAAATATGCTTCCGGTAATTGAGAAATTTACCGGAACTGAATACAGTACCGCGGGGTTTGTAATAACGGCAATATTACTTTTGCTGATCACAGGCTTTGCGGGATATATAACCGGCAAAAGCGCGGCTGAAAGCTTCGGCGGAAATAAAAAGAAAACCGCGGTTGTTTTCACCGTAACGGCGCTAATAACAATGGCGGCGCTGCTCTGTTTTTTCGGAGCGTCGGCAAAGGCGGCGCGTGGGGGTGTGATGTGTATTATCATGCTGTACGCGGCATTTGAGGATATTAAAACACGCGAGTGTGCAGACTTTTTATCCGTGATGCTCGGTATGACCGGGATTATAGGTAAAGAGCCGAAAGAGTTGATTTTATCCTTAATTGCCTTTGCCGGGATTGTTTTAATACTTTTAATATCTTCCGCCGTAACCAAAAACGGGATAGGCGGTGGAGATGTCAAATTTGCAGGCGCGGTATCCCTTGTGTTAGGATTCTTTAATACCGCCGCAGCGTTGGTATTAGGCTTGCTTGCGGCAGTGGTAATAAACAAGCTTAGAAAACAAAAGAGCTTTCCGCTGCTGCCGTATTTAGCGCCGGCATTTATGACGGCATATTTTATGACTTGAAAGGCGCGACTTAATTCAAACAGCGTGCCGCTTAATATTAAGTTATATAAAACAGCAGTAAGCGGCAAGACACAAAAAAGGAGGAATTGTATAGATGCGTAATAGAACAATATTAGGTATTGTCTGCATATTTTTAAGCCTTTTAATTACATTCGGCTTTTCGCCCTTAATAAACAGGCTTTTGGGCGGAGATATGACGGTTATAAGACTTTCACGGGATGTAAGACAGGGTGAGGAAATAACGGCAGACTGTACCGAAAGCGTAAAGGTGAAAAAGTCCACCGTGCCAAGCGGAGTAATTTTTAATTTAAAGGATATAAAGGGAAAATATGCTTTGTCGGATCTGTACGCGGGGGATTATCTTAAAAAAGAAAAGCTGTCGGGTACTGGCAATAGTGTAAAGGAAGCGTTCGCAAGCCTTGACGGGGATAAAAGCGCCGTCAGCTTTACGGTTAAAAGCCTTGCGGCGGGGCTTTCGGGCAAGATAACCGCCGGGGACATTATAACCCTGCTAATAACCGACAAAAACGGCGAAACCAAAATCCCGCCGGAGCTTAAATACCTGAAGGTCATAACCACCACAACGGGCGACGGCACCGACGCAGATAAGGCAAAGGCAAACGAAAACGGAGTAAAGCCGACCGCCGCTGCCGTGACCGTGCTCTGCAATTCGGTGCAGGCAAGGCTTATTGCCGAATATGAAAACAGCGGTAATATACAGGTTTCTTTAGCTTACAGAGGTAAAGCGGAAAACGCCAATGTCTTTTTAGAGGCGCAGGAAAAATATTTCGGAGGGAAATAAAAGAATGAGTAAATTAACACTTCTTTGCGGACCGCCCCAAAGCGGCAAGACCACAGTAGGAATTAAAATAGCGCAGGAAATATATTACCACTTTAAGGGCAGCGTAATATATATTTCCGCCGACACCGTAACGCCGTTTATGGGATTGGTTTTTCCAAGCGCGTCAGAAAAGCAGCTTTTTTCTTTAGGAGAAGCGCTGGAGCATACAAGCATTACAAAAGAGAATGTTTTGCGGCATACCGTGCCGCTGCCGAAAGCGGACAATTTCGGATTTTTGGGATACAAGGCGGGAGAGAACAGATATACATATTCAAGACCCACCAAGGATAAAACCGCAGAGTTTTTTGAGGTGTGCAAGACGCTGGCGGACTATGTGTTTTTGGATTGCACCTCGTCGCTTGACGATCCCTTATCCGTTTACGGTATGGCGGCGGCGGATAAAGCCGTGCAGTTAGTAACGCCGGATATTCGCTCGGCGGCATATTACGCTTCTTTTGAAAAGACATATGAGCAGATCAAGGGCAAGTCAATCGGGGTTATTAACATAACAGATAAAGATCTTTACCTGCCGGTAGGCGAAGTGAAAGCGGGGTTTGCAAACGCTAAATATATACTGCCTTACAGTATATATTTAAAGCAGCAGTATATAACCGGAGAGCTGACTCACAAAATACCCGATCAGAAATTCAGCGCTGTGTGTCGCGGCATTGCGGGGGCGGTGCTGTGAACGGGCAGGAATTTCTAAATTTGCTCCAAAGCACGCAGCGGCATATATCCGCTGTATATTCGGGCGCTGTAAACGGCAACAAAAAGGAGCAGTTAAGGGCATATACCGAGCAGTATTTAAGGCAAAGCGGGTATACCGATGAAACGGAGCTTAAAGCGCTGACGGACAGGCTGTATTCGGAAATGGCGGAGTATTCCGTCCTTACCAAATATCTCGGCAGAAAAGATGTTGAGGAAGTCAATGTAAACGGCTGGGACGATATAGCCGTCACCTACCGAAACGGCATAACGGAAAAAGCGGACGAGCATTTTTTAAGCCCACGGCACGCCGAGGACATTATAAAGCGGCTGCTGCACCATTCCGGCATGATAATAGACAACGCCTCCCCCATAGCTCAGGGGCATTTGCCCGGCAACACACGAATAACCGCAGTTAAAAGCCCTGTTGTTGATGAGGACAGAGGGATAGCCGCCTCAATAAGACTCTTACACAATTCAGATATTACTACCGGGAAGATAGTCTCTGTCGGCACGGCGACAAATAAGATGGTGGATTTTCTTTGTATGTGTCTGCGCTACGGGGTTTCATTTCTTGTGGCGGGGGCTACATCTTCTGGTAAGACCACATTGCTTAACGCTTTATTGGACACCGTTCCCGACAGCAAAAGAATTTTCACCATTGAATCGGGTTCAAGGGAATTATCTTTAGTAAAGCGAAAGAACGGCAAGGTGGTAAATAATGTTGTGCATACGCTTTCCCGCCCGTCGGACGATGAGGGGCTGAATATTGCCCAGGAGGATCTTGTTGTGGCGGCTCTCCGTTTTGACCCGGATATTGTGGTTGTAGGTGAAATACGGGACAGCGAGGCGTATTCGGCAGTAGAGGCAAGCCTTACCGGGCATACCGTGGTTTCCACCATTCACGCATTGGCGGCGGACGCGGCGCATACAAGACTGGCGCTTTTGTGTCAGAAGAAGTTCCCTATAAAGTTTGAAACCTCGCTTTCCCAAGCGGCGCAGGCGTTTCCGCTGGTGGTGTTCGCCCACAGATTAGAAGACAGCAACCGAAAGATAATGGATATATCCGAGTGTATAGTGTCGGGTGACGGAAACAGAGAATACCGCACGCTTTTCAGATATGCGATTACGGAAAACAGCATAAAAAACGGAAAGTATGTAATAAAGGGGCATTTTGAGCAGCCGGAGATTATGAGCGACAGCCTTAAAAAACGGCTTTTGCAGTACGGCGCACCGGCGGATGTATTAAGGAAATTTGAAACGAGAGGGGCGGATTACAAATAAAAAAGCCCTGCATAAGCAAGGCTTTCAGGTGTGTGTTCAGGCTATCGGCACACTTTGCATATAAAGTGTGTCGGGGCAGTAGTCAATGTCATTCGGCCATACTACCGTTCCGAACTCAACATTTACGGAATTGAAAAAATCGGGGTTTTTAAGCGGTGAAAATACCGGAATATCCAGCAGCACTTTAGCGTCAAATTTTCTTTTTTCTCCGTTGTTAAAGGTGAGCAAAAGCGTATACCCGTCGCAGGGAACAGCACTTACAACGCGCGGACCTAACGGCGCGCCCTTGATGATTTCTGACATAGTATTACCTCCGTTTCAGCGTAAAGGATCAATACGAAAGGTTTCTTCTCCGTTTGAGGCGAGCTTCCAGTTGGCTTTTAAATCGTCCTCGTGGAGCAGACACCAGGCCTTAACAAATGCCGCTTGCTTTTTCGGAAAATCTCCGGAGATTATTTCTCCGTCAAGACCGAAAACAGCTTCGTGGTCTCCGTAAAACACATGAATGTGGGGAGAGCTGTGGCGGCCAAAATCTTTCCAGTTCATTTTAACAAGAATACCGTAGAACATTGATAAAGTCGGCAATTAAAACACCTACCGTAATTTATTCTATATTTATTTTAAACCAATATCCGCAATTAGTCAAGCGGATTAAAAGGGGGAATGAAAAATGATTTTTAAATTTTTATCTGCGCTTATGTCTGTAATAGGGATATGTCTTGTATTTGAGCTTACTCCCGACAGCATAACCGACGGTCTTTTAAAGGCGCTAAAGCCTAAAAATACAATAGCGGCAAGGTCGGCGGCATTAAGAGGAAAAGAAAAGCAATCGGCATATTTGCGGCTAATAAAGCTTAAAAATGCGCTGAAAGCAACAGGCAAAACAAAAAGCTTTTCGGTATCCGTTACGGCGGCGGTTGCGCTTATGTTTTTGGGCGCTGCCGCGGCGGTAATGCTGAACAATATTTTCCTGCTGCCGGTATTTTGTATTGCCTGCGGCGCCGCGCCTTTTCTGTATCTTTCGTCTATTATCTCCGCCTATGAAAAGCAGCTTGCCGATGAAATGGAAACCACCATTTCGGCGGTCACCAATTCATATTTGCGCAGCGAGGATATTATTTCCTCGGTAAAGGAAAACCTAAAATATATTAAACCGCCGCTTTACTCTGTGTTTGAGGAATTTTTAACCGAGACCGAGGCAGTATCGCCGGATATAAAGGCAGCCCTAATAAATATGTCGGACAAAACGCAGGACGGTATTTTTAAGGAATGGGTTTTAGCGCTTGTAAGATGTCAGGACGACCGAACGCTTAAAGATACGCTTTTGCCTATTGTCGCCCGACTTTCGGATGTACGGCGGATTAACACCGAGCTTTCCGGCATTTTAAGGGACGCTAAAAACGAATACCTAATGATGGTGCTTTTGGTTGTGGGCAATGTGCCCTTGTTATATCTTCTTAACCGGGATTGGTTTAATACCCTTATATATACCACACCCGGCAAGGCGGTAACGGGCATTTGCGGCGCGGTAATTTTAGTCACCTTTATTCTAATGAAGAAATATACCAAGCCTGTGAAAGTGAGGGATTAAATGTGTTTTTAAAAATAGTTTTCTGCGCGGTGCTATCCGCAGGCTTAATACTTGTATCATTGGATATTTTTAAAATACCGTATCTTAAAACCTCAAGGGCGGTTAAAAGTCTCTTAAAAAAGCGGAGCAAAAAGGAGTCCGCTGCCGAGCTGTGGCTATCGGGAGTGTCGGTAAGGCTTGCAAAGATTATACATATAAACGAATATAAAAGAATTTCACTTGCAAACGACCTTGCAAGCGCGGATATACCCTTAACACCCGAACAGTTTAAAGCAAACGCCATTGTAAAGGCGGGGGTTACAGCGGTATTCGCCGTTCCGTTCGCCTTTATATTCCCGCTTTTGTGCCCCGTGTTTTTAATAGCGGCAGTTGTTACATATACGGGCGAGAACCGAAAGCTATCCAAAAAGCTTAAAGCAAGGCGGGAAAAAATTGAGTACGCTCTGCCGGGGCTTGCAAATGCCGCAGAAAAAACCTTAAAGCATTCAAGAGATGTTTTATACATTATTGAAAGCTATTCCGCAAATACCGAAAAGGAGCTTGCCGACGAGCTTAAAATAACGGCGGCGGATATGCGGTCTGGCGGGTATGAAACGGCGGTAACAAGGCTTGAGGGCAGGGTCGGCAGCCCTATGATGTCGGATATATGCAGAGGGCTTTTAGGTATTATCCGCGGCGACGATATGCGGATGTATTTTTCGTCGCTCACGCTGAAATTATCCGATGTCCGCCGTGAAAAGCTGAAGGAAAAGGCGAAGAAAGCGCCCAAAAGGGTTAAAAAGCTGTCGGTCGCGCTGCTTGTCTGCTTTATGCTTATATATATGACAGTTATAGTTTGCCAGATAAGCGCGAGCCTCGGTTCGCTGTTCGGAGGATAAATTATGTGGAAAAAACTAAAATCTAAAAAAGGGGACGGATATGTTGAGGTATGTATTTCGGCGCTGGTCCTTATAACCTTCGCCGTTATACTTCTTAACATTTTTGAGCTTATAATGCTCCGCATATCTTTAGGGCAGACCGCCGACGACCTTATAACCACCGCCTGTTATTCGGGCGGATTTACCGATGAATTCTGGGCGTGCGATACTCGACACTGCGACGAATATCTTTACTACGATATAGACTACGGCGCGGATGAATTTTTTGACGCGACCGCCGAAACGGTGCAGTTAGGCGACAGTATGTGGGTAGAGGTATCCGCCGGAATGGATGTTAAGGGCGCTGGGGCGTTTAAAATACCCATGACCGTGACGGTTAAAAGATTCGGAATTTCTGAGAGGTACTCAAAATGATGTGGAATAAAAAAGCCGACGGATATATTCCCGCCTGTATAATAACGGTCTGCGTTTGTATGGTCTTGTCCGTTACCCTTTCCTTTATATCCGCTGTAACGGCGGTAAATCAATCTAAAAGAGATGTACGTCAGGCGCTCGACGGGTTTGTAACACAAAAATCCATTGAAATATATAACGGCGTAAAGAATTATTCGGAGTTTGCCGAAACGCTTGACGAGGAAAGCTTTGAAAGCATTTTAAGCGAATATACGGGCACTCAGGGAAACTATGAGATAAAGGATTTAAAAATAGAATTTCGCGAGACTGAAAGACTGAATTATACCGTCAGCTATACGCTTAAAGCGCCTGTAAGGTTCGGGAATATAACTGCGGTGTATACCAATGTGCCGGTTAAAATAACCGGAGTATTTAATTTTAAATTTTAGAGGAGGAAATCTATTGAAAAAAATTGTTTTAATAATTTTAAGCTGTTTGCTTTGTGCCGGGTGTATTGCAGGCATTATATATGCTGCTGCAAGGAAACCGGGCAAAAATGAGACAGTAAGCAGCGGGGATAATTCGGAGATAAAAATATCTGCTGAAATTCCCACAAGTGACAGCAAAACAGAAAGCACAAAGACTGAAATTGAGGATAACGGCAAGGGCCTAAAGCCCGATGAAACCGAGGCGGATAAAATACTGCAAAAGGCCGAACAGAAAAAGGAAGCATATACCGAGCCTGTTTTGCAGGGCAGCGCGCAGGAAACTAAAAAATATGTCCGTGACGCCGACCCCGAAACGGGTATTTCGTGGGACGGCGAGAGCAAAATTATCTACCGCACGGCAGAGGGGCTTACCACCGAGAAAACCTACGGCGGGTATTACGAGATAAGACCCAATGAGTGGGTGCAGCTGCCGTATGAAATAAAAGAGGAAACGGTAACGGATAAATGCGAGCATTGCGGCAAAGTACGCGGCGACGGAACAAACGGCACTTGCATAAGGTACAGCTTAGCTGACGGGGATATGACCTGCCCTAATTGTGGAAAGACTATACCGAAACACACCTGCCATACCTGCGGAGGATAGCCTATGAGAAGATTTAAAATATTTTTAGGCGCGGTGTTCGCCGTGGCTATAACAATAATTTGCGCTGTGCCGACGTTCGCTTTAAATTTTAACGGTTCAAGCTCTGCGGCAGGCGACGGCAGCAGTACCACAAATTCAAAGGGCGGTTATGCTATACCGGATATGCTTGCCAACAACAGCAACCGCGCCGTGGGTTACAGATTTACGGTAATAGACAATAAGGGCAACGGCATAAACGGCAGCAAGGATGTTTACCGTTATGCCACGCAAAGTAAGGACAGGAAGAATTATCTTACATACTATAAGCCCACCGCGAAATATCCTAAAACATATATCCGGGGGAATTACAGTTGGCTTTCGGTCAGCACAAGTAACGGATATTCGGGCTGTTGGTGGGATAAGGATTTAGGGCTTGCTTTGCCCGAACTTACTACGCAGATAGAGGGCTGGTGCAACGACAGCAATGTATATAAGCTGTTATCCAAGCTGTGGAGTATAAGCATATCCACCCTCGAAAGCAGCCGATGGGCGGTGCTTATAGAGCCTATATTCCCGGTTAAAATTCAGGGTACATACCATTCGCTTACGGTCACCGAAATAGCCTTTTACGGCTCTACAAAATTCGGGATAGCGAGCAACGGAAATATATCCTCAAACAGCAACAGCTGGGGCTTTATCGCAAACTATACCAACCGCCATTTACCGAATTCCCTGCGGTTAAAGGCGGCGTATGTCGGCATACCCGCGGCGGCAAATACCACGGTGCGAATAACCTTTGAGTCCATTATTAAAAACGGCTACGGCGCGGCAATACTTTACGGCAGCAACCTTTCAAGACCCGCGCAGTATTATCTTGATGTAAACGGTATTTTAAATGATGAAATGGTTTACGACCTTAAAGACTGCGGCACCTGTGATGTATATGTAAACGGCAAATTGGTTGCAAACGATGTTACCGACTACTACCAAAAGGTGGACGCGGGTTCAAGCTATAAGATAACGGATGTAAAGCCGAAAGCTCATTTAGACTATAACGGCGCTTCGTGGCGCGGCGATGCGATTGAGGGGAAGGTCACAAAGAATATTGCCGTCTGCCCGGATTTTACCACCAAAAGGTTTTATCTTGATGTAAACGGAGTATTGGACGGCGAACAGGAGGTTACTCTTGACGGCTGGTGCACCTTTGATGTTTACCTTGACGGAAAGCTGTATAAGGAAAAGGTTTCGGACTTTTATGAAAAGATAAAGTACGGCACGGCGTATACAATTACAAATATCCGCCCGGCAGAGGGCAAAACCTTTTTCGGCGCGGTGACGGATTTAGAACCATACCCCAGCAGCAAGCACAGCTTTCCGAGATACCCGTCCGGGCTTTCGGGAACAATGGGGTTAGATAACCAATATATCTTTTTGGGGATTGAAACAGATAAGCCCCTTGAAGCGGTTCTTATAGAGGCAAACGCCCCGTACCGCGAGGAAACCTATGTTATAACAAGCGGGTTTATAGTAAACCCATCGGGCAGAGATTACACACCGGATAAGGATTTAAAGGCACGGCTTGAAATAATAACGCCGTCGGAAATTATATACAGCGAAGAAAAAAGCATTATAGTCCCCAAAAAGGATAAAAACCTTTGTTATTTCAAGTGGCGCGTGCCGAAGGATATAGGCGGAGAGGTATCAGCACGCCTAACGGTTGTATCTGACGGTAAGGATATATTTACAGACGGAAAAAGCTACGATACCGTGCCATATACATATTTAACTACGCCCGACACCTCGTATGAGGCGGCAGCGCCCGCAGGATTCAGTAAAGCATATCCGCCCGGAGAGACAGAGGGGTATGCCACCTGGTGGGAATATGTATATACAGATACAGGCTTTGAAAAAAGGGACTACGGCATAGGAATTGACGGCAGCCCGGACGCGCTGTACCCTGCGCGCGGGGCGGATAACAAAATATCCTCGGGCAGAGGGTTTTATACGAACATAGCGGCGAATTTCACGGCTGTTTCGGGCAGGAATATAGCGCTATACAATTCCTACACCGATGTACAGTATATAACGGCGCTATTCCCGGAGTTCGGGTATGCGGAAGTTCAGAACAAGTGTAAAACGCTTATAAAAAATACTCTAAACGGATTTTTTGAGTTCCCGGATAATTTCGGCTACGGCAGGCAGCACTTTATACCGCTGAGCTACCCCGACGGGAATTATGTTATTCAGCTTATTAAAACAGATATGTGGACGCCGGCCGGGGCGGTTACGGCTAAGGAAAACTCAAAGCCCCTTAAAATATCCGGCAGCGTTTACGATGAATACTATATAGGACGGTGATATTTTTGAGAAATAGAATATATAAACTTTTGATTGCGGTGATTACCTTAATTATGCTTGTGTCGGCATTGCCACTTTCAGCCGCACCCGCGGCAGATATTCCCGCTAAAATGCTTGATAATATCTATTTGGACGCGCTGACCTACACGGGATATAAGACAGATGTGCAGAAAGCGGACGGCAGTATTTTTAAAACCTACAGCGGCAATGCTCCGGCGTCTGTACGGTCGGGCATAGGCTACGGCACAGGTCCGTCAGGGCTTGAAACCGTGGCGGCAGACAATAAAACGGGCAAAGCGCCGGATATAGCGAGGTTTAAAGCTAATGGGCTTTGCTGCGCTTCGTATGTATCATATGTCTACTACAATTATTTGCCGAACATTGCGCGAATGGATGTTTCCAAAATTCCGCAGCCCGCAAATCCCCGCTCGCCCATATCCTATAACAGCGCGGTTGAAAATTGGGTAAGGTCGGGAGGAGCCAGAAGAATCGCATTTACCCAAGGCACAAACAGCTTTACTCCGAGCGAGGAAATACCTATCGGCTCACTTATTATTTTCAAGCATAAAACCACGGGAGAAATAGCGCATTTGGCACTCTATGCCGGATATTATGCGGGCAAGCATTTTGTAACCCACGTCGGCAATGAGCGCGGGCCCGAAATTTCTACCGTTGAGGGAATGAGCAAGGGCAGCTACCCGGAGGTGGTAACGCAGGTTGTAGTGCCGAAAATAGGCGAGCCGGTGGGTACAATATCCGTACATAAAACGGATGAAAACGGCAAGCCGCTTGCGGGCGCTAAGTTTAAGGTTACAATGGCGGAGCACCCGGAATATTCTTTTCTTATAAACCCGACCGATGAAAACGGCAACGCTAAGATGAATATGGGGCTGCCCTACGGCAAATATATTCTGACGGAAATTGAGTTCCCCGAGGGGTATACCTATTCGGGGCAAAAGGAATATACCGTGGAGATATGCGATGAAACGCAGTTTGTAACTTTAAGGGCGGTAAATAAACTTAAAAGCTCTAAACTTACCGTGATTAAAGTAGATTCCGAAACCGGACAGACCGTAAGGGGCGTTACGGGATTTAAGCTTAAAAGTACCAAAACGGGTGAAGAAAGCGAAGTATATTACACTGATGAGAACGGATCTTTGACCCTGCCAAGTGAAATTACATACGGCAATTACGAGCTTACCGAGGTTGTACCGCCGAACGGCTATGTTTTAAACACAACGCCTGTCTCATTCAGCATTGACGGCAATACGCCGGAGGTGGTAATAAGGCTATCGGACAAGCCTGAAAAGGGCAAAATATCCGTGCTTAAAAGGGGCGAAATGTTTTCGTCTGTAACAGAAGAAGACGGCAAATATACTCCCGTTTACAGCAAAAAGGGCTTAAAGGACGCGGAATTTGAAGTGACCGCCGCAGAGGATATTTATACTGCGGACGGAACGCTGAGAATTTCAAAAGGCGCATTGGCAGATACGCTTGTGACCGATGAAAGCGGCGAAGCGGAAAGTAAAGAGCTATACCCCGGCAAATATCTTTTAAGGGAAATATCTGCGCCTGACGGCTTTATGTTGGATACGGAAGTAAAAGAATTAACAGTCACGGCAGGAATTAAAAAAATCGAGGTTAAAAACGAACGCAAAAAGCAGGAGTATAAAATACAGAAGAATTTAGAAAAGGATCAAAAATTCGGGATAGGGTTTAACGGAGAGATTTTAAACACTAAATTCGGGCTGTTTTCAAAAACCGAGCTTACGGCGCTTGACGGCAGTATAATTCCGGCAGGCGGGCTAATAGAAGTGGCAACACCCGACGAAGACGGTTTTATAAGCTTTGCGGCAGATATGCCGTATAACGCCGAGTGCTATATAAAGGAGTTGGAAACCGACGAGCATTATATTATTTCAGATAAATGTTATTCGGACGGCGATACCGCTGAAAACAAAATTATACGGGGCAGTATTGAAGGGCTTAAAACAGATCCGAACGGCAGGGTTTTAAGGGGTGCGGTTATAGGGCTGTTTTACCCGTTTGAAACCGAGTTTTCGTCGGATACCGCAATAGAAGTCTTTGAGACCGACGAGGCGGGCAGATTTTTATTTGAAAATGTGCCGTACGGCGAGTGGATAATCCGAGAGCTTAAAGCCCCGGACGAATATATTTTATCCGATGAAAATTATTATGTCACGGTAAAGGAAAACGGCGAAACGGTAAAACTCAATATAAAAAACAGCAAAATACAAAAGCCGCCGTCGGTACCCGAAAGCCCCAAAACAGGAGATACGGCAAATCTTTTAATACTGTTGATTACCCTTTTTACAGCATTTGGTGCAATTATCTATTTAAGTAAAAAATTAAAAAAGAGAGGTTATATAAATGAATAATAACGATTTATCTTTAATCAATTTATCCGAGATACGCTTTTTAACAGGAGATACAGGAGAACGGGAAAACGCCGACGCTATGATGCAGGAGCGCGGGCTTTTAACCGACAAGGGCAATCCGTCCGTTTCAGGCATAGCGGAGCAAAACGAACATTATACGTCGCTGCTCTTAAAACGGCTTTCATTTAAGCTTCAATTCCGTGAAAACAGCTTTGAATGTATACGGAATACATACTTAAAAATGTACTCCGAAAAGGATTACACAGGAATGTTTTTGTTAACCGTTTTAATGTACGGGCTTATAGGGTGGCGGACGCCGCTTAATTTAAACCTTATGTCCTCCCGCAAAGAAATGCTTAAAATCTTTTTCGGGGAATTTATACGGACGCTTGAAGACTTTAAACCGAAACGGAGCGCGAGATATGGGGAAAAAGAAGAATAGGCTTTTAGGCTTTCTGTGCTTTGCCGCCGTTCTGATTCCGCTTTTCTCGCTTAATGTTTTTGCCGCGGGTGAAGATATTTTTACTTTGGGAGATAAGATAATCCGTGATGTATACAACCATATTGCCGGAATATCTACTGTGTTGGCGGCGCTTATGTCGGCAATAGCCGTAATAACTGTAAAGCTCGGCGGCACTCAACAAAAGTCTGACGCCGGCTGGGCTTGGCTTAAAAGAATCTGGGCTTCGTGGGCGGTCATTAACGGAATAGGAGCGTTTATAGCCTACATTCAGCCCTTATTCGCAGGCTACAACCGACTGCCTTGAGGTAAGATATGATTAACCTTATTTTAAAGGATTTGGTGTTATGGCTTTTCGGTTTTCTCCTTATAATGTCCAAACAGGTCTGCGAAATAGGGCTGTCAATCGGCAAAACCTTAATGGAGCTGATCGGTTTGCCCGAAAAGGCAAGCATAACCTTTCCCGATGACAGTATGTTCCCCGACCTTACAAGCTCCTGGCTTTTAATTGTTATTATTGGGGTTTTGATAGGGACGCAGCTGATTAAATTATTTTTTGAGATAGGCGAACGTTATGTTGTTGTAGCAATATTAACGCTTTTCAGCCCGATTGCTTTTGCAATGGGCGGCAGCCGCTCCACAAAGGATATTTGCTCGGGATTTATTCGTACATACGCCTCAATGATACTTCTGCTTGTTTCAAATGTTCTGTTTTTAAAGCTTATCTATTCCGCGTTATCCTCAATGCCGGACGGCGTGATGATTTTGCCCTGGACGGTGCTTATAGTGGGCATTGCGAGGGTGGCAAGAAAGGCGGACAACCTGCTTTCAAAAATAGGGCTTAATCCGTCCTTTACGGGCGATCCGTTAGAAAACGGAATGGGCAAGGCGGCAGCCTTTATGGCGGCGCGAAGTATTTTAAGCTCGGCAACACATTCGTCGGCAAGGCAGGGCGCGAAGTCTTCTGGGAAAGGAAAATCCGAATTTAAAGCTGACAGTACAGGGAATACGCATAACCGCAGCAATGCAAGCAGCAGAAGCACGGCGCAAAACAGCAGCAGAGCGAATATGGGATTCAACGGCGGCAGTGTAAATAATTCAAGTCATGCAGGGTTTAACAGCTCTGTACGTAACAGTTCGTCGGTGAATTCGGCAGACTTTGGGAAAACCGCCGTTACAGGCACAAATTCAAACCGTTTCGGAGGTAATAAAACACCGGGGCAGAAAGGAGACGCGAGGGTTGATAATAAAAACACGGCGGGCGGCAGAAATGCGGCGAATACTGCCCGAAATACGGCGGCAGTCGGCGGAAAGAAGAATAATACGGGCGCTCAGAAATACGGCGGTAAATTTACCGGAACAAAAATATCCGGAGCAAAGGGAGCTAAAAATACGGCGTGGAAGCCGGATAAGAGCTTTAGTCATAATCCTGCCGGAAAACGGTTCGGACAGACAGATACCCCGCCGGAGACAAAGCCGGAAAAGGCGGTAGAAAATGAGCCGAAGCAGTAATTTTTTAGTATCCGCCCTGCAGAACGCACAGGCAATAAGGAAAATATTGCAGGCGTTTTTAAGGGGCGGCTGGAAAGCGTCAGCGCTTGAAGCGGTCAAACGCTATTGGCCGTATATTTTAGGCGCTGCAGTAGCTTTAATTCTGCTCCCGACAGTAATAATGGCGTCACTGCCGTCGGTTATGCAAGGAAACACGCCAGACACGCTGACAGATGAGGATATTACGGATATGTATATTAACCGAATGGATGAAATACTCTGCGATTCGGAGGTAGGGTCTGCTAATGAGATAAGGGTTGTCGGTCAGCCGCTTACATACAACGAGCTGTATGCCGTAAGCTTTGCGCTGACCGGCAACAATACAGAAAAAATAACGAGGGAATTTCTGCTTGGGTGCGTAAACGATTCGCTTACCTATACAGTAGAGCGGGAGGGAAATAATACAGAAATATTTACCGCTGTTATACGGTATCTGAATTTAGAGGAGTTTTCAAGGCTTAAAGGAATTTCGGACGCGGATATTGAGTGGATAGGGCTTGTGATTAAAGACTTAGAAGACAATAAAAAATCCTCACCGAGCGGTGAGGAATGAGGTCAAATATCTATATCTTCGTCATTATCGTTTTCAGGGGCAGCCTTTGAAATTTCGGCTTCGCAAAATGCTTTTAATTGCGGAATATTTTCGGTGGCGGTGCTCCAAATAACAGATAAATTCATCTGACCGTAATTGTGCGCGAAAAGATTTCGCATAGCCTTTATAGCGGGCCATGGCATATGGCTCTTTGTGCTTTGCCTGTATTCTTCGGAAAGATGACCGGTAAGCTCGCCTATCTGAAGTATATTCATACTGACCGAATCTCTGAAAGCAAGGTCGGCTTTAAAAACCTCTATGTCGTTTCCGAAACGGGAAATAAGCTCGGCTATATTGCTGCAGTATTTAAGAATATGACGAAGAACATCTATATCCGCATTAGGACAGTTTCTCATAAATCAGCTTTTCATCCTTTCGCATATTCCGTATTAAATTCCGCGTCATAATATCGCTTTTATTCTGGCGCAGCGTGTCGGTGGTAACAAGATCAAGGGATTTTTTAAGCGCTTCTTCAAGATCGGCATAAAATCCGCCGAGAGCAAACAGGTTACCGAGCTGTCCGCCGTCTACGCGCAGATCTATGTCGCTTTTTTCATCTGCGTCGCCGCGGGCATACGAGCCGAATAAATAAAGCTTTGAGACATCATATTTTGCCGCTATTGGTGCAACAATATCCGCTATTTGCTCTACCGTATAAACCGGGTTGCTCATAATACATACCACCTTTCATTTTCAGTATATCACAAACGAAAAAAATCTTCAAGTATAAGTATAGGAGGAAATTTAATGGAAGAAATAACCGTAGTAATACCCGTGAATTTTACCGACGCCGGGCGGCTGTTCGGGCTTTTTGAAATACGCAATGCTGTAGAGGCAGTGCTTATCTGCGTGCCTTTGGCAGCGCTTTTAATGCGCATATTGCCGTTCGGTCTTTTATGGCGGATAGGAATTGTAAGCGCCGTTATCGTTATTACAGGAGGGTTTGCGCTAATAGGCATCGGGGATATGAGCCTTTTGGAGTTTTTAAAGCAGTATATCCGCTTTAAACGGCAGGCGAAAATTTTAACATACAAGGGGGTGTAAAAAATGAATCTTAAAAATATTCTGTTCGGAAACGGAGATAAAAATGCAGAGGACGGCACGGAAAGGTTAGTACCTGTAAAGGAAATATACGGCGGAGTGATTGCACTTGAAAACGGTAAATTCGTGACCGTGTTAGAGGTGCTGCCGCTGAATTTCTACTTAAAATCCGAGCTTGAGCAGAAGAACATTATATCCGGATTTGCGGCGTTTCTTAAAACCGCACCGGATGAGCTGCAAATAATTGTAGAAACCCGACCCGCGGATATATCCGAATTTTGTGAAAGGCTTGAAAGCTATTACAATTCAGAGAAAAACACTAACTGCCGCCGTATGATATTCGAGGACGCGCAGCTGGTAAACTTTATTGCCGAAACCGAAGGCTTATCCCGCCGCTTTTATATTGTCTTACCGTATACAGGTCAATCCTCCGAAATTTCAGAGGTTGCCGCCGGGATAAGCGAAACCGCATTGACCGCAAGACAATATCTTGAAGCCTGCGGGCTTGAAACCGTAAGGCATAGTGATGAAGATGAATTTTTAATAAATCTTTTAAGGAATTATTTCCGTCCGTTTTCTGCGGCAACTGAAAATTCAAATACAGATTTGCCGGAAGCCTTAACGCCCGACAGCGCCGACCTTACCGACGGCGGGTATATCTGTATTGAGGGGGAATACCGCTCGTACCTGTATATTTCGGGCGGCGGTTATCCCACAACCGTCGGGCTTGCCTGGGGCGCGCCGTTTGTTGAGGCGGGGGACGGGATAAATATCTCGTTTGTTCTTAAAAAGGAAAGCAGAGATAAAATATTGCCCAAGATAGGCAACACGGCAATGTTCAACCGCTCACGCCTTAAAGATGTGGGCGATACAAGACAGGATTTTGAACAGCTTGACGACGCGGTGGAATCGGGGCTGTATATGAAGTCGCAAATAAACCGTGAGGGCGAGGATTTTTATTATTTATCTACCATAATAACGGTTACCGCCGATTCACGAAAGCCTTAAAAAGCGCGAAAAGGATATTTTAAACCTTTGCGGGGCTAACGGTTTCTCAGTAAGGAAAGCCTACTATATGCAGGATAAAGCCTTTCTGTCCTCTTTGCCGTTACTACAGACCGATACGGATATTTTTAATAAATCCAAGCGGAATATTCTAACCTCGTCCGCCGCGGCGCTGTTTCCGTTTTCGTCCTTTGAGATGTGCGACGAAAAAGGAATATTTTACGGGCTTAATCTGCATAACAGCTCGCCTGTAATAATTGATCATTACGATACCGCAAGGTACAGCAACGGAAATATGGCGGTGTTCGGAATGTCGGGCGCGGGCAAGACTTTCTTTTTACTGCTGCTTGCAATGAGACTGCGAATGCAGGGCGTAAGGGTATATATAATAGCGCCCGAAAAAGGCTTTGAATACCGCAATGCCTGCGAAGCAATAGGCGGCAGGTTTGTGTCAATAGGTGCGGGGTCTTCCGACTGCATTAACCTTATGGAGATACGCAGAACAACGCTGGATATTGATTCGGAAATGCAGGGTAATAGGGATAACGGCTCTGTGTTACTCGATAAAATCCAAAGCATACATATTTTTTTCGATTTATTATATCCCGCCATTACACCCGATGAAAAATATCTTTTGGACCGCGCTATACTTAACTGTTATAAATCGTTCGGTATAACAAGAGATAACAGAAGTCTGACCGACAAAAACGGAAAGCTCAAAAAAATGCCCTGCTTTGCCGACCTTATTCCGTTTATGGAAAAGTTTACGGAATTAAAGGCAGTTACTATGGCGCTTAAACGCTTGGTCGAGGGTTCGGCGTCTGGGCTTGGCGGGCAGACTAATATAGATTTAAAGGCGCCGTTTATAGTGCTGGACACCTCGCGTTTAAGTAAGGAGTTTACCGCGCTCGGCACATTTATAGCAACCGAGTTTGTGCGGGACAGAATATCCGTATCGCGGGTCAATAAAAAGGCGGTAATACTTGACGAGGCTTGGAAAATAGCCGGAGAAAACGGAAACGAGCAGGCGGCGGATTTTGTTATTAACCTTATAAAGACCGTCAGAGGCTACGGGGCTATATTTGTTTCGGCAACACAGAATGTTGTGGATTACTTTGCGCTGAACGACGGTAAATTCGGTGACGCATTACTCGGCAACAGCAGACTTAAACTGTTGTTACAGCTTGAAGAAACCGAGGCGGTTAAATTACAGGAAAAGCTTATGCTTACCGAAAGTGAGACGGCAGAGGTTATCCGCGCGGGCAGAGGCGAAGGGCTTTTATGCGCGGGGCGAAACCGTATAGCGGTGGAGATCCGATCATCGGACACCGAGTTTGACCTTATAACCACCGACCGAGAAAGCCTTGCGAAAAGAATAAAAAGCGATTAAATGAAAACAATAAAACGGGAGGAATTGAAAATGGGAGTTATATGTTTTGTATGCGGAGCAATGTTCGGCGGCTTGGTTGGTACGGTAACTATGTGTTTGGTGCAGGTTGGGAAAGAAAATAAAAAAGACCCGCACTAAAGCGGGTCAATCGGGTGTCAGATGTTAAATAGGCTTACTGTGCTGTTTCGTAAAGCTCGTGGGGCGCAATGTCCTGACCGTCAGCCCATTCAATGCCGCGCCCTCCGTTTGTTATGTGTACGGTTTTAAAATATTCGGTATCTTTGAGAAGACCGTACCATGAGCCGGATATATAGGGCAGAGCGTTAAATATTTTCGTTTCGTTCGTATCGTATTTAAGCTCTAAACGGTAATTGGGCAAGGGTTTAACGCTTAATATTTTAGGCATATGATCACTCCTTATTTCAGCGGATCGATACGGAAATATTTTTCTCCGCGGGATAATAGCTGCCAGTTGGCTTGTAATTCTTCTTTGTGAATGTCTGTCCATACTTCAAGCATTTTCAGCTTGTTTTTGGGGAATTTTGAATTAGGCTCCAAAACCTCTCCGTCGAGAGATAATACAATTTCCTCTCCGGAATATTCTGCGTGAATATGCGGAGTATTATGCTTGCCGCCTTTTTCGTTATACATATAAACAATTATACCGTAGAACATGGATAGTGTAGGCATTATGTTATCAGCTCCGTTCACTTATATTATATCACACCTGATTTCAAAGTCAATATTAACACATTCTACTATATAGAAAGGATTTTTAAATTGTCTACAAATTTTCAATTACTTAAAGAAATGAAAAAGCGGGCGCTGGCGAGCGGAGCTTGCGTGGATTCGCTAATAGGCGTGCCGCCGGAGAGCGAGCGCTTTAATAATCTGCTGGAGGTAGCATTACAACAACAGGAAATGGCATGTGTTGAAATGCGCCGCCTTTACTGGCAGTTAAAAAGCAAGGAAGAAACAAAGACGGAAATTAAGCCCGGCAAAGCAAAGGAAATATACGGAGAAATATCCGTAACGCCCGAAGGGTGGGTACATATAAAGCTGAACGCACTGCTGCCCCATTGCAGAGTGACAGGCGGTACTCAATATGTGACCGACAGTATTTTAAGGCTTTTAAATTCTGCGGAGTTTGACGGAATAAAGCTGCCGTTTTTCAGTAAAGCGTATCTCGGAATAGTGGAGTTCTGCCCGCGGGATTGCAGCGATGTTTTCGACCACGACAACAAGGGCTTTAAGGCAGTGCAGAATGTTTTAAAGGGCAGGCTTTTCCCGGATGACGACCGCTTTGAAATGTCCCTCGGTTTATTTACCGAGCAGCGGAAAGAGAGCGCCTGTCATATCTTTGTACTGCCTGACGATGAAGCCGGAATCTTCACGGATATGCGGCTTTCACACGAATTGGTATAGTGCGCAAACTTAAAAAAATCGGTAAATTTCGGGCTTTCGTTTTTTCAGAAAAGCGCACAATACAAAACAGGGCATAAACAGGGCATTTTCGGGATAAAATCAGACCTTTTTAAAAGACAAATGTTACACGGGTATGGGAGGTAGTGCGCTTGTGTTATACACCAATGCAGAAATTGAACTTTTGAAATTATGTGCCTGGTGTAGAGACCTACCTGCCGGAAGCACATTTTTAAACAAAGAAAATTTAAGGGCTTTGACAGCTGCGGGGCAGTTAAGAATAAGCCGTAACGGTCAGAGCGTCCGTATAACGAAATCGGGTAAACATACACTTGATACTCTCGGCTTGCATTTTGATTATGACAGCAAAAGCCGCGGAATGGGAAATTATCTCATTCGCAGATTGAACACCGCTAACCTAATGTTATTCTTCTTCGGCGGAAAGACTGATGTATTTTGCAGCTCCGTTCCCGACCGAAACAGCCCACTTTCATTTTTACCGTCCTTTGCTTTAAGGCGTGAAAAGAATAAGAATCCATTAGGCACGGCACGCTTTAACGGAATGTTATACACCAAAAACACCGCCCGCGCCGTGTACTATATAACCGAGGAAAACGACGGCCTGTACCCCGAAGCCGAGCGCAACACCTTTACAATGAACATCTTAACCGGCGGCAGAAAAAGCGCCGCGGCATTTACGGGAGATAAAAGCCTTGAAAAAATAATTGAGTATTCGTCGCGTAAGACCACAAATTCAAGAGCACTGCCTGTATTAAGCGCCGTCCGTCGGCTGGATTGCCCGGTTACATTCTTTCCTTTGTCACAGGCGGGTGCCAGACAAATGCGTATAATATCCGTCCGCGACCACCGAGGGATCATAGCCGAAAGCATTTTAAAGGCGAAATACAAACCGCCCGAAAAGAATTATTACGACGCGGAGGAAAAAATCTTAATAAGCATAGATATGGATATACCGCGAATGGAAACGGCGGCGGAGTACGGGGTGCATATATTTCTGCTTGACTGGCAGGTAAACGCAGTAAAGGAAATATTAAGGGGCAAAAGAGCGGTGCTGCACCCATTAACCACCGATACCGCAGAGGAAATGTTGCGGCTGCCTAAAGAATTATATGTCAAAGAAACCAAGCCGTATATAACCGAGAAAGGAGAGTTTTTAAGTGCGCCTATCTAAAATTATTGAGATATTGGAGAACAAGGCAATAGCCTTTTACAAAAAGAATAAGGACAGCATACCGAGATATATTCTAATTCTCTTTATTATTCTTTACGCCGCAGGATTTGTAGTTCATTCAGTAACAACAGGATTACATAACTTTTATAGCGGCGAAAGCGAAAAGCTCTTTACCGTAAGTATAACAAAAAATATATCTTCTCTTTTCACTCCGGCAGGAATAGGCACGGTACTGTTCGGCTTCCTTATGTTTCTGCTGTTCAGCGGCAAAGGCAAGGACCTTTTAAGCGGCTACAAGACCGTAAAGGATAAGGAAAGAGGAATAGAGATACTGCCCGAGGGCACTCACGGCACATCGGGGTTTATGGATAAAAAGGAGCTGCCGGAATTTTTGATAAGCGGCAGCATAGAAAAGGTGGACGAAACCCTGCTCGGAAAATTGGAAAACGGGGATTATGTCGCAATGAAGGATATGCCGGGTATGTCTAAAAATGTTATGGTATACGGCGCACCCGGCACAGGAAAGTCCAGAGGCTTTGTAATGCCGTTTGTAATGCAGGCCGCCCGCAGGGGCGAAAGCCTTGTAATGGTAGACCCTAAAGCCGAGTTTTACGAAATGTATTCGGGCTTTTTAAACAGCCGCGGATATACCGTTAAGGCATATAACCTGCTTGACCTTTTTGCCTCCGACGGCTGGAACTGCGTAATGGATACGGCACAGGATATTACCCTTGTGCAGCGCGCGGCAGAAATAATTATACGGAATACCTCAAACGAGAACGAGCGCGGAGACTTCTGGGAAAAAGCCGAGAAAAATCTTTTAATGGCACTCTTACATTATGTTCAGACTCTTACATATCCGGGAACGGACAAGCTGCTGCCGCCCGAAGAACGAAGTCTCGGTACGATATATAAAATACTGTCAACCACATCCGTGCAGGAATTGGACGCCCGATTCAGAGCGTTACCGCCCGACCATCCTGCTTTGCCACCATACGGTATATTCCGTCAGGCACATAAGCAGATTTGGGGAAATATTGTAATAGGGCTTGGCAACCGATTAAATGTTTTCCAGAATAAATTAGTAGACGATATAACTAAGCATAACGAAATAGACTTAACCTTGCCCGGCAGAGAAAAATGCGCGTATTTCTGTATTATATCCGATCAAGACAGTTCTTTGGAATTTTTATCTTCAATGTTTTTCTCGCTTATGTTTGTAAAGCTGTTCGACTATGCCCGTCAGCAGGATAACAGAAGATTACCTGTCTGCGTAAACGTGCTGATGGATGAATTTTGCAATATAGCGCTGCTCGACAGTAAGAAGATATTTTCGGTGGCTCGCTCCCGTAACATAAACATTCAGGCGGTGGTGCAGAGTATAGCGCAGCTATCCGACAGATACCCCGGCAACGAGTGGCAGGAAATCGTGGGCGACTGCGATTACCAGTTATTCTTAGGCTGCAATGATGTTATGACCTCGGAGTTTTTCTCAAAGCAATGCGGTGAGATTACCGTAAGGGTAAATAATACAAATACGCCGATGCGACCGTTTTTGGATTTTCTGTCTCCTCAAAAGCCGTATATGCAGAATAAGACGAGCACAGGCAGAGCGCTTATGCTGCCCGATGAAATACGACGGCTGCCTAAAGACAAGGCTATACTTTTGGTGCGCGGCGCAAAGCCGTTATTGCTCAATAAAATAACGCCCGAGGAGCACCCGTCTTTTAAATTATTAAAATACTGCAAGGCGGCGGAGCATATACCCGCATGGAAGCTTAAAAAGCCGGAGAAAGTAAAGAACAAAAAAGTACCGCAATACAAAATGCAGTTTGAAATGCCGCTTGATACGGATGAAGACGAAAAGGAAAGCTTTGATTTATCCGACGGGATAGATTGCAGAAAGCTTCAGACAGTAAAGGAAAGGGATATATAATGAACAGAACATACAGACTGAGCGATGTTGTAAACGAAAGGTTTTTAAGACTTCCGTTATCCTTATTTGCCAATCCTAATTACAAAAGGCTCTCGGCTGAAAGCAAGCTTGTGTATTCGCTGTTGCTTGACCGTATGAGCCTGTCTCAAAAGAATAACTGGATAAACGAGGACGGCGAGGTTTATTTAATTTACAAGCGCGAGGAAATAGCGGATATACTTTGCATTACATACAAAAAGGCAATAGCGGCGTTTAAGGAACTGATCACTGCCGGATTATTACTCGAAAAAAGACAGGGGCGCGGCTTTCCGAACAGACTGTTTGTGCTTAAATGCGAATTAGAGGACAGCGACGCCGGTGACTTCGGCAGCTCTTTCGATAATCCCGAAACTGACGAAAAAGAACCCGAAGACCCGCAGGATACGCAGATGTGCGAAAACGGCATATCTAAAACTGACGAATCGGCATGTCTTAATATTCCGGATACGCAGTTAAAGAACTGCCAAAACGGCACATCAAGAACTGCCGTTCTAACACATCAAGAAGTGCCGAAACGGCAGTCAATCCAAACGAATAATAATTATATTAAAAATATCTATACTGAGTGTAATCAATCGACCGATCCGGCGCTGGCGGAAATTTTACAAAACTGCGAATTAAAAAGCTTTGAAAGCAAAACAGCGCAAATGCTTGAAAGCGCTGTCAGAGTGCTTTACTACAAGCAAAGCATTAAGCTGTCCGGTGCTGTGCTGCCGCAAACGGAAATACGGAATCTGTTAAGGCGCGTCAACCGTGATACGCTTATAGACGCGGTGGAGGTGCTGAGGCATAACGAGAACGAGGTGCAGAACCCGCAGGGCTACCTCTACTCGGTTATTTTAAACGCCGTAAATGCCGAGCATACAAGCACCTTGCTTGAGCTGCCTGACAATATGATAGACAGGGAGATGCTCTATGCTTCTGACTAAAACACAAAAGAAAATACTTGAAATTGTGCGGGAATACGGCGGGATGAAAGCCGAAATGCTCAAAAGGCTCTGCCCCGACGCATATTCGTTTGAGGTGGCGCTCCATCAGCTTGAAGTGAACCGTAAGGTTGTACCTGTCGGAGAGTATTACTGCGACGATACAGCTTTAATCTGCGGCAGAAATACCGAAACCGCGTTTGAGGTAATGCTGGCAATTTGCGGTCAGCCGCCCGAAATATATTGCCGAGGTCAGCCGCCCTTTTCGCTTACATTCTTCAAGGAGCGTGAACAAAAGCTCTGCCGTTATGATATTTGCGTTGTTGAACCGGGCAGAGAAATGGTGGTAAGCGCTCTGCTTGAAAGCGCGGACCTTAATTGCAGGGTAGTAATAGCGGTTTTGGAAAGCACCGAACGTGGCGAATATCTGCGCATACCCTGCGATACATTTATTTGCATAAAAGAAAAAACGGAATACCGTTTTTATAAGGGAGGAAAAACTATTGATTGATATTAAAGACTTTGAGCGTCATACCTCGTTCAAACCGAATAGAAAAATAAGCATTGAGGAGAAAAAGGAATGGGAGAGGATATTTTCTTCTCTCCGTTCGGGCGCGATACTTACAGGCACGGTAATGGGTAACGATACCGTATTGATGCCGGATGGTGAAGAAAAGCTTGCGCTTACCATAATTCAGTACAGGATTAAGGTAATCATACCGTATGACGAGGTGTGGTATAACAGTGAAAAATGCCCGCCGCCGCATGTTATACGGTCTATGACGGGCGCGCATGTGGATTATGTTATAACGGGAATAAGAATGGACGGCGAGTGCTGCATAGCCTCACGCAAAAGAGCGCTTGCTATTCGCAGACGCAGCTTTTTAAAGCTGCCGTTTAAAAGCGGTAAGCGCGTCACCTGCAATGTAATAGCCGTGGGACGAGCCAAAGCCTTGTGCACCTGCGGCGGATTTGATGTGCTGCTCGGCACGCCGGATATATCCTACGGTATGATACCTGATTTAAAGGAGTGTATGCACACAGGAGAAGAACACGAGGTTATACTAAAAAGCTATGACGAAAAAACACATCAGCTTAAAATATCCATAAAGGAAGCAAAGCCGCACCCGTTTGACGGTGCAGAGCAGCGGCATCCCGTAAACTGCCGCAGAGCGTCCGTAATAACGGGGAAATACGACGGCGGTGTGTTCTGCAAACTTGAAAACGAGCTTGACTGCCTTTGCAGTTATCTGCCGGAACAGAACGCTTTGGATTTTCATATAGGCGACCGCGTGGTAATTGTCATACGCAAATACAACTATGAAAGAAAGCTTGTTTTCGGCAGGATACTCGCGAGATGGTGATAATACCTATTACATTGCGCGAAGCAAATGAGTTTATAGTGTGCCGGCACAGGCATTTAGGCAAAGCGGCGGGCTGTAAATTTGCGCTTGGACTTGCGGATGAAAACGGAGAGCTTATAGGCGTTGCGGTTTGCGGCAGACCCGTGAGCAGATATTACGATAACGGGGAAACGCTCGAAATATGCCGCGTTTGTACCGACGGGACATATAACGCCTGTTCTATGCTTTACGGCGCTTGTGTTCGCGTCGGCAAGGCTATGGGTTATAAACGGATTATTACATATACTCTTGAAAGCGAGCACGGCTCAAGCGTTAAGGCGGCTAATTTTAAATATGACGGAATTGCAGGCGGTATTATATGGAGCGGGAAAAGAAGAAATGACGCGCTGCCCGCCGAAATGAAAAAGCGGTGGGTGTTTTATTGCAAATAAAGATGAGGAGCACCGCAAGACAACAACGGCGCTCCTCAAGAAGACAGAAGGTGTTTTCAAACACCACGGACATTATATAACACAAAATTTCGATTTGTCAAGTTTGACAGGGCATTTTTTGAAAAATATTTTTATTCTTTTTCGCGGAAGATTTAAGGCAATAAAAAAATCGGCACGAATGCCGATGTATATTATACTGAGTGGATCAATCAGCAGGCTGGCACCCCTGCATCTCTTGAAGACCTACTATGGTTGGTAGGCGTGATAGCTGCCCGTTCTATCCTTGACTGATCCTCTCGGTAATAGTAATAATATGCTTGCAATAGCAGTAATATAATGGTATAATGTTATCGAAATAAGGTGAACCTACAACGGTGGACGGTTAGCTCTCTTTTTTCGGAGGGCACTTTTCGCCCTCTTTGAAAGGAGGGCGGTGCTTATGGTTACATATGATGAGTTGTTTTTATTACTCTCGCTTATAGTATCAATTATTGCACTTGTTTATAACATAACAAAAAAGAAATGACCGCCCTGCCCAAAGGATTCGGTCATTTCAAAATGAATCTTAAGGGCTAACCGTCTATCGGTTTGCCTTATTTCACTTATATTATACCACAAATCTTAAAAATGTCAAGTTTTTAAAATCTTATCGTTGACATCACTACTCGGTTAATATATAATAACCTTGTAACATGGTTTGAGGAAATTGTCGCACTGTAACAGGTGACGGCATTGGTACGAGTTATTGGTCGGATTTTTCCCACAAAGGGAGAAGTCCGGCCATTTTTGCGTTTTAGAGCAATCTAAAGCGCCCGCAACTAAATTCGGTAATCACAAGATTGACCGACCAATTCTGTATTTTTACAGGATAGGTCGGTCTTTTTTGTTTTTACATACAACAAAACGTGCCTGAGAAAAAGCGGCGTATCTTTAAAAGAATTCACAATTTCACTTTAATTCTTTGAGATATTCCGCATTTTGGGAGGGCGCAAAAGGAGACGGAAAATGAGCAATCAAGACAACATCAACGGCTTCCTCGACAGTATGGATTTTGACAGTGCACCTGCCGCAGAAGCACCAAGCCCGCAAAGCGTGCCGTTTACTCCCGCAGCCGTATGGCCCGGCGAAGAACCGGCACAGCAAACGGCGGCAGCGGCTCCGGTTCAGGCAGAACCCGGGCCTGCTGCTCCGCCGACAGCACAGCCCGCAGCACCGCAGGAGGCAATTCCTGCGCCCGCTCCGGCTGTTCAGACGCCGCAGACCCCACAGGCAGCTCCCGCAACGGAGCAGCAGGTTGCACCGCAAACACAGCCGATTGTGCAGCAACAGGTCATACCACAACAGCAATCGGTCGTGCAGCCGCAACCGGTAGTACAACAACCTGTAATGCAGCAGGCAGCGCCTAATCCCGCACCCGTTCAGCAGCCAATGCTCGACCAATTTGACACAGTAATGCAGAATCTTGAGGTGCAGGGAGAAAAGCGTATGCTTGAAGCATTGGCGGCAAAGCCCGCAATATTCTCCTACGCAAAGGTTAAGGAAAATATTGCGGACAGAGACTCAACCTTTGAGGATCTGCGACAAAAGTATGAGGCGGATTTCCCAGAGCTTTCGGACCCGAAGACTATATCCTGGACGGTGAATTACGGAAAAACCACAAAGAGCGTAAGCAATCCCGGCTCGGATAAGGTCTACGATATAAAGGCCGAAATCGAGAACTCCAAAGCCTTTAAGGAAGCGCTTAAAAAAGCTAAAACAGACGCGGATAAAAACCCTGAATGTATAGTAAAGCTTTTCAAAAAGGCTCAGACCAAAGGCGAGGCGCTCTCCGGTATTAAGGAACTTTGCCTTACCAAAGCGGAAGCCGCACAGACAAATAAGCCTATCGTACTTCTGCCGTCGAAAGACGGCAGAGTGTACGAGCAGCGCAGAAACGAAATAGGGTGCTTTACAGCCCCCGCAGAGAATGTCCGTGAATTTGAGGATATACGGGCGGAGTTTAAAATGGCGCTCCCCAAAATTCCCGCACATATCTTTTCAAAGGTTATGGGCTTTTTTAAGAGCATTTCGGACGAGCTGCATTACGAGGTATTAGTGCATATTCTCTACGATACGGAAGAAAAGGAGTACATAATAAAGGTTCCGAAACAGAGAATATCCGAGGCCTCGGTAAACAGCGAAACGGACGAGCCGTATCCCGACAGATATATTCATGTTATGGATTTTCATTCGCATAACACAATGCCTGCGGTATTTTCCGGAACCGACAATGCCGACGAAAAGGAAACAAGGCTTTACGCCGTTGCGGGCAGGTTCAACCGAACATTCCCCGAAATAACGGTAAGAGCCGGGTGTGCGGGTAAGTTTATTCCCCTTAACCCCGAAGATGTTTTTGAGGGAGATTTTTTTGGCAGCTACCCGGAGGAGTGGAAAGAAAACATAAGCCATTGGGGTACTGAAATTAAAAAAACGCGGCATATGGGGTTACGGTTTAAAAAGGTTTTCGGGGAGGACAGAATATGAAATATTCCGCAACAGCACCGGTTAAAATCATTGTTTTGGGCGCAGGCGGTACGGGCGGATATTTAATTCCCCACCTTTACCGCATAGCCTTTTCAGATGAAAACCGCGACTACCGCATTATTATCTGCGACGGGGACATTGTAGAGCGCAAAAACCTTATCCGACAAAATTTTATTGAGCAGGATATAGGCAGAAACAAGGCGTCGGTATTAGCCGAGCGCTATGCCGGAGCTTTCGGTATAGAGTGCGAATATATACCCGAATATATTGAAAGCGAACAGCGGCTTACAGAGCTTGTCCGACCGGACTTTACAAAAAGCCCGTGGACTAATGCCAGGGAAACCCAGCGCGTAATTTTAATCGGCTGCGTAGACAACAATAAGTCGAGAGCTATATGCCATAAGGTCTTTTACGAAACAAAGGATTTGGTGTACCGAAGGTAAAGCCCGCGCGCGAATCGGCGGCAAGCGCGTACAGATACGCTACCACGGCGCTTAAGGACCGTGTGGTTAATAAGGACGCGGGCGGTACGCATATCTACCGCATTTACTGCCGGGATAACAAGCAGGACACCTCATCGGTTATCTGCCGCGAGCTTGTAAAGGAAACGCTTGACTCTACAACCAACAATTACAAAAAGCTTGCGAACATAGCGTTTAGGCGTGAAACCGAGGAAATGTTCTACGATAATACCGAATATGACCCGGAGATTGACGCGGCGCAATACTGCGAGCAGGCGCTCACTCTTTTCGATCGGTTTAAAAGCTGCTACAATTCCGACCATGTTGATTCGGTGGTGCAGCTTTTACTCGAAAAAATGCAGGCGGTGAAAATAAACATTCACGGCAACCTGTATTTTATACCCAATCCGCATCTGCCGCTCTTAAACATATTTGAGGATTACATTGAGGCGCTTTCAAAATGCAATCTGAACGCGGGTAATGTTTCTTCAAACAGTATGTTCGTGGCAAATGATGAAAAGCAGCGCGAGAAAATGACGGCTGAATTTTATATGAATTACAAAAGGGATATAGAGACCTACGAGGAGCGTATTCAGCACTTCATTGACAACGGCTGCTCATCTGCTGCGGTTATTAACCGCTGGCTCAAAAAGATTGAGGCGTTAAAGGCTAAAAAAACAACCTACGAACAGGTGCTAAAACGCCGGCTTGACGACCTTGACAAAGACTTTTCGCTGCTGCAAATGCAGTCGCAGGAATTGTCGCTCAGAGCCGTTAAGAACCAAATGGAAATGCCGTTAGCGGCATAAAAAAGCACCGTCTGTCCCAATAGGGATAGGCGGTGTTTCTTTGTCAGTGTAAGCACCGGGGACTTATTACCCGCCTCAAAGCAGCTGTAATTATTTCAATTCATATGCAGCGGTCTTATTTCATTATACATCATATAACCCT
>ERZ839823.788-NODE-788-length-40414-cov-4.717733_pt1 | contig 40414 bp, 46 predicted proteins | sample MGYA00519862_ERZ839823 | MGnify/ENA primary metagenome ERZ839823 (study PRJEB31850, sample SAMEA3708853) | human gut metagenome | biome: human gut; feature: human-associated habitat; material: faeces | place: China | collected 2014 ...
AGCAAAGTATTTAGGTATTTCTCATATCATGTGCATTATAATGGTTCCTCTATCATTTTCTTTCAATCTATCCTCCTCATAACACTATTATTCTTAATGGGACGGTCACGTTGTTCCCTAATACCCCATTAAGAATAATAGTATTACTCGTCGGATCTGGCGTTGCCAGCCGATTGAAAGAAAATGATAGAGGAACCATTATAAGTTCCTCTATCACATTCCTACTCATTACTTAAATCATACAACCACATAAACACTTCCTCTAACTCCATCCACCACTTAAACAACTCCCAATTATCATCTCCATAAAAATCATCCATACACTCTACCAATAACAACCTATCATCCAAATCCTCTACACTCTCTACACCTCTCTTATCACAAACTATCTCCCACAACACACTCTCAACTTCCAACTTACATTCTTCCAAATCATACATCAATTCACTAATATTCATTTTAATCCTCCAAATAATCCTTCTTTATATCATTCATAATCCTTTCCCAATTAACCTTCAATTCTTCCTTTATCCTCTTTTCTTCCTCCTCTTCTCCCAATTCTTCCTTTTCTACTTCCCTCTCAATCATACTCAATTCAAACTCTATTCTATCCCTTAAATTCAATTCCTTCTTCAACTCCTCTATCTTTTCTACTTCAAATTCTTCTACTCTTCCATCTTCCCACTCTACTATAAACCTATCACCAATCCAATATACTTCTCTCATTTTACTTCTCCATCTTTTCTATAACTCTATTTATTTCCTTCCAACCTTCTACTACACCCTTACCAATAATTTCCTCTAATTCCAATTCCCAATCTTCTATCTCAATATAATCTCTATCCATATTATACTTTTCTTCTATTACATCTCTCATAACAATTTCCATACCACAACTAATTCTTCTCAAACTATCCAATATTTCATTATTCATATTTCCTCCCTTTCGTTAGATACACCTTATCAGAATCATTGATAGCTGTCAACAATATTCTTGATAGTTCTTTTATTCACTTGCGTACCGCGTGGTGGCTCAATCAAATTATTTTACTCGCATTCACCTTCCGGTGAACGCAAATAAAATAATTTGATTCATTCGCAACTATTAGGCCCGCTTCGCTAGTATAGTATTCGCTACGGCTCTTCGTTTCGGGTTCCACCCTCACTTACAAGCCTAATCGCTCATACAGCTAGCGCTGCTACGCTGTAACTGAACATATACGAGCTTGAGGCTCCGCCTCAACTCTTGATAGTGGACGCTCGCTCATGTTATTCGCTCGAATTAGCAGATACGCTTCGGGACTCCGCCCTTGCTTCTCGTGAGGTGTTTCACCGTTGGTTCAACCATTGGGACAATGTGTCACTCTGTTCCACAGATAATAGCGCTTCACTTTGTTCAGCTATGATGATATGGTTCACTCCCGTTCACCGTACCACCAGATCGGCCGCCGCGGGCAAGACGGACCGGCTGATCGTGCGTTCAACCGGGTGTCACTGACAGCTGATGACAGATACCCACTGATTGAGCATTCAGGAGTCACCCGCAGTCACCTACCCCTGATTGAGCATTCAGGAGTCACTCGCTATCATTAGCTATCACTGACCCATGAGGGTTGCCCAGGTCCTTAGGCGCCCAGGTTTTGGCGTGTACAAAGTCTGCAATACATGATAGAATGAATTGCAGGACAACCCAAGTCCTCAATTATACCCGTATAGAGAAAGCAAGATGGACAGAAAATATTTTTAAATTTTATTCAGAAAAGGGTTTACAACCCTCTAGAATAGGCGTATACTGAATTCAACAAATGAGCGTGATGACGCTAAATAAATTCTAACCATTAGGAGATCTACCATGACCATCAACGAACTCAACAATCTGTCGCTCGACGCCCTCAATGCCCTCTCTCATGAAGACTTGGTTCTCGCGGTACAGACGTATCAGCAGAAGTTCAACAATCCTGATTCTATTAAGAACAAGATTCAGGCGGCCCTCGCCAATGGCATTCATATGAGCATCAAGGAACTTGCTGAGACCTGCAACACGTCGCCCGCGGTCATTAGCTCCAATTTGTCCTATCTCAAGAAGGCGGGCATCATGATTGCCACTGACCCGCTTGGCAAGAAGTTCATTTGGGAAGCTGCTTCTTAATCAGTAAAAATTCTTATTTTCAAGGCTCGCATTTCACGATGCGGGCCTTCTTTTATACTCAGGATTCGGGGACTCGCGGATTTGCTCTTTCAGAAAAACTCTCGGCAAAATATTGGCAGAACGGAGGGCAAAAATACTAAAGTGTTGCGAAAAATCGCTTAGGCTTCCGCACTTTCATTGGGGCACTACATAAACCCTTATATTTATTATATTATTTTATTATTATAAAGTAATAAAGTGATAAAGTAATAAAAATAAATTAATAACCTAGTAAAAATTAGTTCTAAAGGAGTATATATAAAGGGTTTTGTGGGGAGTGTGCCACTATTTTCCGCTTTCCCCCGATTTTCATATATTTCATATACTTATACCTAATTGGAAATTTACTCTGATTTTCACTCTGAGATAAGTACTTGAAATTATTAACCTCAAGGGGGAAAAATTAAATGGTTGAAATGCTTGCCTTTAATTTTTATATGTACTTTTATCGGAAATAACGTCTAAAGCACTTGATTTAATTAAACAAAGTCAAGTACCTGAAATTATTGTATTCTCCGTAAATACTTGAATTAATTGGGCGCCTCATAAACAGTTGAAATACTTAACTTTGATAAACGTGTTCATCGTATTCATGAAAAACGTCCAAAGCACCTGATTTAACTAAGCATTTTTAAATACCTGAAATTATTGTATTCTCCGTAACTACCTGAATTAACTGAGCGCCCGATAAAGGGTTGAAATACTTAAATAAAAAAAAAGTATGTACATTATAATAAAAATTTGTTATGATGTTTTTACAAGGCTTGTTAATTTTACCATTCAACATAGGAGAAAGTCATGGGTATGACGCGTTCTGAAGTTCTGGCAGTAGTAAAAAATATCAAGAGCACAACCCCCGTACTTGATGACAGAGACCAAAAATTGGCCATTTGTCTTTATGCTGCGGGGTTCCCTGTCTCTGATATTGCAGCGTATCTGAAAGTAGATAGGTATCGTATTTACCCCTTTCTGAAGCCATATCAGGCAATCCAGGGAGCGTTAATGACAGAGCTTTGTGAGACCTTTATCCCTGCTTTTATGTCTGACATTTTCGAAGCCATGGAGCGTAATTAATGGCCATTAATACACAAAATATCCCTGCTACTCTAGCGTCTATTCCAAATTGGACACGATCCACTGGCGCAGATAATTCGCCACAGGCTAAGGTCCCTCTGTGGGCAAACCCTCAAGATGCTCCACGTAGTGAAACCGGTCAAACTCTTATCTCTCTGCTCCCATTCCTAACAGAGCATCCGACATTTAACGCAGGAATCTTTACATCCATCTATAATCAACTGATTGTAGTGGATTTAGATGATCCTCAAATTTGTCAGCGGTATCTTGACCAGCATGACCCAACTCTTACCTCTCTTCTCCCCAATACGTACACAGAGTTTTCTTTAAACAATAAACTGCACCTGTACTACCTGTACCAGAATAAGTCATTTCAATATCCAGCATATTGCAAACATCCCGTTCAAACTGCACTGGGCGAGGGGCAAACATCAATTCATAGCAATTTCATGGTTGTGACAGGGAAGGTGGCGCCAATTTCTTCGCCTACTCTTCACGTTCTGACTGATGAAGAGTTTCATGCCATCACTGACCTTCCTACCACATATGAGGAACGCGCACAAGCCCGTAAAACCGCTCTCATACCTTCTACTACCAACTCCACTGCAACCATTGACTCACCTGAGGAATTTGATGAGCTAATTCAAGCACTGAAACTTATTCCTTTAAATCAATCACCTAAAGTCAAGCTCGCATGGGAAGCCTTAACTGGTCGTACATATGAGCATTATGACTTTTGGTTGTCAATCGGGATGGCCTTACATTCATCAGTTTCACAAAAGTTGACAATGAAAGCGGCTATGTCATTTGATGAATGGTCCGCTACAGATCCCACACATTATACTGGTAGCGATTCATGTATTCAAAAATGGTCGTCATTTAACGCTATCCCTCATGATAGATACCTGACTAAAGCTACAATTTTTGCTCTCGCTCAAGAGCTAAGAATGCAGTTCCCTGTTATGAAACAAACAACAAAAGGTGCCAGAATCCCAGATATTGAGGCCTTAGATAACTACCTTTACTTTATGAAGTACTATGACCTCAAGATCTATTCTGATTTTCAGAACTATTATATTACTGGAAATGAGGAAATCCTTACAAAACACTTCAATTCTCCCTTTATTCTCCCACATATGATGGGGCCGTTTGATGGTAAAACATTTAAAACGCATCTCATAACCATGATACAGCGGTCGATGTTTCCTAGCTCTCATGTCACTCTTAAGGGAGCGCAGGCCATATGCAAGGTGCTGTTAGAACAGGCTATCCAACCTAATATCTTTGATATGTGGTTGAAGTCAGACGACTCATTGACACCCATATACTCCACTAACACGCGGCCACTGTTGCCTGTGCCACCACGCACGCCACCTCATACCTGGTCCCCTACTCTAGACCAACTCATGACATTCATAGAATTCGATGAGGCACAGGACCTAAAGGTGGCTCGCGCCATATTTTATGCCTCATTCATGCTTATCATAAAACTCAACTGCTTTCCCAATACTGGGATAGACTCTGCGGAGGGCTTTCTCTATTTGACCGGGCCTCAGAGCTCATACAAGTCCACATTTTGCGAGTCTCTGGTACCTCAAGCACTCAAGAAATACCTTGTTAGGTCTCTCACAAGCGTTATACGCAGTGAAAAAGGGCTCCGGGACTTCCAGTTGGCTCTCGCTGCATCATCTTTTTTAGTGATAGACGAGGCAGAGGGATTCATCAACTTCCAGGAATCCAGCTCTCAGTTTAAGGCCATTATGTCAAAAGCATGGTTGGATGTGACACCAATCTACTCTTCAGACTCTATACGCCTCCAGCGCAAGGCCTTTGTATTGGGCTCATCCAATGACTATGAGCAGCGGATGATGCGCAATGGCACTCGCAAAATGTGGTGGGTGCGTGTCCAACATATCCATACTGAGGACCTCATATACTTTAATTGGCACGCTTTCTATCGCCAGATGAAGTTAGAATTTGAACAACTGGTAGCACAAGGTAAGCAGCCCTGGATTCTTCCTCAAGACATAATGAAGCAGTTAGATGAATCAAATGTACAAGGTACGGCCATGACTGAGGTCGATATGATCTTGAGAGAGTGCTTCCCAATTGATGATTCATTTGACCCAAAAAACGTTTTAGCAAGCATAAATAATATTCAAACATCTAAATTGTTACTTACAGCCAAGCAATTAACAACTCTCATTCAGATGAGATGGCCAGATTTTCGTAGCGGACTTCCTGCAATAAAGAATGCCGCACGCAGATATGCTATGGAATATTTGCAAACTGGAGTATCACAATCGTTAACTTTACCTTTTAAATCAGCACGGTTTATTGATGGTGTTATACAAATAGGCGCAGGCCGCACTCTTAAAACCTATTATGTGGTTCCATGGACGTTAGAAGAGGTACAAGCAGGAGCATTTAAAGAGTTTATGACCAAATAAATCAACTAAAAATAATGATGTTATAGCAGTGTACATCAAAACAGATTCGTGCTATTCTATCTTTATGAATGAAACGAATAGGAGGCTTATTATGAATAGCACGAATCTGACAATGGAAGAACGGGCACAAATTCAGTTTTATGCGCATATGGCCTTAGAACCAATGGATGATCAATCTGCAGTCTGGAATTCTATTCCTGAGGCAGAAGGTTATAATTGTCCTTATTCTAAGCATGTTGCAGCGCTCCAACAGCGCGCGGATGAAGACACCTGGGGACGTATAGGCGGAGGCCTGCAGCATTATTTTTTGCTTCAGCTCCATCATTTGGACAATCAGAAGGCCCATTCCGTGGCAAAGGCGTGCAGGATATGTCTATGGTAAACTGGACTCGGCTCTCATTCGTGGTGTTTCATAGCGCGGCAGTGGCGTATATTTTCATTAATGATTGGCGTAGTGCCTTCTTAGCAGTCATTGCGCCGATCATACTTAAGAGGTGTTACCCTCATGACTAATATGCGAGTCTTCTTCATTCTCGTTGGTATTCTTCTCGTTCTGCTGGCATTCATAAGCGACATGAGTCATCATGGGTGGGTTCAGTGCCTAGGTTTTGGCATCGGTCTTATCTTTTTCGGCGGGATGCTGGAGGACCACTGATGTTATATCTATGTCATTTATTAACTGACACAGGCAAAGAGGTGCTTGGCAACAGCCACTGGGTGATCAAATCTCATAGAACGCACATGGTTGGAGACCTGCTCTTAGCGTGGCATGACCATTATGGCCTGTGCACCTTCTCGGTACAAGGCCTACCCTATCTTCGCAACGACGACCTTGAAAGTATAGCAATTCCTGCTGTATATAACATGTTAGAGCTAAAGGAGCTTCTCGATGAGTAACGCAAAGCACGCCAAGTATTCCCCGTCTCAGTTGTCTCGCATCATTGCATGCCCAGGTTCTGTCTTCATGAGCGAGGGGATTGAGCAGCTCCCAACTTCGCCCTACGCTGCCGAGGGGACCATGCTCCACAGCTACATGGAGCAGTATATTGATTCCAACACCATGCCTGATGTGCGCACTGATTACAAGGTCCTCTTGGAACGGTGCATGGACTACCTCACGTCCATTCGTGACAACAACAGTGCGATCTTTACTGAAATGTATATGATCTCCGCTGTTGAAACGGATGTGGCTGGTACTGCTGACGTGGTGATGATCAATCCTACCGCGCAGGAAGCACACATCGTTGACTGGAAGTTTGGCGGCGGCGTGCATGTGGCTGTGCTGGACAATCCTCAATTCCTCGCATATGCGTGGTTGTTGTTGGAAAAGTTTCCGTCTATTAACCAGGTGACTGTGCATGTCGCGCAGCCTCGCCTCGACAACTTCGATTACCAGACTGTAACACGAGAGTACGTGGATAACTGGTACAAGTCCGTTCTTTCGCCGGCTCTCAGAACGGCAGAACGGATTGACAATCCTGTGCTTAGGCCATCTCTTGACGCATGCAGGTGGTGCAGAGCCAATGCTGTGTGTCCTGCACGACATGCCCAGGTCAATCAGCAGGCCGCTGAAGCCTTCGCCATGTACGCGGATATTGAGGCGCAGCGCGTAGGCCATGAGAAGATTGCGGAATTCTATGCCAAGATTCCGTCTCTTGAAAACGCCATTAAGGCCGTCAAGGACTATGTGCGCACCCAATGTTATCTGAAGGGGGCAGAAGCTATCCCAGGTTACAAGGTAGTCCAGGGACGAGGGTCACGCAAGTGGTCTGTATCTTCTGACCGTGTCATTCAGTTCATGGAACAAAAGGGCATCGATGCCAGCGAACTGTTTGACGCTGACCTCAAGTCTGTAGCAGCCATTGAAAAGCTGGTTAAGGGCCTTAAGACTGACCCTGAATTCAACAAGCTCTATCAGACTGAGTACGGCGCGGCATCTATTGTGCCTGCGTCTGACCCACGTCCTACTATAAGCCTCACTCGAGATGCGGCGACTGTCTTTGCATCTGTGGCAGATACGGAGGAGTAGCGATGAAAGCTCAACAAGATTACGCATATGTCAACCTGGAAAGGTATTGTATTGTCTGTGGTAAGCTAGGTACTGTAGCCTGGCTTGATGACGACAACCCTGACGAGGTGTATGATACTTGCATGTGTGGTATGTGTACCTTCGGTTCTGCTGAAGATGATGACTACCATACATGGGCCTGGGGTGCAATCAATCCTAAAACTAAAGAGGTAACTGAGGTATGAAGCTCTATTATTACGGCGTAAGGTTCTTCAAGTACGCGGAAGGAACCGATTCTGACCACATGTCTGATAAAGTGTACTCATATCAAGCCACATTTAAGTGCAACATCGGCGACCTGGTGGTAGCTGAATGCCACGATGGTTATAAGATCGTCAAGGTTGTGGCAGATGGCTTTGAGTATAAGGAAAAGGCTTCGGCGTTTCTTATCTGCAATGTTACCAATCATATTGCAGACGTAAATGCAGCACGTAATTTTTTGTTTCGTATGACTGCGCTCAGAAAGGCTATGGAAACTCGGTTGACGGAATCCAAATTCCTTGAAATGTGTTATAACATGGCAGAGCAAGATCCCGATCTCAAGCGTCTTTTGGATGAATACACCGCTCTTTTGCCTAATGTTACTGAGGAGTAACATAACTTTGGAACCCTACACCAGAGAAAATTTTTCTAAAAATGGTGAAAAAAGGGTTTACATCAAGATGAAATTGAGGCATATTAAATTCACATCAAGTGCACAATGCATTTAAAACAAACACAGGAGCATTATCATGGAATTTCAGAACAAGCGTGAACACACCCTTTGGCTCATCGAACAGGGCGGCGCCACCAACGAAATCATCGAAGAGACGGTCGGTATTTCCAACAAGAGCCGCGGCACGATCTTCGCCCAGTTGCGCCTCATGGGCAAGTATCCCCTGGTCGACGAAAACGGTGTCTACCGCATCGGTACCGCTGATGAATTCGAAGCCAAGAAGGCCGCCGCTGCTGCCAATCGCAAGCCTACCAAGACCCTTACGCCTGAAGAAACCCTCGCCCGGGCCAAGAAGCGCGAAGCCAACGCTGCCAAGGCATTGACCACCGCCGGCGCGCGCCTCAACATGAACCCCGATTCCCGTGAACTGCAGCTGCGCCATCGCATCGCTGAGCTTGAGCTTGAGCTCGCCAGCGTACTGCTCTCTGAAGTCGAAGGCCAGCCGAATCAGGATGTGGTCCTGAACGTGGACCCGACCGTTGATGCCGCGGACGAAGAACTCGTCTAAGGCTCAGCCATGAGTATGGCGATTATGATGGAAACCGCTTTAATCACGTCATAATCGCCACCTTATGGCTACCCGCTCGAGTATAAGGCTGTTCTCGAGCGGGCTTTAAAAGGCGTTTTAATCTCCAACAAATGTTGTAGAGGAGCCTAATATGTCGAAATTTGACTCTGGAAAGCCTTGTTTCTCGCTCATTGAACCTAATTTTGCCCTTGAGCTGGCGAAGGTTCTCACCATGGGCGCAGAAAAATACGGGCCTGAGGATTGGAAAACCACAGATAACGCACACAGGCGCTATCTTGATGCTCTGCATCGTCACCTGAATGCTTTTGAGCGTGGCCAGTGGGATGATCCTGAGTCGGGTCGGCCTCACCTCGCTCATGTCGCGGCAAATACTATGTTCCTGCATTGGATCGCTTGTAATCCCAAAAATGACAGTGTAGAACCTGTCGAGATGGGATGCAAAACCTGTGTATACGGCGCATTGAGCAATAATCTTGTTACTAATAACAAGTGTATTGCATGTACGTACTACAAGAACAATGATGAAGGTGACTATAACTATGTAGTCAAAGATTGTGGACACCCCTTCGATCATGAGGTAGAACAGTTTGTAATTAAGGGCTGTGATACCTGCGAATGGTCTTCTCGTCCTAAAGGGCACATGTGTAAAGCATGCAATTACGGCGATAATTATGTAAAAGCACCACGCTTTCATGGTCTGCGGGTCTATCATCCTGTTTATCACACAATCGAAGGAGAGCAAGAAAATGCTGAAGCCGTACGCCCCGAAGGCACAAGTGATATGGTCGACTCCACATCCGGCAAATGTGGTTGCTCTGGCTGCGCAGCAAACGATGAAGAAGAATCCCGAGATCAAGGGAAATCCGAGCGCTTTATTGTCATTCTTGATCTCAGCTGATCATCTCAATCCTGTGGAGCATGCGGTCATTTGCTTCCGCATTACCGACATGTCTCGTGCTTGCTTTGATCAGCATGTGCGGCATCGTATTGCATCTTACACGTCCAGCAGTCAGCATTATCAGGATTATACGTCCTATGACTGCTTTGTACATCCTTATATGGTTAATGATGAGCGCGTACAAAAGGCGCATACTGAAGCCCTAAAGGCGTACAATCTTCTTATGCAAGATGGCGAAGCAAAAGAAGAAGCTCGTATGCTGCTCCCAATGAGCGCAGGCGTTAATGTGGTCGTAACCATGAATGCGCGCTCACTTATTAACTTCTTGCAACTCCGGCTTTGTCGCCGCAATGTTCAGGAAATGCAAATGTTGGCCGCGTCTATGTACACTATGTGCTACGACTGGTTTCCGGAATTGTTCTCAATGATCGGACCTTACTGCTCTATGCACAACGGCCGCTGCAACCAAGGAAAGATGTCATGCGGATCTCCCGTCACCAGTATTTCATGCAAGTAGCTACTGCAGTTGCGCAGCGGTCTACTTGTATTGACAAGCAAGTCGGATGCGTACTAGTAGACGAGAGCACTGGCAATATCTTGTCTACGGGTTATAATGGCAATCCAACCGGCGTGTTTAACTGCTGCGATGATAATTGTTGCGTTAAAAATGACGGCTTACCTTGTTATGCTGTGCATGCCGAAATAAACGCACTCATTCAGCGGTTAACCAATGTGCCTTTTGTGGCGTATTGTACACTCGAACCATGTATCCAATGTACTGCGGCACTTATCAATGCTGGATGTACTAAAGTGCTTTTCATAAATAAGACCAATCATAACAAAACTGGTCTCGGATTATGGTCACGTGTACGGCCTGAAGACACCTGGATACATATGGGGCTCTGCTATGGAAACTGAAAAGTCTCTCACTGTCATAGATATGTTCAACGAGATCAAGGAATATCATGAAGAGCTTGGTTTTCCTCTTTCCAAAGAAGAGCAAAAAGCTGCATTCCGCGATCCTGAGGCTATACGCCTTATGAACAACCAACTGATTGCTGCGCTTCATAATGAAGTGACTGAATTGCAAGAATCCACCCCTTGGAAGCCATGGCGGCCTATCAATTATAAGCCGACAGATATATCCAACATGGCGGAAGAGGTGGTTGATATACTTTTCTTCCTGGGCGCCTTTATGGAAAACAACGAACTGTCGTGGGAGCGCGTTGAAAAGGCTTTCAGAAGAAAGATGTTGGTCAATCATGACCGCATCAAAATTGGCTATAGCAAAACTCGCTAACGTCAGACTGTACGCAAACATTCTGACAAACCTCAATCTGACAAACTGGAGATTATTATGGCTATCACTCCCGAAGTTCGCCTTACGTATGTGTCCGTTGATGAACCCAAAGCCAATCAGAGTGGCGTTCTGAAGTACTCTGTTGGCATCCTGATTCCCAAGACCAACAAGGACGCCATCGACTGGTTCAAGCGCCAGATTGATGCGGCCATTGAAAAGGGTATCCAGAAGGGTAAGTTCAACAAGGCTGGGTCCCAGAATCCCACGTTCAAGTATCCTCTTCGTGATGGCGATGCTTATTACGAAATAGCTACGGATGACAAGAAGGATTCGCGAGCCTCTTATCGCGGCCACATGTTCGTGTCGGCGTCTTCCAACGACAAACCCGGAATCGTTGACCGGTATGCCAAGCCCATCTTTGAAGAAGGCGCGATTTACAGTGGCGTATGGGCCATGGTCGATTGCAACTTCTTCCCGTTCAACAATAGCGGATCCATTGGCGTAGGATGCGGATTGAACAATATCATGAAGCGCCGCGATGATGACCGACTTGATGGACGATCTGGTGACGCTACATCGGCATTTGCTGGTGTGGCTGATACTGAGCCGGCCGGCGATGAAGATCTGCAATAACTAATACAAAGGCCGGTAACACCCACGAGTTACCGGCCTTTTTTTTATCCACCTTTCTACAAAATTTGTAGGAGAGATTATGGCAATTGTTGAAAAAGGTGATGGATGTTCCGCAGGGATATCCAAGTTTTGGAGAAAAGTTATTGGCACACCACCTGCGTGGGAAGGGTGTTGTGACAAGCATGATGAAGCGTACAACTGGGGTGGCACTGAAGCTGACCGCAAAGAAGCGGATAAAGCTCTCAGAGACTGCATGAAGCGCATGGGGCATGGCATTCGTGCGCAACTCTATTACATGGCTGTACGCGCATTTGGCCGCAGTCATTTCAATTATCACTAATACGTAATGGGAGTAGCCTCTATGCACATATATCTTGACTTTGAAACAGGTTCAGATATGGACCTCTTGATAGAAGGTCGTGCACGATATATGCACCATCCTTCTACTTATGTTCAAATCTGTTCATTTCAAATTGATGACGAGCCAATGATAACTGAAACAGTGCATACTGGCTTTCAATCATTTGCTAAAGCGATAAGTGAATATGTCATAACTAAGCAAGCAAAGATTGTAGCTTTTAATGCCCAGTTTGAAATGGATGTCATTCATTATATACTTGGCTTGGAGGTTACTCCCCATGATTTTATTGACGTTCAGGCAGTCTGTGGACGCTATGGATTACCGCAATCTCTTGAAAAAGCCACAGCAGTCATGTGTCCACAGCAAGTTAAAGATTCTGCGGGTTCTTCTCTCATTAAACACTTTTGTACCGTACCTAAACATCTCGCAAGTACCATTCTTACAGGCCCTCAGTGGGACCGTTACGTCATGTATAACATGCAGGACGTTACTTCTACTAAGGCACTATTGGCTGCACTGCCCTCTTCTTCTCTTTCTAAACGAGAACAAGCCATATGGGAACTTAACTGTGATATTAACGCGACAGGGCTTCCCATGGCGGTTGATGAAGCAGCCAAGATCCTTGAAGTAACTACTGTGTATATGGAAGAGCAGAACAATATTCTGCCAGACATTACCAATGGCAAAGTTACAAAGATAACTCAGGTTAAACGCATAAAAGAATTTATCAATGAGGTTATGGGATATGAATTCCTGGAAAGCCTTACAGCTGACAAGTTAGAAAAGGTAATGAATGATGAACACTTTCTTGAATTGCCTGATTCTGTTGTTAGCCTTATTGAACTGCGCGCTTCCCTTGGCTTGTCTTCGATCGGAAAGTATAAGCGCATTATGTCTATGGAACATAATGGCCGCATGCACGATAACAGTCGATACTACGGTGCCCACACAGGTCGCATTACTGGTATGGGTTTTCAGTTGCTTAATCTCCCTCGCGCTAGTGTTAAGGACGTTGAGTCCGAGATTGCAGCGTATTTTGATTTTTCCATATGCGAGCGTAATCCTGTTAAGTCTGCTCGTGCTCTCATTCGGTCAATGATTAAAGCACCAGATGGTAAATATATTCTGGCCGCAGACTACTCTGCTATTGAATATATTTTACTTATCTGGCTTGCTGAAGATTATGTGGCAGTACAGCGTTTCGCTCAAAAATTCGATCAATATATCGATATGGCCGCAGAAATCTATAATACGACTTATGAACAAGTAGTCAAGGACCAAAGGCAAACAGGTAAAGTTGGCATTCTTGGTTGTGGATACGGCATGGGCGCACAAAAGCTTATTGCTTATGCAGAACGTATTGGCGTAATTCTTTCTATGTCTGAAGCTCAGACTATTGTTCAAGCTTATAGAACCAAGTATCACCTTGTTGTAAAAATGTGGTATGCTCTCATGAAATGCGCAATGAATGCTCTTAGAAATGAGGGATATACCTTTACAACAAATCGTGTTCAGTTTAAGGTAGTTATTGATCGTAATAATCATCGTTGGCTACAGATGCTCCTTCCCTCTGGTCGTGCTATGTATTATTACGACCCTAAGATTGCCCCAGGTCTCTACGGCGACACTCTGTCATATATGGGTATGAATCAGACCACTAAGACTTACATGCGGCAGTATAGCACTCCAGGTAAATTGACAGAAAACGTCATTCAGGCATTGGGCCGGGATATATTGTATGATGGCAAATTTAAGTGTCGTGAAAACGGCTTAAATATTATAGGATCTATTTATGACGAGGTAATATGCGAAGAATCTTTCGAACACGACCCAAAGGAACGTCTTGCATTATTAGAAACATGTATGTGTCACACCGAGCCCTGGGCAAAAGGTCTACCCTTGAGAGCCGAAGGTTGGTATGGACCGCGATACAAGAAAGCTTAAACACATAAGGAGGCCATTTGTGAACTTGTCCAACGAATTGAAAAGTATATCTCAAGACCCTAAAATGGTATACCCTGATATTGATGCTATCATGTCTAACTGGACATATATCAATATCTTTTTGCAAACCAAAAATATAGACAAGAATGGCACGCTCCTGTTTCTCAAATACGAGCTTGAAAACAAGCGTAGAACTTCTGTCATTCATCGGCTTTTTACACGTTATATTTCTTTCAGGAAGGCAGAAGAATGGAATCACCTTTTGCACGCATTCGGACTCGAGAGATAAGCATAGAAGGCTATCTCAAACAAGAGGTAGAACGCCATGGAGGTCAATGCTGGAAGTTTGTTTCTCCAGGAAGAAATGGCGTTCCTGATAGAATAGTGTTTCTTCCAAATCATGGATGTATCTTTGTAGAGCTTAAAGCGCCAGGCAAGAAACTGCGTAAACTTCAAGAATACGTTCATGATTTGATTAAGAGCTTTAATTGTAAGATTGAAACTTTATCTACCAAGGAGCAAGTAGATGACTTCATCCAACGACATGTATAACACTCTCAGGATACTGCGTAATACTCGTGGTACCAACGCTAAAGTAGATTTTCTCCGCAAGCATCCTGAGTTGCGAAAGGTTTTGCGTACTACCTATTCGCCCTTCATCCATTTTAATATCAACAAGGTCAATTGGTCGAACTTCTCTGGTTTGGGCCTTCATGAATTCTCTGCCGATACCAACAAAGTCTTGAATGGCCTTAGGCAGTCAGGAGGTCGCGAAGCGAAGAAAGCTTTTTATGACCATATGAATACACTCACCCATGAATCGGCTCTTCTTTTGGCTGGCATGGTGGAAAAAGATCTTCGTCTTGGAATGGGCGCCACTCTCATTAATCGCGCCTTACCTGATACTGTTCCTGAATTTCCTATCGCCCTCGCTCACCTTTACGACCCGAAAAAGGCTAGTTGGCCTTGTTATGTCAGTCCTAAACTCGATGGCCTGCGTGCCATGTATATGCCAGGTGAAACTCCTACTATCAGGTCACGTAAGGGCTTTGAATTGAAAGGCCTTGACCGTGTAATGAGTGAATTGAAAAAATATTCTTTCAGACTTGATGGTGAGCTGCTTATACCTGGTAAATCTTTCCAGGATTCGAGTGGTGATATTCGGTCATTTGCTCAGACTGATGAAGTGGTGTTTAACGTTTTCGATACACCTGATCTTCATGACGAGTCCTTACATAACCGTCTTGGTATTCTTCTTGACTGTGTAAAGGAAACGAGTAATATTAAACTAGTGCCTCATTATATGGTAAATACGGAAAATGGCGCATTCAACCTGTATAATCAATTCAGATCTGATGGGTATGAAGGAGCAATGGTAAAGTGGCCTGATGCTACGTATATCGGTAAGCGCTCTCATGCTTGGATGAAAATTAAGAACGAGGATACCTATGACTGCAAAGTTATCGACGTATTTGAAGGAACTGGCAAATATACCGGTATGGCTGGTGGCGTTATTATTGACTTTCATGGCGTCCCTGTTCGTGTCGGTAGCGGGTTGTCTGATGCACAGCGCATGATTTTTTTCCAAGATCGTTCTGAAATTATTGGACAAACTGTCGAAGTAGCGTGCCAAGAAATCACACCGGCCGGCAGCATGCGTCATCCTCGCCTTAAGACAATTCGAATTGATAAATAAGGAGGTATATCATGAGATCGAATAAGAAGATTCAAGAAGAGCGGTATGGTGAATATCTTGAACGCGTGACTAAGGCACGTAAGATATGCAATTCTTTCAATAAGAATACTGTAGCTTATGCTCTTGCACAGCGTTTGCGTGCTCTTATCTGCAAATATACTCTGGCAGAAAAGAATCTGATATGTGATAAATGGTTGGACGAGCCCCAGTCATTTATTGATTGGTGGAAGACTCAAGCCAATATCATGCGATACCCAGTTCTGTCATTGCGTTTACGGCGAAAAGATATTCGGTTTCCTTTCAGTCCTGAAAATTGTTTCCTCTTTTTACCTGATACAGCATTGGGAATCGAAAAATCCTCGGATTAGCCTATTGAACTAATTATAGAACTCTATAGAACTCTTTAAAATGAAAAGCGTGAATATTGTATCGCGTGAAAATTAAGAAGAGTTCTATAGAGTTTGTCATATATACCAATGAGTTAAGCACTATGGAACTTCGTGACTATCAGAAAAAGGCTATAGAATGGGGCAATAGCCATGATGTAGGATATTTTGCTGTCGATATGAGCATGGGAAAGACCGCAATTCTACTTCATATGATTGATCGTCCCACAATCATATTTGCACCTCTTACTGTAGCCGCTATTACGTGGCCTGAAGAAATAGCTAAATGGCGACCTGATCTTAAGTATCAAGTACTTCATGGAAAGACAAGATACTTGCAACCAGGTCTTGATGTGTATATCATAAATTATGATGGTATCAACTGGTTGAGCAAGGCTTGGACTATTGAAATGACCAATTATATGCGTGACGGCATGATTATTTGGGATGAAATGACAAAACTCAAGGATTCTAGTTCTAAGCGCTTCAAACTCATGAAAGAGTTTAAACGACTCTTTAAACGCGCATATGCCCTATCAGGAACTCCCGCACCAAATGGCGTACGAGATTTGTGGTCGCAGTATTTTCTTTTGGATGATGGAGAGCGCCTTGGAAAAAAGAAAACTCAATTCATGATGACCTATCATATTCAAATTGATAGATTCATATGGATTGAGAATACTGGTGCAATGGATATTGTGATTGATAAAATTAAAGATATAACTTTCAGGTTGGATGCAAATGACTATCTTAAACTTGAACCATACATCTTTTCATCTATTCCCGCATATCTCCCTCCTGCGTCCATGCAACGATATAAAGAGTTTCAGACAGAATTTATTACGACTCTTGCAAATGAAAGTACTCTTACGGCAGCTACTGCTGGAATACTCTCATTACGGTTACGCCAGCTCTTACAAGGTTCTATCTATGACGAGCAGCGTAACATTATATTCGATAATACCGCAAAAGTGGATACCCTCTTTGACCGAATTGAGGAAGCAGCTGGCGATCCCATGCTCGTTCCCATTCAGTTTAGAAGTGAACTTATCGAAATTAGAAAGAGACTTCCAGAGGCGCCAGCTATTATTGGGGGCACTCCTACCGAATTGTCTAAGCAGTACGTTCATGAATGGAACAAAGGAAATCTCCCTGTACTTTTCTGTCACCCCAATTCATTATCCCACGGCCTTAATCTACAGTATGGCGGTCACCGCATATGCTGGCTTGGACTTACTTGGTCCCTCGAAACCTATCAACAATTAAATGGCCGACTGCGCCGGCCTGGACAAACCAAACCGGTGCTAGTCGACCATATAATAATTCCTAAGACCGTTGATGATCGCGTGCTGAGTACCTTAACTCGGAAGGACGCGACGCAGCAACAACTGTTAAATGCTCTGAAAGAGTTTGCAAACGAGTCTGGATATCTATAATATCATCCTTGGTTGGAAGCTGTTCGAGAATCGCCTTAGTTCGAGCAGCTTCTATTTCCATTGCGTGCATATCCTTTCTTAAGGATTCACGTTCAGCAGCTTCAAATGATGTATAAGAATCAAACTCGTCTTTAGTTATGAGGTCACTTTTTATGATAATGACCTCGCGTTTCATGGCCCAGACAACTAGCGCCCAGACAATGTTACAAATGACTAACCATGTATCTATTGAGATATCATGGATACTCATTTTACGCACCATTCAGGAAGACGCTTGCCTCGTAAAATCTCCGCCGAACCAGCCCACCAAGTTCGACCTTTTGGCCTTTCACTGTGGCCTTAGTCCAACGAATCATTTCACGAGCGGCATCATACCATTCTTTTGCATTCACCTTCTTTTTGAAAGTGGAAGAGGCAAAAGCTCCAGAGCCAAGATTGTGCATCCATACCGCAATAGCCTGAGCGCGATGAGCAGGCTCTTTGCGGAGCACTGAGCACTGGATGAGTGCTTCATTATAACATCTGTCCAGCTCTTCAATGAGCAGAGCTTCGGCTTCTTCTCTGGTCACAGGAGCATGCGATTTATCACAGAGAGTGCCAAAGCCGATAGTCCAATATCCGGCGGGACAGATATATGGCTTTTCACTGAAGCCTTCAAACTCTTCCACCTTATCGAGCAGCTGTCTGGGCCATTCCATCACTTACCCCTTAATCATGTGAATGAAGTTGTACAGTTCCTGACGTTCTTCAGGATTTTCACGAGTTTCCTCGTAAATGTACTGAAGGAGATCCTGAATTGCGAGAAGCATATGGCCGAATTCCTGCTTCGACACATGCTTGTAACGCGGATCTTTTTTCGCCAGATCTCGGTACCCCAACCAACCTTCAAGTTCATCTTCGATACGTTCAATATCATCGAATCCCTTTTCGTTGGCGTATTCATTCTTTTTACCATAGGACTCTCTCAAGTCCTTGATAAGGGGCCGCACCATGCCCATCAGTTCCTTGAACGGATGTTCAGATCTTTCCGAATACCGGTCTTGGTTCCAATCACGACGATCATCATAACGGTCGTTGCGACGTTCATCTCTGCGATCATCGCGACGGTCATGTTCACGTTCACGGTCATGGTGTTGGGGTTCTACTTCACCGCCATTCGGGGCATACGTAAACAACGAGCCCTGATCACGGTATTCCTTCCCACGTTCATGGGAGGATTCCTCATTGTGTGCGAAGCCCTGCTTAGGAGCAGGACTCGTCGGAGCAAAAGGTCCCCGATACCCCTGATCTTCTGCCATTGGCTACCTCCCTTACGCGGTCGGAGCCGTAGCAGTCTGAGTGGGCTTATAGTGGCTGATGGCGAAGCCCTGCAGGGACTGCACAACCGAGGCGGCCGTGGAATCGGCAATGGCCTTGTTCTTGAGCGCTTCATTTTCGCGCGTCAGGCGAGCAATTTCGCTGTCACGCTGCATGTTGTCCAGCTTGCAATCGAGGCGGTCGAACCGCTGGTTCATTTCGCAGCAGCAGTCCTTCTGGGCCTGCACAAGGCGGCATTCCATAGCGGCACGGGCATTTTCAGCCTTCAGAGCTTCAAGCTCAATCTTGGCGTTGATGAGGCCGGAGGATTCGCGGATATCACGCTGGACACCGCGGATTTCGCACAATACGGTAGCAAGCTGTGCTTCAACCTTGCAGCAGCAATCGCGCACGGCATCGCCCACGTTGCGCGTGGCATCGTAGGTGCGGTCACCCTGGTTGCGCACGGACGCAATGACTTCGGCAATGGACGAACACAGCTTGGTGTCGAGCTGGAAGAAGCCCTGAGTGCTCGCAGCCTGAGCGGCGGAAATGCGGTCATGCAGACCGATGATACGCTGGCAGTTGTCGGCACCGACCAGACCTTCAGCACAGGCCTTGTTGCCATTGTTGCCCCAACCACCATTGTTGAACATGAGGAAGAACAACAGGATGACGAGCAGACCCATGCCGTCACCACTCCAACCGCCCTTGCCGTCGCCATATCCCTTTTGCTGGCAGAGCGCGAGAATGCCGGGAAGGTCCATACCCTTGTTATTCTGCATGAGGGCCATAAGGCCAGCGATGTCGTTCATACCAGACTCCTTGTCTTCCATGTTAAAAATGTTGGTAACAGTAGTTCCCTCGTCACCATCGGGCTCCGCATGCTTACGCATCATGTTAAGAGTCGCGCCAAGACCGGATTCCATACCCGGTGCATACTTGAACATTACAAACCTCCTACATGTTACAGGGTTATGGGATAGCCCAGACATTGTTAGTGTAATACCACAATGTCTGGGATTTGTACATTATTTTTCTCAGACATTTCTCATAGAGAATATTTAATTATGACGTGATTCGCACATATTCGGCTTCGACGATCGGTTGCCAGTCACGAATCGCCGTAATCATAAGTTCATCGTGCACATTCCTATATGCCTGTTTCTGCATCTCAGCCATATACAAAATATTCTCGTCTTCTGGTGACGCTTGTTTAAGTACATAGAGTGTGGCTAATGGACGAATTTGCTGTTTGTCAAGATTGTCCATCCTTGCCATAAACTCTTGCTCACGCGCTTCAATCGTCTCCAATTCAATGGTCGAAGGATCTTCCAAATCAATGGGATCTCCTATACGAAGCCAAGGGCTAGAAGTAATATCAATACGTTCATTGGGCGCTTCAGGAAAATCGTCTGCGCACATGATAATATTGTTAATGATACCGCCTTTATCTAAAATAGCCATGACCTTCATAAATTACTCCGTCCACAGGCTATAAATATTAACTAAGCCCGGCGATCCTTGAGTAAGGTCTGCTGGCGCTGCAGGATCGCCGCCATTCGCCCAACCAGGCATAGCGTCACTGGCAGTATTTTGCCCTTGACCACCACCTCCGCAACCTGCTTTATATGAACCATCAAAACTAAAGCAGCCACCACCACCTGCACCAGATCCTCTCAAGTAAGTACCTGTTTGTTTACCAGTACCACCTGCACCTCCGGCGCAATTTATGCCACCACCCTGATTTCCATCACCAGAGTATGTACCACCCTGACCGCCACCAGTACCATTTGCACCTTGGTACCCTGCCGCTCCACCGGCGCCACCAGCCGCTGGTACACTGTTGACTTGACCACCACCGGCACCACCACCGCCGCCAGGACCATATAAATCCATTCCTGGATTTACATATGCCCTAGTTGTACCACCTGCACCACCAGTTGTTCCAGTAGTACCAGAAACTGAATCTGGCGGCGCACTTCCTCTACCACCCGCTCCTCCTGCTCCTACTGTACACTGAATAACAGTTCCGGCGTCAAACCACGAATCTGCCTGTCCCCATCCTCCTGTACCGCCGCCACCGCCACCTAGAGCAAAAGCACCAGATGATGGTACTCGACCATAACCACCGCCACCACCGCCGCCACCTAGGGCTATAACTCTGTAAGTACCAGAATACGGAATAGTATAGTTAGTAGTGTATCGATGTGTAACGTTTACAGCAGGTGGAGAAGTACGAATAGTAAGTGCAGATGCCTTCCACTGATTGTATTCAGCAGGAGTACTAGTTCCACCATCAAGGGTTGCTACAACTTGGATGATGTACGGTGTATCCGCATTCGGCAAAGTATTGGCAGGAATATTAAAACTCCTAACCGCATTTCCCAAAAGGCCGGAACTATATATATGATTCCAAGAATTGTCATACACATGGACAATATACTGAACACTACCATTTGCATTGGCAGTATTAGGATTATTCCATGTGACAGCTATCGGGTTTTTACGCGATATAAGAGACTGATTGGCCGTTGGCGCCGTAATAGGCGGCTGAGATGTCAGTTCATTGACAAATGTTTTGAAATTGAAAGTATTCGACCAGGCACTCCAACCAGTGGCGGTACCATTATTTCGTACGCGCCAATAATAGGTTGTGTTCAGAGCCAAGTCTACTACATTCCAAGATGTAACAGTATTGATAGCGCCTGAATCCTTAACAATAGTTAAGAATGACGCATCAGTTGCGACTTGAACTTGGACCTTATCAATAGTCTGACCAACAGGAGTACCATTGTTCCACTGAAGAGTTACTCCAGTCTTCGGAATATTTCCTGTACCAGTGGCTGGAGTAGTAGGAACCGGAACAGTCAGAGACGCACTCAAAAGTTTGAGTTCAAAGATATCCGACCATGGACTAACTACGTCTATTTTATACCCTTCCGGCCCTACTTGTCGCGCTGTTTGCCTTACTCGCAAATACGTCGGTTTTGCAGGAACACCGGCAGAAATAAATCCACCACTAAGCGCCGAGGTATATGACGTAAATATGTTACCAGTATATCCGCCTTCATAAGCGTTGTTGAATGACATATTATCGGCAATGGAGATATCATTCCAGTCAGTCGCGTCGCCTGTGGGAGTGGTAGAACTGCCATTGACTGTAATGAGTACTTTAGAAGCTTCAACCATTGACTGCGTAGTAGTATCACCAGAAGTTACCGCAGCACCATCTACCGTAACTACAAAAGTAGGTTTAGGTAATACAACCTGAGTGGTGAAGTTAATCTTAAGACTCGGTACGCCATCAATGCTATGAGCGTCGTTCCTATAACGTGTTTGGGCATAAAGTGTCTTATTATAAGGAAGATCTACAGTTATAGATGAAACTGCAGGTTTCATTTCCTTACGCCACACCGGATTAGTCATATCTGAAGTTTCAGATATGGCCAAAATAGCGATATCAGGATCAATGACATCATTTGCAATAGAAGCTTCGCTCCAGGTAACAGTACCTTTTGGATTAAAGTCAGTCTGACCCTGACGTGGACTACCAATAATAGGAGCGTCAAAAATAACACTCATAACTGTGGTAATAGTTACTTGGTTTGTAGCCCCCAAGGAATCCGTTGCAATGACCTTAAACGTCAGAACATACGTTGTATTAGTCGCAGATGGCGGATACTTCGTATTGTCTTTAGGCAAAGTAAACTGCACATTCTGATTGTCAATAATACCAGTATTAGGTGTGGCAACAATACCAGTATCGCCGAAATCAAACTTGTATGTAACAGGGTCGCCATCCGGGTCTACGGCACCACTCATTTTAATGGTGTAAGTAGTACCCTTCGCGACATTGGCCGGAATCGTATGCGTGAAACCAGCCATATTTGGTGGTTCATTCAATCGAATTTCCACCGGCTTGGAAGAATACCGAGACAAGTTACCATAACTATCTTCGGCGTACACAATGAGTGTATTGACCGTACCGATGTTACCTGGGAAGGTAACATCGGTATCGAGAGTTACTTCGACAGCTTGAGAAGCCGTAGGTACATCCACCTTAGTCGGAGTAGGACCAAGTTCATCAATATGATAATAGAATGCCACAATCTTTGCATCAGGCAGAAGGGCCTTAGCATGCAAAGAATACGTATGAGTACTTTGTTCACGTACAGAGTCCGGACCAGTAATGGTCGGCTGCGTGATAACAATGTTCACAAACTGCTGGGCAACTTGTTTTACACCAAGAGGCGTTGCAGCAATAGTGTCATCAGTAGCATCCAGGTGTTCCTGAGTAGTAGCCAAACGAGTGATGCCTTGCACAAAATGATTGGCAATAGGCAATTCACCAATGGCTGTCTGTTGAGCTCTGTCAGCCTCTGCCTTGGCGCGGTCAGCTTCGTTCTTTGCTCTATCAGCTTCCTGTCGTGCACCTTGTGCTTCCTGACGTACATCTTGCACAGCATTGGCTGCTACACCAATAATACGCGATTCCTGGAAGTTACCGGTGTCAGTAATAGACGTAATGGCATTAGACCCGGCCGTATTAACCAATGTAATATTGGTAGAACCAGTGTTAGTAATATCTGCCACCCATTTAGAACCGTCACCATTAATGGTGTTTACATACTGGGTACCAAGAGTCGCGATCTCCTCATGACGGGTATCGCCGATCGCATTAATACGATCAACTTCAGTCTGACCTTGGCCAGATACACGACTGACTTGGTTATTACCTTCAGCAGTAATTTCATTCTTTTTGGTTGCAGCCACATTACCAATTTCGGTAATCTGAGTCTGCCCTGCATTGTTAATAGCCGTAATCTGACCAGTAGCGGCAGCCTCAATCCTGGCTTCGGTATCACGCGCATCCTGTGCACACTGGCAAGCTTGTGTCTTACAAGTCTCAGCTTGTTCAGCAGCAGCAACAGCGCGCAAGGATGCTTCAAGAGCAATTTGGTTCTGCTCAAGAATATCCTGCCAATATTCTTGCGGATTCTTTTCAGATGTGACAGGCACAGTCATTGCACGCGAGCAGATTTCATCCAATTGCTGACAAATCATTGTCAGTTTGGCTAAAGCATCCTCGTGCGATTCCGCCGGAAAGTTGTCATATTGCGTGTACTGATGCAACTGAGTGATGGGCACATTTCGCACGATAGCAATGGTAGCACCTACTGCCCATCCAGTAGTACGCGTAAGAACACCACCTGCAGGATTTCCTGCACCAGTAATAGTATAGTGTTCTTTACCCAGGATTACGGCATCAGTATCCGGTTGACCAGGTTGGGCGTACCATACTTGAATATGGTTGTTATCAAGGAATGGGAATGAAATTGGGAAGTTGGTTTGAGAACCGTCCCAAACATAACGGTTCTTAAACACGTTATTGCTTACCAGCATTCTTCATCTCCTTATAGGCCTTATTAACCTCGTCAATGACAAGAAGACCTTGTTCTGCGACATCGATCATTTCACTATAAATTTGATCGACTAGTTGTCGCTTTTCATCTGCATCCATGTCTTCATTAAACTGAATCATTCTGACAGCTTTGCTCATGTTATTCAGAGAAGACCGTACGCCAGTAAACTGGCCCATAGGTCCGCTATTCATGAGTTCTTCAGCCATGGCTGCTGCAACGCCAGTACCTTCTTTCATGAGCATGTTTACTGACTTCAGACGATTCTCAAGCTGACCTGCCTTTGTCTGAAAGTCTTCAATTGCTTTAGCACTCACGCTAGGATATCTGAAAACAAACGACTTAACCACAGGTAAGTCAGCAAGAGTCGGTGCCGCACGTTCTACTTTGTCTATAATTCCCGCTTCTTGCGCCGCAGTATCCAAGGCAGAAAGGACATATTGTCCTACCTGACCCGTCCATCCTCTCACAAGATGTTCCATAATAAGTGGAGAAGATGCACGTCTACCAATTGCTGTTTCTGCTACAGGGTCCAGATAATTGAGGACACGCGACAGGCTCTTAGCAATCTCAGTTGTGTTGGCCTTATATTGCGTCTGCGGAAACATATCTTCCATGAATGATGGAATAATGGGGTTTCCGGTAAAGAAACTATAGTTAGCCGCAGATTCATACACAGGTGCAATAGCTGAAGGCATAACACTAGGTATAATCTGATCACTAACGGCGTCAAAAAATCCGTCATCCCACATTTTCTGCAGGAGACTTCTATCTTTATTTTCATACACCCAATCAACAAACATTTCAACTGGAGCTGCCGCGATTACTGCTAGCTCCTGCGGTTTAGGGATACGTAATACCGCCCAAGGAGTAGGAACGATCCAACAAGTAGCGCGTTGCCAGTCAGGTACGTTTCTGAGTGCTTTAGCGGTATCAGAGTCGGGGCTATTGTACATAATGTCATTATTAACTAATGACAGAAGCAAAGATGGCAGAACTATTCCTGCCCCCACACCTGACATAAACCTGATAGGGTCACCCTTAGCCATACGATAGGTTTTATCGAGACCTTGAACCTGGGCATTAAAGAATGCCGTAATGGCATTGAATCCTTTAGTAGCCGCTCCAATTCTCATAGAGTCCTGAGTAATATCTCTAGACTTAACTGCGGCTTCGAAAGGCGATATACCACGATTCACATCTTCAATAAACCCACCAATACGTGTGGCTTCATCAGTCATCTCAGTAGCACTCTGCAGCGCTCTCTTAACGATACCTGGAGCCTTACGAAGGTTCAACGGATTAATCATACTGATGACTTCTTTATAATTCTTGACAGGGTCCTTGAGCAAATTACGTGCAGGAACTTTAGCCATCTCAGTAATCATTTCCTGAGTGAACTTTCTGTCAAGAGCTACAAGGGACGCATTGCCACCGCCGTTCTTTGCCCAGTCCCAATAATATTGTTCCATCTTGGGAAAGAGTCGTCCACCAGTTCGCTTACTGATAACCGAAGTAAAGCCCTTCAGTGCGCTCAATCCATAAATATAACCTGGATTGCTAATGGCCGCAGTAAACTGGTCACGGAACAAGTTACGTACAACAAATTCAGGCGTAGTAATAGAACCTGCACGAGTCCAAGATGCGACCTCAGTCAGTCCTTTCATTATGCCGTTATAAATGAGTGCCGAATCCATGTCCAGTTGTCTGGCTGTCTTAGCGATTTCTTCAGGCACAGCATATACGCGCTTACGACCATTTTCTCTGACAGTAATCTGCGTTTTACGCGATACATCATGAGACAGCGGACTTTCACGCTGACTGACTTCTACAGCTTGACCGAAGTCCTTGGCAATCTGCTTCTTGACCGCATTAGACTCAGCCATTCGAATGACACTAAAGGTATTCCGAACTACACTCTCAAGTGGGTCAATAATGACGGCCTTGGGTGCAGCAAAGTCTTCCCCAAATGACGGTTCAAATTCAGTAACAACCTCGTTAAGGGGAACGTACTTCTTGTTCTTCGCTTTGATGTCACGCAGTTGGCGTTCACTGATAAGACCTGCATCTTTCATGTAATCGAGCAGGTTATTATTGTAGTCGTAGATCTTCTGTGCTGCAGTGTCATACTTTGCGACGTTTTCCGGATTCTTACCTACAGAATAGGCTACTTCCGGATTAATACGCGTATCTACACCTTGCTCAGACAGTTCCATGGTACGCTTAGCAATCAAGTATTCAGATAACCCACGAGGATCACCTGCTTCCTTAATTATCTTATCAAGAGGTACGCCAAAGTTCTCACGACTGCCAAACTTAAATGGCGAATGTTCAATCCAGTGCATAGCCATTTTAGGCGATCCCATAAGAGCAGATGCCATGGCGCGAGACTCAGTCATTTTACCTGGAGACGCTCCAGTATTGAGAGGAGCAAATTTATCTACTAATGACTGGTATGTCGAATCCTTGATTTCCGACCATGTGCGAGTACCTTTCTCTTCACCCAGGGAAATATTCTGTCGCAACTCAGCTTGAGCGGCGTCTATGGGCATTTCACCCTTAGGCGCGGCCTTTGCAGCTGATACTTTTTTCTGGTCGAAAATAAACATGCGAGAGCCCATTTGAATGCCCTCGATGTTGCGTGTAAGTTCACGAACCTTTTTACCCTTGGTTGCTCCAGCCAATGTTTCAATGGCCTCAGGAGATAGCTTATCAGATGACAGCCATTCAATAAATTCAGGTGTAGGGTTCTCGAACATCTTACGAGATGTGGGAATCAACCGTTCCTGGGACACGCTCTTATACTTTTCAATGAAGTTAGGATATTCCTGGAAGAACTCAGGATCCATTTTCTCCATAGAAGCTTTGCCTTCGGGCGTCTTCAGGAATTCTTTGAACAGCCTTGCGCCGCGCGCATCGGTATAATGGAACATTGGAACGCTGCGGTGGACTTGATATTCTTGTACAGACGCCCCTTCAGTCTTCTTCGCTGCGGCTTCTGCCACGTTTTTGCTAGTAGAATACCATACTCCCGCAGGCGCAGATTCCGGATTAAGATTGACTCCCTCAGTGAAGACTCGACGATACGAGGATCTATAGGCACGGGGCACCTCAAGATTAATAGATGCAACGTCTTCTCTGATAGTAGGTTCAATGATAGAATTAATGCGCACTGCTTCAGGCGTTTTACCGGTAACTTCAAATACGCCCATGAGGCGATTCGAATAGAAGCCTGCAGCCTTCATTCCGCCTAAACCCATACTGGCGATCATGAAATCTTCAGCAGTAGGCATTTTGCCTTCCATCAATGAACCTGCGGTAGTCATTGTAGTAATTTCAGAAAACAACTGTGCAGTAGTTTTCATAGCCGGAGTGGCTTCAGAAAAGAACTTACCAGTATATTTACCTGCTCCACCAGTAGCTGCACCAATGACTGCGCCTTTACCTGCAGATGACAAAGTATTGAGAGTACGGTCAACAACTTCAGTCCAAGTTGTTGCCTTACCCTCACGATACATATCAGTCATATATGTACGCAGGCCTTCAGTAAGACCCATCGCAGCTGCAGGAGATGTTATGGGCGCGGCGGGGCCAGTCGTAGCACCAGCAGCACCACCCACAACAAGAGCAGGTATATCCCCAATAGCTTGACCAGCCATCGCAAATACTTTTTGTGCAACACTTCCAGTCTCTGGTACGACCAAGTTTGGCAATTCACCACGAACTGCTAACCCAGTGATAGAATTTTGATACCCAGCAAGTGCGGCTTCTTTCCAGTCAACTACAGGACGAGGATTACCTTGTGCAACTTCCATATCGGCTTTCTCTGCCAATACAGGATCTACTGTGGCAACCTCTGCAAAATCCTGTGCTGCTTCAAGGTCTGCAGGATCATCCTTTAAGGAAAACCCATATTCAGTTTTAATGCCCTCATAGACCTCATCAGCAGTAAAGCCCGCCTGAATTGCTTCATCAGCTTCACGCTTAGCCTGTTCACGAATCTCTGACAGAGAAAAGCCTGCTGCCAGGGCTTCGTTAGTCTGCTGAGTATATGCCATAATTTACTTCCCTTGTGTACGCTTTTTCCATTCAGAGAAAGTCTCACCAGGTCGTTTTACCTTATCAGGTGAAATGACTGGAGTGCCTTTCTCCGGAATAGTCGGCACCCAGTTCGTCTTAGGTACAGACATCGCATCCCTAAAGTTCGGTTTGTCGCTTGTATTTGCGTCAATCAGTTTATTGATGAAGCTACCTGGGTCATTGAAATCTACCAGTTTAGCTACTTGCTCAGGCGTCTTCCCTTGCGCCTCACGATATAAAGCCTGATTGACTTTCAGATACTTATTTTCAGCATCAGGATTGGTTTTTCCCATAAGCCCATTACTAGGACTGATGAAGTTCTTAATATACTTCGATGCATCCGTCAGCATAGGTTTAATAGATGTATCCATCTTGCTTGCAATAGTATCACGAGCATTAAGAAGCGTCTTGTATTCAGTACCAGTAATCTGACCTGCCGCTACCGCTTTTTGAGCACGAGCAACCCATTGGTCGTCAGCCTGATTCTCATAGACAGCTACCATAAGATCGCCATATACAGCCTTGTTGATTTTAGACATGTCATCTTTAGCCATGCCTTTAAAAAAGCTGTACATGTTTTTGCGAGTCTCACCAGACACAGCTTGGTTACCCATATAGTCATAAAACTTAGCATCATCCATTTCACCACTGATAGCGTCAGTAATGAAATCATTGAATGCTGCGTTATCTGCACGCTTCTGAGCTCGCTGTTCCCGCGTCCATGCTACCGATTCTAACGAATTGCGGTATGAAGCCTCTGCATGTATGCGATTTTCAGCTTGCTGAATGATAGTATCAATTTTAATGGTTTGACGGCCGACCACAGTCTCCAGGTCTTTTTTGTTTTGCCTAAACCATGCGATAGTTGCCGACGGATTATCTCGAGCCCACGATTGGACCGCCACAAGAATACCGTCATCGATTGCTTTTTCAGCTGCAATGTTATCATTAGGGTATGTCTTACGAACTTGTTCGAAGTAGCTTGTGAGAGCATCAACATCTCCTAATGGCGTTCTAATAAGGCCATCTTTCAGGGTATCAACATACGCAGCACGAGACTGTTTATCCGCAATTGTCTGCTGTTGAATCTGATATGTACCCATTTCATTCAGATAACTGGACGTATGCTTATGCCACAGCTTATCAAAGATGTACCCAGGTACTTTCATCTTCTCGCGAAGCTCACCAGCAGTCTTATTAGACCACTCTTCTTCTGCATTCAGAAGACCATCAGTTTGGGCACCAAGTTTCGTTTTGCGGATTTCCATTTCGCGATCACGAAACAACTTGGTCATCTCAATATCAGCATCGCGTGCTTGACGTTCGACAATTTTGTCCATAAAAGTCTGAGCAAAATCGTCTGCCGCACCCATTAACCTACCAAGACCAGTAATGAATGAACGTTCTGCATCGGCAGGAGCAGCCATAGCACTGGCGCTAGGTACTGCTCCTACAGGAACTTGGTCAATTTGTGGGTCACCAAAATAGCGTGGAATTTCCTTAGCCATTAGTCCCACCATCCTGCTTTATTACCAACCAGGTACCCACTAGTTGTACCCTTGAACAAAGATGCTGCAGCGTTAACCCATCCACTGGTTTTAGAATCCTTTGCTGCTTTACCATATGAATCTGCTTCAACTCGTTTGGCTTCAGCTTGTAAACGCCCTGTACGAAGAACATCCTCACGATCAAGTTTGGCATTCTCCGCGGATTCATTAACCAGGTCCATAAAAGAACCGCTATCAAGTTCATAGCCACTAGCAGATGCCGCCGCAATCTGCTTAGCTTGCAGTCTGGTGGCTTCTACACCCATATTAGCAGCTTCTTTCCGCGAATTCAGCTCGTAAAGTTCTGCTTGATACTGAGATTGCGCCTGTTGGGCTTTATACGCAGCAGATTGTGCTTCAGCTTGCTGCAAAGAACCAATAGTTCCAACAAGTGTGGAACCTACGACTGCAGCCATAGCGAGGGTGGACATTGCCATATTCTACTCCCAATGAGCTTTAGAACTCTTTGTAGTAAACCTTCTCACGAAGATTGTACCCTAAATGAGCGAGGCACTTTTCTGCCATAGAACTCGGAGGTACATGAAAATTTATTTGCTTAATACCCTTGGATAAAAGCATCATTTCAGTGTACTGCATAAACCTGACTGCTGTACGCCCTCTATATTCAGGCGACACATAAATGGCCACATTAGACGCCGACCGTTCACTGGTAATAAAATCTTTTGCGATCATAAAAATCGCATATCCTACTACCTTGTCATTGTCCTCAATATCAAACGTATGCAGTAACCCAGTATTTGACCCCATGCAGAGATAATCAATGTCTGGATTATACTTTTTACCCTGTCCAACTACCTCTTGGCAGTGCGCATCAATCAAATGAATCGCTCTACCAATGTGATGTGCCAGATTTACTTCCCGGAAAATCGGCTTCATTAGTTAACCCGCCTCGGATTGATATGGTACACAATAGCCCTAACCATGAGAGGATAGGGTGTCTTGTGTTCAATTACGAGCTGTTGCGTTTCATTGTTAGAAGACGCTACAGACTCAGTAAAGTCTCCTGTAAACAACTGCTGTGCCTTATTCATAATTTTGGTCGGGCCAAAAAACTTCTCTTGCATGCTTTGGCCCTCAATGCCGAATCTCAATCCCAGAGAATTCAGCAAAGAGAATGTAGCACTAACAATCTTTCTCGATGCTCCTGTAGATACCTGGTCAGATGCCTGAATAACCATAGACTTAAACCGTGAAGTATATGGAACACCAATGACACAGTTAGTTACTGCTTGATTAAGCGTAATTGCGCCATTTTGTACATACACTTCAGGATGGACCCATCCATTAATAAGAGGAGCAACTTTAAGTCCTTCTAAATGATTGAGACCAGTAATGGTTGAAGTAGCAGTACCTTGATATACTGCCTGACCATCAGCAAAAGACTCAACACTCAAATTTGGTGACTCATTGACAATCTTGTCAATATACTCAATCGTAGATGTACGATTTCCTCTTTTAATAACAAGCCATAGTTGGTCGCCATTAGGACCAGGGATACAACTAATACTCTTCAGTTCGACATTCTCATATCCAGATTGGGTCTGAGCTTCGAATGAATGGGCATGCCAAGCAAGTACTTTCTGTTGCTTTTCATATGTCATGCCAATCAACTGATTAGTATCAGTAATACACCACAAGTACGTGTCTGGTGCACTCATATATGCCACATCTTTGACTTTACCTTTAAGAATGTGGTCTGCAAAGATAGTCAAATCTGTGGCTGCAAACTGGTTATCAAGAACCGAGTAATCAAGAGAACGCACACGATCTCGACTGTTTTGAATGAACAATACAGATGAGCCCAATTGGACAGCTTGTGCAGCCATAGAACCATAATTGGTCTGCTTTGTAATCTTGATATTACTTGGCGTAAGAGCTTCACCCAAGGATGATGGCGCAATACGGTATTCTGCACTACCAGTTCCACACAAAAGTACGTCAGTAGAGTGCAACCATTTAATACCATCTGCCATATCAGTGGCCATGGTATAGTTCATCGGGTCAGTATCAAGAACTGGATCAGAGGAAGCCCGATTACGATAGAATCGGGTAGTATCCCCGATCTCAGAAAACCACAATGTCAATGGTTGTGCAGGAGTGCTTCCCATGACCAAGCGCTGTTCATGATATGCAACAACTCTTGGCCAATTAAAATTCTGCCACTGCGGTGGAACTGGGTCATTGTCTGGCGTATGAGCAATGGGAGTATCTAATTCCCAGTTATTATTTGCCTTACGAATAAGACGTTGAGGTGAATAGTTGTAATAACACAACCATAACACGTCACCAGACTGTGCCCAGGTTACTTGATCATACCATGCGTCATCAAGAAAGTAGGTAGGCAGTTCATAAATAGATCCATCATCATTTACGACAGTTCCTCCGTTATAGTGAACACGCATGTATCCACCATAACTAGTAGTACCAGTTCGTCCAAATTCAAGAATGAACGATTGATTGGTACTAAATTTAAATGGAATGAGTTTAACTTTCTCACTCTTACAATTGATGACGAATCGTGAACCCATCCTACGAGTCATTGGTCCATGCGGGAGTGCAATCAGGTTACGCATCTCAGCAGCACCAGCGAAATAAGCATCCACGTCGATGCGATTATGCATTCGTGGGCTAAGTTCGCCGGAAGCAAATGATACTTGAATCGGAATTGCGTCCTGCATGTTTAATACCTCGACAGAATCCAGTTACCTTCGATGACCTCAGGAGGAGTACTCTCAATGGCCGATGCATTATAAGCCAGATTGATCTTGCGCTCAAGAAGCTGTTCATACATCGACTTGAGATCAATATTGCTGGTCAACGAAATGCACATATCAGCGGCCAACTTGAGTGTCAAACACTCTCTGAACATCGCATCCATTTCGTTAGGATCTTCAACCTTGCGTATGTATCGAAGTTGCGCCTTGTCTGCGTTGGTCAAGACCTTACGGCCTTCGACTTGCCATTCTTGTGTCCTGTCATTAATACTAACTACACGAACACAGTCTACAGGAAGAGAATACGCGTTAGCATATCCAAAAGCGGGAGATTCGAGATCTCGTGCAAGAATCTCCCGCTTCATAGCAAAGGACCACGGATAAGAGCGAAGCAAGGCGTCCCGTACCGGTTCATAACGCTGCTTGCACAGGCGAGAAGCCTTAGTTGTATCATCAAGAGCCATAACAGGTTCCTGACTCAACATAGTCAATGCATCGTTACAAATTTCGATAGAGGACGCCATGGCTTTGCTCCTTATTCGTAGGTGAAGTACAGTTCGCCGTCGAGCTTGGTGCCCTTCGCAGCGGAGGCCGAGAACTTTAGAATAACCGGGACCTGAGTCTGAGAGTCAATGTCTACGCCAGTGAGTGCATCCGTCATGGGGACACCACCCGCAGTATTAGCCGCGGCCGCGGCGCGAATAGTCTTTTCAGCAACGTCTTCTCCACCCATGGACTTATGGGCGGGAATGACAATGGACGCCGTGGTGGCGACAGACGCCAACATACGAGAAATGCCGAGAATACTGGTCGTGCCGGACGGCAAAAACCCGATGGTGATATCGGTGTCAGCCGCGTCGGTCACAGTTTCGAATTTCAGGCGACGTACCTTGCCGGAGGTCAGTTCCGCCGGATACCGGTATACGTCATTGGACTTCTGCTTTCCAGCAACGTTGGAGTACTGCATTACGCACCTTCCTTGCACTGCAACTGCAGGACCTTTTCGTCTTCCATACGCACCGCACCGAGGTCCATTTCGGCGTAGACCTGCGTGGAGTAGTTCTTGTCGTCACGTTCAGAGATCTTGGTGGTGATGTCTTCCGCCTTAGCAAGGAGCAGACCGGGCTTGGACCACACGATGCACTTACGCGTCGTGCCATCCTTTTCAAGCTGCTCAGTGCGGATGAAGGTGAATCCCATGAAGGAATTGATTTCACCGCGCACGAGGGCCTTGATGGTGTTGTAGTCAGCCGACTGGACCTTGGTGTTGTTCAGCATGTCTTCCAGCTGGAAGCTGGTGACGGCGGCGAACAGGGGTTCACTTTCATCGATTTCATTCCGCCACAGCATGCCGCGGGCCTGAATAAGCTTTTCGATGGTCAGACCGGTGTCGCCATGCGGGATGATGTTGCTGGTCGGGAACGTTTTCTGGACATCGCCATGTTCGCCCGTCCAGACAGGGGCAAAGGCGGCATTGATGATGATTTTGTCTTTCGCGCGATTGAAGGCCATGACGGCGTTCTGCACATAGGGCGACGTGGGATCATACAGCATACGCAGACGGTCGGGCTTGTCGACGAGGTCCGCCCAGTTGTACGGGGCAGACGTAACCCACCGGCGCATATGCGGAGTGTCCATCTGAGGGGTGTCAGCGTGACGACCGCCACGAGGCTGGGCTTCAACAGTACCGATGGAATCGAAAGCTTCACGCGTGCCACGGATGGTTTCCACGCGCACAGCGGGTTCCAGACGCGACTGTTTCTGCTGGGAAACCAGCGACACAGTGCTGTTGTACTGCTGCACAAAGGCTTCAGTAATCTGAAAACTCATTGGTTTTCTCCATAAAGTTTGAGTGAGGGGTTATCCTTTCGGGCCCTCATTCAATGGGCGACTCACGACCCATTGGGATACCGACGTTCAAACAGAACGCGGATCCTGTCAACAACAGACTTATGCTCGGGGTGAGTCGAATCGAGGAAGGCCGGATGACGCTGCAGTTCCTGAATCTGAGAATCAAGATCTGCAGGGGTATCCGGTTGTCCACCGAGATCCAAACCGAGTTCTTCATGCATCTGTTCACCAATACGAACGAACATATTGACGAATGCAGGGTTGCGACCCAGACTCGTCTTGTTCACTTCGTCAACCAGCTTTTCGCCACCCAGGGTAAACAGAGCACGCTGTGCAATGGTAATCTTCGAGTCGTATGCCTGACCATATTCCTTACGAAGCATATTTTCGCACTGCTTCAGTTCGGTATCTTGGTCCATAGTTCTCGAAGACATAGTTTCACTCACGTTAGCCACAAAGGCCTGCATGAGTGCCGTCGCCTGTCGGTCATTAAGACCGAGATTGTGCGCCGTGGGCTTGAACCATTTAAGGTCCTCTTCCAGGACTGATACTATATCCTCAGGAAGCTGCATTTGCTTAAGAGCATCAGCATTGAGAGAATAATCATCAGGCGTAGCAGGGCGCCCAAGGCGGTTATAGACGTCTTGCCAGTCTTCATCAGTCTTCGGTACCGGAATTTTATCGCGTCCAATGAGCGATTCCGCATGAACATAGGCCTGAGCAAGATTGTTGACGTCCTTAAACTTCGCCAGACTCTTGCTTCCCTTCAGTTCCTCAGGGAGCTGGTCAAACCAACTCCCTGAGGCCGGAGGATTGCCAGCCTGAGTGCTAGGAGCATCAGCGGGGGCTGGCGGCGGGGAAGCCGGCTGGGAAGGGGCCGGAGAAGTAGTGGTGGATCCACCACCAGCGGCAATTTCGCCGCCAGAAATCGGAGTGGGATTATCCATTAGAGGGTCCTTCCATCTTCGACAAGCGCCATAATGCGGAGAACCACGTTTCTCTCGCCTTCGCGCATGCTCATAAGGTTTGTGTTAACGTCAAACGTGGGACGGTTAATCCAATGAGCCTGTTTAAGGTCTTCCAGAACCAACTTACCATCGGTCGTATTAAACAACCGATTATAAGCCCGGATGACCTCGGCTTGCTTGGCTTGTCTCTGTTCAAATGAGAGTTCTGCCATTTACTGCTCCATCTGGCCCAAGGTATCCATACCCGAGGCAATGTTGTTCATACCGATACCCGCATTCTTGATCTGCTCTGCCATTTGGGCCTGCTGCTGAGCTTCTGCTCTCGCTTGCCGGACTTCTGCAGTTTCAGAATCATCTCGCAAGTATTCAGGATTGATCGAGTACATGTCGCACACACCTTCCACAGTCTTGTCAGTATTGAACTTGTCCATCGCGGCAGGATCAAATGACAGGAACGGAGTAAGGACTTGCATAGCTCTGGTAAGGTTATTAGCCTCAACCTGTTGCTGAGCTTTTGCAATGGGCGATGTATACACAATCTGCAGTTTCACACCAGGCTGCATCAACTCCTCAGGAGGAGTATCAAATTTGCCTGCTCTCATAAGAATACCAAAACACCGAATGATCAGAGGCGAGAGAAGCTCATTCTCAGCACGGCCCACAACCGGACCCATAAGACGAAGCTTCTCTTCAGTTCTCTGCATAACCTCAGTAGCCGTCATCTGGGGTCCTGTGTTCAGCTGAAGCTGGTCCACAAAGAAGATTTCCCGAATGCGCATCTGAAGGTCTTTAATGATATCAAGACCAAGATCAGGGCGTCCACCTGTTTGCATAGGAACTACGCCCTTAGGATCCATGGAGCCGGTACGATAATAGTTAATCGCCGCAGGCTTGGTCGAGATGGGTGACACAAAACCCTGGTCCGGAATCATAAGAGCCGGATCAATCATTTTCTGTGCCGCACGCAGATTAGTCGAAACTATCTGCTGCAGCATCCGGAGATCGGGAAGAGCATTGGAACCTGGGCCACGACCATACGTCTCATGTGATGCTTTATAGAATCTCGCTGCCATGAAAGGACGTTCATTGTATCCCGATTCCTGAATGACAAGTCCATGCTTCGTGTCCACATACGTGGATTTGTAAGGCATGGCCTTGGCTGCTTTGATGCTGAGGGGGTCTGCTTCAATGTTCGGAGCCACCACATGGAGGATCTCAAACTTGGTGCTCAGTTCCCCATCATCATACGCCTTAACGATCTCCGGATGCAGGTTAGCCTTACCGAACGCCTCGACCAATTGAAGGACGGTGCGTCTGTATACTCGGTAGAGCGATCCTATCTGCCCCTCAGCGTTCTCTGCAAAATAGCATTCAGAGAGAGGCAGAGAATTGATTTGAAGCCCAGTCAGGTCCTTTTTCTCTGTGACAAACATGCACATGTTGCCATACGCGCCATATGAGCGATACCCTTCATGAAGAGAAGTAGTAAAGCCCGACTGAGGACGCTGAATTTCATAGGCCATGATGCGCGTTACATCTGCCAACCATCTTTTGACTGCCGAGTTATTTGCCAGTTTCTGATTGGCTACACTCAGGTCAAACCAGGGCGATGCAGGGTTTGTCAACAAAGAATAAAAGCCTGATGCCAACAGCTCATTAGAATGAATACCAGTCGAGTCGTACACACGAGGGTCGGTGTCTACTCCCTCAGTCTGATACTGCGAGAGAAAAGACATATCGAAAGGCATCACTACTTTGGCAATTTTTTGCCAGTGAGCTTCAAAATTCGCCCTATCAGACTTGAGCTGGTCTAAGCGCTTAATGATACGCTTGACTTCATCCCGCTCTCGCTGAGAGACCTCTGTGGAACGACCTACTGTCATGAATTAGCTCCCAGAGCCTAACGTAGGCTTCTTGATCTTGATATTGGACGACTCAGGTTGACTAAAAATAGTCGCCGGACGCCCCGAGGCAAATGCCTTGTTCTTATTGCGTTGCTCAGCATTACGCTTTTCTTCTTCAGTCAGTTCTTTGACTTCTGCCTTAGGCGCAGTTTCTTCAATGCCCTGCGACTTGTTGTACGCCGCCCGCTGCTGAGAGTACGCCACCGGGTCAAAATAGCTCAACACAGGATTGGGTCGCTGTGGCGCAGGAGTAGCCTCAGTCCCGCCCTCACGAACAAAGAATGATCTGATGATAGACGACCCCTGACTCGGTGTCTGAGTCTCAGGAGTCGGAGTCGGAGTCTGTCCCTTGCGCATGAAGATAGACGCAATATCAACGGGCGATGCCATGACTACATCCCAGAACCCAGAGTGGGTTTCTTCGTCTTGATGTTTGTGTCGCCCTCACCACTGGTGAAAATGGTGGCTGCTCTGCCCTGCTGTAACCGCTGCTGCTGGTCTCTAGCACGTGCATCAGCTGCTGCAGCCTTGGCCTCAGCAGCCTCCGTCGCCTTGCGCTGCTCCTCGAGCTGGGCCTCATACGCACTCGTATCAGGCTTGGAAGAGCTGCCACCACCAAAAATTTTCTTGACTGTACCGCCCATGTTATTCTCCATATGTCAACGGATTATAGTCATAATCTCGTGTACGACTGGGTAAAGTGCGTGTTGCAAACTCTTGGTAACGCTCATGCTGCGCCATCATTCTGAATGCGTCTGCGTAATGTGACATCCAATCATGAACTGGCGCCCCATATGTCTTCGTTTTCGAGTCATATTGCGCACGATAGCCCTTCAAGGCTTCAATGCCTTTTGAGCATTTATCTTCACTAAACCAACACCTGGGGAGTATATTACGGGCCATATTGATCCCATCTTCCACAGGTATGCGCTTATTGACACGTATGTCTTGGAGTCCCAGGTCCATCAGTGTCTGCTTGCGACTGCGACCAGAAGATAACTCTCTGACTTCAACGTCATGAGGGAGGATATGGTATCCATAGGCATATGGACGTTGATTGAGCAGACGCACATAGTAATCCAGAGCATGTCCATTATCATGGATACAATCAAGGATTCTGATTTCGCTATGCACCTTCTGATATAGCCATATGACTAACTCGTCATCAATGCCCAGGTCCCATGCAGTATTGACCAAGAGATTGGGCTCCCATGAAATGGTAGGGAGTATGTGTGACGAGATGGCCTCCATGCGCTCACCGTAATATGCACCAACCAATGCAGCCTCATATGAGCAATAAAATTCTTGTTTTGCTAGGGCCGGAGGAAGACCGGCATCGATTTCCTCTTGTACCTGCTCCTCTGTCATCACATGGGTGTCATCTATGGTCGCTTTGGAGTAAAACCAGTCGTCGGAGGTACGTGCGTACAGGTCCATTTCCCACTGGTGGTTATGACCCCGAGGCGTCCCATTAAACAAGGCCCACCCATCGTTTTCTAGCAGGATTGGCCTTAGGTAGTGCCAAGCCTCAGGCTTATGCAACGAAAACTCTGAAAATATGACGCCCACGGGGTTCGTACCCACAATGGAATCGATATTGTCTGACCCAAGAAATCTAATAAATGAGCCATTGGCGAGTTCTAAAGTCATCTGCTGATTGTCTTTGCGAACCCACAACTCTTTAGGGATGTGCTCTATCAGACGAAACCCTGTTTTGTCCATCCCTTCCCAGATGATCGCACGCGCCTGTTTATAATATGGAAGAATATAAAAATAGGTTCCAACGCGTTTGATCGACTCTCTGGCCAGAATATTAACAAACACTTTATCTTTGCCAGCCCTTCGATGCCACACAGCCAACCCACGCTTATATCCTTCTGCCAGGCAATTGTACAGAGGAATTTGATAGTCACGCGGCGTAAAATTGCGTGGTATGGTTATGACTTTTGGGGCTATGGCCATGACGAAGGTCCCTAGTTTGAAAATGTATTGACTACTTCTATTTTCATCCCACTATCATTAGATTTGTTCTGTGATACCTGCGACAAAATAGCCGCAACAGTTGCCTGATTGAGGGTAGCCGTAGTTTTTGCAAGAAGGTCGAGCTTTCGAGCCGCATTGGGGTCATCTGCATCCATATTTGATGCTAATTCAGCTACTTTTTGCAGAAGAATGAGTTCAGTTTGTGCGTAAATAGGCGCAAAGGCCATCTGTTTACGCATTATCACTTCAATCAGTTGGTCCCTTGCGTCGTCTGCATTCTTCGAAAAACTGGAAAATTTAGTCGGGGCCTTTATGTACTGCCCATCAGCTATCATCATTTTGACCATGGTGGGCGCGAGACCGACAAATGGGGCGATTTCATCCGCCTCAAAGCCGAATATCTCATACAGCAACCTAACTTGCTGCTGCATATTGTCACACCGGGTCGAAATATCCATGATTTTCTCCTTACACAAGTACCATATCAAGTATTTTGGGAAATGTACACAAGAATTTTGGTCAAGTCTCTAAACTCATTAGTTCTAAAGTCCTGAGTTCTGGAACTCGGAGTTTTAGAACTCAGTAGTTCTATAGAGGTAAAATTGGCATGAGGGGTGAGTTCTATAGAGAAAAATGTGGAAATGATAAAATACCAAGGCCCCTCATGCTTTTTCTATAGAACTCGAGTTCTGTGCATAGAACTCATGTGTTATGAGGATTCTTCGCATGACGCGCACGTATAAGGAATTATCAACAAATGTTGTAGAGAAATAGGAAAAAGAGACAAATATAATGCGGGATGACCTAAGAACTACTTTTTCTCCGCGTCCTTGCCCCCGGGGCCCCCAATTTTTCTAGAAAAACATTTCTTTATGACATAATTCATACCTAAGCAGCAAAGTATTTAGGTATTTCTCATATCATGTGCATTATAATGGTTCCTCTATCA
>ERZ839823.800-NODE-800-length-40037-cov-5.036842_pt1 | contig 40037 bp, 38 predicted proteins | sample MGYA00519862_ERZ839823 | MGnify/ENA primary metagenome ERZ839823 (study PRJEB31850, sample SAMEA3708853) | human gut metagenome | biome: human gut; feature: human-associated habitat; material: faeces | place: China | collected 2014 ...
TCCGCGTTTCCGGCTACGCTGTCAAGTTCATCGACCTGACCCGCGAGCAGCAGCTCGACGTCATCGCCCGCACCTGCCATGACCGCATGTAAGCCGATCGGACGGGTGCACTCCGTCGAGAGCTTCGGCCTTGTGGACGGCCCCGGCGTGCGCTATGTGATCTTTTTGCAGGGCTGCGCGATGCGCTGCCAATTCTGCCACAACCCCGATTCGTGGGAGACGGGCAACCCCGCTGCCGAGACGACGGACGCGGAAACCCTGATTGAGCGGGCGCTGCGCTACAAAAAATACTGGGGCAAGGACGGAAAGCGCGGCGGCATCACCGTCAGCGGCGGCGAGCCGATGCTCCAAATGGAATTTGTGACGGCGCTGTTCGATCTGGCGCACCAAAGGGGCGTGCACACCGTGCTGGACACGGCGGGGCAGCCCTATCGGGCGGATGCGGCGGATCAGCGGGCGTTTGAGCGGCTGATGGACGTCACCGATCTGGTGATGCTCGACCTCAAGGCGATGGACGAGAAGCTGCACCGGCGCGTGACCGGAACGGGCAACGCGAACATCCTTGCGATGGCGCGAAAGCTGAGCGACATGGGCAAGCCGATGTGGATTCGCCATGTGCTCGTGCCCGGCCTGACGGACAGCGAGGACGACCTCAGGCAGATGGCCGCGTTCATCGGGACGCTGAAGACGGTGGAGCGCGTGGAAATTCTGCCGTATCACACGCTCGGCCTTTCCAAGTGGAAGAAGCTGGGCATCGCCTACCCGCTGGACGGCGTGCCCGCGCCGACGGCGGACGAGGTTACGCGCGCCGAGCGCATTTTGGGAATCTGCTGACACAAAAAGCGGCGTTTTCGACGGAAAGCGCCGCTTTTCTGCGTTGCCGGACTTGACGGGAAAGCGTCCAGATGATATATTAAACATACTGAAAAGTAGGAAAACCGCGACGCGCTGACCGGCGAACATATCGCACGGAAACAGGCGCTGCGGATGCAATAAAAAACAACAGAAATAGAACGGGGAGAGAAAGCATGACGAACCAGACGACGTATAGACAGAAAATGCGAAACGACGAGGAAGAGATTGATCTCGTTCAAATGATGCGATACATCCTCCAAAAATGGAAGATTCTGCTGCTGGCCGGCGTGGCGGGGCTGCTTTTGGGCGGCGCGTTCGGCGCAATAAAGACGGGAAAACAACCGGCGCAGATGGACATCGACGACCTGAACATCGACCAGATTCAGCAATACGCGAGCTATCACCAGTTCTATGAGGACGAGATAACGCGCCAGGCGGAATCCATCTATATGAACATGAATCCGGAAGCGGTCTATATGGCGAACAAGAGCTATTATGTCGCCGCGCAGGAAAGCGATCTGAACCGCATCAGCCTTGCAATCGGTTCGATTTTTCAGAAGCAGGAGGTATACGATCAGGTGCGGGAGAAGACCGGCCTGACGTGCAGCCAGCGCTACCTCTCGGAGCTGATGAGCGTCTGGTTTACGGAAACGGAAAAGAGAGGCATCCAACTGAGCGATGATAAAAGCAACGACGGCAGAATTTATATTTCGGTTTCCGCGCCCAGCGAGGAGATTGGCGAAGCGATTCTGACGGTGCTCGACGCGCAGGTTCAGGCGGTTTGCGCGCAGATTGCGCAGACTGCCGAAGGCGGGATGACCTATGAAGCGATGACCCAAACCAGCCGGACGGGCTATAACGGGGGTGTGGTTTCCGCGCGGGAAAACGGCACGAATCAGTTGGCATCGTATCTGTCGACCCTCAGTGACATTGAAAAGGATTTGACCGACGACGACAAGGCGTATTACGAGCAGGTCTATACGGACAAGAAGCCGAAGAACAAGATGCTCAAATGGGCGGTGCTCGGCGGTTTCGCGTTCTTTGTGCTGGCGGGCGGCTGGTATGTGCTGGCGTTCCTGCTGGATGGCAGCGTGAAGAATACGAACGAGCTGGAGGAGCGATACGGCCTGCATCTGCTGGCGCGCGTCGAGCCCGAAGGCGCGGTGAAAAAGAACCTGCGCGGTCTGGATAAGCTGTTTGCCGAAAAGCCGCTGTACAACGACGGCGCGTATCTGTCCGCCGCGCTGAGCGCGACAGGCGTAAGCGGCCTTGTTCTGAGCGGCGATTTGGCCAATGCGCAGATTGCGCAGACGATGAAGACGGCGGCGCAGGCGGGGGGATACAAGGTCTGCGACCGCTTCGCGGTGGACGCTCAGGCCGTTGCGGATAAGATGGACGGCGTGGTGCTGTTCATTCAGCCGTGGGTCACGAAGAACGCGCAGGTGCTTCGCGAGCTGGAAATCTGCGAATTTAACGGGCTGCCCGTGCTCGGCTTTGTGGCGGTCGGCTGAGGAAGAAAAAACAGAAAGCGAACGGAAGGGTATGTACGAGCGGGGGATTAAGGGCTGGCTGAAGCATCTTGACTTTATTTTGCTGGATATGCTCAGCCTTGCGCTTGCGTTTTTTGCTGTATTCAGCCTGCGGTTCAGCCATGCTTGGGGCGGCTATCAGACGGAGCTGTACCGAGAACTGCTGATTATGCTGTTGATGCTGGATTTCACGGTCTGCGTGATGTTCAACACGATGCACGACGTGCTCAGGCGCGGGATGTACCGGGAAGCGCTTGAGAGCGTCAAGCATGCGGCGATTGTCTTTGCCGTTATGGCCGTGCTGCTGGTCGCGCTCAAGATCAGCGATGCTTATTCGCGGATTATTCTCTACGGCACGTCGGCGCTGCACATGGTCTTGGGTTACGTGCTTCGGCAGATATACAAGAAGCTGCTGCAAAAGCGGATGAAGCACGAGAAAAAGCGCGCCGTGCTGATTGTTGCGCCGGAAGCGCGCGCGGCGGAGGTGGCCGAGAAGCTGCTGACAACCGCAAACGATGCGCTTGACTTGGCGGGGCTTGTGCTCTCGGATCGCGACGCGCAGGGGGAGACGCTGAACGGAATCCCGGTGGCGGCGAATCTGAGCGGCGCGGCGGAGTACATCTGCCGCGAGTGGGTGGACGAGGTGTTCATCGAGGCGGACGCGATCAAGGCGGCGGAAAAGCTCGTTGCGCAGTGCCAGGAGATGGGTGTCGTCGTGCACGAGCAGCTGACGCTGGAGAGCGGCGTGAGCCAGAAGCAGCTCGTCGAGCACATCGGCGATTACACGGTGCTGACCAGCACGGTGAATTACGCCACGCCGTTTCAGGCGCTGGTCAAGCGGCTGATGGATATTGTCGGCGGCCTGATCGGCTGCGTGCTGGCCGGAATCATCATCCTGATCGTCGGCCCGCAGATCAAAAAGGCTTCGCCGGGGCCGATCATCTATTCGCAGGAGCGCATCGGGCAGAACGGGCGGCGATTCAAATTTTATAAAATCCGCAGCATGTATCTGGACGCGGACGAGCGCAAAAAGGATTTGATGAAGGAAAACCGCGTTTCGGACGGCCTGATGTTCAAGCTGGATTTCGACCCGCGCATCATCGGCAACGAAATTCTGCCGGACGGCACGAAAAAAACGGGCATCGGCGCGTTCATCCGCAACACGAGCCTCGACGAATTTCCGCAGTTTTTCAACGTGCTCAAGGGCGATATGAGCCTTGTCGGCACGAGGCCGCCGACGGTGGACGAATGGGATAAATACGAGCTGCATCACCGCGCCCGCATGGCGATGAAACCGGGCATCACGGGCATGTGGCAGGTCAGCGGCCGAAGCGACATCACGGATTTCGAGCAGATTGTCAAGCTCGATACGCAGTATATCTGTAACTGGAGCATCGGGCTGGATCTTAAAATTCTGTGCCAGACGGTCAGCGCCGTGCTCAAGCATAAGGGCGCTATGTAATACTAATTCTTGTTAAAATGGCTTAATCCGCGCACCATCTTTTTCGCTCTGACTTTGCCTCGTTCCGTTCAACGTACCTCCAGTACGCCTCACTTCACTTGGCTTCGTCAGAACAAAAAATCTGATGCGCTCTGTTAAGCATTTTAACTGCGAATTAGTATAAACAGGCAAAAGCCACCGGTCGATCCGGTGGCTTTTGCCGTTGCCCCATGTCAATATGTGAAAAATGCTGATGGGGTCAACCATCCTGCTCCGTCGGCAGGGTGACCCAAAAGGTCGTTCCGCAGTCGGAGCTGGATTCCACTGCCACGGAACCGCCGTGCAGAACGGCGATTTCGCGCACGAGCGCAAGCCCCAGCCCCACGCCGCCCATCTTGCGGCTTCTGGATTTATCAATCCGGAAAAACGGCTGGAAGACGCTGTCCCGGTATTCCGGCGATATGCCCATCCCCGTATCGGAGACGTGCAGAACCGCCATGGCCGCCTCCTGATGGATGGAGACGGTGACGGAGCCGCCGGGGCGGTTGTACTTGATGCCGTTTTCAACCAGATTGAATAAGAGACGGTAAATCAGCGCGTCGCTCCCGATGATGCAGACGTTGTCGCATTTCGCGCGGAGCGAAACGCCGTTTTGCTGTGCGAGCGGCGTCAAATCCGCCAGAATCTCATCCGCCAGCGGCGCGAGCGCGATGTGATCCGAGCGGGAAACGGAGAGCAGATTGCTCATCTCCAGCAGGGTGCGCACGAGCGACGTCAGGCGGCCGAGCTGCTCCAGCAGCGCGCCGACCAGCTCCGCCGTTTCGGCGTCCATATCGGGGTGCTCCTCGGCGAACAGCTCCAGCTTGGTTTGCAGGATGGCCAGCGGCGTTCGCAGCTCGTGGGCGGCGTTTCCCGCGAACTGGCGCTGCAAATCAAAGGACTGCGCCAGACGGTCGAGCATCTGGTTGACGGAGCGGCTCAGCTGCTGAAACTCGCGAACGGCGTTTTCGTCAAGGCGCAGGGTCGCAATGCTGTCCTGATTGATCTTTTCCGCCTGACGGGAGAACTGCCCAAGCGGCTTCAAGGCGCTGCCGGTGACGAAATAGGCGATGGCCGCGCTGAGCAGGGTCACGACGGAGGTGATGAGCCAGCCCTTGTAGCCGTAAAGCGCCTTGGCGTCGCAGACCTCCTGCGAAAAATGGATGAGGAAATCCGAAATCTGGTCGTCCGGAATTTCGATGGCCAGACCTTCCACGTCCCCCGGCTGATATTGCATGATGTAGCCGCTCAGAGAATCCATGCCGGTTGCGCCCGAGCGATACAGCAGCAGATTCAGGCAGATGCAGGCGCAGGCGATCAGCAGGGCGGTCAGGAGCGTCATTCTCCATTGAAGCGACAGGCGTTTCATCGCGATTCTCCTTTGATTTCATATCCTTCGCCGATGCGGTTGCAGATGGGATCGTACCCCAGCGCCGCTCTCAGCTTCTTCCGCAGGGCGGAAATGTGCACGCGGATGGAATTGCTGAAGCAATCGACGCTCCCATCCCAGACGTGCTCCATCAATTCCTCCTGACTGACCGGCCGCCCCTGATGCAGGAGCAGATATTCCAGCACGCCACATTCCTTCCGCGTCAGGGAGAGCGGCTGGCCGTCAACGGAGGCGACGCGGCTCTTGGTATCAAAGGAAAGCCGCCCGCAGCGCAGGCAGATATCCCGCTGGATGAACTGCCGCCGGGTCAGGCTGCGAACGCGCGCCTCAAGCTCCGCCAGATGGAAGGGCTTGGAGAGATAGTCGTTTGCGCCGGCATCCAGCCCGTCCACCTTATCCGCGATCTCGCTGCGCGCGGAGAGAATCAGCACGCGGGTTTCAAGGTCGCTTTGGCGAAGCGTGCGCAGGACGGTCATGCCGTCCACCTTGGGCAGGTTCAGATCCAGCAGAATCAAATCGTATTGCTCGGACGCTAAAATGTCGAGCGCTTCCTCGCCGTCCTCGCAGGCGTCCACCTCGTACCCGGATAACCGAAGTTTTTTGGCGATTCCCTCGCGCAGGGACTGCTCGTCTTCCACAACTAAAAGGCGCATAGGCTCCTCCATCTTTCTGTTTTGACCTTATTATAACAGATGGCGATAAGTTTTGTGTAAAGTTTTTCTTAGCGGAAATTTTAACTCCCATGGTGTATACTCGTCTCATCAAAGCGACAGGAGGAAAACGATGAAACAAAGAAAAGGGCTGATCCAGTGCGTTTTGCTGGCGGCCGCGGTGCTGATGATCGGCTTCGGCGTTTGGCGCGGGGAGGCCCAAACGGTTTTCTCGAAGGCAATTCGGCTGTGTATGGAGTGTGTTGGCATTGGATAAGAAAAAAACGCATGTTCTCGCCCGGTTTCGCGGATGGATACAGGGCTGCGCCGCGCTGCTGACCAACATCCACCTGCCGAATTTCAAAAAGGGAGCGCTGTATCAGGGCGCGGGGAAATATGTCTGTGTGCCGGGGCTGAACTGCTATTCGTGTCCCGGCGCGGCGGGCGCGTGTCCCATCGGCGCGTTTCAGGCGGTCGTCGGCTCGTCGAAATTCAAATTTTCTTACTATATCACCGGCATCCTGATTCTGATCGGCGTGCTGCTGGGGCGCTTTATCTGCGGGTTCCTCTGCCCCTTCGGGTGGTTTCAGGAGCTGCTGCATAAGATTCCCTCGCCCAAGATATCGACGAAGAAATTAAAACCGCTGTGCTATCTGAAATACGTCGTTCTGCTGGTGATGGTGGTTTTGCTGCCGATGCTCGTGACCAATCAGCTCGGCATGGGCGACCCGTTCTTCTGCAAATATCTCTGCCCGCAGGGCGTGCTGGAGGGCGCGATTCCGCTGTCCCTGACCAACGCCGGGATTCGCGCAGCGCTGGGCAAGCTGTTCACGTGGAAGGCCGGCGTGCTGCTGGCGGTCGTCTTGACCAGCGTGTTCGTGTATCGCCCGTTCTGCAAATGGCTGTGTCCGCTGGGCGCGTTCTATGCGCTACTAAACAAGGTCTCGCTTTTCCAGATGCGCGTGGATACGGGCAAATGCGTATCCTGCGGCGCTTGCGCGAGGGCTTGCAAGATGGACGTGGACATCACAAAATCGCCCAACCATACGGAGTGCATCCGCTGCGGCATGTGCATGAAAGCCTGCCCGACGGACGCAATCCGATATACATTTGGCTTTGGTGACTCATCTCAAAACGAAAACAAAGAAAAGGAGCAAAAACAATGAAAACGAATCGAGTAATCGCGCTGATGATCGGCCTGCTGCTGACCTTCTCCATGACCGCCTGCGGCGAACAAATGTCCGCCATGAACACGGAAGAGAAGATGGAAGAAAAGTCCGCCATGAACATGGAAGAGAAGATGGAAGAAAAGTCCGCCATGAACATGGAAGAGAAGATGGAAGAAAGCTCCGACATGAACACGATGGAGGAAAAAACGGAAGAGCAGCTTTTGGCGGTTGAAAACGACATTCTCTTCGCCAACAGCGCTCTCTGGGAAAAGGTGTTTATGTCCATGGATAAAAACGTGACCGACGATATGATCAGCAGCAATTACGGCGACGTGCTGATGAGCGCCGTGGAGGGCGCGAAGGATCAGTTCTCCGCCGAGGAATACGAGACGCTCAAGGCGGACGCGGAGAAGATCCAGGAGATCGAGGAGCAGATCGCGGCGCTCGCCGCCGACAGCCCGGCGGCTCAGATGAACGACGAGGAGCAGGGCGACGCTTTCCCGCAGTTTCAGGGAAAGGATCTCGACGGCAACGACGTGGATAACAGCCTGTTTGCCAACAATGCGTTCACCGTTGTGAATTTCTGGTTCAACGGCTGCAAGCCCTGCGTGCAGGAGCTGGATGACCTGAACGCGCTGAACGAGCGCATCAAGGCGCAGGGCGGCGAGGTCGTCGGCATCAACGCGGAAACCCTGAGCGGCAACGAGCAGGGCATTGAATTGGCCAAGCAGATTCTCGAAATGACCGGCGCGAAATACCGCAACATCTACTTCGACGCAAACAGCGAGGCCGGAACGTTTGCGCTGGGGATCATGGCGTTCCCGACCACCTACGTGTTTGACCGCAACGGACGAATCGTGGGCGAACCGCTGCTCGGCGGCATTGACATCGAACAGAACATGGAAACGCTGCAAAAGATCATCGACCAAGCCGTTGCCGCCGACAAGGGCTGACAGACGGAATGATCCCCTCAGAAGGGAGGAAAACGCCATGTATCGGAGCGTATGGCCGCTTCTGCTTGCCGTGATGCTGCCGCTGAGCGGATGTGCCGCCGGGCAGGAGAACACGCTGCGGAAAACGGAACAGAAGGAAATGACCGAACAGCCGTCTCCTATCTCCGGCGAGGCGCGCACACATATGGATACCACAGAAAACGTCATCTATCTGGCGGGCGGATGCTTTTGGGGCATGGAACAGCTGATGCAGTCCATCCCCGGCGTTCTTGACGCTGAGAGCGGCTACGCCAACGGAACCTGCGAGGCGGACGCCGTCTACCAGACCGTCTGCAAGGGGAACACCGGCTTCCGGGAGACCGTTCGGGTGGAATACGACCCCGAGCAGGTGAGTCTTGACGCGCTGCTGCTGGCTTACTTCTACGTCATCGACCCCACGGTGGAGAACCGGCAGGGCAACGACATCGGAAGCCAATACCAGACCGGCGTTTACTACACCAACGACAGCGCGAGAAAAACGGTGGAACGCATCGCCGAAATCGAGCGGGGACGCCGTGAAAGGTTCTCCGTGGAGATTGGACCGCTGAAAAACTACTATCCCGCCGAGGCGTACCACCAGAACTATCTGGAGAAAAATCCGGGCGGCTACTGCCATATCCCGAGGGCGGAGATGGCGCTGTTCTCCAAGCTGCGCATTGATCCGGGCGACTATCAAAAGCCTGCGGCGGAGGCGATCCGCGACAAGCTGACGCAGGAGCAGTACCGCGTCACGCAGGAGAGCGGCACAGAGCGCCCCTTCAGCAACGCATTCTGGGATCAGTTCGAGAAGGGGATCTATGTGGATGTTGTCACCGGCGAACCGCTCTTTTCCTCCACGGACAAGTTTGAAAGCGGCTGCGGCTGGCCTGCCTTCACCAAGCCCATTGAAGCGCCCGCCGTGGTGGAGCTGGAGGATTTGAGCCATGGAATGCGCCGCACGGAGGTCAGAAGCCGCGCCGGAGATTCTCACCTCGGGCATGTGTTTACCGGCGATCCGGAATCCCCTAACGGCGTGCGATACTGCATCAACAGCGCGTCCCTTCGCTTTGTGCCTTACGCAAAGATGGAGGACGAGGGCTATGGATATCTCCTGTATCTGTTTGAAGACTGAACCCGTAATCATCCGATGAACGCATAAACAGCGCCCCGATCACGACGTATCGGGGCGCTGTCGTTTGTGGCTTTACAGAGATTCGGTCAAGGAAAATGCGTTTTTCCCGGAGTCAAACGTCCGGGGTTCAGTGGCAGCCGTGATGGCCGCATCCGTGTTCGCCGCAGGTGTGGCCGCCCTCGCCGTGCTCGTGGTCGTGGTGGCTGCAACGAACGTCGGGGTTATAGCCGAGGTGGCCCGCGAGCAGCGCGTTGACCGCCTCATCCGCATCGCCGCTGACGCCGCCGTAGAGCTTAATGCCCGCTTCCGCCAGCGCCGCCTGAGCGCCGCCACCGATGCCGCCGCAGATCAGCGCGTCCACGCCGTGTTGGGTTAGGAAACCCAAGGGTTCCTCCTGCCCGGATCAGACCGCGAAGGCGCTGGCTCAGGCGAAGGTGGTCATCACGGGCGAAGGCTGCGCGAATTGCGGCGAAGCGAAATAAGCTGAACTGAATTGAACTGAGTGAAAACCGTCGGGAGTTACGCCCGACGGTTTTTGCGTGCGCCCAAAAGCTGCAATCGCTCTGCTTTCAGCGAAAACCGGAGCTTCACAACCCGCGCCAAAAGGGTTATAATCAAAAGAAGCATGGAGGAGGAAAGGAGGGCGGCAGCCGTGGAAGAGCGCGCATGGTTTGAACAGGTCTATCGGCAGAACGTGGATTTGCTGTTCCGCGTCGGCCGCCGCCTGCTGGATTCGGATGAAAACCCGGATACGCTCTATGACATGGTGCAGGAAATCTTTCTGCTGCTGTGGGATCGGCGGGAGACGCTGAAAACGCATCCCAATATCGGCGGCTGGCTGATGGCCGCGCTGAAATTCCGCATCCTCGGCGAGCGCGGGCGGGTGACGCGCCGCGCGCTCAGACACGCATATTCGCTGGATGACGACGGGGCCGCGCCCGTGTCGGATCGCGCGCTCAGCCCGGAGGAACGCGCCGTGTTTGCGGGGCATGTTCAGGCCATCCGCAGGCTGCTCAAGCCGGACATGGCGGAGCTGTTCATTGATTACGCCGTGAACGGCTGCACGCCGCAGCAACTGGCGCAGAAAAACGGGCTGACGGTCTCCTGCGTCTGGATGCGGCTGAACCGCTGCAAGCGGCGGCTGCGCGAGCATCCGGAATTTTTCTATCTTTTTTTGCTGATTGTGTTAGGAAACGGCGGTCATACCGTCTAAAGAAGTAGAGGAACCATGATTTCAGAAGGGAGGGGACAGGTGTGGAGGAAGAAATCCGAAAGCGCATCGAAAACGGCACGTTCACGGATGACGATATCGTTTCGCTGATGTGCTGGCAGCTGTCCCTGCCCGGCGAGGAGATGGATTGCGCGCTCATCGACGAATGTGACCGATACCTCTCCCGCGACGCGGCGGGGCTATCCGACGCGGACAGGGACCGCATGTGGCGGCAGATGCTCGTGCGCATCGGCGGGGCGGAGACGCACAGGCGCGCAGTGAAGCCCGCGCGTCATCGGCGCATTTCCCGGCGCAGGGCGGCGGTGCTGCTGCTGTTGGCGCTGCTGGCGCTGGCCGTCGGCGGCGTGGCCTATACGGTGCGGCGCGGCGTGCTCAATTTTACGGAGGATTTCGGCTTTGCGCCGATGGTCAGTCAGGAGGGCGCGGAGCGGCTTGTGACCAGCGGCAGTCTTGCGCACATCGAGCTTGAACGGACGATCATCGACGTGCGGGAGGCCGTATACGACGGCGCGGAGCTGCGCATCGTGTACAGCCTGACGGACAGAAGCGGCGAGCTGCATCTGGCCGCCACCGTAGCCAACGGATACGAAATGCCCGGTTATGACGCGGGTGAAACGCAGATTTGCGACTATGTGCTGGTCAACGGGCAGAACGTCGATTTCGATCAGGCGTGGGAAGTGCCGGGGGACGCGCCGGGGCAGATGCTCTATTATCTGCAAACCAATCTATCGGCGTGGCGCGCGGAGCTGGCGGATGCGAAGACGCTGGATATCCGCCTGCCGATGCTGCAAAACGGCGAACAGGTGGCGTTCTCCATCCCGGCGGCTGTTCCGGCGGGCATGATTCGCCACGCGAGCGTGGCTGAGACGCTGGAGGGGCCGGCGGCGCGGGTGCTGCAATCCAATCTCTCGCCGATCAGCGGCTATATCGAGCTGCTGCTGGAAGGGGTGGACGAGGCGGCCTATTTCGGCGAATTTGCCAACCACTACGCGGTGTATGGCGCGGACGGAAGCGAACTGACGTGGGCGTATTCCGTGGGCATCCTCGGTTTTGACGAGGCGGGCACGCACCTTGGCATCACCATCACGCCGCCTGCGGAGGAATGGCCGGAAAAAATGACGCTCTTGATTGAGCGAAGCCCGATCAACGCCGAATATCAAATTCAAATTGAACCGTAACAGGGGCGGCTCTGCGCAGATGCGTGGAGCCGCCTTTTGCCCATAGCGAAAGGACGCGGCGAAACAGCAGAAAATTTTTTTCAAAAATGCGTGAGGATTTGCCCCGCTGGCGCTCTATACAGATAAAAGGCTGAGGCCGAAGGAGGAAACAAACATGAGGATGAAACAGATTTTTGCCGCGGGCGCGCTGCTGCTGGCGCTGACGCCGAATTTCGCCGCGGCGCAGGAATACTACACCCTGCCGGAAATCAGGGAACAGGCGAAGGACGGGTGGCACGAAACCTACACCGACAAATACGGGCGGGAAACGGTTGTGGATATCGACGTGGAGGTGTACGGCGGGGAGAACGCGCCCGTGCTCAAGACGAAGCCGGCGTGGTATGCGGTTCAGCCGGAGAAGCTCGACGCGGGCGCGGAAGGACGGAACGAGCATGGGCAAATCGTCATCTGGCATCAAAATCCGGCGGATTTTGTTTTCGGCGGAAGAAACAGCGAGAAGCCGCTGATCGTCTGCCACAACTATTATGATCGGCTGGCGCCTGATACGGTGTATGGCGCGGAATACGGAGCGCGGAACACCCTTCGCGATTTGACGACGCGGCTGTATGCGTTGCTGGCGCAGCAGAATGTGGAGATTCAGCTTGTGGAGGACAGGCCGCTGGAATTCAGCGTGCGCTGCCGTGTCGATAAGAGCACGGGCGAGGTGGTTCAGCCCGCCTGCAATATGGCGTTTTTCATGCAGAAGCTGAACGATTTACCGGTGCTCACGCACGTCATGCGTACCTTCGACAAACAATCGTGGCCGGAGTTCTGCGCGCAGGTATATTTCGGAATGCGGGCGGCGGATGAATACGTCCTTTCGGTGGATGCGCTGGAGGAAACCGAAAAGCTGGCGGAGGATATTCCGCTCTGCGCATGGACGACGGTTCGTTCGGCGCTTGAACAGCAGATTGAGCAGGGGCATCTCCAACAGGTATTTGATGTGGAATTTGGCTATACGCTGTATAACGACCCGAACGGCGATTTTTCCGTGCCGTCGATCTACGATGTGTCCTGCTATTACGCCGTCCCGTCTTGGGTGGTGCACGGCATCTATATGGATAATCCGAAACAGGCGTTTGTCTATCGCGGTCGAAACGACGACGAGCTGAACGACGACATTCGCAACACACCGGAATATAAAACGTTGATCGTCAATGCGCAGACGGGCGAAATGCTCGATCCAAAGGATAAGAGCCAGCGCGGGTATGGCGACGCGCGCTACAAGGGCTTCATCCCGTGGGACAAGGTGAAATAAGGAGGAAGCGAACATGAAAAAACAGTTTGCAGCGCTTCTGACCGCGCTTTCCCTTCTGCCGACGCTTGCGCTGGCGCAGGATTACTACACCCTGCCGGAGATCAGGGAGCAGGCAAAGGACGGGTGGCACGAAACCTACACCGATAAATACGGGCGGGAAACGGTTGTGGATATCGACGTGGAGGTGTACGGCGGGGAGAACGCGCCCGTGCTCAAAGTGGGTTGGGGAAAGTACGGAAAAACGATAAAGGATTGCATGTTTATGTTAGAGCGCAATCCTCCGATTGATACCCTGATGAAAGCCAAACAACATGGTGGAAAATCGATGTATATCTATGAATTTGAGAAGAACATGAAGGTGGACTTAGATCAAAAATACGGAGAAGAATATGGAAATGAGCTGACTCTCCGTGAAGCGTATGATTTAACAATGAAAATATTGAAAGAGCATGAAATGCCGGTTTATGATTATCTATATGAATTGCCTAGAAAATTCAGCGTTGTATATAGTGCAAATCCGAAAACAAATGAGGTCTTAGCGCCTGCGTTCTATAACATGAGTGTCAGAATGAAGAAAAGAGGACTTCCGATTTTTAATAACGCAGGAGACTCGTATATAAGCAGCCCAACTCCGTGGTATAATCCGGCAATTACAATTACCATGAAGAACCAAAATGAGTATAGCATATATGAACCAATCTTAGAAGAAGAGGAAGCCCTTGCTGATGATATCCCGCTTTGTTCTTTAGATAAAGTCATTCAAAGCATCGAGTCGAAGATAAAAGAAGGATACATTCAAAATGTGGTCGCTTTGAGATTTGGCTATTCTATCTATAACGATCCAGCTATTGAAAAGGTGGATCGGTTTTCCGGATATGATGCAGATTACTATTATCTTGTTCCGTCTTGGATTGTTGAATGTGCTTATGTAGACAATCCTAAGAAAGATTATCAATCTTATTATGAACCACAAACTAGGATGATAACAATTAACGCGCAAACGGGTGAAATGCTCGACCGTTTTGATAAAAGCTATAAGGGATATGGCGATGCGCGCTACAAGGGCTTCCTCCCGTGGGACAAGGTGAAATAAGGAGAAAAAGCGATGAAAAAACAGTTTGCGGCGCTTCTGGCCGCGCTTTCCCTTCTGCCGACGCTTGCGCTGGCGCAGGAATACTACACCCTGCCGGAGATCAGGGAACAGGCGAAGGACGGATGGCACGAGACTTATACCGATAGGTACGGGCGGGAAATACAGGTCGATATAGATGCCGATGTATTTGGAGAACAAACTGCACCATTAATCAAAGCTGGATTTCCACAACACGATATATACTATGCGGACAAAAATTGCCCATATAATACAGTTTCCAATGTGAAAAGAAAAGGCGGAAGAAGGACACATATTTATCGTTCCTATGGAAGCAAAGTAGATTTGGATAGACAATATGGCACGGATTATGGCAATGATTTAACGCTGAATGAAATGTATGCGTATATGAACAAGCTAATCACAGAACAGGGGATACCAAATGATATTTTTCTGTATGAAAGACCAAAGTTCTTTGATGTCCTGTGCAATATTCAACAATCGACAGGAGAAGTAAAAGCGACAGCATTTTATTTTGTTCAGCTTTATGAACAATTCTATGGAATTCCGGTTTTAACAAGTAAAACAGCTTCTTTTAACCAAAAGAGAGGATGGCCGGACTACGAACCAAATATATCATTCCAAATGAGAAATGAAGATGAATTTTCAATTATGGTTGATATGTTGGAAGAAATGGAGATCATTGCAGAAGATGTTCCTTTGTGTGCATTTGAAAGCATAAAGGAAAATATTAGAAACGAAATAGTTAGTGGTCATATACGAAAAGTATTTTCTTTAAGATTTGGGTATTCCGTATATAATGACCCAAATTATCCAAGCGGAAAACGTTCAGTATATGATGCTGATTGTTATTACTTAGTCCCGTCTTGGGTTCTTGAGTGCATTTATATCAATGATCCAAAAGAATCATATAGCTACGACGAAGAACAGATTGAAAATGATTCAAACTCAACCGAAAGAACCACAGACAAGTTTGTAACGCTTACAATAAATGCTCAAACCGGCGAAGTAACTAACCCTATGGATACGAGTAAAAATGGCTGGGGCGATGCGGATTACAAGGGCTTCATCCCGTGGGACAAGGTGAAATAAGGAGAAAACGAACATGAAAAAACAGTTTGCGGCGCTTCTGGCCGCGCTTTCCCTTCTGCCGACGCTTGCGCTGGCGCAGGAATACTACACCCTGCCGGAGATCAGGGAACAGGCGAAGGACGGATGGCACGAGACTTATACCGATAGGTACGGGCGGGAAATACAGGTCGATATAGATGCCGATGTATTTGGAGAACAAACTGCACCGTTAATCAAAGCCGGATTTCCACAATACGATATATATGACGTTGTACAAAATTGTCCATATGATACGGTTTCTAACGTAAAAAGAAAGGGCGGAAAAAGGACACATATTTATCGCTCCTATGGAACTGAAGTTGATCTGGATAAACCATACGGCGCGGATTATGGAAATGATTTAACTCTGAATGAAATGTATTCATTTGTAAAGAAGCTACTAACAGATCAGGGAATACCGTGCGATATTTTTCTTTATGAAAGACCGCGTTTTTTTGATGTTTTATGCAATATCCAACAATCAACGGGAGAAGTAAAGGCGACCGCTTTTTATTTAGTTCGACTCTATGAACAATTTTATGGAATTCCAGTTTTAACAAGAAAAATAGCTTCTTTCAATACAAAGAGAGGCTGGCCAGATTATGAGCCTAATATATCATTTCAGATGAGAAACGAAAACGAATTCACAGCTATGGTTAACGTCTTAGAAGAACAGGAGATTATTGCAGAAGATATTCCGTTATGTTCATTTGAAACCATAAAAGAAAACATTCAGAGCGAAATCATTAGCGGTCATATTCGAAAAGTATTTTCTATTAGATTTGGATATTCCGTATATAACGATCCGAACTATCCAAAGGGAAAACGTTCAGCCCTTGATGCTGATTGCTATTACTTAGTTCCGTCGTGGGTGCTTGAGTGTATCTACATCAATAATCCTAAAGAAACATATAGTCTCGAAGCGGAACTAGCTAAAGATGGCGGTGCCGATACGACCGAAAGATCAACTGATAAATTTCGAGTAATTACGATAAATGCTCAAACCGGCGAAGTAACTAATCCTATGGATACGAGTAAAAATGGTTGGGGCGATGCGGATTACAAGGGCTTCATTCCGTGGGACAAGGTGAAATAAGGAGAAAACGAACATGAAAAAACAGTTTGCGGCGCTTCTGGCCGCGCTTTCCCTTCTGCCGACGCTTGCGCTGGCGCAGGAATACTACACCCTGCCGGAGATCAGGGAACAGGCGAAGGACGGATGGCACGAAACCTACACCGATAAATACGGGCGGGAAACGGTTGTGGATATCGACGTGGAGGTGTACGGGGAAGAAACTGCGCCGATTATCAAAATCACCGACGCAGGCTATCGTGTAGATCAATCGGCGCTTTGGAGTGGAGAAAAAGCGGAATCCAGCCGATTCGTCATTGAGAAGAATTATCCGTATCTGACGGTAGAAAATGTGAAGCGAAAAGGTGGACGGCGTACACATTTTTTTCATACTTTCGGCGAAGCTGTTGATCTGGATAGAATGTATGGTGCGGAGCTTGGCAACGATTTGACGGTACGCGAAATGTATGAGTTTATGGCGGCAATTCTTGAAAGAAACGGACTTAATTTGAACGGCGATTTTGAATATGCGCATCCGATGGAATTTGATATGATGTGCAACATCAATCAGACGACCATGCAGCCTGTTACACCGCCATTTTATTATATCCGCTTATGGGCGAAAATGAATGGCTTGCCGATTATGACCCATGCGATGAGAAGTTTCAATAAAGTGGGATGGCCGATGTATGAGCCGGATTTTACCATGATGATGATGAATGAGGAAAGCTATTCCATTCTGCTGGTGACGATGAAGGAAGCAGAAAGAGTGGCCGAAGATATTCCGCTTTGTCCGCTACAAACGGTGATTGAAAATCTGGAAAAGGAAATCGAGTCCGGCCATCTTCAAAAAGTGTACACTCTGAGGTTCGGATATGCGCTTTATAACGAGCCGGGGCATATGAACTATCGGCAGGATTTGGAGATTGACAGTCAGGCAGACTATTACGCAGTGCCGTCGTGGGTCATGGAGTGTGCGTATATGGACAATCCGAAGAATACATGGGTGGAATATGATGATGAAACGCTTTTTAAGATGCATGGCGCAGATGGAAACAATCGGGGGAATCTGGGGTTCCGAACGCTGACAATTAACGCGCAGACGGGAAAAATGATGGATATAAACGATCAAAGCAAAGATGGCTTCGGCGATGCGGATTACAAGGGCTTCATCCCGTGGGACAAGGTGAAATAAGGAGAAAACGAACATGAAAAAAACAGTTCGCGACGCGGACTGAACCTAACAGCCAGTAAACATGTAGGATGAAAGCACGATATATAAGAAGAAAATAGGAGATGTGTCTATGAAGAAAAAAGTTTTGACTTTTATAATATTGTTTGTATTATGCAGATTAAATACGGGTTTGTGTCAAGAATATCTGACATTAGAACAATTAAAACAGCAGACTCCGCCTAGATGGGTAGAAACATATCAGGACAGATATGGGAGAAGCACGGAGGTTGATATTGACATTCAAATCCATGGGAAGACAGATGCGGCAATTTATAAATTAAAGCTTCCGTATAATCAGGAAATAAGATGCAGTAACAATAATCCGTACAATTCCGTTGAAAATGTCAGGAGAAAAGGGGGAAGAAGAACACATATATACACTTCATTTGGGGAAAAAATAGATGTATATTTTCCATATGGAAAGGATTATGGAAATAACATGACGCCATCTGAAATGTATGCTTTTCTAGGAGAACGATTAGCAGATGAAGGGATTGATCTGGAAGAGTTTGAATGTACCTATCCAGCCCAATTTGATGTTTTGTGCAATCTGAGCCAATCAGATGGTCATACGATTGCAAGCGCCTTCTATCATATGGAATTGTTGCAGAAGATAAACGAAATGCCGCTTTTGACGCATGCAATAGCAAGCTTCAAAAAAAGAGGTTCGCCTGATTTTTGCCCGAACCTGACATTCTTAATGAGAAATGAAAATGAGTATTCGTTATATGTAAATAAAATGATCGTAGAAAGTGTTGTCTCAGAGGATATACCGCTTTGCTCATTTGAAAAAATACAGAAGACGATAGAAGAAAAAATTGAAAAAGGATATATACAACGGATATACTCACTCAAATTTGGATATTCAATTTATAATGCAAAAAGAAAAGGAAATAAACCGTTGGCTGCGTATGACGCAGAATGTTATTATGCTGTTCCTTCTTGGGTGATTGACTGTGTATATATGGTAGATCCTAAAAAAACGTTTGATTATCATGTTGAAGAGGAACTAAAAAGGGATCCGGATGCAAACGAAAGGTATTCGAATGGATTTAAGACAATTACAATCAACGCGCAAACAGGAGAAATGCTGGATCCTTTAGATACCAGTGATAAAGGCTGGGGCGATGCGGATTACAAGGGCTTCATCCCGTGGGACAAGGTGAAAAAATGAGGGAAGAACCATGTCGGAAGAAATCAAATCCATCTTCAAATCCCGAAATTACTGGATGGCCTTCGCCATCAGCTTTTTGACGCTGCTGGGCTATTCGCTCTCCTCCTGGCTGAACGCCATCAGCGTGGGCGAGAGCATGGAATACCGCGAAAGCGCGCTGAGCCTATCCGTCGGCGGTATTTTCTTCGGCGGCTTCATGCTGTTGTTCCCGTTCTGCGCATCCGTTGCGCACGCAACCAGTCAGGTGGACGAGCTGCAAAGCGGCATGGCGCGCTGGCGGGTGATGCGCGGCTCGGTGGCGCGGTATGTCGGCGTCAAGGCGGCGGCCTCGATGCTGGCGGCGGCGCTGGCGACGACGAGCGCGTTTGCGCTGCACGCGGTGATCTGGAATGGGATTGCCCTGCCGTGCGACCCGGCGGCATACGCCGTGCATACGATTTATTTTTCGGAGGATTGCGTGTATGCCAACCTGTACACCGTCTGCTACGGCCTGCCGATGTATGCGGCTGTCGCGGCGGGCATGGCGTTTTCGGCGGCGGTCTGGGCGGTGACGGCGCTGGCGACGGCTGCGTGGTCTCCGGATAAGATGATGGCGTTCACCATCCCGTCGTTCATCTATTACCTCTGGAGCGCGGACGCGGCGGAGTGGTTTCTGGGGCTGACCATTCCGCATCCGGCGAGCCTGTTTAACGACGGGCTGTCGCCGGAACGCCTGCGCGCCGCGCTGGCGAGCTACGGCGTGCTGTTTGCCGTCAGCCTTGCGGCGTACTGCGCCGGGTGTGAAAGGAGGCTTCGCCATGCGTAAGCGGCATACGCTTGGGGCGACCCTGCGCGGCCATTGGAGCCTGTGGGTACATTCGCCGCGGACGGTCATCGCGCTGGCGTTTGTGGCGATGATGACGATCATGTTCACCCGCGCGCAGCATTTGCTTTATGAGGCGAGCGGGTATGCGCTGCATCTGGGCGAGATGGTCTACGCGAGCGTCAATCAGGGGTTCCATCTGCTGAACACGAGCATCGGCTTTCTGGTGATGATTTCGGAGATTCCCAAACGGATTGCGTGGCAGAAATACGCGCTGATTCGCCAATCGCGCGGGCGGTGGCTGATCTCGCTGGTGGCGTTCTGCGCGATGATCTCGGCGCTGTTTCTGGCGGCGATGCTGCTTTCAGCCACCCTCTGCTCAGCGCCCTACGCCGCGCCGGGCGGGGGATGGAGCGACCTCGAGCGGCTGGCCGCTGACCCGGATTATGTGTATGAGGTGCAGTTTGCGCCGGCGTATATCCGTGTGCTGTCGCCGCTGGCGGCCTGCGGCCTAGCGGCGGCGGTGCAGATGGGGTATTACCTGCTGCTGACGCTGATCGTCCTCGCGTTTGCGCTGTTTGACTGCGGAAACATCGGCATCATCGTCTGTGTGATGATGGTGACGGCGCATATCACGCTGCTGGCCGAGCTGTTTCCGGGAATCGTCCTGCCGGGGCTGTATGCGACGCTGAGCGCCATTGCCGGTCGGGCGTATGGCGATGAAATCGGCGCGGCGCTTCGCGCGCTCGTCGGCTACGGCGGGGCGATTGCGGCGTTGATCGCGCTGATGGCGGCGCGCGTGCACCGCATGGATTTGCGGTTCGAGGGGAGAGAATGAGGCGATGATTCAGATTGAAAACCTGTCCAAGCGATATGGAAAGAACGAGATTCTGCGCCAGATCACGGTGCGGTTTGAATCGGGCGGCATTTACGGGCTGGTCGGCGCAAACGGCTGCGGCAAAACGACGCTGATGCGCTGCATCTGCGGGTTCAGCCAGCCGACAACGGGGTATGTTCTCGTGAACGGCTGTCTGGTCGGCGGACGGCGCGCGCTCAGGCGGAATCCGGCGCTGCAAAGGAGCGGCGCGGTCAGCGAGACGGCGGATTTTGCCCCGAAGACGGGCGTAATCATCGAAAGCCCCGGCTTTCTGCCGAATGAATCCGGGCTGACAAACCTGATGCTGCTGGCCGACATGTCCGGCCGCGCCGACCGGGTGGACGCTCGACGCGCGATGGAAACGCTGGGGCTTTCGCCGGACGAACGCAAGCCCGTCGGCCGGTATTCGCTGGGCATGCGGCAGCGGCTCGGCTTTGCGCAGGCGATCATGGAAAATCCGGATGTGCTGGTGCTCGACGAGCCGTTCAACGCGATGGATCGGGACGCGATGGAAGAAGTTCATGCGCTGCTGAGGCAGTTTCGGGAGGCGGGAAAGACGATTCTTCTGGCCAGCCATAGCGCGGCGGATATTGCGAAGGCCTGCGACATCGTTTATGAGATGGAGGACGGGAGACTGCGGCAGGCTGTTCCTGCGGAAAGAAACTGAGCGGCAGAGAGGGAAAAAAGACTCAAAAGCAACGCCCAGAAGGACTGACAATGCCGAAAAACAAACCAAGACCCGTCCTCTGGATTTGAAGGATGGGTCTTGGCATATCTGTTGAGTACTGTTGTTCAAGCATTTTTATTTTTGGCTAACAGATTTGATTTTTATGCACTGTAAACGTGTTTTTTTCTTTTCCAACACAGATGCGAGCGTGTAAATGTCATCAAAGGTAGATTCTGAAAGAGGAATAAGAAAAAGTTCATGGCTATGAATCTTGTTTCTACAGATACGAATGTGCAAAATATAGTTATCACCACACCAAAACTGACTGAGAACATTTTTGTATTCCACGCGGACGGGTAAAGTGTTTTCGCGGCAAATTTCTATGTTCTCCTGTGTGCAACATATGCAAATGGATGTTTGCGAATTATTTTGTATACATTTTAGAAGCTTTGGACGAATGAAGAAAATGATGGCCAGCATACTGAAAGCAGCCACCGTAAGGAGGAACGAAAGGATCAAAATTGGGGCAGTATAACGGGCATTTTCCCCGGAAAGCGTCAGTAGCATACAAAGAAACAGACCGCATGCAAAGACGCACCAAATGATGCCCCGTAGTGGATTGTAGATTTGAGAGGCAACGGCAGTTAGAACGGAAGTATCATTTTTGCTTTGCGTAAAATGGAACTCAATGGATTCTTTGTCCACAATTATATACCCCTTTCATATAGTTACAGGTTTACATCGATTTGATATCCCATACGCTTACTGATCATATTTGCATATCTTTGCAGATGAGGAAGAAGATTGTTTATGGTTTCAGGAACGATAAGGTATGATGCGGCGCCTAAACTGATGGCGGCAATCATATTTCCGTTGTAATCAAAAATTGGACAGGCTATGCTGGACAGAATTTCGTCTTGTTCACCGTGATTGATAGCATATCCCTGTTGCCGTATGGTGCGGAGTTCAGAACGTAGCGCAGAAAGGGACGTAATTGTGGTAGACGTATATTTGGTGAAAGTATAGTCCTTATACATCCACTCCAACTCTTCAAATGGGAGAGAAGAAAGAAGGCATTTTCCGAGAGAAGAGCAGTGTGCTTGTCCGCGTGAACCCATGTGAGAGTAGTGACGAGCAGAGGGGGAATTGACTTCATCCAAATAAATAACGTCAGTTCCGTCAAGAACGCAGAGTTGTGTAGTCAAGGATGTTTCTGCATGAAGACGCAACATGATGGAATGCGCCTCGGTGAGAAGTTCAAGATCGTTGATACGATTACTGGCCAGTTTTACAACACTTAAGCCTAAACCATACTGATGAGTTGTTGAGTTACATTCTAAGTATCCACGTTTGGCGAGAAGCTTTACAATTCGGTATACAGAGCTTTTGTGCACTCCAGTTTTTTTAGCAATGTCTGCGATGGAATAAAGGGGAAAAGAAGGATCGAAGATTTCAAGGATGTCCAAAGCGTGGTCTAACGTTTTTAACACTTGAATGTCAGAATCAGAATTCATATGACTCCTTCCTGAATAAACAAAACTAGATATCAAAAATTGTTTCAGTGGACTATGCCATGCTTATACATTTTATCAAAATTCTAAAAAATACGCAATAAGAAATCAAATCTATGCACAATGTATTTTCACTATCCAAATATGACATTTCGCATAGTGAAAAACGATGGTTGAAATAGGAAAAAATAATATGTACAATCATATCACAAAAGGAAACAGGGACGAGCTACTTAATTAAAAAGGAGGAAACCATGAAGACTTATTTGCTAAAAAAAACAAACAAAATCATTTCTGTAACTTTGGTGCTTATTGGGATACTTTATCTTTACTTAGGGAGAAATCTTCGGTTTGGCTCATGGGCATCTCCAAAAACAGGATTTATGCCACGAGTAGCCGGAGTGGCAATGGTTTTTCTTTCAGTCATAAACGCGATTGTCGAATTACGTAAGGAGGATGAGATCCCGGAAGAGTTGCGGGCTGTAAACTGGTTGAAGGCATTCTTGTACATCTTTACGTGTTTTGCTTATGTTTTTATGCTACAATTTGGATTTGGCTACATCATAGCAACCCCTATTTGTTTACTTGCAATGATTAAGTTCACCGGGATCAAAGGGTGGTTCATTCCAATTCTGACGACAGTGCTTGTAACGGCCTTCTTTTATGGTGTATTCAATGTTGTTATGGGTGTGTATCTTCCGAGAATAACCCTATTTCAGTAAGGAGGAAGGATAAATGCTTCAAGCGATGACTTATTTGGGTCAGGGATTTAGTTCGTGTCTTACTCCTATCAATATGTTTTGTTGCATTATTGGAGTCTTAGTCGGTACGTTAGCTGGCGTCTTGCCGGGGCTCGGTATTTCGGGTTCTGTTGCAATTTTATTGCCAATCACATACAGTATGGAACCCTTGACTGCTCTTATCATGGTGTCTGGTATTTTCTTTGGATCTCAATATGGCGGAGCCATAACGTCAATCCTCGTTAATATTCCGGGCGAAGCAACCAGCATTGTTACTTGCTTTGACGGATATCCACTGGCAAAGAAAGGACTTGGAGGAAAAGCACTTGGTGTTTCTGCAATTAGTTCTTTTTGCGGAGGAACAGTCGGCTTAATTTTCCTCACACTGGCTGCTCCGCAGCTTGCTCGTCTTGCTGTTACGTTTGGCGCACCGGAATTCTTTGCGATAGTTGTTTTCGGACTGCTTCTGCTGACGAATGTATCTGGTAAGGATGTCCTTAAAGGAACAGTAATGGTTTTTTGTGGCCTTATGCTTGGATGCATTGGTCTCGATTCAACGTTCGGTACACTGCGGTATACCTTTAATAATGTCAATCTTTATAAAGGTATTGACTTCATCATCTTCATCATGGGTGTCTTTGGTATTACAGAACTCATGTATACGGTGTGCGTTCCAGAGGATCAGGGCAATATCCTTTCATTTAAATTTCGAGAATTATATCCTTCGTTAAAGGATCTTAAACATGTTGCGCCGACGATTGCGAGAAGCAGCTTGTTTGGATTCTCAGTTGGATTGATTCCTGGTCCTGGGTCGATGCTGGCTACATTTGGCTCTTATGGTATCGAGAAAAAGCTGAGCAAACATCCCGAAGAGTTTGGTAAGGGTGTTCTGCGTGGCGTGGCGGCACCGGAATCTGCAAACAATGCGTCAATGTATGCACAAATGGTTCCTCTGCTTAGCCTTGGTATTCCTTTCTCGAGTTCGATAGCGTTACTGATGAGCGCTTTCATGATTCATGGAATAACCCCGGGTCCGATGCTTATTAGCCAGCATCCTGAACTTTTCTGGGGACTTATCGCCAGCATGTTTGTAGGCAATATTTTCTTGATTGTTATCAATCTACCGCTGGTTGGCGTTTGGGCGAGCCTTTTGAAAGTCGATTTTTCGCTGCTTATGCCCATCATTACTTTCATTACCTACACAGGTGCGTTTGCAATAAACAATAGCCTGTTTGACCTAGGAATTATGACGTTCGCAGGATTGCTTGGATTTTGGCTAAAAGCGGGCGGTTATGATTTGTCAGCTCTAGCTTTGGGTATGTTCCTTGGAAAAACACTAGAAACAAATTTAATCACGACTATGGTTGTCTACGACGGAAATTTGTTGAATATGATGCTTCAACGTCCCATTGGTGGAACGTTCATGCTCATTGTGTTTGCTGTTATCATCTATCTCGTCGGTCGAGGCGTCTATAATCTCACGAAGAATGGCCTCAACAAAGCTATAAAAAAATAATTCATAATTCTTCCGGGAGAAAACCCGGAGAAAATATAAGGAGGTAGTCTTATGAAAAAACGGAAAAGCATCTTGGGTTCTGTCTGCTTAATTGTTGCCTTGTTCAGTCTTCTGGTGTGTTCTGCAGTCAGCGGAATTGCGGACGAAGCTTGGCATCCGAAAAAAACAGTTGACTTTATCGTTCCGTTTAATGCTGGCGGATCTTCGGACATGCTGGCTCGTATCTTCGCGAATCAGGGCGCTTCCTACTTTGAAAAGGACTTCGTGATCCTTAATGAGGGAGGCGGGTCTTGCGCTATCGGTTTGGCTGATCTTATTACGCGTAAGCCAGATGGTTATGCAATAGGTATTTGTAACAATGGTGTCCCGACGCTTCCGGTCGCGATTGAGACTCCGTATGTCTACAAAGATAACCTTGATGCGTTGTGTATGTGGGGGATTGCACCCTATGTTGTCCTTGTAAATGCAAACAGTGAATATCAGAATCTCGAAGACCTAATGACTGCAATTAAGGCTAAGCCTAATGGGCTGGTCAGCGGAGCATGTTCGGCTGGGACTAATACCCATATAGAGATGGAAATGCTGGCTTACATGGTCGATTCTGACATTAAATCCGTTATTTTTGACGGGGGATCATCTTGTATTGCTGCGCTTCTTGGCAATAACATCGATGTGACTGTTCAGACTCCGTCTGATGCGAAGCAGTATATTGAATCTGGTGATCTTCGCTGCATTGCTATTCTCTCTGATCAAAGACTTTCAAACCCGACGTTCAAGGATGTACCGACTGCAATCGAACAGGGCTATGATCTTGTGAGCGAATGCTATCAGGGGTGTGGTGCTCCGAAGGGGTTGCCGGAAAATGTTATTGAGTACTATGAAAAATGTTTTTCGGCGGCACTTCAAGACCCTAAGGTTATTGAGGCAATCAACAATATGGGATTTGAAGTTAAATATGAGGATCATACAACCTATCAGGAACGCTGGGAACGCACAACTGAAAATTTCCAGACCATTGTCGATACGCTGGGAGACCGTCTGACTATATCCTGATACATGATGATGAGTGCCATGTGAATGCGCATGGTACTCTCTTTGAAAGAGAGGTATGAAAATGAAATCAGTTCCGGATTACGCGGATCGAATCCTTGAAATCCATGGACCGAATATGTTCAATATGTTTCATGTTGATAGGGCAATTAAATTTGCAGAAGCGCATGGTTTAAATGGCCTTATTTTCCACTGCAATGATTTACTCGATAGATTGATCCTTCCTTCAAAGTATTTTACTAAGCAGGTATGCCTTGAAAATTGGCCTGTTCGAGAAGCAACACTTATGAACAACCAGTATTATATGCATGGCGTACTTAAGAAATGTAAGGATGCAGGTCTTAACTTCTTTGCAGAGGTTAAAGAAATCTACTATCCTCAAGATATTCTTGAGCTGTATCCGAACCTTCGAAAGGAAAATGGCGCAATTTGTGCTACGGATCCTTTTTGGTGGGAATTCATTGAAGAAAAGGTTTCGGAATTTACACGTCGTTTTCCTACGGCTGCTGGTATCGTTGTAAGCCCCGGTACTCGCGAAAGTATGGTTTCTTTTGCGGCAAATCGTTGTACTTGTGAGCGTTGTAAAAATTATAATGTCGATGACTGGTACAAAAATTTAATTGCTGCAATGTATCGTCCGTTAGCAAAGGCTGGCATGCGTTTGGTTGTGCGTGATTTCTCTTATACTGCGGATCACCAATTCGCGATGGTTGAAGCGGCTAGATCTGTGTCTAAAGATATCACGATGGCACTTAAAAAGGCACCTCATGATTATTATCCGACGTTTCCGGATAACCCGGCAATTGGATGCTGTGGCTCGGACATGCGTCAGTGGGTTGAGTTTGATACCTGGGGACAATATTTTGGATTAGGGGTATTTCCATGTAGTGTGGTCGAGGATATGCAAGGACGCTTACAACGCTATTTGGATAAAGGTGTAAGCGGGGTCATGCTTCGAACAGACTGGGAGATTATCAGCCAAGGCAGTGTATTTAATTCGTTCAACATTTTAAATCTTATTGCTGGCGCAGAACTTAGCAACAATGTAAATGCAAATCTCGATATGATATATGACCGTTGGGTATCCGAAGGGTTATATAGCCCATTGATTCATGATTCTTTTGCACAAATTCCCTGTGTTCCCACAGCACCGAATGCGAAGATCGTGTTTAAGGAACTGATGAAGAGATCCTGGCAAATTATTGAAAAGATTGATTATATACGTGGACATGTTTTTCAAGAAAATGTGCAGATCTTTGATCGTTACTTCATGGCCTATGATATGATGATTCATTTCCATAGTCGCGATGACTGGGATCCGGGTGCGTCTGCGCGGGTTGAGCCAACAGATGAAAACTTGTCTGTTATTTTCAAGGAAAAGGATGAGGGCGTTGCGTTGGCTGAAAGCTTGCGAGAGCTTGTAAAACCAGACGAACTCGGCCTAACTGAAGAGATCAAGAAGTATCTTAATTTCATGTTGGATATGTATATTTTGTATGCTAAGATTATGCGTCATCAAGCACACACTGTATGCCTTACGAGACGCGCTGAGCAGACAAAGAAACGGGAAGATATTGAGGCTGCTATTGCCACATTGGAAGGATATGACGAGGAAGCGGCGATCCTGAAAGAGTATGTGGAAGATAAAGCATACTCTAATGAAATCGAATGGTGTCTTGATGGGAATAGGGTTTTGCACTTCAAGGACGATGTGGCTTCGGTATTGAATGCAATTTGATTGAGTAATGTATAGAGCGGCAGGTTTTGTATCTGCCGCTTCTTTATACAGAATGGGAGAGACATATATAATGAGAAGCGTTTGTATTGAGCCGAAAATGGGAAAGATAATTTCAAAGCTTGATCTTTCTGGGAAGGAAGCATGTTTAAATCTTTTGTTGCCAGAGGTCGATATTCGGGTTGAAAGTCATTTAAAAAGGCCGGCGATTGTTGTTCTTGGTGGGGGCGGTTTTGACCATGTATCTTTAAGAGAAGGGGAGCCGGTTGCACTACAGTTTGTTGCAAAAGGTTTTGTTGTAGGGGTATTGTACTATTCACTGATCCCGAACCGCTGGCCAAGTCAGATGCACGATGTAGCGAATGCTGTAGCCTATCTGCGAAAGCACGCAGAGGAATACTATATTGATGCAGAAAGAGTTTTTGTTCTCGGCTTGTCGGCTGGAGGACATCCAACTGCGGCACTTGCAATTTATAGTTCGCTTGAAGAAAATACTGAGCGGTTGCCAGAGGGAGCCAGACCCAATGGAATAATTTTAGGATACCCATTGCTTGACACAGCAGAATATGGTGTTGAGATTGCGACTAAAAATTTGTTGGGAGAACAAATGAATAATCGTGAACTTATTGAAAAGACATCTCTGATTAGCCTGGTGCACAGCAAGATGCCACCCGTATTTATTTGGAGTACGCAAGAGGATGAAATAATCCCCCAACAGGGAATTCTTGAATTTGTCAGTCGTTTGGTGAAAAAGGGCGTGAAGTGTGAATTCCATTTTTATTCTAAAGGCGTGCATGGGCTTGGTGTGGCAACATTACAATCGGCCATGAGCCCTGCGATGATTGTACCATCTAGTGCAGAGTGGGTGGCAGCGGCAATTCGTTGGGCGTTGGATTGCTCCGGAAAGTCCAATGGAATGAAGTCAAGTAGGTGATGCAATAAGGTGTTGAAGTTGCGTGCGCCGCTCTGCAAAATCACCTCGACTGGTAAATAAAAAACCGCACCCGAGGGAAAATTTCCTTCGGACGCGGTTTATTAGGTTTTACGAATCATCAGCTGATGCGGCAAAATCCGAGTCTTTTTTCGCAGAGGTGTTTTTCCGTCTAAAAGCTGAATCAACATTTTGGCGGCAAGTGCGCCGATATCCAGCATGGGCTGTGTGATAGTTGTCATGGGTGGAAGCCCCACGTCAGACCGATGGCAACGGTGGACATCAGATATGGTCTTAACCGTCGCTGTCACATCCAGCTAATGAACAATTCAGATGATGTAACGGCTATACACTCCTTAAAGTAGTTGAACTACAGAAAAATAATAAGTAGTCCGCAGCATCTGAATGTATCTTAGTCGCTGGTCAACAAAAAAGAAAGGAAAGTATGATTTTTGCTTCCGTATTTATCATACAAGCAAACGGATGTGGATTCAACAGGCTGGGAAAAATGATCGGCAGTTTCTTCGACGCAGCTGATTAAATTCACAAAATAATTGCCGTTTCTTTAAAAAATTGGTCAAAAGGGGCTTGACAGCGTTTGTGCGATGTGCTTTAATATGATCGTAACTTGTATGACAACTTACAAGAGAAAACAAGGCACCGAAATAAGGAGTGATCGTGTGGAAATCACTCGGATCGAAAAGGTGAACTTTGTCAGTGAAGTTTATCGTCAGCTCCGGCAAATGATTGTTTCCGGTACGTGGGAAGAAGGCAGTAAGATAGCCAGCGAAAATGAACTAGCGAAAACTTTCCATGTCAGTCGTGTTGTGATTCGAGAAGCATTGCAAATGCTCAGAACGGAAAAATTGATTGTTACGAGACAAGGACTAGGATCTTTTGTCGCGAATCCTAATAATTTTATTCATCCGGATAAGTCGTTGCAATTGTCTGTTGAGAGTTATCAGCACTTCATCGAATTTCGAAATGCGGTGGAAATCAGCGCCATTAAACTTTCTGTCAATACAGCGACGGAGGAAGATTTTGCGCAGGTGCAAGCATGTATTGATCAGATGGACAGCAGCAAGGAAGATGTTGTGAGTTATTCTGAAGCTGATTATAATTACCATCTGGCGGTTATTCGTTGTGCACACAATGAATTCCTGGAGCGTGCCATGCAGGCCAACCAGAATGCGGTCACCAGCGTTTTGCAGGAGATGAACAGTCTACCGAAATCTCAGCGTTACGGCGTAACGACGCATATCGAAATCTTTGAGGACATGAAGAACAAGCGGGTCAAAAAGATTATTTCCGATTATGATCGAATGGCAAAATACAATTTGGCTCGTCTGTCTGAATTCTTTGCCGATTCTCAGAAAAATCATTGATGCGAAAAAACGGGAACAAAGCTGAAGGCGGATTCCGTTTTGTCTTTCTTATAACTTGTAGGACATGTTACATGATGACGACGATCTGAAAACGAAATCAAGGAAGAATGTGTGAAACTTCCTTGAAAATAAAAAACCAAAAAAGAAAAGGAGCGTATCTCAAATGAAAAAACTGGCTTGCTTGTTCCTGTCCATGGGTCTGGCCGTAGGGCTGACCGCTGCTGCCTCTGCGGAAACTGTCCTTCGTTTCGCAACCGACTCGTCCGAAGATTATGTGTCTACCGTACAGATTTACAAGTTTGCGGATGAAGTAAAAGAAAAGACTGACGGTCGCATCACGGTCGAGGTTTATGCCGGTGGTCAGCTCGGTGAGGAAAAGGTCTGCGTCGAACAGGTGCAGATGGGTGCTCTGGATATTACCAAGTCTTCCATGGGCGCGCTGACCAGCTTTAACGACGATCTGAATCTGCTGTCTCTGCCGTATCTGTTCAAGAGCGAGGATCACCTCTGGGCGGTTATGAACACCGAAATCGGCCAGAATCTGCTGGATTCGATGGAGAGCAAGGGTCTGGTCGGCCTGTGCTGGCTGGATGCGGGCAGCCGCTGCTTCTACGCGACTAAGCCGCTTAACACGGTGGAGGATTTCAAGAATGTGAAGTTCCGTGTCATGCAGTCTTCTATCTATCAGGATACCGTTTCTGCGCTGGGCGCGATTCCGATTTCCATGTCCGGCAGCGAGGTTTATTCCGCGCTCCAGACAGGCCTTGTGGATGGTGCTGAGAACAACATTCCGCGCATCATCGATATGAGCCACAACGAGCTGTGCAAATACCTGATTCTTGACCGTCACAACATCATGCCGGAGATGGTCATTGTTTCTGCTTCGACTTGGAATCGTTTGGACGAAGCCGACCGCACTATCCTCAAGGAGTGCGCTGCGAATCTGCAGGCGAACATGATCGCTGCGTGGGGCGAGACTGAGCAGGCCGCGCTGGATACGCTGGCTGCTGGCGGCATGATCATCACTGAGCCGGATGCGGAGCTGCTGACTGCTCTGCGTGAAGCTGAACAGCCGGTCTACGATCAGTACGGCGCGGCTTATGCTGATCTGGTTGAGCAGATCGAAAACATTCAGTATTGAGCAAAGCGGAGGAGCCGCAAGGCACAGCGTTACCGATAAGTGTCAAGGTTCTTCATAGCGTAGGGAGCGGCACGGCCGAGCACGGTTGCCGGCCGTGCCGCTCCTTTCCCTTTAGTAAGGGAGAGAGCGACGTTCCAACCCTGTTATCTGAGGAGGCTGTATTCATGAAAGCCAAAGAAACGATCGCCAGAATTGAGTCCATCATTTACACGGGGTTCGAATGGATCTGTCGTGTGATTCTGGTGTTCATTACGTTGTTGATTGCGGTGCAGGTGTTCCTGCGCGCAGCGTTTCAGTATTCCATTCCGTGGTCTGAGGAAGTGTCGCTGATGGGCTTCATCTACATCACTTTCTTTTCCATGGCTATTGCGGTTCGCCATGACCAGCATCTGCGTGTCGAACTGTTTGTCTCCAAATTCCCGCGTGCGGGCAAAAAAGCGATTGACCTGATTGATAATATTGTCATGCTGGCGATCAGCATCATGATGTTCTATACGGGTATCAAGCTCGTGCAATACGGTATGTCCTCCATCATGCCTTCTACCCGCTGGCCGACGGCTGTTATCTATCTGCCCACACCGATCTGTGGCATAATGGCCTCTGTGCAGCAGCTTCTACGCATCGTCGGGCTGAGCGAAAGCGAAGCGTCTAAAAACTTTATTGGGGAGGTTGAAGCGAAATGACCACCATGCAGATCGGCGCACTCATCCTTCTCGGTTCGTTTGTGCTGTTTGTCATCATGCGGATTCCGGTTTGTTATTCGCTGATCGGATCATCGGTTTTGACCTGTTTGTATTTGAAAATTCCTGTCATGGTTATCTGGCAGAGACTGACGACCGGCGTTCAGTCCTTCAGCTTGCTGGCGGTTCCGTTTTTTATCCTCGCAGGCGAGATTATGATGAGCGGCGGTATATCCAATAAGCTCATGGATTTCGCGGATATCTTCGTAGGCCGTTTCCGCGGCGGCATGGCATATGTCAACATTCTGGCTTCTACCTTCTTCGGCGCGGTTTCCGGCAGCGCGACGGCGGATATTTCTTCCATCGGCGCGACGATGATCCCGCTGATGGAAAAGCAGGGCTATGACCGCGATTATGCGATCAACGTCACCGTCACATCCGCAACGCAATCCATGATTATTCCGCCTTCTCATAACATGATCGTTTATGCGATGGCGGCAGGCGGCGTTTCCTGCGGCCGCTTGTTCCTGGGCGGTATCATCCCCGGTATTCTGCTGGCGGCAGCACTGCTGATTGTGGCTGGTATCATTGCGAACAAGAAGAATTATCCAAAAGGCAAGAGCTATACATTTGGCAAGAGCGTCAAGATCACGCTCAAGAGTCTGCCGGGTCTGATGACCATCGTCATCATCCTGCTGGGCGTCTGCACCGGCATTTTTACCGCGACGGAAAGCGCGGCGATTGCGGCGCTGTATGCGTTTGCCCTCACCTTCTTCGTCTACAAGACCCCGCTCAAGGAGCTGGGCGGTATTCTGCATCGCTGCCTGCGCACGCTGGGTATGGTGCTGGCGATTATTGCGGCGGCCGGCGCATTCGGCTACTGCCTGAGCTACCTGCGTGTGCCGCAACTGATTGCGAACGGCTTGATGTCTATCACCAGCAACAAGTACCTGTTACTCCTGCTGATTAACATCATGCTGCTGTTCCTCGGTTGCATCATGGACGTTGCGCCGCTGATTATCATCACCACGCCGATCCTTGCGCCGATTGCGACCTCGCTGGGCATGGATCTTGTTCAGTTCGGCATTATGATGCTTCTCAATCTGGCTGTGGGTGCCTGTACGCCGCCTGTTGGATTGGCGCTGTTCACCGGCTGCGCGGTTGGCAAAATGCCTATGGAAAAGGTCATGAAGACGATCATGCCGTTCTATATCGCCATGTTTGCGGCGTTGATGCTGGTGACCTATGTTCCGTGGTTCTCGTTGTTCCTGCCGAACCTGCTGATGGGTTAAGGCGATTGAAGAACAAATCGTTTTTCAGAAAGAAAAGGATGTGGAATTGAATGAATAAACAATATGTCATGGATAATTTCAGCTTGGAAGGCCGCAAGGCTATCGTCACCGGCGCAGCGCAGGGCATGGGACGCAGCATTGCCGAAGCGCTGCATGACGCGGGCGCGATTGTCGCGCTGGTGGATTATTCCGCTTCCGTCAAGGAGACCGCGAGGCAGATGGATGAGACCGGAAAAAGTGTCCTGCCTTTTCAAGCGGATTTGTCCAAGCGGGAGGAGATTGACCGCGTGTTTAGCGAAGTGATGCAGGCGTTTGACGGTCACATCGACATTCTGGTCAACAACGCGGGCATCACCCGCCGCCACAAACCGGAGGAGTTCCCGCGTGAGGACTGGGATGCGGTGATTAACGTCAATATGAACGCCGTCTGGTTCCTTTCCCAGTTGGCCGGTCAGATCATGCTTGAGCAGGGTTACGGAAAGATCATCAATATGGCTTCCATGAACTGCTACTTTGGTGGAACGACTGTTCCGCCGTATACTGCCGCAAAGCATGCCGTTGCAGGTTTGACCAAGGCGCTTTCCAATGACTGGGCAGGACGCGGCATCTGCGTCAACGCGATTGCACCTGGCTATATTGCTACCGCGCTAAACACTGCACTGATCGGAAACCCGGATCGCGAGCCGAAGATTCTGGCGCGTATTCCGAAGGGACGCTGGGGCGTGGCTGACGACGTAAAGGGTGCGGCTGTGTTCCTGGCTGCTCCGGCTTCGGACTATGTGACTGGCATTATTCTCCCGGTTGACGGCGGCTATCTGGGCGCATAAGTGGAGGAAAGACAGATGAAAATTACCGATTTGACCCTGTATAAGGTACCACCGAGATGGTTGTTTCTGAAGATTTCTACCGACGAGGGGATCGATGGCTGGGGCGAACCCGTCATCGAGGGTCGTGCCGACACGGTGCGTACCGCGGTGGAGGAGTTCCGCAATTATCTCATCGGTAAGGATCCGGCCAATATTGAAGATCATTGGCAGGTCATGTACCGCTGCGGCTTCTATCGCGGCGGCCCAGAAGTCATGAGCGCTATCGCGGGTATTGATCAGGCGCTTTGGGATATCAAGGGCAAGAAGCTCGGTGTGCCGGTGTATGAGCTGCTGGGCGGCGCGTGCCGCGATAAGCTGCGTGTCTACCGCTGGATTGGCGGCGACCGCCCCAGCGATATCAAGGCCAATGTGCTGGAGGCCAAAGCGCAGGGATACAGCGCCATCAAGATGAATGCTACCGAGGAAATGCACTATATCGATTCCTTTAAAAAGATCGATGCGGTTTGCGAACGTGTGGCCATTATCCGCGATACGCTGGGCATGGATATGGATATTGCCGTGGATTTCCATGGGCGTGTGCATAAGACGATGGCGCGCGTGCTCGCTAAGGAGTTGGATCAATTCCACCTCATGTTTATTGAAGAGCCGGTGCTCAGCCAGAACAACGAAGCCATGCGGGATATCCGCCAGGCGACCTGCACGCCGATTGCCACCGGCGAGCGCATGTTCAGCCGCTGGGAATTCAAAAATCTGCTGGAAGCAGGCTATGTGGATATCATCCAGCCCGATCTTTCCCATGCGGGCGGTATCAGCGAGTGCAAGAAGATTGCAGCGATGGCAGAAGCCTACGATGTGGCTGTTGCGCCGCATTGCCCGCTTGGCCCGATTGCCTTCGGCGCGTGCGTTCAGTTGGATTCCTGCACGCCTAACGCATTTATTCAGGAGCAGAGTCTCGGCATCCACTATAACAAGGGCGGCGACCTGCTGGATTATCTGGCAGATGCGAGCATCTATGAATATCACGAAGGCTTTATGGGCTTGCTCAAGGGTCCGGGTCTTGGCGTGACAATGAACGAAGAATACATCAAGGAAAAGGCGAAGGACTGCCCCACTTGGAAAAACCCGATTTGGCGCAATTTTGACGGAACCGTTGCAGAGTGGTAAGGAGTGATTCCATCATGCGTGAGGTTTATTTACCTGCTTACAGCGTAGGCGATGACGCGATTGCTTCAAGCGGTTCTGCTTTTCGCAGGCTTGGACAAAACGGGATCATTATCGGCGGCCATCACGCTTTGGATGCGGCAGGCGAATTCCTGCGAGACGCACTGAAAAAAGCTGACGTGCATGTGGCCGATACCGTTTGGTATGGAGGCGAATGTACTTATGCGCATATGCGCAGGCTGGCCGAACGGGCTAAAGCCTGTGGCGCGGATATGGTGATCGGCGTGGGTGGCGGTAAAGCACTGGATACGGCCAAAGGCTGCGCAGATATGCTTGGCTTGCCGATTATCACTGTGCCGACCATCGCTTCAACCTGTGCGGCCGTGACGGCGATTTCAGTGGTTTATGACGACAGCGGCGTTTTTCTGGAAAGCATGTTCCATCAATCGCCGCCGAACTATACCGTGATTGATACCGGTATTCTGGCCAATGCGCCGGAGTGCTATTTACGCGCAGGAATCGGCGATGCGATGGCCAAGCACATTGAATGTACGCTTGCTTCCCGTGGATGGACGCTCGACCATTCGAGCAGCATGGCCGTGGCGTTGAGCAGCACGACGTATCAGCCGAATCTGCTTTATGGCGAAGCCGCGATGGCGGAAGCGAAAGCCCATGCGGCAGGCGAGGCGCTTGAGCAGGTTGCGTTGGCGAATATTGTCTCGACCGGCCTTGTTTCGCTGTTGATTGACGAGCACTATAACGGCGCGATTGCGCATGCCGTGTTCTACGGCATGACGCGGCTGCCGGAGTTTGAAAAGCGTGTGCTGCATGGCGACTGCGTCGGATACGGCATGCTGGTACAAGAAATGGTGGACGGAAATCGGGAACGGTTTGAAACCCTGCGGGCTTTCTTCGCTCGCATGGGCATCCCAACGACGATTGCCCAGATGGGCTATGTGTTGGATGAACAGCTGCTTGCGCACGTCGTTCCGGCCAGCTTGAAAGCCTTGCGCGACGCGCGGTTGATGCCTTATGAATTGACGGAAGGGCAGCTTCGTCACGCCATCACCGCAGTAGAGCATTTTTAAACCCATCGCCCCGGACGCGGCCAAGCGGAACCCGGGGCGTTTTCTGCATCAAGTCAAGGAGGAACAGACATGAATCAGGAACAGGCGCTTTCTTTGCTGAAAGAGACTAAGCTCGTGGCCATTCTGCGAGGAATTCCGGTCAAGCAGGCGACCGATATCGCTACGGCACTTTATGACGGTGGTGTTCGTGTGCTGGAATTTACGTTCGACCACGACGATCCGGATTGTGTCGCACATAACTGTCAGCGTATTCGTGCGGTGAAAAAGATCTTTGGCGACGAGATGGTGGTTGGCTGCGGCACGGCGCTGACCGTGCAGGAAGTCGAAGCCAGCGTTGAAGCGGGCGGGCAGATTGTCATCTCCCCGAATGTGGATGTGAACGTCATTGCCAAAACGAAAGCGCTGGGTGCGATTTCCATGCCCGGCGCGCTGACTCCGACGGAGATCGTGATGGCGTACAATGCAGGCGCGGATATTGTCAAGCTGTTTCCGGCGGGAACGCTGGGTGTGCCCTATATCAAAGCGGTTCGAGGGCCGCTTGGGTATATTCCCATGTCGGCAGTCGGCGGCGTTCGCCCGGAGACTATCGCAGATTTCCTGAATGTGGGTGTCTGCGGCTTCGGCGTAGGCGGCGAGTTGGTTAAAAAAGAATTTGTCCGCAGCGGCGATATGAACGCATTGACGAGCCGTGCCCGGAAATTTGTGCATGCGATTGAACAGTGGGAGGCGAATAGACCATAATGGCTTTTTACATTTTGATTGATACGGGTACGACCAATACACGTGTGTCTCTGCTCGACGAAAACTGGCAATGCGTGGAGCAGACTGGGGAAACGGTCGGCGTTCGAAACACGGCGATGGATGGCAATCCATCCAAACTCTATGCAGCGATTCACGACTGTATTTCGCGCGTGATGGCTGCGCAAAACCTTTCTGCTTCGGATATCCGGCGATGTGTGGCTTACGGCATGATTACAAGCAATGTGGGCATTTGCGAAGTGCCGCATTTGATTGCGCCGGCCGCGCCCAAACAATTTCGTGAGGGGATGGTCAGCCGTTTGTTCTCCGAAATTGCGCCGTTCCCGATTGAGTTTATTCCTGGCCTGCGCAACTCTGCTGAGCGTGCGCGGCTGGATAACTTGAGCGAATTGGATATGATGCGTGGCGAGGAAACGGAAGCCATCGGCATTTGGGCGCATGTTCGCCCTGAAAAGGATATGATGCTGATTTTGCCGGGAAGCCACAATAAATTCATTTCTATTCGTGCGGATGGCACGATTTGCGGTTGTATGACCAGCATTTCCGGGGAACTGATCGATGCGTTGACCTATCACACTATTTTATCCGATTCTGTAGAACGCGCCTTTTTAAGCGCGGAAGCCTATCAACCGGAATTGATGCTGGCAGGCGCGAGAGCCTGCGACGCAGGGCTGGGGCGTTCAGCTTTTATGGCTCGAATTATGCGTACACTCGGCAATTTTACTGCGGACGACGCCCGAAATTTTCTGTTGGGTGCAGTGTTGCGCATGGATTTGGATGCGTTGGAGCATTTCAGCGCGTTTTCTAAGGAGCAGACACTAGTGATTGCCGGTAAGGCGCCGATTGCACAGGCACTTTGCGATTTGTTTGAAGCTTACGGTCTTCATGCTATGATGTTGGACGAGGAAATCCGTAAAGGCATGGGAATGCTCGGAGTGCGGACAATCTGCGAGGCAGAATAATGCCTGACGAATCGATTGTTTTCTGAAAAAAAGTATATAACAAAATCCTGCGTGTTCCAAAGAATGGATAACACGCAGGACTTTTTGTTGTAAAGCAAATAAGCCAAATGGGATAGAAAGCATCGAATAGAAATTTCGCTGCGCATCGGAGCCTATAAAGCGGATAACTTCCTTCTAAAAAGCTTTTTGGCTTTTTATACCGCAGGAGTTTTCTGGGCATGGCGTTTATGTTTCGCCTGATGCTTAGGTAGACGCCGTGTATCTGCTGCACCTGCATTGCGCGCCCGTTATAAGAATTTGTGCAAAATTTCGGATTCGCTCATCGAATGTAACCTATAAAAATGGATTTTGTGGTTAAAAAACCATCTATGAATGTGTGATGAACCGTTCTTGTGTGCTGACGCAACGGAATTGCCCAATCATCCCGCGCTCCGACGTGCGCTCAAATTACGCGACGCTTCCGGCCTTCACCTGTTTCCTCGCTTCGTCGATCGAAGCCTGCACGGCGGTGGGCGCGGGCCCGCCGGGAATCGAGCGCCCTTCAACGCAGGCCTTGAGGCTCATGGCGTCGTAAACATCCTGCTCGAAGGCAGGGTGGAACGCCTTGAATTCGGAAAGAGAGAGATCCGTCAATGCGGCGTTCGCCTTGATGCAGTATGCCACAAGCTCGCCGACGACCCGGTGCGCGTCGCGGAAGGCAACACCCTTTTTGACGAGATAATCCGCGCAGTCGGTGGCGTTGGTGAAGCCGCCGGCCGCGCCCGCCTCCATGATATCCTCACGGAAGGTCATCGTGCGGAGCATGGCGGTGAACACGGGCAGGCTCTTGAGAAGCGTATCGCGTGCGTCGAAAAAGGGCTCTTTGTCCTCCTGCATATCCTTATTATAGGCGAGCGGAATCCCCTTCATCACCGTCAGCAGGGCGATCAAATCGCCGTAGACGCGGCCGGTTTTGCCGCGCAGCAGCTCGGCGACATCCGGGTTTTTCTTTTGCGGCATGATGGATGAGCCTGTGGAAAACGCATCGTCCATCTCAACAAAATGGAACTCGGAGGAGCTCCAGAGAATCAATTCCTCGCAGAAGCGGCTCAGATGCATCATGCAGATGGAGGCAGCGGAGAGATAATCGAGGATGAAATCGCGGTCGCTCACGCCGTCCAAGCTGTTTTGCGTAATGGCTGGAAAATCGAGCAGCTCGGCCACGCGCTGGCGGTTGAGTGGATATGTCGTCGCGGCGAGTGCACCGGAGCCCAGCGGCATGACGTTGGCGGAATCAAATGCGTTTTGAAAACGCTTGCGGTCGCGCAGAAACATTTGAACGTAGGCCATCATATAATGCGCGAGCGTGACGGGCTGCGCGCGTTGCAGGTGTGTGTAGCCGGGCATGACCGTGTTCAGGTGCGCCTGCGCAAGATCGAGCAGCGTCTCAATCAGCTCATCGAGCAGGGCGCGGGTTTCCACGCACGTTTCGCGCGCGTACATGCGCGTATCGAGCACGCACTGGTCGTTCCGGCTGCGGCCGGTATGCAGGCGCTTGCCCGCTTCGCCGATCCGCTCGGTGAGAATGGTTTCGACATTCATATGAATGTCTTCCGCCTCGGTGGACCATTGAATTTTACCCGCCTTCGCGTCGGCAAGAATCCCCTTGAGCCCCTCGACGATCTTCGCTGCGTCCTCCTGTGGGATGATGTTCTGCTCGCCGAGCATGGTGGCATGGGCAATGGAACCCAGAATATCCTGTTCATATAAGCGGGAACCGAACCCGATACATGCGTTGAATTCATCGACCATTTCGTTGGTTTCCTTGGCGAAGCGCCCGCCCCATAGCTTCATGTTTTTTGTTCCTCCTCATTGATGAAAATCTGCAAGAGAAAAGATACCACGTTCGCGGGGAAAATGCAATATGGAACTCATAAATATACATCATATTTCAAAATTCATCCAAATAATCCTGCATAATCGGATTGCTTTTTTGATTTATATGCATAAAAATGAAAAATAGGTGTTGACATCCGGAAAAACTTGTATTATTATGCATCCATCGAAACACAAACCCATCAACAAAACGAACGGAGGAAAACCAAAATGAAAAAAAATGCTCTCTCTTCTCTTTTGCATCCTTCTGATGATGAGCGCCGCCCTCGCTACGGCAGAAGAAGCCAAGCCGCTGGCAGGCAAGAAGCTGACCATCGCGTTGAGCCCGAACTTCATGTTCTTCGAAACGGTCTCCGAAACCGAGGAATGCGGCTATGAAGGACTGGACATCGACATCATCAAGGAACTCTCGGATATGCTGGGATTCGATTTTGAAATCGTCCCGATGAGCTTTT
>ERZ839823.805-NODE-805-length-39910-cov-23.892510_pt1 | contig 39910 bp, 33 predicted proteins | sample MGYA00519862_ERZ839823 | MGnify/ENA primary metagenome ERZ839823 (study PRJEB31850, sample SAMEA3708853) | human gut metagenome | biome: human gut; feature: human-associated habitat; material: faeces | place: China | collected 2014 ...
TGATATATTTTAATATATCAATTCTTTCTTTATTTCTTATGTGTCCGGCAAATGTTCGGAAGGCTGTCCGCTTAAGGGCGTAATCCATTGAAGGACAGCCTTTATAGGTGTACGCCGGGGTGTCCGGAATGCTGTCCATGCCAAAAGTGGCTTAAGATAGGGTAAAACGCATGGTCTGCCGGAGTGAAACAGATGGTCCGTATGGCACAAACAGACGGTCTGTTCGGTGCAAACAGACCGTCTGTTTGTATCTGATTCCCGTGGGAAAAAAGCGGGAAGGGTATTTTTAAAGAAAGCATGCGCTTATTCCTTCCTTTCCCGTTTGGATTGTGCTTCCGGGCGGGATTTCTTCTGGGGGATGCTGTCCGGGGCGGACGTATCCTCCTTCACTTGTTTTCTTTTCAGCCTTTTCAACTTCCACTTGTTCCAAAAGAGCAGTTCATTCCATTTGTTGAAATCCTTCTTGAAGATGATGCCTATACCCTGAGTGGTGAGGTTGGTCTTGGTGTAATAGCGGTCGTTGGTTTCGTTATACGCTTTCAGACGGATATCGCCGGAACGGTTTACGAGCCATTCGGCTTGGAAGTCGCCTACGAAGTTGGTGTTCGCCATCGGGTTGTCGCGATAGCCGAAGTTACCGTTTATGAGCAGACGGTTATTCAGCAGTTGCCCGGAAAGCATTGTCTCGAACTCCATGTCTGTCCAGCCTTTTTCTCCGGTGCTGAAGTTTGTGCCGAAGTTCCAGTTGTTGCTGTCGATAATCTGCGAGAGTGCATTGTTCAGTTGTCCGGAAAGGGTGGATGAGAGCACGCTCGACATCATGTTGGAGTTGCCGGTGGCATCCACATTCTCCGGAGTATAGAACTTGCCGATACCCAGAAGGTAGAGTATCTGCATGTTCATCTGCTCGTCCGTAGGGATATAATTCCGTACCAACGCCTGTACTTCATCGCGTTCGTTGGGCAGCTCCAGGCTCATTTTGATGTCCGGCGAGGTGAGTTGTCCGGTCAGCGCCATGAGGCAGTTAACCTTGATGTTGGTCTGGTTGACGTAATTGCCGGCATCGGGAACGAGGTCGTTCAGCGAAGCGGAGTTTACAAGATAGCCTGCCTGGATGTCGAGGGTGGCATTAAGCGGAGCGCCGTTAAAGGTGATGGTACTTCCGTCTTTGATGATGAAGTCCTTGCGGATAACTTCTTGCAGGCTGAATTTATAAACTCCCTGGCTGATGCGGTAGCTGCCGAACATTTTCACATCTCCTTTATTGTAGAATTCGGTGCGGATATTCCCCGTTCCTTTACCGCTGATGTAGTCACCTGCAATGGGGTCCATGATGATTTTCATGGTGGCGTCCGGAGTTGCGTCTATCAGGAGATTCAGTCGTATGTCGGTGTCACTTTCCTTTTCCATGACTTCTTTCTGCGCCTGCTCGTATTCGGACATCAGCATGATGGAATCCTGAAGTACGCGGCGCGGTGTCTTGTCTACGAAGCGTATGAACTGGTTGCTCACTGCCGAGGCGACACCTTCTTTCATATAAGTGAAGTTGGTGTTGCGGTTGGTGGTCATTGCCACGTCGATATTCACCCCGTCTGCCGCATTGCCGGCAATGGTGGCGTTGCCTGTGCCATACACCGTGCCGTAGAAGGGGAAGTCGGGTGATTCTTTGGTGTTCATAACCAGCATATTGTCCACATCGAACCGGAAGCGGTATTCCAAATCCTTGAAATGCCGGTAGTGCAGGTAACCGTTGGCTCTGCCCTGATGCCCTTGCGTATCGAAGATGCGGTTGTTGCGGAAAGTAAGTCCGTCCGGTTCGATAAGTATGCTGTCTTTCAGGGAGAAAGTAGTGTTGAGTACATCTACCTTGAGGGAGGCGTCACCGAATACGCGACCTTCCATTGTCAGCGCCTTGAACTTGCCGTAGAAATGTACGTGGCCGCTGGCACGCCCGTTGAATTCGGGGGTGATGCTCTGCATGTAGTGGTGGATGAACTTCAGGTTGGTGCTGTCGGCTTCGATTTGCAAGTCGAGCGCACTGGTGGGTTTTATGGGGTAGATGTATCCGTATACATGGCTTCTGGCAATGTCTTTCTCGCGGATACGGGCATCCAGGTAGATGCCTTTCACGTCGTGATGCCATTCGCCGTGTATGTTGGCATCGCCCAAAAGCCCCTCGTTCAAGCCGAGGTTGCGTATGAAGAGGTCGGTACTCATTACCGGCTTTTTAAGTATTCCGCTGGCATATGCCGGGCCGGTGGCCTCGCCTTTGAAGTTGACACCCAGGTCGGCTATATCGAATACGTATCCTATGTTTATCTCTTTCAGGTTCAGGCGTACGGTGTCCTGAGGTTGTTCGGATACGGTTCCGTTGATTTGCAAGTGACGCTCTTTATGGCTGAAGTAGAAATTGTTGACGTGCACTTTGCCCGAGTCGACCACGATTTGCGAAGGGTGTATCTTCCATACGGTGTCGTTGAGGATTACGTTCGTTTCCTGTACGTTGACAATCGTTTTCAGGGTGGGTTTCTCTTTCTTGGCTTGGCGGGAGGATTTTGTGTGTATTTTGTTGTCGCCAGCTTCTTGGGAAGAGTTGCGGACGAATTGAGTGAGGGCGGCTACCTTGCCGCTGTAAGTTACAGCGCTGCTGTTTCCCCAATTGAATACGGTTTGTATCCGGTCGTCCTTTGCCTTGGCTTCGAGGGCTACGTTTACCGCGCCGGTTGTTTTCCGGTTGGTGAAGCGGACTTTTGCCTGGAACTGTTCACCCGGATTTTCGCAGAGAACCACACCCGACTCAAAGAACTTTCCGCCGTAACTCAGCCGCGGGAAGTACCCCTCTACGCGCAGCCGTTGCGCTTTGTCGTTGAAATAGCCCTTCAGAGTGGAGTGGGTATATACTTTCAGCGGTATCTGGAATACGGTGGAGAGTATCTCCGTATCGTAGATATGGAGGTCGAAATGGAAATTGTTTTCTGTTTTCTGCGGTTTCTTGGCGGGCTGTATCAGAGCCGGGATGTAACGCCGCATGATGTTGAGCACGCTGGCGGGTAATGTCTGATAGGAATAATCGCCTTCAATAGTACCGCGCAGGAAGTTGGAGCTGATAGTCAGCCGTTTCTGGCGCTCATCGCTCTGAGTGGCAGCAATCCGCAGGTTGTCCATGAAGAAGTTCTGTTCCGGAGCGATGTATTGGAGACTGTCGACGTTGATTTCACCGTTCATGTCGTTGATGGAGCTACCGGTGAAGTCGGCCTTTATCTTTACGGCCAATTCCGTGTCCTTGTATTTGGGCGTGAGGTGCAGGGTGTTGGGGCGGAAATGGTCGATAGCGGCACGGAAGTTGAAGGTGGGTGTCTTGCCGGCAGTATTGATAGAGCCGCTCAGTTGTATGGCGCCGTTTTCGTCGTTGAGCGATACGTTACCGTTGAAGCCGCCTTGCTTATACTCTCCGTCCAAAGTGATGTCTTCGTAGGTATAGTCACTGTAGTCTATGGATGCCACCAGCCCTTTCATGGTAATGGCGGGGTATCTTTGGGCGTAATGGTTGCCTTTGACGTCCATGTTGAAGGTGACTTTTCCAAACTTGTCGTTGTTCAGCATCCTGCCCAGTTCGAATCCGGTTGTCTTTACCGCACCCGAATAAGCGAAATAGCCCTTGTCTTTGTCGGAACTGAGTTTGACGTCTGTCTTGATGGTGCCTATATCCGTGCGGACTTCGCCATAGGTCACCAGGTCCGTGAAGTATCCGGAAATCTCTCCACGGAAAGATACCGTGCCCAGATTCTGCAATACCGGAGGAACTCCTTTGTAATCTTTACTCAGGTTGCGTACAAAGAATGCAATGCCGTCCGGGTCGGCATATAAATTGGACAGATTGCCGAATATGTATGCATCTTGCGGATGAGACAGGTCCTGCAGGGATACATTGCCTTTCAGCAGGAAGTGGTCGTTGGAAGAGATAAGCAGCTTCGGGCAGTTGAGCCGGTTGACCGTTCCGGCGGCTTCCATTTCCAACTTCAACTTCTCCTTGAAGGGCTTGAAGGCAGGCACGAATGCCGATATATCCTGTAATGCTACTTCCGAAGGCAGCATACGGAACGAAAAACGGACATCATCGGTGAAATGGCCGAGTGACTCCAGGCTGTCGTATTCCATACGGATGGTGTCCATTGCCAAAGAGGTGTTGGGCAAATCTATGGCGAAGTTCTCTATCCGCATCTTCCGGTCGTTGGCTATTATCTTCAGACTCAGTTTTTTCAGTTCGAAGCCGGAGTGCTCCTCTTCAACGCTCATCCGCTTGATGGCAGCGTTGACCGAGTCGTTTTGGAGTGCTTTCAACGAGATGTTGGCAAGAATGTTGGACAGGCGGATGTGTTGCGGGTTGAACTTGCCCGGAGTGCTTTCGGCCGACAACACATCGTAAGATACCTTTCCGCGCCGTATCAGGAGTGAGTTGATGCGCAGGTCCAGATCGCTCTTCTTCTTGACGGTGTCTTTAGAAGCGAAAGCATCGAGCACGAATTGGAAGTTGGTGCTTGCTTGGGGAGTAGGTCTTTCCAGATTGGCATTGAAACTGAAAAGCTGTACGTTGCCGATGGATATCTTTCCGCTGAACAGTGGCAGTATCTCGAACTTAGCGGACAGACGGCCTATTTTCAGCAACTCTTTTCCCGATTGGTCGTTCAGCACCAGGTCGTCGATGATAATCCGGTTCAGCAGTCCTATGTTTATTCGCCCTACTGTGAGCTCGCTACCTAATACGGTGCTCAGCTCCTTGGCAACGAGTACAGACATGCGGTGCTGGACATAAGGAATGTTCAGCAGCAAAATTATTCCGATATAGAGTCCTAACACTATACCGATTATCCAGCGTACTGTCGTTTTCAGCGTTCTGATAGGCGGTTATTTTTTTGATTCAGCCAACAAAAATATGAAATAATACGTTATGGATACTACTTTTATCACTACTTTTGCAGCGTTTAAACGTAAATAAACACTATGAGTACAATAATCTTAGGAATTGAATCTTCATGTGATGATACTTCCGCAGCGGTCATCAAGGACGGCTACCTGCTGTCGAATGTCGTTGCCAGTCAGGCTGTTCACGAAGCTTATGGCGGGGTAGTGCCCGAACTGGCTTCGCGTGCGCATCAACAGAATATAGTGCCGGTGGTGCACGAGGCTTTGAAACGTGCCGGAGTTACCAAGGAAGAATTAAGTGCCGTGGCGTTTACGCGCGGTCCGGGACTGATGGGGTCTTTGCTGGTGGGTGTGTCCTTTGCCAAAGGGTTCGCCCGTGCGTTGGGGATACCTATGATAGATGTCAATCACTTGACCGGACATGTATTAGCTCATTTTATTAAAGCGGAAGGTGAAGAGAATGTGCAGCCGGAATTTCCTTTCCTTTGCCTGCTGGTTTCCGGTGGCAACTCTCAGATTATTTTAGTAAAGGCCTACAACGACATGGAAATTCTGGGGCAGACAATTGATGATGCCGCAGGTGAAGCCATCGACAAATGCTCCAAGGTAATGGGGCTGGGCTATCCCGGCGGACCGATTATCGACCGGCTTGCCCGCCAGGGAAATCCTAAAGCCTTTACTTTCAGCAAACCGCATATTCCCGGACTGGATTACAGCTTCAGCGGCTTGAAGACTTCGTTTCTGTATTCCTTGCGCGACTGGATAAAGGATGACCCCGATTTCATTGAACATCACAAGACAGACCTGGCAGCGTCGCTGGAAGCTACTGTTGTCGATATTCTGATGGATAAGTTGCGTAAAGCGGCAAAACAGTACAAGATAAAGGATGTGGCCGTTGCAGGTGGTGTATCGGCAAACAACGGTCTGCGAAATTCATTCCGCGAACATGCTGAGAAGTATGGATGGAATATTTTCATTCCCAAATTCAGCTATACAACGGATAATGCTGCAATGATTGCCATAACCGGATACTTCAAGTATCTGGATAAGGATTTCTGTCCGATGGAAGCGCCGGCTTATTCACGTGTCACTTTATAAGGAAAAAGTATATTGCATATATATAATAAGGTATGAAGACGGAAGAGAAGGTAGGGGAACTGCTGAAAGCAAAGAATTTCTCCCTTTCCACCGCTGAAAGTTGTACCGGTGGCGGAATAGCTGCCTTGATAACTTCGGTTCCGGGGAGCTCGGAGTATTTTAAAGGCGGAATTGTGGCGTATTCCAACGAAATAAAGGCGGATTTGCTCCATGTTTCTGTCGAGACGCTGGCGCAGCACGGTGCAGTGAGTAGGGAGACGGTTGTTGAGATGGTGAAAGGTGCGATGAAAACGTTGAAAACGGATTGTGCGGTTGCCACTTCGGGAATTGCCGGCCCCGGTGGCGGTACACCGGAGAAACCGGTAGGTACTGTGTGGATAGCGGCTGCCTGCAAAAACGAAATTGTAACCATGAAGCAGGAAGGCGATCGCGGAAGGACGGAAAATGTACAGTCGGCTATTCAAAATGCGCTGTTTATGCTCTGTAGTATGCTGAAATGAGGAAAAAATATTCTCGTGCAACGAATTATTTTAGGAAAAACTTGTTTCGTAACGATAAAAGTGCTTACTTTGCGCTCTGTTTGAAATAAGTATAGATAAAAACTATAAAATAAAGATAGAAATGTCGAAGATTTGTCAAATTACCGGAAAGAAAGCCATGATTGGCAACAATGTTTCACACTCAAAGAGAAGAACAAAAAGAACCTTTGATTTGAACTTGTTTAACAAGAAATTCTATTATGTAGAACAGGACTGCTGGATCAGTCTGAGCATTTGCGCCAACGGTCTGCGCATTATTAACAAAAAAGGTTTGGATGCTGCTTTGAAGGATGCAGTAGCTAAGGGTTATTGTGATTGGAAAAGCATTAAAGTAATTGGCTAAAAGTAGAGGAGAATAACTGATTATGGCAAAGAAAGCAAAAGGTAACAGAGTACAGGTGATTCTGGAATGCACAGAACACAAGGATAGCGGTATGCCGGGAACTTCTCGTTACATTACAACGAAGAACAGAAAGAACACTACCGAGAGACTGGAGTTGAAGAAATACAACCCGATTCTGAAGAGAGTAACAGTACACAAAGAAATCAAATAATAATAGTATAACCCATGGCAAAGAAAACAGTAGCAAGTTTGCACGATGGTTCTAAGGAAGGTCGTGCTTATACGAAGGTTATCAAGATGGTTAAGTCTCCGAAGACCGGTGCTTACATCTTCGATGAGCAAATGGTTCCTAACGAAAAAGTACAGGACTTTTTCAAGAAATAAGATAAATGCAGTTGCTGCAAGGCACTGATTACTTATAAAGCTCCTCTCGCCGATATATCGGCGGGGGGATTTTTTTTGCTATTAAATCGTTTCGGCTTTTATTATTTGTTAATTTTGTTATATCTTTGTGGCATAATGTATTGTACAAAAAAGTAGACTATGGGATTTTTTAGTTTTTTCTCAAAAGAAAAGAAGGAAACATTAGATAAAGGATTATCTAAAACAAAAGAGAGTGTGTTCGGGAAGATTGCCCGTGCTATAGCCGGTAAATCGAAAGTGGATGATGAGGTGCTGGATAATCTGGAAGAGGTGTTGATTACTTCGGATGTGGGCGTAGAAACTACGTTGAAGATTATAGAACGTATCGAGAAGCGTGCCGCAGACGAGAAATATATGAATGCGAAGGAGCTGAATGTGATTCTGCGCGATGAAATCGCTGCTTTGCTCACAGAGAACAACTCGGATGATGTGGACGACTTTGAAACTCCTGTTACGAAGAAACCATACGTGGTTATGGTAGTGGGAGTGAATGGTGTAGGAAAAACCACGACTATAGGCAAACTGGCTTATCAGTTTAAGAAAGCCGGCAAATCCGTTTATCTGGGTGCTGCCGATACTTTCCGTGCAGCGGCGGTGGAGCAGCTGGTTATCTGGGGCGAACGTGTGGGAGTTCCCGTTATCAAGCAGAAAATGGGTGCTGACCCTGCTTCTGTGGCATTTGATACTTTGAGTTCAGCGGTAGCCAATAATGCCGATGTGGTGATTATAGATACCGCCGGGCGTCTGCATAATAAAGTGGGTCTGATGAATGAGCTGACCAAAATTAAGAATGTAATGAAAAAGGTTGTGCCGGATGCTCCGAATGAGGTACTGCTTGTTTTGGACGGTTCCACCGGACAGAACGCATTTGAGCAGGCCAAGCAGTTTACTTTGGCAACGGAGGTTACGGCAATGGCTGTAACCAAGCTGGACGGAACGGCTAAAGGCGGTGTTGTAATCGGAATCTCCGACCAGTTTAAGATTCCGGTAAAGTACATCGGTCTGGGAGAAGGTATAGAGGACTTGCAGGTGTTTCGTAAAAAAGAGTTTGTCGATTCGTTGTTCGGAGGGAATGCATGAAACGGAAAACCATTGATATCATAACATTAGGCTGCTCTAAAAATTTAGTGGACTCGGAGCATTTGATGCGCCAGTTGGAGGAAGCGGGTTTTCATGTGACGCATGATGCCGAGCGTCCGAAAGGAGAGATTGCCGTAATTAATACCTGCGGTTTCATCGGCGATGCAAAAGAGGAGTCCATCAATATGATTCTTGAATTTGCACAGGCCAAGGAAGAAGGCGAACTGGAGAAACTCTATGTCATGGGTTGCCTTTCGGAACGTTACCTGAAGGAACTGGCGATTGAGATTCCTCAGGTGGATAAGTTTTACGGCAAGTTCAATTGGAAAGAGTTGCTGCAGGATTTGGGTAAGGCATACCATGAGGAACTGCACATAGAGCGTACATTGACCACTCCCCAGCATTATGCTTATCTGAAAATATCGGAAGGGTGCGACCGCAAATGCTCTTATTGTGCCATTCCTATTATTACAGGCCGGCATGTGTCGCGTCCTATGGAAGAAATTCTGGATGAGGTGAAGTATCTTGTGGCTCGCGGAGTGAAAGAGTTTCAGGTTATTGCGCAGGAGTTGACCTATTATGGCGTAGATTTATATAAGAGGCAGATGTTGCCCCAATTAATTGAAAAAATCTCAGAAATTCCGGGTGTGGAATGGATACGTTTGCATTATGCTTATCCGGCTCATTTCCCGATGGATTTATTCCGCGTGATGCGCGAGCGTCCCAATGTATGTAAATATATGGATATTGCCTTGCAGCATATCAGTGATAATATGCTGGAGAAAATGCGCCGTCATGTTACCAAAGAGGATACTTATCGGCTGATAGAAAAGTTCCGTGAAGAAGTGCCGGGAATTCATTTGCGTACTACGCTTATGGTGGGGCATCCAGGAGAAACGGAAGCTGACTTTGAAGAGTTGAAGGAGTTTGTCCGCAAGGTGCGCTTCGATAGAATGGGGGCATTTGCATATTCCGAGGAGGAAGGTACGTATGCCGCTGCCCATTACGAAGACAGCATTCCTCAAGAAGTAAAGCAAGCCCGGTTGGATGAATTGATGTCCATCCAACAAGGTATTTCCGCTGAACTGAGCGCGGCAAAGATAGGCAGGCAGATGAAAGTGATAATCGACCGTTTGGAAGGTGATTACTATATCGGACGTACGGAGTTCGATTCTCCCGAAGTAGACCCGGAAGTGCTGATTGAATGTGGTGATGAACCGCTGGAGATTGGCGGCTTTTATCGGGTAGAGATAATAAACTCCGATGATTTCGACCTTTTTGGACGGATTATTTAAACATTTCCTTTCGTACTTCTTGTGTATGTGGGGAAGATTTGCTAATATAGCACCGTAGTTCACAATTTTAAAGCTTGGATTTTGAATAACAAAGAATTTACTTCGGAATTGTCACGCAGGTTGGGGTATACTTTGAAGGATACTTCGGAATTGGTTACATCTTTACTGTCGGATATGACGCGGCAACTGGAAGAAGGAAATACGATTTCCATACAAGGCTTTGGAACATTCGAAGTGAAAAAGAAAGCGGAACGTATATCCGTAAATCCAACAACCAAACAGCGTATGCTGGTTCCACCTAAACTGGTGCTGACTTATAAACCCAGTACCTTGCTAAAGGATAAGTTTAAGTAATCTTTCTTTTTAAATCTTCCATATTATGAATGAAAAACTAAACATACAGGATCTGATTGACTTGCTGGCTGAAAAGCATGGCATGAGCAAGAAGAATGCCGATAGTTTTGTGAAAGAGTTTTTCCAACTGATTGAAGAAGCGTTGGAAAAAGACAAGTATGTGAAGATTAAAGGCCTGGGCGCTTTTAAACTGATTGATGTGGAAAGCCGGGAGAGTGTAAATGTCAATACTGGGGAACGCTTTGAGATACAGGGCCATACCAAAGTCTCATTTACTCCGGAACCTGCTCTGAAAGATATTATCAATAAGCCGTTTGCACATTTTGAAACAGTAGTGCTCAATGAAGGTACTGTTTTAGAAGATACCCCTGTAGATAGTGGCAGTGAGGAAGATGAAGATACGGAGCAGAAAGTGGAAGATGTTGTGCCGGAAGTGGTTGCCGGTAGTACGGTTGAGATACCGGAGATTGCGGAAAAAACCGATAGCCCTGTCGAACCGGAACCTGTAGAAGAAGCCGTTGTTCCTGTGGAGACTGTGGCTTCGGAGGAAGTTAATGAAGAGAGGGTGGAGGTTATCAAAACTGCCGGCCCGGCTGAATCTTCCGCAATGAAATACTTCATTGCCATCGTGGCTCTTGTGGTATTGCTATGTGCAGGGACCGTCGCTTATTTGTATTATCCTGATTGGTTTGACGGACTATCGGCTGAACCGCCTGTGGAGGAAACCGCTGGCAATGAAGCTGGCAATGAGGCAGGTAATACGGCTTTGATGGATAGTGTCGGTGTTAAGGATAGTGTGGCGATTGCCGTAAAAGATACTGTGTCGAAGAAGCAGATTGCTGAGCCTGTAATAAAACAGCAGGAAGCACCGGTTGCCGTCAAACAGCCTGTGGCAGCTGCTACATCTGCTTCCCAGCCGAAAAAGCAGAAGAAAGTTGAGTATGTACCCGATTCTACCAATTATACCATTGCAGGAACGCAGGCGACATACACGATAAAGCCGGGTGAGACATTGACCAGAGTGGCTCTTCGTTTTTATGGAACTAAAGCGTTATATCCATATATAGTAAAACATAATCCGGACGTTATCAAAAAACCGGATAATGTACCTGCGGGCACAACAATAAAGATACCTAAATTAGTGAAGAAGCAGTAAAAAGATACTGCTTCTTTTTTGTTAAATACTCAGAGCTTGTTTAAATGTTCTTGAAGAAGTATTTTTTCAGTTCCTTTTGAGTTTCTTCCCGGTCTGTTTTCCTCTTTTTATCCGTTACATAGCCTGCTATGCTCTTAGTAAAAACAGAAAAATATTTTCAAAGAAGAACTCTTGAAAAGAATGCTGAACAAAATTAAACAGGCTCTAAACTCTATGAAAGTAGTTTAATCTAAAGGTTTCACATTGTTTTTTAATAAAAATTAGTTGCTATGGTTAATTTATTCCCGTACTTTTGGAAGCGAAAAGATAATTACCGGCTTTCAACCGGGCTAAAATGAAAATTAAACATTAAAAATACATTGATTTATGGCTGAAACAATTGATATCCGCGAGCTGAATGAGCGGATTGAAAGACAAAGTGCTTTCGTTACCAATCTTACTACGGGCATGGACCAGGTTATTGTAGGACAAAAGCACCTGGTAGAGTCGTTGTTAATCGGTTTGTTGTCTGACGGACATGTGTTGTTGGAAGGTGTGCCCGGTTTGGCAAAAACATTGGCTATCAAAACACTGGCTTCATTGATTGATGCACAATATAGCCGTATTCAGTTTACACCTGATTTGTTGCCGGCGGACGTTATCGGTACGATGGTTTACAGCCAGAAAGATGAAACTTTTCAGGTAAAGAAAGGACCTGTATTTGCTAATTTTGTATTGGCCGATGAAATTAACCGTGCTCCGGCCAAGGTGCAAAGTGCTTTATTGGAAGCTATGCAGGAACGTCAGGTTACCATAGGTAAGGAAACATTCAGACTGCCTGAACCTTTTTTGGTGCTTGCAACTCAGAATCCTATCGAACAAGAGGGTACGTATCCGTTGCCTGAAGCGCAGGTAGACCGTTTTATGCTGAAGGTAGTTATCGACTATCCTAAACTGGAAGAAGAAAAATTAATTATACGCCAGAATATAAACGGAGAAAGACTGAATGTAAAGCCTATTCTGAAAGCAGACGAGATTATCGAAGCGCGTAAGGTCGTACGTCAGGTATATCTGGATGAAAAGATTGAAAAATATATTGTCGATATTGTATTTGCAACCCGTTATCCGGAGAAGTATGATTTGAAGGAGCTGAAAGATATGATCGGATTCGGCGGTTCGCCTCGTGCATCTATCAATCTGGCATTGGCGGCACGCAGTTATGCCTTCATCAAACGCCGTGGCTATGTTATCCCGGAAGATGTGCGCGCAGTGGCACATGATGTATTGCGCCACCGCATCGGTCTGACTTATGAAGCTGAAGCAAGCAATATGACTTCGGATGAAATCGTCAGCAAAATATTGAATAAGGTTGAAGTGCCCTAATGTAAACAATTTGTTTACTATTTATGTATTACTGAATGGAAACAACTGATTTATTAAAAAAAGTCCGTCAGATTGAGATAAAGACGCGCGGATTGTCCAATAATATTTTTGCAGGCCAGTATCACTCGGCTTTCAAAGGTAGAGGTATGGCTTTTTCCGAAGTGCGTGAGTATCAGTTTGGTGACGATATACGCGACATAGACTGGAATGTAACGGCTCGTTTTCATAAACCCTTTGTGAAGGTGTTTGAAGAAGAACGTGAACTGACTGTAATGTTGCTGGTAGATGTTTCCGGTAGTCTGGAGTTCGGTACTGTGAAGCAGATGAAGAAAGATATGGTGACGGAAATAGCTGCAACATTGGCTTTTTCCGCCATTCAGAATAATGATAAAATCGGTGTCATCTTCTTTTCAGACCGGATAGAAAAGTTTATTCCACCCAAGAAGGGACGTAAACATATACTATATATCATTCGCGAATTGCTTGATTTCCGTCCGGAAAGTCGCCGGACCAATATCCGTCTCGGCTTGGAGTATCTTACGAATGTTATGAAGCGTCGTTGTACGGCTTTTGTCTTATCGGACTTCATCGACCAGGAGAGTTTTAAAAATGCCATGACTATTGCCAATCGGAAGCATGATGTTGTGGCTATTCAGGTATACGACCGCCGTGTAGAGGAGTTGCCTGCTGTGGGGCTAATGAAAATAAAAGATGCGGAAACGGGGCATGAACAATGGATTGATACTTCTTCGCGTGCCGTACGGCGTGCTCATCGTGATTGGTGGGTGAATAAGCAGACGGAACTGAATGATACATTTACTAAGAGCAATGTAGATAATGTGTCAGTACGTACGGACCAGGATTATGTGAAAGCATTGATGAATTTATTTGCGAAAAGAAACTAATCGGAGAATGAAAAGATATTTATTTCTGATAACGCTGTTGACAGCATTGACGGGTAGGGTAATAGCCCAGTCGGTGACAGTGGATGCTACAATTGATTCCTTGCAAATCCTTATCGGGGAGCAGGCCAAGATTAAGCTTCAGGTTTCATTGGACACTGATAAGCGCGCTATTCTTCCTGCCTATACTGATACTTTGGTGCGTGGAGTGGAAATTGTTGATATAGCCAAGCCCGATACACAGATGCTGAATGACGGCAGACGCTCGTTGATAACTCAGGAGTACACCGTAACTTCCTTTGACTCGGCATTATATTATTTGCCCCCAATGGAGGTGCTTGTTGATAATAAGGCATATCGCTCCAAAGCTTTGGCATTGAAAGTGTATTCCATGCCGGTAGATACGTTGCATCCCGATCAGTTTTTTGGTCCTAAACCCGTAATGAAAGCACCTTTTGCATGGGAAGACTGGTATATGTCTATCGCTTGTGCTGTATTGTTTGTGCCGTTCCTGTTGCTGCTTATCTATCTTGTGAAACGTATTCGCGATAACAAACCGATAATTCGCAAGGTGAAAGTAGAACCGAAACTGCCGCCACATCAGTTGGCTATGCAGGAAATAGAACGTATCAAAGGTGAGAAAGTATGGCAGAAAGGACAATCGAAGGAGTATTATACAGAATTGACAGATGCTATTCGTACTTATATAAAAGACCGTTTCGGTTTCAATGCATTGGAAATGACTTCCTCTGAAATCATTGATAAACTATTGGAAATGAATGATAAAAATGCAATATCGGATTTGCGTATTCTGTTCCAAACCGCGGATTTAGTGAAGTTTGCCAAACATAATCCACTGATGAATGAGAATGACGCAAATTTGATTAATGCGATTGACTTTATCAATGAAACAAAGGAAAAAGAAGATGAAAATGCCAAGCCGCAGCCTACTGAAATTACTATCATTGAAAAACGTTCCTTGCGTACCAAGATACTGCTTGGTGCAGGTATCGTTGCTTTAACGGCAGCACTTGTCGGTTCACTGATATATATAGGTTTGGAGCTGTATAACTATTTTGCCTGAAAGTAAAAGCAGGGAGATACGCTTCAATCATAATCATAATTTGTAAAATTGTAAATATCATGGTTTTTGCCAATATTGAATATTTATTTTTGCTGCTGTTGCTTATACCTTATATAGTATGGTATATCATGAGGCGGAAGAATAGTGAAGCCACGCTTCAGATTTCAGACGCTCGTGTATATGCGCATGCTCCCAAGAGCTATAAGAATTACTTGCTGCATGCACCGTTTGCATTGAGGATAATAGCTTTAACCTTGATTATTCTCGTTTTAGCCAGACCGCAAACTACCGATAGCTGGCAGAATAGTGAAATAGAGGGTATTGATATAATGCTTGCCATAGACGTTTCTACCAGTATGTTGGCTGAAGATTTGAAGCCGAATCGCCTGGAAGCGGCCAAGGATGTGGCGGCAGAGTTTATCAATGGCCGTCCGAATGACAATGTCGGCATCACACTATTCGCCGGAGAAAGTTTTACGCAATGTCCGTTGACGGTAGATCATGCCGTGCTTTTGAATTTGATAAAGGACGTAAAATGTGGTCTTATTGAGGATGGTACGGCAGTGGGTATGGGTATTGCCAATGCGGTTACCCGGCTGAAAGACAGCAAAGCCAAATCGAAAGTGATTATTCTTTTAACAGACGGTACGAATAATAGAGGAGATATTTCTCCGTTGACGGCTGCCGAGATAGCTAAAAGTTTCGGTATCCGTGTTTATACTATCGGTGTAGGTACTAACGGTATGGCTCCATATCCTTATCCGGTAGGTGGAACCGTGCAGTATGTCAATATGCCGGTTGAGATTGACGAAAAGACCCTGACACAAATTGCCGGAACAACGGATGGTAATTATTTTCGCGCCACGAGCAATTCGAAGTTGAAAGAGGTATACGAGGAAATAGATAAGCTGGAGAAAACGAAACTGAACGTAAAAGAATACAGCAAGCGCCAGGAAGAGTATCGCTGGTTTGCACTGGCAGCTTTCTTATGTGTGCTATTGGAAGTTCTGTTACGTAATTCAATATTGAAGAAGATACCGTAGTATACGCATCCTTTTTCTCAGGATATTGTATCTTGTACAAGTTTAGTAAATAGTAAATCGTAAAAATAATAAATAAAGAAATGTTTCGATTTGAAGAACCTGCATATTTGTACTTGTTGCTGTTGTTGCCCTTGTTAGCAGCCTTCTACTTGTATTCCAATTATCGGCGACGGAAGAATATCCGCAAATTCGGTGATCCGGAACTGATGGCACAGTTGATGCCGGATGTATCCAAGTATCGTCCGGATGTGAAGTTTTGGATGGTATTTGTTGCTATCGGCCTGTTTTCTGTATTGTTGGCGCGTCCGCAGTTTGGTTCTAAACTGGAAACAGTGAAGCGTCAGGGAGTTGAAGTGATGATTGCATTAGATATTTCCAATTCGATGCTGGCACAAGATGTACAGCCCAGTCGTTTGCAGAAGGCAAAGAGACTTGTAGCGCAGTTGGTGGATAAAATGGAGAATGATAAAGTAGGTATGATTGTTTTTGCAGGTGATGCATTTACACAGCTTCCTATTACAAGCGATTATATATCAGCCAAGATGTTTTTGGAATCTATAGATCCTTCATTGATTTCCAAACAAGGTACAGCAATCGGGGCAGCCATTAATTTGGCTTCCCGTAGTTTTACCCCGCAGGAGGGGGTAGGGCGTGCGGTGATTGTCATTACCGATGGTGAAAATCATGAAGGTGGTGCAGTGGAAGCCGCTAAGGATGCCGCAGAAAAAGGTATTCAGGTGAATGTTCTTGGTGTAGGTATGCCTGAGGGAGCTCCCATCCCAGCAGAAGGAACAAATGATTATCGTCGCGACCGTGACGGGAACGTGATTGTAACCCGTTTGAACGAACAGATGTGTCAGGAGATAGCTAAGGCGGGCAATGGTATCTATGTGCGTGTAGATAATACAAATGGCGCTCAAAAGGCGATTAGCCGGGAAATTAATAAAATGGCGAAAGCTGATGTGGAAACACAGGTATACACAGAGTTTAATGAGCAGTTCCAGGCTGTGGCATGGATTATTCTGTTGCTTTTGTTGGCAGAAATGCTGGTATTGGAGCGCAAGAACCCTCTGTTCCGTAATATTCATTTGTTTTCCAATAAGAAATGATGCGTATGTTACAGAAAAAATATATAAGCTTTTTTTTATTGCTGCTAATGGCAGCTACAGCTTCGGCTCAGAAAGCCGAACGTGATTTTATCCGTAAAGGGAACCGTTTTTTTAAAGATAGCGTGTATGTGGATGCGGAGGTAAATTATCGTAAAGCTTTGGAGACGAATCCTCAGTCTACAGTCTCTATGTTTAATTTGGGAAATACATTGGCTCAGCAGAATAAACTGCAAGAGGCTATGGAACAATATGTTGCTGCTACCAAGATAGAAAAGGACAAGAATGATTTAGCGCAAATCTATCATAATATGGGAGTGATTTTTCAATCACAGAAAGATTATGGCAAAGCGGTAGAAGCATATAAGCAGTCATTGCGTAATAACCCGAAAGATGATGAAACACGTTATAATTTGGCCTTGGCGCAAAAGATGCTGAAAGACCAGCAGCAGAATCAGCAAAACCAGGACCAGAATAAACAGCAGCAACAGGACCAGCAGGAGGATAAAAAGGACCAAAATAAAGATCAACAGCAGAATAAAGACCAACAACAACCGCCGCAACCACAGAAAAAGGACAGTGAGATGTCTAAAGAGAATGCCGAGCAGCTTTTAAATTCTGTGATGCAAGATGAAAAAGATGTGCAGGATAAAGTAAAGAAACAGCAGGTTATTCAAGGTGGTCGTTTGGAAAAAGATTGGTAATAAATATAACAGGAAATAATATATGAGAAAAATAATTGTCTTATGGATGGTGCTGATGATAGTCAGTTTGCGTGCTTTTGCAGATAGCAAGGTTTCGTTTACTGCATCTGCACCTGATGTTGTGGCAGTAGGTGATCAATTCAGACTGTCATATACAGTGACCACACAGAAAGTGAGAGATTTCCGGGCTCCTTCTATAAAAGGTTTTGATGTACTGATGGGGCCCAGTCGTTCACAACAGAAGAGTGTGCAAGTTATCAATGGGCAGACAACCTCTACGAGTAGCATAACATTTACTTATATATTGATGGCTACGGCTGAAGGTAGTTTTACTATACCCGGGGCTACTATAACGGCAGAGGGCAATCAGATGGTTTCCAATTCTGTGCACGTAAAAGTACTTCCTGCTGATAGAACAAATGGAGGGGCTTCCGGAAACGGTGGAAGACAAAGTGGTTCTGCAAGTCGTGCTTCATCAGGAACGTCAGTATCGAATAATGATTTGTTTATTACAGCTACTGCCAATAAGACGAACTTGTATGAGCAAGAGGCTCTCTTGTTAACATATAAGATATATACTTTAGTAGACTTGAGAGGTTTTGACAACGTGAAACTGCCCGATTTTAAAGGCTTTCATTCTCAGGAAGTCGAATTGCCTAATGACCGTAAATGGAGTCTTGAACACTATAAAGGAAGAAACTATCAGACGACCGTATACCGCCAATTTGTATTATTTCCGCAACAACCGGGAAAAATAACGATTGATGCGGCACGTTTTGATGCATCTATAGCCAAGGTTACTCATGTGGACGATCCTTTCGAAGCTTTCTTCAATGGTGGTTCTAATTACGTAGAAGTAAAGAAGACATTAATGACTCCTAAATTGGTTGTTGATGTAAAAGCTTTACCGGATGGTAAGCCTTCGGGATTTTCTGGAGGAGTGGGAGAATTCAGTATTTCTTCTTCTATAAATAGTACGAATGTTAAGACAAACGATGCTGTTACAGTGAGGCTTGTTATTTCGGGTACGGGTAATCTGAAATTAATCTCTACTCCGGAAGTTAAATTCCCAGAAGACTTTGAAGTCTATGACCCGAAGGTTGATAATAAGTTCCGTTTGACAAATGCCGGACTCTCCGGCAGTCAGGTGATTGAGTATCTTGCCATTCCCCGTAATGCGGGAACATATAAGATTCCTGCTGTAAAGTTCAGCTATTTCGATATTAAATCTCGTACATACAAGACTTTAACGACCGAGGAATACGAACTCCATGTAGAAAAGGGAAGTGGTAATGCAGCTCAGACTATTGCCAATTTTACTAATAAAGAAGATTTGAAAGTTTTGAATGAGGACATACGTTATATCAAGCAGAATAACGTAACCCTTTCTCAAAAAGGAGATTTCTTCTTCGGTTCTTTGGCTTATTGGCTGTTTTACATAGTGCCCGGCATTGCATTTGTCCTGTTCTTCATTGTTTATCGTAAACAGATTGCAGCCAATGCCAATGTTGCCAAAATGCGTACGAAGAAAGCAAATAAAGTTGCAGTGAAACGTATGAAGTTAGCGGGGAAATTGTTGGCAGATAACAAGAAAGATGCATTTTACGATGAAGTATTGAAAGCATTGTGGGGATATATTAGCGATAAATTGAGTATTCCGGTTTCACGTTTATCTAAAGATAATGTTGAGGGAGAGCTTCGCAATTACGGTGTTGATGATGCACTGATAAAAGATTTCCTTGATGCATTGAACAATTGTGAGTTTGCCCGTTTTGCTCCCGGAGATGATAATCAGGCTATGGATAAAGTTTATTCAGATTCTTTGGAAGTTATCAGTAAAATGGAAAACTCTATAAAACATTAAATTGGGAGGTATAATGATGAAGAAAGTAATATCCTTAGCATTTGGTCTACTGATAGGATTAGCTGTTTGGGCGCAAGGAACGGCAGATACTTCGGCTTCTGCCAAAGATTCTGTGTCTATAGGTTCGCATACGGAATTTTCTGCAACTAAATCAGTTGACAATGTTACGAAAGCACAAGGTGACAGTGCATATATGCGTAATGATTATGCTTCTGCCATTCAAATATACGAGAGCTTATTGAAAAAAGGTGAAGCCGCTGAAGTTTATTATAATTTGGGTAATAGCTATTATAAAGCAGACGATATAGCAAAGGCTATTTTAAATTATGAACGCGCTTTGTTATTGCAACCGGGTAATGCAGATATTCGCGCTAATTTGGAAATAGCACGTTCCAAGATGATAGATAAAGTAGTTTCTGTACCTGATATATTTTTTGTAGCTTGGGTTAAGTCATTGACAAATTGTTTAAGTGTAGATGCTTGGGCTAAATTAGGTATTGTGTTTTTTATTCTTTTGCTTATCTCGTTTTCCCTATTCTTTTTTTCCAAACAGATTATCTGGAAAAAAAGCGGGTTTATAGCGGGAATTCTATTTTTAGTATTTACTGTATTAAGTAATATTTTTGCTTCGGAGCAGAAAAGTGAATTACTGGATAGGAATGATGCGATAGTCTTGTCTCCCAGTGTTACAGTACGGAGTACTCCCAGTGAAAGTGGTACTGGTTTATTCGTTCTGCATGAAGGGCATAAAATTGAAATTAAAGATAATTCCATGCGCGAATGGAAAGAGATTCGCTTGGAAGATGGCAAGGTAGGGTGGATTCCTGCTTCTGCGATAGAAGTGATTTAAGAGTATCCATTGCTAAATATAGAAGCCCGTATGAAATAAAGGAAACTATTTCCTTTTACTTCATACGGGTTCTTTTTGTATTTATGGGAATGTTAAATATATAATGGAAAAATACAGATAAATAGTTTGTTTTATCTTTTTTTTTCCTTAAGTTTATAGCGTGATAAAGAAATAACAAAGTATTAACCATTAAATTTATGAATATGAGAACGATAACATTTAATGAACTCCGTAAGATTAAAGACTCATTACCTAGTGGTAGTATGCATAGAATAGCCGATGAACTTGGACTTAATGTTGACACTGTAAGAAATTTCTTTGGCGGTCATAACTTTAAGGAGGGTAAAAGTGTTGGAATTCACTTAGAACCCGGTCCGGATGGCGGTTTAGTAATGATTGATGATACTACCGTTCTTGATCGGGCTTTAAAAATTTTAGATGAAATGGCAGGTGAAACTGCTGAACCTGTTCAGGCTTAAGAAAAGAAAGTAAAGAAGGATCCCAATTGCTGAGAAACAATTGGGATTTCTTGTTTGTTTTGTAAATAAATATAATAGACGACTTATGGAAGATAAATTAGTAACATTAGCGATTCTTACGTATGCTAAGGCACAAATACTAAAGAATGTTCTCGAAAATGAAGGTATTGAGACTTACATCCATAATGTAAATCAAATACAGCCGGTTGTATCTTCCGGTGTGCGTGTTCGTATAAAAGAAAGCGACTTACCGCATGCTTTGAAAATTACGGAAAGCTCGGCATGGTTGTCCGAAGAAGTAGTGGGAGAGAAGATGCCCCAAATAGAGAAAGGCAGTAATAAGGTCTTGATTCCTGTCGATTTTTCAAGTTATTCATTGAAAGCATGTGAGTTCGGTTTTAATTTTGCAAAAAACATAGATGCTGAAGTAGTTTTGCTTCATGTATATTTTACACCTATCTATGCGACTTCATTGCCATACGGTGATGTTTTTAACTATCAGTTGAGTGATGAAGAGAATGTCCGGAATATATTGCAGAAAGTACATTCGGATTTGAATGCTTTGTCCGATAAAGTAAAAGCTAAAGTTACATCCGGAGAGTTTCCTGATATAAAATACACTTGCGTATTGAGAGAAGGTATTCCAGAAGAAGAGATATTACGCTATTCTAAAGAAAATCGTCCGAGAATTATCATCATGGGAACGCGTGGTAAGAATCAGAAAGATATTGATTTGATTGGTAGTGTAACCGCTGAAGTTATCGAGCGTAGTCGCGTACCGGTTTTAGCCATTCCGGAGAATACACCGTTCAAAGAATTTAACGCTGTAAAACGTATTGCATTTATTACGAATTTTGACCAGCGCGATTTGATAGCTTTTGATTCATTAATTAATAGTTTAAAGCCATTTTGCTTCTCTGTTTCTTTAATACACTTAGCTGATGTAAAAGACACTTGGAATGAGATAAAGTTGGGTGGCATTAAAGAGTATTTCCAAAAACAGTATCCGCAATTGGAAATTCATTATGATGTAGTGAAGAATGATGACTTCCTTAATAGCTTGGATGAATATATTAAAACTAATCACATAGATATTATTACATTGACATCATATAAGCGAAATATATTTTCTCGTTTGTTTAATCCAGGAATTGCCAGAAAAATGATTTTCCATTCTGATACACCATTGCTGGTTATTCTATGGGCGGCCTAATTGAAATGATAATTTTAATTTGTCTAGGTAAGGATGTGGGCTACCGCTAAATGCTGAATTAGTTTTAGTGGAGTCCACTTATTTTTTATCTTTTCATGGTTATACTATTACATGTCCCATTTCCTATGTTTGTGATGTAATATCAATAGAATGTTTAGTATACTTTCACAAATGTGATATTGTATTTAACATAATAATACATTATAAACGTAAAGTCTTATAAGTTATCCGGTAAAAACCGTCATAATAGACCATGAGATGAAGAATGGGCCGACCATTCAGAAGAATGTCCGCACCGTCAAACTGATATAACCGCACAACGGATAGGTGTTGTAGGAAATCAAATATCTCCAAGAGGTCATGAAAGGGGATAGGACACCATTTTATTGAGTAATTCATAGGCCTGTCATTTTTCGTATAATAGGACAAGAAAGAAGACGGCCGAAATCATTAATCGGCCGCCTTTCAGGAAAATGACGTAGGTTTCACTTGCCAAGTAATTTACGAATAGCCTTATAAATCAAGTAATAAATAAGGAACATCGCAACAAGCATAATCCACATTAAAGAACCATCCATAATATTAACATTTATATTGATAATGATACAAATATATAAAATATTATAGAATACTAATCAAAAATACGTTTTTTCGCATCATTTACAGCACTCCAAAGAGCATTAAAGACATCACCTAAAGGACCTTTAAAAACTCTGAATGACTCATTTCCTGCACTCTTAGCACGTGCATCATACGTATCTGCATCAAACTGATTTTGCAAAGCTTGACCGTTTGCACGGACAACCGTTTCCGCGAGTTTTTCAATTTCATGCCGTGCCTGCTTATCCGTCAAATTCTTTTGCGAGTACTTTAACGCAATATCCGCAGCACCTTGTGCAAGCTGGAGTTTTTGCGCTTGTGGCAAAAAGTTAAGTTCAGCCTTACGAATAAGGTTTTCAGTCATTAACAACTGCGTTTCCATACGAATTTTATTCATATTTTCCGCATTTACCGACATTTGAGAGGCTTTCAAATCACCGTCAATAGCAGCGATATACTTCTGAATAGCTGTACGTTCATTATCATTTTTAGCGTCATTATACATTTTGTACAATTCTGCTACACGCTTAGCAGCTATATACTTACCTTCTATACGCAAATTGTCCGCGCTGGCATCCTTAACACCTCGTTCAGATGCAGAGTTCTTCAATTGCATAACCGTATCAATAGCTTGACCAACACCGGAAGCAATACCGGAATAATCAGCAGAGTAGGGAGTAGCAGTAGGAGGGGTAATACCTTGCATACCAGCTACACTTGATGCGTTAGGTGTTCCACCAGAGGCAGAACCAGCAGAGCCACCACTCATCATCATATAGGGATTAAGTCCGGCAGCTTCAAGGCGTTCACGTTGAGCAGAAGCGGAATTATAGGTTTTCTGGTCTTCATACATATCCCAAGCATTTTGCTTAGCATCATTATAAAATTTCCATTGGTCACCTACTTGTGTCGCATAAGCTTCTTTATTATAAGCTATCTGTTTATCAAGTATTTTCTCATTAAAAGCGTTATTCATTTGCGCAATCTCTTTATTTGCGGCATTAGTCATAGTAGTGGCAGCAACATTCGCACCAGCTTGCGCTACACCAGCAACAGCACCCATAATTGTATAAGTTTTTCATTTAACATAAGATTTTTAATTTTTATTTGGGCGTCCGGGCGGGCTTTCCGGCTCAAACATATTCGCTTCGCTCATACTCGCCTGCAATCCCTGACGCGCTTCACTCCGTTACGCAATGCATTCCGGCGTCATCCAAGATGACAGAGCGGTGTTCGCTCTCCCGAGCTCACGGAGTTATAAATTTTTACCTTATCTCTCAAGATGTGCAAAGATAAAGTAGGGCTAAAATATCCGTTTATCAACCTGTACCAAAAATCGTTAAATATACGCGCGCGTAAACGCACACGCACATTTAACAATTTTTACTACAGAACGCCAAACGTATATTTTTTCCCTGCATTGCTTTTTTGCACGTCTCGAAAGAAAAGGAAAAAATATATATTTAAGGTTCTTGAGTCGGGTCTACCTGATACGGGGCAGGTTGTGCGGCTTGCTTTTCGGCGGCAGCGGCTGCTATCATCTCATCCTGCGAACTCATCAGATATTGAGACCATGCCATCAGCTCAGAGGGCGACTGTATAAATCTCGATTTCACAAAACTACACAATTGCTCATCACTCAACTTAGAGCGCAATTCACGCATTTTAGGCTCATTCACTGAAAGGTTCTCAAAATAAGCTAATAAACGGTCTTTACTCATACGGTCGAGACGTTGTTGGTTGAACAACATATAAATATCAGAAGTAAGAGTAACAACCTCCGTTCCGTCTTTATCCAACCTCTCAAGGCAGAATTCATTAACGGGGCTATTTTCAAGAAATTCACTTTGTCTTAAATCCTTAGAAGATATATTATAAGGTTTAAATTCTTCTTGATAAGGTTCTACACGTCTTTTTGTACACCACATAGTAAAATATATTTATAAATTAGTAAATATGTACGATTTTGTATAAAATATGTACGATTTTACACACTAATAAGGTAAACCGTCCGTATCGAGATTGCGGACTACCTTAATATCAAAGAAAGAACTACACAAAAAATTATCGGTAGATATTTCACTGTTAACAGCAACAGCAAACAACGGATTCAAACAATTAGGATTAACCTTAAAGAATGTATAATTCATAGGAGCTACAGAAGGTTCAGGTCCAGGAATAACAGGACCGGACAAAGAAGATAACTGATTACATATAGAAGCATTACTATAAGAAATAACCCAATTCTTTAAAGTATCTCTAAAACCACCGATAGATGAATCTACGGATGTTTTATAATCAATATACCGAGGCGCATAACCCAATATTAAAGAAGCGAACGGCGTAAAATTAAGACCTCCATCAGTTTTAAGAGGATTAATCATTTTAGCAAGAGGAACAGCCTCCATACCGATACGGTCAAATTCGGGAATAGCATAATCAGCCGCATTAACTTTTGTAAATGCGCTTTCAAGCAAATCAGCCGTATAATCCAACATAGGCAAACAATGATAAATACACATAATAACACCATACTTACCACCAGCATTAAAGTTAATATAACCATTAGCAACACCAGTTCCTTTACCAGCTATATCAGCAGCATTATCACCTGTAATATTACTATTTACAACCTCATTAATATCAAGGCTCGAACTGATACCACCAAGATAAGTACAAAGTTCAGAAAAACCGTCACCTACTGACACATTCCAATGCTTTTCTATCTGGTCTTTAAAATCTTTATTACCGGATTGTGTAATTTCTTTCCACTTTTGTAAGAATTCAGCCTGACGAAGCACAAGAATAGAAAACTCAGAGGGAGAACCAACTACAGCATCAGAAGTTTGGACAACGGCAGAAGTGCCGTATTGCTGATGAGGAACAAGACCGTGAAACAAATCCTTTTGCCAATTGCAATAACGCAAATCAAACAAATTATAATTAGTTATAATATCAGAGGAAGAATCACCGTCAAGATAAGGTTCTATACTATTATCATTGGTAGCACCATCCATATAATCAACATTAAAAGTAGACGGAGAAACACGCTCCCATTGACTATCACGATAATAATCGGCGTAAATCTTCTGATAAGCAAGAAAACCAAAAATATTAAAATTTATATTATTTAATAACGGATGTTCATCCCATTCAAATTGGTCGCCTTTAGCATAACGGTAAAAATTACCGTAGCCAAGATATTCCATTAACTTAGCCGAACAAAGCGCACGATTATAACCAAAATAATTCAACTCCTCACCACTTTCATTAACATTAACAAGATATTTTGCAAGACCGGAAGCAGTAATAGAGGGCATAGTACCGGACAAAACAAAATTATCCGTAGGATTCATAGATACAGAATGTTGCGGATTATCATACATTTGCGTCAACACTGTATTTGCCTTATTCCAAAGCAAATCATAAGGCACAAAATAGAAATCGTAATATTCACGAATACGAGCAAATGCAGCCGTATTAATAGGCTGTGTACGAGTAAAGGACTTAAGGTTAATTTTAAAGCTATCGCCAGGTAGAACCTCTTTCACCATAACGGGAAGAAGCTCACCAGCTTTAGCCGTGAAATTTTTCTTGAACGAAAGGTCGAAACCATTTCGGGAAGTCTTGTTTCTAAGACTTTTTAGAGACATAATATTTGCCATAACAACACAATTAAAGGTTAATACTATTTATTTTCATCAATGAAAATCTTATTTAAATCATTCAGTTTCTTATGCTTGATACGGTCATTAAACAGTTTAGATACCTGTGTAGAGAATTGAGAATAAACAGGTGTTTTCTTAAACAATTCCATATCAGTACGAAAGTTATCATAGAAGTAGGGGTATATAGTGTTTTCCCATTCGTCAGACAGCAAATCACCATCACCGTAGAAATCTTCATTTTCAAAGAAAAGCTTTTGAGACTCAAAGAAATCAGTAAGGTGCATGTAATCCAATTGACTATAAAATTCTTCAATAAGCTTCAACTTACGTTGCTGCTCCGACAAGGTAGGTTTATCACAAACAGTATATAAGAAGTGCTTAGAAAGGAGAAGTTCACCGTAGACACGATGGGCATACCTATCAAATTCGATACTATCCAACGGATAGTTAACTACTTCTGCATCATAGAAATACTTACAAAGGTCATAAAGTTGTCGTTGTTCATGCAATGCACCACTATCGAACAAATCCAAACAATAAGACGACTTATTTAGATGGAACAGATAAACAAAGGTAGCTACTTCTTTCGCCAACGCGAATGTTGTTTCACAGGACGGGAATAGATGCCGCGCTGTATCATAAGTTCGGTAGCTATAAGCACGTTCGTGTGCAGATTTATCAATGTATCCTCGACATTTGGGATAGAAGTAAGAGTAAGCCGACCGCCACAAGTCAAACTCTTTAAATTTTCCATTGAGTACGAGGCTTCTTTTAATAAAGTCGCGAGGGGTAAGCGCATATACTTTCGAGCGTTGACCTTGCAAAAAGCCTTGACCCAGCCTTTGAGAATGTAGGCAGAATGGACAGACGGAACGCATTTTAAGAACTTCGGGTACAAGCACACTGCTGTTAACATAACCCGCAACGTACGATGAGCACTTTCCTTCGGAAACTTGAACGTCGATACGACCAAGGGACCATGCTTCAGATACAGCCTTTGAACATATTTGTAAGGCTTCTTTTGAGTTGAGGAATAATAAGAGATGATAATGCGGGCGGAAGTGTACGGGTCCGTATTCGCCAACGGCATAGTAACGCACTTTCTCTTTGGGCAATCGTTTAGTAACATAGTAACGAAATCTTTTTAAAAATAATTGTAAATCAGTTTTTCTAAGGTAGGGGATAGAACCGCATAGATTAAACTTCTGTTGAAGCAATTCCAATTGCGAGGGCTCAGATTCAAATACACCAAGACTTTCACCAGTCTCAAAATCCACCAAATCATAACGACACAACAGACCGAAATCAGTATTATCGTCCAGATACACAGGTGTAGCAACAGGCAGATAGTTGGGAGCGTAGGTAAGAGTAACGAAAACGGTATACATAGAACAATAGCTTTCTAAATCACATTGAAACGCGTAACGGGAGTTTTTAGCAAGAATGCAAGCTTTACACTTTCCACAAGGAACGGTCATACACTCATGCGTATAAGGATTAACTATCCTTTGAGGATTGAGACACTTACAAAAGGGATTAAATAGTGCCATTACTTATAATCAACATCCACATTTGTACTATCCACAGATGTAGCTTGTGATTGTTCTGTAGATTGGGTACTATTCATATTGTTTTTACTAATACTCATAGACATAGTGCATGAGACGCAAAGCCATAAGGCGGCAATTGCTAATACCGCCTTGACTATAATTTCAAGAGTTTTGTAAATTTTCTGATTATCCATAATAAATCATCCGAAAATAGGTGCGACAAACATTAAATAGCCAGAAGTAACAAGAGGTTCAGAGCGCTTAACTAAAGTCTCAAAAGACGCATAATGGCATATAAAAGATTGGCCAATAGCATTGTAATACGTAACATTATATCCAATAATTTCCATAACTGAAATATTTAAAAGTTAATAATCAAATGTTTCATAGCTTAAAAAAATCCAACCAAAAGCACGGGCATAAGCCTTAAATACGTTAGAAGCTTCAATAAGTGAACAATCCTTGAATGTTTTCACATGGAAACGGTCTTCAAAATCCATATAATGAACTTTTATCATACGGAATTGCTTTGAATACTGCTTTAAAAAAGAATGCGCCATAACGTTTGTAATTGGTTACGGCGCAAATGTAAAATGAAAAAATGTAAATGATGTAATATCAATATTATGTTTAATATATAACACCATAAACTAAAATAAACCTTTATTCTTCTCTAATTTGGAAGAAAATTATACCAAAGATAGCTTACATATTCAAGCTATCTTTGGTAATAGTAGCAATTCAATTATTGCATCAATTTTTCTATTTCATCAAATTCAGGACCCATTTGTAAGTTATAATAAACTCTGTATAATCCATTTAGCCACAAATCTTTCTGTTCAGGTTTCAGTTCTCTTGCTTTTTCATAATTAGGTCTTGCCTTTTCATAGAAAACTTTCAGTGTAGCTTGGTCTTCTTTGTATTTTGGATTATTGACATCAGTAGTAGCTTTTTCAGAGAAATCCTGAGCTTGCAGGCAATAGATTAAGCCCAAGTTGGAATATGCTTCTGCATAATTAGGATCTACTTCAATGGTTTTGTTGTAGAATTCAATGGCTTTTTCATAATCTTTCATGTTATGATAAAGGTATCCTTTTACGTACAAATAGAATGTGTTATTAGGATCTTTAGCCAACATATCATCTGCAAACTGCATTGCTTCGTCAAACTTATTATTATTGCTATAATAATCAATCAGATGTCCAAAGAAGAATGAATGTTCAGGATACTTTTGAATACCATCTTTTAAGGAAGCGATCCATTTGACAGTATCACCTTGAGCTTTCAATGCTGTAGAAATAAATTCCATGGCATATTTACCCACTTCTTTGTCCTCCTTTGCATAAGGTGCATATTTCAACACGCTTGGATAATCTTCCATTTTGGCTGCAGCTAAGCTTGCATAATAAGCAATTTGGGGCAATACAGTATCTGTTTGAAGCAGATTCTCCTTTTCAAACATAGGATTGATGGCAATGTCTACATAAGTTGCGAAGAAATCCAAAGCCTCTTTATTCTTATCTAAATTAAAGAACTGGATACCACCGTTAATCAGGTTAGGACGCGCAGCTAATATAGCAGCACTGTTCGATCTTCTGAATTTATTTTTGATTTTACCTTTTTCGTTAGGAATCTGTGCAAGTTCATCGCATTTAAAGTAGTATTTGCACATATTCAGTGCGCTGTTATACACTTTAAGAGTATCATAAGGCTTTCTTAAATAAGCATTCTCCATTTCCTTTTCATTGATTCTCTTTTGAATAAAGCCGGCTACATCCCATGTTTCGGCGTTGTCTTTGGTTTCAGCATTGTTCAGAGCTTCATTGATGAGCTTCTCTGCTTGTGCAAAATCCGGTTTTACGTCATTAGCAATGCTTTTTGCCTCTTTCACGCTCTTTTCCTGAGCGAAGGTAAAGCCTGTCGCAAGTAGTAAAACCATTGAAAATAATACTCTTTTCATGATTGTAGAAAATTTTAAATTAATATTGTGTCTATTCTTCATTTTCATTGTTTACTATATCGTTCTGAGTTTTTCTGATGCATCGCTATCCTCTTCTGCAATGATATCCTCTTCGGTTTCTGAGGTAACTTTACATACGGAGCCAATTTCATCATTACGTTTTTCAAGATTAATCAGTCGTACTCCCTGCGTAGCACGTCCCATTATACGAACATCTGCTACTTTCAGACGGATGGTGATACCTGATTTATTGATAATCATTAAATCATTCTCATCTGTTACAGACTTGATTGTTACCAGTTTACCGGTTTTATCGGTGATATTCATGGTTTTTACACCTTTACCGCCACGGTTCGTCTTACGATAATCCTCAATATCGGAACGTTTACCGTATCCCTGTTCTGACACAACCATGATTGTCTCAGTTTCAGGGTCTTTGATGCAAATCATTCCGACAACTTCGTCTTGTCCGTCTTCATCGAGCGTCATGCCGCGTACACCGGTAGCTGTACGTCCCATTACGCGTACGGCACTTTCGTGGAAACGGATGGCACGTCCGTTGCGATTGGCAATGATAATTTCATTGTCACCGTTAGTCATGCGCACTTCAATTACGCGGTCATCTTCGCGGATTGTAATGGCATTGACACCATTTTGGCGAGGACGGGAATATTGTTCGAGCAATGTTTTCTTAATGACGCCATTCTTTGTGCAGAACAGTACATAATGACTGTTAATGAAATCCTGGTCGTTCAGGTTCTTCACGCGCAGGTATGCATTTACGGCGTCATCAGAGTCTATATTCAACAGGTTCTGAATGGCGCGTCCCTTAGAATTTTTGGTTCCTTCGGGTATCTCATATACTTTCAGCCAATAGCACTTGCCTTTTTGAGTGAAGAACATCATGGTATTGTGCATTGTTGCAGGATATATATGTTCTACAAAGTCCTCATCGCGTGTCTCTGTTCCCTTAGAACCTACCCCACCGCGGTTTTGGGCACGGAATTCGCTTAACGGTGTACGCTTGATATATCCCATATGAGAAATGGTAATAATCATTTCATCGTCTGCATAGAAATCTTCCGGGTTGAATTCTTCCGACGAATAAACTATTTCAGAGCGGCGTTCATCACCGTATTTAGTTTTAATCTCGATTAATTCATCTTTGATAACCTTGCGGCAGAGTTCGTCGTTAACAAGAATTTCTTCCAGATAAGCAATCTGCTTTTGGATTTCCTCATACTCGGCATGGAGTTGGTCCTGCATGAGTCCGGTTAACTGGCGCAGACGCATTTCTACGATGGCGCGCGATTGGATTTCAGTCAATTCAAAACGCTCCATCAAACCGCTGATTGCGTCATTCGGAGTTTTGGCGGCACGGATGATTTTGATTACCTCGTCAATATTGTCCGATGCGATAATCAAACCTTCTAAGATATGGGCACGTTCTTTAGCTTTACGCAAATCATATTGTGTACGGCGGATAACTACGTCGTGACGATGCTCTACGAAATACTTGATGAGGTCTTTCAGGTTCAGCAAACGAGGACGTCCGTGTACCAATGCTACGTTGTTTACGCCGAAAGAAGTCTGCAACAATGTCATCTTGTAGAGCTTGTTCAGCACTACACTGGCGTTGGCATCGCGTTTTACGTCGATGACGATGCGCATACCTTCGCGGTCAGACTCGTCGTTGGCATTGGAAATGCCCTCTATCTTCTTTTCGTTGGCCAAATCGGCGATGGATTTGATTAATTCGGCCTTATTTACTCCGTAAGGGATTTCGGTTACAACGATTTTATCATGCGTGGAAGATGTTTCAATCTCAGCCTTGGCGCGCATTACAACACGTCCGCGACCGGTCATGTAGGCTTCGCGCACACCGCTCATACCATATATATAACCGCCTGTCGGGAAGTCGGGAGCTTTGACGTAAGTCATCAAATCTTCGATGTCGATATCATTGTTGTCGATATATGCGACGCAGGCATCTATCACTTCGGACAGATTATGGGTCGGCATATTCGTAGCCATACCTACGGCGATACCGGAAGCACCGTTGACAAGAAGATTTGGAATGCGGGTTGGCATTACGGTGGGTTCCAGCAACGAGTCGTCGAAGTTGGTTTGCATGTCTACAGTCTCTTTATCAAGATCCTGCATCATTTCTTCTCCAATCTTTTGCAAGCGGCATTCCGTGTAACGCATGGCAGCTGCACTGTCACCGTCCACAGAACCGTAGTTGCCTTGTCCGTCTACAAGCATGTAGCGCATAGCCCACGGCTGTGCCATACGGACGAGAGCGCCATATACGGATGAGTCACCGTGCGGGTGATATTTTCCTAATACCTCACCGACAACTCTCGCAGATTTCTTATAGGGTTTATCCGACGTATTTCCCAGTCCCATCATACCGAAAAGAATTCTTCGGTGAACAGGTTTAAAACCATCTCTAACATCCGGAAGGGCACGTGAAACAATGACCGACATGGAGTAGTCAATGTACGAAGACTTCATTTCCTCCTCGATGTTAATCTTTATAATTCTGTCTTGTTCAAGCATTTAAAAAGATTATTAATTATACATTTTGGGGTTTGTGAAAAACCACGCTAAAGTACTGCTTTTTTACGATATACAAAAGTTTTCCCTCATAAACTTTGTTGCAGATTTCCATGCTTGAAACCCCGTTTGGATATATGGTTTTTCGTTTGATGTATAATCGGTTAAAAATAAGACAGATACAAGTACCAGAAAGACACCTCCCTTTGGTACTCGGTGTACCTTACTAAGGTACGAGCCGTACCAAGCTTAGGTATATGAAGTTTCTTAGGTTGGTACATCGAATACCAACCGTTGGTACGGATGAAATTCCCACGTATTATAATATAATGTGTAGGGCGAACCGGAAAGATGTGATTTGTGGCACGGGATTTGTATATTATTAATCCAGTTTATGGTATGCAATATAAAGAAATGCGTATCTTTGTCAGTCAAAACCTTTAATTAAGGAGATAAAAATTATATGAACAATCAATTTTCACAAAGAGTTTCTGATATTATAACTTATAGCAAGGAGGAAGCCAACCGACTGAGAAATAGATATATCGGCCCGGAGCATCTTCTGCTCGGCATGCTACGTGACGGCGGAGGAAAAGCTATCGAGATATTGATGAAACTCGATATAGACTTGAAGCAAGTAAAAAAGCGCATTGAAAGCTTCTTGAGAGATGCCGAAGACGATACCCTATTGCCCGATGCGGATGTGCCATTGTCGCCAATGGCCGCTAAGATATTGAAGATGTGCATTCTGGAAGCGCGCATTTTAAAGAGTGCAACAGCCGATGCCGAACATGTGTTGTTGGCTATACTGAAGGATGGCGACAATCTGGCTGCTACCGTCCTGGAAGAAAACCGGGTGAATTATCAAGCTGTATTTGAACAGCTTACAATGCAATCTACCAACCCGAATGCTGGTATGGGATTTCCGGAAGAAGAGGAAGAAGACGATGAAGACATGAATATGTCCCATCCCTCTCGCAATGCAGGACAGGGCGCGGCTTCTTCTGCACAGACTGCATCGAAGAAGTCTTCCAATGATACTCCGGTCCTGGATAACTTCGGTACGGACATGACCCGTGCGGCAGAAGAAGGCAAGCTCGATCCGGTTGTAGGGCGTGAGCGTGAGATAGAACGCTTGGCGCAGATATTGAGTCGCCGTAAGAAAAACAATCCGGTGCTGATTGGTGAGCCGGGTGTCGGCAAGTCGGCTATTGTAGAGGGATTGGCGCTGCGTATCGTTCAAAAGAAAGTATCCCGTATCTTGTTTGACAAGCGGGTGGTAATGCTCGATATGGCCTCTGTTGTAGCCGGAACCAAATATCGCGGACAGTTTGAAGAGCGCATTCGTTCCATTATCAACGAGTTGCAGAAGAATCCGAATGTAATCTTGTTCATAGACGAGATTCATACTATTGTAGGCGCCGGTGCAGCTGCCGGTTCTATGGATGCAGCCAATATGTTGAAGCCGGCTTTGGCTCGCGGCGAAATACAATGTATCGGTGCTACCACGCTTGACGAATACAGAAAGAATATTGAGAAAGACGGTGCTTTGGAGCGTCGTTTTCAGAAAGTTATAGTAGAACCCACTACTCCGGAAGAAACGCTACAGATACTGAGAAACATAAAAGAGAAGTACGAAGACCACCATAACGTGAGCTATACGGACGAAGCGTTAGAGGCATGTGTCAAGTTGGCAGAGCGTTATATAACCGACCGTAACTTCCCGGATAAGGCCATTGATGCTTTGGACGAAGCCGGTTCGCGTGTGCATCTGACGAACATTAATGTTCCCAAAGAGATTGAAGAGCAGGAAAAGCTGATAGAAGACGCACGTGTTTTGAAGGCTGAAGCCGTAAAGTCGCAGAACTTTGAACTGGCTGCCAGTTATCGGGATAGAGAGAAAGAACTTTCCGCTCGCCTGGATGAAATGAAAGAGGAATGGGAAGCACGTCTCAAAGACGACCGTCAGCTCGTTGGAGAGGAAGAAATAGCCAATGTCATATCGATGATGTCCGGCATTCCGGTGCAACGTATGGCTCAGGCGGAAGGTCTTAAGCTTGCAGGTATGAAAGAAGATTTGCAGGCAAAAGTTGTGGCTCAGGATGCTGCGATAGAGAAACTTACCAAAGCCATCCTGCGCAGCCGTGTAGGCTTGAAAGACCCTAACCGCCCTATCGGAACGTTTATGTTCCTCGGCCCTACCGGCGTGGGTAAAACGCATTTGGCCAAGCAGTTGGCTAAATATATGTTTGGCTCCAGCGATGCGCTGATACGCATTGATATGAGCGAATATATGGAGAAATATACGGTGTCCCGTATGATTGGAGCGGCCCCGGGATATGTCGGCTATGAGGAAGGCGGACAGTTGACAGAGAAGGTACGCCGGAAACCTTATTCCATAGTGCTGTTGGACGAAATTGAAAAAGCTCACCCGGATGTGTTCAATATCTTGTTGCAGGTGTTGGACGAGGGACGTCTTACTGACAATTATGGCAGAACGATTGACTTTAAGAATACAGTCATCATCATGACCTCCAATATCGGTACCCGCCAGTTGAAAGAGTTCGGTCGTGGCGTAGGTTTTGCGGCACAGGCACGTACGGATGATAACGAGTACTCGCGCAGTGTGATTCAGAAAGCATTGAACAAGACCTTTGCTCCTGAGTTTCTGAACCGTTTGGATGAAATCATAACGTTTGACCAGCTTTCGTTGGATGCCATTACGAAGATTGTGGATATAGAGCTGAAAGGTTTGTATGAACGGATTGAAGCCATTGGTTATAAGATGGTTGTAGATGATGAAGCCAAGAGATTCCTTGCTGCCAAAGGCTACGATGTGCAGTTTGGCGCCCGTCCGTTGAAGCGTGCCATTCAGAATTATCTGGAAGACGGACTTTCGGAGCTGATTGTGTCTGCCGAATTACAGCCCGGTGATACGGTTAATGTTTCTGTCGATAAGGAAAAAGACGAGTTGAGTATAACCAAAGCTTAACAAGCCTTTATAATAAAACAGTCAAAATGTCAGTTCTTCGGGACTGGCATTTTTTTTGTGTTCAGTTTGCCAAAACAATAAAAATACAAATCTAAAAATATAAACTTAGTATGCAAAAAGGAAATATTGGGGTAACTACAGAGAATATCTTCCCCGTTATCAAAAAGTTTTTGTACAGTGACCATGAAATCTTCCTTCGTGAGTTAGTCTCTAATGCCGTCGATGCTACCCAGAAACTTAAAACACTGGCTTCTATCGGTGAGTTTAAGGGTGAACTCGGTGATTTGACCGTGCATGTGTCCTTAGGCAAGGATACGATTACCGTATCCGATCGTGGTATCGGCCTGACGGCAGAAGAAATAGATAAATACATCAATCAGATTGCATTCTCGGGAGCCAACGACTTCCTGGAGAAATATAAGAATGATGCCAATGCCATTATCGGTCATTTCGGACTTGGCTTTTACTCGGCTTTTATGGTTGCCAAGAAGGTCGAAATCATCACCAAATCCTATCAGGATGGTGCTAAAGCCGTGAAATGGACTTGCGACGGTAGTCCGGAGTTTACCATCGAAGATACGGACAAGGCAGAACGCGGTACGGATATCGTTCTTTATATAGACGACGATTGCAAGGAATTCCTTGAAGAAGCGCGCATCTCTTCTCTTTTGAAGAAGTATTGCAGCTTCCTCCCTATTCCCGTTGCATTCGGCAAGAAAAAAGAGTGGAAAGACGGCAAGCAGGTTGAAACAGCCGAAGATAACATCATCAACAACGCTAATCCGTTGTGGACGCTGAAGCCCAGCGAATTAAAAGACGAGGATTACAAGAAGTTTTATCGCGACCTCTATCCAATGTCCGATGAACCCTTGTTCTGGATACATCTGAACGTGGATTATCCGTTCCATCTTACTGGTATTCTGTACTTCCCGAAGGTAAAGAGCAATATAGAGTTGAACAAGAACAAAATCCAGCTTTATTGCAATCAGGTCTATGTAACGGACTCTGTAGAGGGTATTGTTCCGGACTTTCTGACATTGCTGCACGGTGTACTCGATTCACCGGATATTCCGCTGAACGTGTCCCGTTCCTATTTGCAGAGTGACTCTAATGTGAAGAAAATCTCTACATATATTACGAAGAAAGTATCCGACCGCTTGCAATCCATATTCAAGAACGACCGTAAGCAATTTGAAGAGAAGTGGAACGATTTGAAAATCTTCATTAACTACGGAATGCTCACACAAGAGGATTTCTATGATAGGGCAAAGGATTTCGCCCTTCTTTCCGATACGGATGACAAGTATTATACCTTCGAAGAGTATAAGACCTTGATAAAGGATAGCCAGACGGATAAGGATGGCAATCTGATTTATCTGTATGCCAACAACAAAGATGAGCAATACAGCTATATCGAGGCTGCCAAGAATAAGGGATATAATGTGCTGTTGATGGGCGGCCAGCTTGATGTTGCCATGGTAAGCATGCTGGAGCAAAAGTTCGAGAAAGTGCGTTTCACCCGTGTAGACAGTGATGTCGTTGACAATCTGATAGTGAAGGAAGACAAGGCGAAAGATGTCTTGGAAGCCGATAAACAGGAGGTTCTCTCTGTTATCTTCAAGAGCCAGTTGCCGCAGATAGAAAAGACAGAGTTCAATGTAATGGCTCAAGCTTTGGGTGAAAATGCTTCACCGGTCATGATTACTCAAAGCGAGTACATGCGTCGTATGAAAGAAATGGCTAATATCCAGGCAGGAATGAGTTTCTATGGCGAAATGCCGGACATGTTCAACCTGGTATTGAATGCCGACCATAAGCTGGTAAAAGAGATTCTGGCTGATGAAGACAAGGAATGTGCGGCTGCCGTTGCTCCGATTCAAAAAGAAATGGACGATGTAAATACTCGTCGTAATGAATTGAAAAAGAAGCAGGAGGGCAAGAAAGATGAGGATATTCCTACAATCGAAAAGGATGAGGTAAATGATTTGGATAAGAAGTGGGAAGATTTGAAAAACCGGAAAAATGGATTGTTTGCCGACTATGCCGCTCAGAATAAGGTTGTCCGTCAACTTATTGATTTGGCATTGCTTCAAAATGGCATGTTGAAAGGTGAAGCTTTGAATAATTTTGTAAAGAGAAGCATCGATTTGATTAAATAAGCCCCTTTAGATTTCTATTATAACAGGGCATTGCAGCTAATATGAGTTGTAATGCCCTTTTTTTGTCTGTTTTTTCGTAATAGGTCTGTTTTTTTTCGTTGGATACGAGGTTTTTGGAAACAATTGTCTATATTTGAGCATTGAATAAATTAGTATATTTCACTCGAAACCGTATTCATGAAAAGATTTTTTTTGTTTTTGTCAGCCTGTTTATTGCTTCTGCCGTTTGTGCAAGCTCAGAAAGTAGGACTTGTTTTGAGTGGCGGAGGTGCGAAAGGCATGACCCATATCGGTATCATTCGCGCTTTGGAGGAAAACAATATTCCTATCGACTACATTACGGGTACTTCTATGGGAGCTATCATAGGTTCACTCTATGCTATGGGGTACTCTCCCGATGATATGGAGGCTTTATTGCGTTCCGAAGACTTCAAACGCTGGTATTCAGGACAGGTAGAACCCGAATACGGATATTATTTCAAACAGAACCGGCCGACCCCGGAGTTTTTCAATATCCGTTTCTCCTTTAAGGACTCGCTGCATATCAAGCCTCAGATACTTCCTACAAGCATGGTAAATCCCATTCAGATGAATCTGGTCTTTGTGGAGCTATTTGCACGGGCTACGGCTGCATGCAGCGGCGATTTTAACCGCCTGTTTGTGCCTTTCCGGTGTATTGCCTCCGATGTATATAACAAGAAACCGTTGATTATGCGTAGAGGAGATTTGGGAGATGCGGTACGCGCTTCCATGAGTTTTCCGTTTGTTTTCAAACCGATAGAGATTGATAGCGTTTTAGCTTATGACGGTGGAATTTATAATAATTTCCCCACAGATATTATGCGTGAGGACTTTAAACCGGAAGTCATCATAGGTAGCGTGGTAGCCGCCAACCCCGGTAAGCCGAAAGAGAATGATTTGATGAGCCAGCTTGAAAATATGATTATGCAGAAGACGGATTATACTCTTCCGGATTCTTTAGGCATTATTATGACATTCAAGTATGATGATGTAAGCCTTTTGGACTTTGACCGTTTGCAGGAGTTGCACGATATCGGCTATAACCGGACTATCAGTTTAATGGATTCTATAAAAGGCCGTATTCATCGGAGGGTAAGTGCGGAAAATGTTCGTTTAAGGCGGTTGGTCTACCGCAGTAATTTGCCTCAATTCCGCTTTAGGGACATCTATATAGAGGGCGCCAATCCACAACAGCAGGCGTATATCAAAAAAGAATTTCATGACGAAGACCATGAGGTGTTTACATATGAAGATTTGAAACGTGGATATTTCCGTTTGCTGTCTGATAATATGATATCGGAGATTATACCTCATGCTGTATATGACTCTGAAAACGACTTGTATTCGCTGCATCTAAAAGTGAAAATGGAAGATAATTTTTCTGTAAGGATGGGTGGAAGTGTATCGACAACCAGCTCTAATCAGATTTATTTGGGGTTGGGTTATCAGGACTTGAATTATTATTCCAAAGAAATAACCCTTGACGGCCAGATTGGCAAGGTATATAATAATGCGCAGCTTATGGCCAAGATAGACCTTCCTACCCGTATTCCAACCTCTTACCGCCTTATTGCTTCTTTAAGTACATTCGATTATTATAAAAAGGACAAACTCTTTTCTAAGAATGATAAGCCCTCTTTTAACTCTAAAGATGAACGTTTTGTCAAGCTGATGGTAGCCTTGCCTTTTTTGGCCAATAAACGGGCGGAAATAAGCATCGGATATGGGAAACTTCAAGACAATTACTTTCAGTCCAGCGTGATTAATTTTGACAAGGACCGTTCGGATAGGAGTACCTACAACCTTTTGGGAGGGGCTATCGGCTTTTATGGGAGTACGCTGAATGCACGACAGTATGCCACTAAAGGGTATTTTGAAAAACTGGTGGCACAGGTCTTTAGCGGAAAGGAGAAATTTATACCGGGAAATCCGACGGAAACGAGTGTTACGACTAAAGAAAGGCAATCTTGGCTGCAAATTTCTTATATGAAATATGCCTATCATACTATGAGTCCCAAATTTACTTTGGGATGGATGGCAGAGATGTTGTATTCATCGAAGAACTTTTCGGAGAATTATACGGCAACCATGTTGCAGGCGGCAGATTTTTCTCCTACTCCTCATAGTAAGCTGATGTATAATGAAGCATTCCGGGCCAACCAATTCTTGGCAGCGGGTATCAAGCCTATTTTTGTTTTCAATGATATGTTCCAATTCCGTTCTGAATTTTATGGTTTCGTACCGATATTTCCTATTAAAAAGAATGCATTGAACAAAGCTTATTATGGAAAAGCGTTTTCGCGCTTTGAATATATAGGAGAAATTTCTGTAATATGCCAATTGCCCTTTGGAGCAATATCTGCATATGTAAATCATTATAGCTCACCGAAAAAGGAGTGGAATGTGGGGTTGACACTCGGCTGGCAGCTGTTTAATTATCGGTTTATCGAGTAATTTTTTTCAAAAAAAGTTTGTGTATCTCTTGCTAATTCAAAAAAAGTACGTATCTTTGCACCCGTAAAACAAACAAGGCCGCGTAGCTCAACTGAATAGAGTAGCTGACTACGGATCAGCCGGTTACAG
>ERZ839823.808-NODE-808-length-39674-cov-5.486282_pt1 | contig 39674 bp, 61 predicted proteins | sample MGYA00519862_ERZ839823 | MGnify/ENA primary metagenome ERZ839823 (study PRJEB31850, sample SAMEA3708853) | human gut metagenome | biome: human gut; feature: human-associated habitat; material: faeces | place: China | collected 2014 ...
TGCGGCAGTCTCCGCAGGCTTTATACTGTCAGCAGATTTCGCTTCTGCCCCCCCCCTGCTACCTCTGCGGCACATGCAGCGTACCCGGCTATGTCGATATAGTTATCAGGCTTGAACGTCCCCGTCTGTATCCTCGCGATTTTCAGCAGTATCATCATGATGGCCACGTCTTCAGCTTCCAGCATTGCGTCGCCCAGGTACCCGGACCACAGGCCTGCTATGATCGTAAAATTATCCTCGGGCTTTCCGTAGCTGTTCTGACGATCTTCGCAGACTGTCTTTATTGCAGTGTCTAATACTTCTTTTCTGTTCATTCTTCAACCTCGCTTTCAAGCCACTCTGTCAGTCGTTTTACACCATACTTGAATTCTCTATGATGATAAATGAACAGCATCATTTCCTCGACTGTTTCCATTGATTTTATCTTTTCAAATACTGTCATGTTTTCCTCCTATATCAATGCAGCATAACCCATGTCTAAACCGTTGTCGTATAAAAAATCCATAAGTTGATTAATAAAAAACACAGATGAGAATTGCTCAAGTTCTGATATTATTTCTCGTATAGTCAACTTTCTGAAATCATTTACCTTGCCTATTAAGTTACTCCCCGGCAGCCCTCTATACCAAGTGTTTGAAATTTTATTGACACTTCCTGTTATTTCATTAATCTCTTCATTCGACTCAGGATAGGCAAGGTATTTATATACATTCTTTATGTAGATGTCATTATCTACAATAAGAAAATAATAGTTTTCATTTGCACGTCTTTTGCTTATATGAACTTTTGTTCCGTCACTCCATTTACAGCCTTTCGGAAGTTTTGTTACCTCCTCGTACCAGTCAGGCATACGGTATAATTGCGAGCAGTGTATACTCAATCACTCTCCCACCTCCTGGAGCCAGTAGTCCTTGTGACATTCTATACAAGGACGTTTCGCATAAATTCTACATCTATCGCAGTTCCCATCAACATACTTAGGGCAAATGTCTATGGCTCCGTTAAGCATCATTGCATTCGGATAAATCTCCAAAAACTCATCCTGCCGTGTTTTCTTCGGCTTACGTTCCCACTTGCTCGTGTAGTTGTTACAGCATTCCGTACATGGTGACTCGTCTTCTCTTTTGTACTCGTATTTGCAGCCATCGCAACCGTCATGTTCTTCGCCATCGTCTTCGTAAAGCCATTTGAAGCGATTCTCTCTACATTTACCTGCACCATCGAAATCACATTTTGTACAAACCAAACCTTCACAGGCAACAACTACTCCATCTTTCTTTGCTGGATTGCTATTACTTTCAGTAGCGATTCTTAATATCTCATCCTTGTATTTTTCAAAATTTGTCATTTTACACTCTCCTCTCTATACGGCTCAGGGAGTGGCTGCCAGGCTATGGTGTTCGACCAACTCCTCCACCCTATATCCTTGTCGATATAGCAATCATACCCAATGCCACGTCCGCCGTCGTGACTTATATAAGTTACAAGAACGTCCTCGAATGGTTCCGGCAGTCTCTCACTTACCGGTATCCATTTACCGACTTTTGGCATTTTGTTTATTTCTTCGATGACATCGCTCAATATATATCCCGCAGAATAATCTCCGAAGCGATCCGTTTTAATCCAGTTTTTTATTTCGTTAACCAGTCCCTTTTCATCTATCATTTTTCAATTCTCCTTTCAAAGCCCCTGCCATGTCCAGTATCCCCCGGACTCTGCCCAGCGTTGCTACCGCATATGCTTTGGGGTCTGTTCCTGCTGCATACATGTCGTCATAGCAGATAAGCTCGTCTATCAGCTCCATTGCTTTTTCGTTTATGATGCATTCGTCAATTTTCACAGCTGCACCTCCGCAGCTATCTTCTGAAGGCTTCTCCTCACCGGTATCCTGTCTCTTGCTATCTCCAGCTCCTTTGGCTTGTAAAATTCGATTTCGCCGTTTATTTCCACCATGACCCATAGGTCATCGACTGCGGTCTTTTCGCCCACGACAGTGCCTGTCTGACCTCTTCTCGCATCGTTTGCGGTTATCACTACATGGTCTCCTCTTGTAAACATTGTATTTCTCCTTTACTTTTCTATAAGTGTGATGTCTTGCGTTGCTTTCCTTGGGCTGCCTTTTTCATATACGGTGCAGGCTCCTGCCGGACAGATACTGCGCCGTGATTTTTCGGTCACGCCTATGTAGTTGCAGAATATCCCGCCTTCGTTGCCCAGGCTGGCGTCCTTGCCTCTGTATCTGCATGTCCCGCAGATCTTCACATCACACCGCTCCGGATCCTTCTTCGGCTTTTTCGCAGGCTTTTCTTTTTCTGCCCTCTCGTAGTATCGTTTCAAAGATCTTGCGTTGTTTTCCATCTGCCGCTGGATACTCTGGCATTCAGGACACCGCACCGACCTTGGAGCCTTTTTCAGGAAAGTCCTGCCGCATGTAAGGCATTTTTCATTTCTTGGCGTGTATCCCATCGTTTTCACCTGCTTTGATACTGTCGATGAACTTGTCTGATACGGCTGCCAGCTGAGCAAGTTCTTCCATAGCCCGCAATGATTTTCTTTTCATTTCAGCCAGCTGCAGTTTCAGGTTCTCAGTGTCATTTGCGATCACAAGATTATCTATAGTTTCCTCAAGCATCTCTATAGACTCTATCTCAAACATCGTTTCTTTCACTTCTTCATGCAACACTCCGTATCCGTGATTCAGGTCTGTGAATCGTGGCGGATGTTCCTGGTCTGCCACGATTCTTGCGAATATGACAGCTGCGTTTTCAAGCACCTCTGTGATTGCTTTTCGTTCACGTTTGCTTATTTCTCTGTTTATCATTTTTATCTCCTGTTCAAAGTGTCGGCGCAGGATCATCCTGCATGATCCCCACCTCTACCATTGCTCTGTCCTCTACGCAGAATTCATCCGTGAATCCTGTGACGAACTTCCAGCCATCACCTCTGAGTATCCCGTTTGCTACAAGTGCATCCAGGATGAACTTCTTTGCGAATGCAATATTATCGAGATCCCGTTTCCTGCTGGTCTCATGCCATCTGAACGCCAGCCGGACCGGTGCATCAAAGTGGATATCTTTAAGCTGTGCTTTTATGTACCAGCTGATCACTTCCTCGGTCTCTTTCTTCATCTTTGCACCGTTGTACTTGTTGCCCCGGCAAGCTTTGGTGTACTCGTTCAGGCCAGGAAGTCTTCCCTCTATCGTCAGTGTGACCATATCTGCCTCCTAAAACGGTATGTCGTCATCCGATACAGCCTGAAATCCCTCAGGGACATCATAGTCCTGAGCGGGGCCTTGCTGAGAAGACTGGTTCTGATATGCATCCCTGCTCTGACTGCTGTTTCCATTCTGACTATACTCGAGAAATTCGACGTTACCAGCCACGACATCTGTAGTGTACGCAGTCTTTCCGTCTTTGTTGGTATAGCTGCCGGTCTGTATCCTCCCCTGGACTGCCGCCCGTCTGCCTTTAGCGAGATAGCGGTCGCAGTTTTCAGCCATTCTTCCAAAAGCCGTGATCCTGATGAAATCAGTCTGCTTCTCCTGCCCCTGCTTCACAGGTCTGTCGATGGCCAGTGTGAACGTAGTCACTGCCATCTGGTTCTGACCTGTGGTGTATTTCATTTCAGGGTCTCTTGTCAGTCTTCCGATCAATACAACGTTATTCATTAGTTTCCTCCTGACCAGTCAGCTCGTCACACATTTTCACGATCTCTGATAACTCGTTTGTTGCACGTAGCGCCTCGCATCTCAAAGCACTCACATATGCTGCCGCTCTGTTAAGGTTATGATCTTTGTCATTCAGGCTCGTCGCTCTCTCCATAATGCCAAGTATCGTCCCGACTGCTTCCATCGCATCATTAAGCTCGCTGTGTGCATTAAAAAAATCTACGCAAGTTACACTACTGTCCATGTTCACCTTTTTCATCATTTTCATCATCATTCTCCTCTTAAAAATCTGTCTTTTGAAAAACTCTCTATCGTCTGCCGGACTTCTGCCGGCAGCATCTCGTATCTCTTTGCCTGAGCGCTTTTCGCTCTGAAGCTTCTCATGAAGTTGCTGGCTACCACTGTCTGCAGATCCGCCGCAGGCTGAAGCGCCCATTCCCTGAGCTGACAAGGCTTCACCATAGACTTGATGGTGTCTGGCAGTTTTTCATATTCATCTTTCGCATTTTCTATGTATCCGCTCGCTTTTATTGCCTTAGATACTATCTGCCAGGCTTCAAGCTCCGTCATTTCTGCAGGCTGCATTATCGACCTGATCTTTGCCTTGATCTGTCCCGGTGACGGTGCAAAGCCCTTTTCATCTGCTACTATGAACGCTTTCAGTGCTGCTGCCACAAGCTCCTGAGGTTCATCTGCAAAGAGGCTCGCCCAAAGGTCTATCGTTGCATTTTTCTCTCTTGCATCAGCATCTCTGTGAAATGCCGGATATATCCTTGCTATGGTCTTTATGATCTCCTTTGTCCCTTCTCTGTCCATATCCTTCTCCTATATGTCCTCCCAGCTGCATCCGATCCTGCCTCTTCCTGCATCGGCGTTTTCATCGTCTATGGCTCCTTTATTATTCCAGCTTCTGAGTATCCCTTCGATGTAACTCATCGTCTTCCTGCCTCTCTTCGTGGCTCTTCTGATAGCCTCGCAGGTCCATTCAGCAGAATATGTATCAGACATATCTATCAGCTGGTCCTTGCTGTATCCGTTTATCCGAAAGCCACAGCGTTCGAACTCTCTGAACACTTCTGCTATGGTCTCGTCGCCGCACAGCTCTGTATCCTCTTTACTCTCCTCTGCTTTACTTTCCTTTACTCTACTTTCCTTTACTTTACTTTTAGGGTTATTTTGCAAATTAACTGAGTTTATTTGTGTTTTATCGGGGTTAATTTGCAAAGAAACGTTTTTAAAGGTAATCTTTTTAGAAATACTTGCCGGGACATCTTTTTTGTCGTCTATGTCCAGCAGCCAGTATTCCTGTATCATGTCGATATTGTCACGTGCACCTGATGCTCTCAGGTATCTCCGTTGGATACCCCGGGAAGTCAGTACACCAAACGCCTCAAAAACCCCACGGTCGAATATGGAACGTCGGAGGCACCCCTGTACTACTTCCTCTATGGTATTAGCGTCGCAACCACAGCCCACGGCATCAGCCACGAGAATGCAGTCGTCAGGATCGCAAGTAGAAAAGTATCCATTCTCTTTATATATGGAGCAGAGCAGCTGTATCACGATCAGCACGCCCTTGCTCCCGTATTCACCTTTTATCAAACGTATCTTCTTGTCCTGCAAAAAATCCACATCGAAAGGAAAGTAATCTATACCATCTTTCAAGGGTCTTGCCAATCTATCACCTCCCCGGGAAGCGCTTCATCATGATGTCGCCTTATCCAAACAGCGCCTGCTGCACTGCATCACTGTTTTCTGCCGGTTCTTCAGCTATGTCCATAACTTCCGCATCAGCTTCGATGATGTTGTTATCTACCGGCTGGTTGTCAACATAGTCCACTGTTCCATCATCGTGGATCACCCCCATGTCTGCATCCATAGCCTGCTGCATGTCGATGGACATGATACCCCACTTGCTGATCAGCTGCCTGAGCATGGTCTTGTATGCCATTGCATCAAAGTCCTTGTACCAGAATGATGAATACATCCACGAATCTTTCGTATCATAGTTTCCGGCTAAATAATCCGCGTATGACACCTTTTTCTTTTCTCCGTATTTGCCTTTGACTATGTTACCGTCCTTTGAAAATGCCTGACTGTACTTATCAGCATGTGCCTCCATCTTTGCCTTGCTCCAGTATATGGCTTTCCTGAACCCGTTCGTGTATTCGAACATAGCATAATAACCGATGGTTTCAGCTTTTTCTCTCGTTTCTTCGTCTTCGATCAGCCTGACTTCGATTTCCTCGTTCAGCGGATCGAATCTGATCAGTTCGCCTGACTTGATGCCCAGCACGTTCAGTTTCCTGTACTGCCCTGAGCGGATCGCCAGCTGAATATATCCCTTATATCCCAGCTGGAACTGTGCAACCTTGCCCTGCTTCTTGTCGTTATACGGTACCAGATAATACTGTCCCAGCTGTGGTGATGGTGATAACTTCAGGGATTCTCCTAACATCGCTGCCGATAATATCGACGAATTTGTGCACTCCTGAAGTGCCGGGTTCGCTGTTGTTGCTGAAACGATCGCACTGATGAATCGCTGTCCGTCCCTGCCGCCTATAACGTCATTGACCTTTCTTTTGACTGCATCCTGTGACAGGTATGCAGAAAAAGCCATGCCATTCTCGATGAAGTCCTGGCGATTATTCGCCTGAAGACTGTTGTTTACTGCCATTATTTAGCCCTCCTTTCAAGCACATCTAACATTTTGTCAATCAGCCAATCCAGTTCAGAATCATCTGTTTCGGGTTCCTTTGGTTCTGATTCGAAAAGTGAATCTATGTACGGTAACGCTGCTTTATATCCCACTTCGGGATCATCGTAATGTTCGATCGCTGATTGTGCGATCCCCTTCATGTCTGCTATTGCTGCGCTTTCTTTGTAACCATCATTGACAAGACTTTGCACAGCGGCAGCCATCACCGTTATAACATCTGCTATCAACTCAACCACATCTCCATTGATAGTCACCATTCCTTTTGTTGCTTTTATCATCTTGTTTTCTCCCTTCCTAAATCGCTCTGAAACTGATTCCTTCAGTCTCAAAGAACTGCTTTAACTTCGTAGCCTGTCCAACTGTCATACAGGCTTCAAATCTGATCCACGATGCAGCTGCTTCAGGCTGCTGGCTTTCGGCAGGCTGCGCAGGTGTCTTTTCTTCTGTAACAACCGGATCAGGCTGTGCTGCCTGCTGTACTTCCTTTTCTGCCGCCTTAGCTGTTTCGGCTTCCTGTTTCCTTTTCTGGATATCTGCCAGCCTCTGCCCTTCTGCGATCGCTCTATTCACATCAAGTGACTGCTTATATTCCTCGACCGCTTCGAATGCAAATTCAGGCAGGCTGTTCAGTGCGTCCATGTCGCTACAAATCTGCTTCAGCCTTTCGGTGATAGCTTCCTGCACCTTCTTCATGGAGGTTGTAGCATTGAGCCATTTCTGATCAAAGATTCTATTGCAGGTCAACCAGTCAGGATGTTCCACGCTCTCCCAAAACTCTTTGATCTTTTCCAGCTTGTCCGCTTTTTTCTTGTCCTCATATGCCTTGACCTGCTCGTTGATCAGCTGCACTGGTTCATCCACGATCGCAACCAGTTCCCTGATCTGCTTTTCAAAATCCTCATATGGCTGCAGACACTGCTTCTTGACCTCTTTCCTTTTATCTTCCAAAGCCGTGATGAACTTGTTCAGCGTAGCTTTGTCGGCTTTTGCCTCCTTGATAGTCTCATCTGTATAGACCATATTCTTGTACAGTGCAGCCTTTTCCGTGATCTCCTGCTTCAGTTCCGTGAAGTTGAATTCGATCACTTCGGGAAACTGCACATCATGCATTTTCAATTCCATGTCTTTACTCCTTTCTTATATCGATGGCAATATCAGCGCAGGCGGCTTGCCCTGTTGGATGCATTGCCAAAATTCATGTTCTTTTCCTTTCAGAAATTCGATATCTTCCTCCACCTCTGACCGCTCGATTTTATAATGCTTTGTATGCAGCCATACTTCGCCGTCGATATCAAACTTCATCTGTCCCTTAAGTACCGCAAAATCAAACCCCGTTATCAGCAGATAATGCAGAAGCTGGATATAATAGTTGTCTGGGATCCTTCCCTTCCACAACTCCGTCTGACCTGATCGCATGATTTCCGTCGTCTTGCATTCCCATATACCTTTTCTTCCATCCTGATCCAGCAACCAGCCATCAAGTGATGCATGCCCCCACGGGATAGTATCGTTCAGCCACATGTTGCCTTCCTGATACATCACCTGATATTCCGGAAAGTCCAGACTGAACAGCTGCCGCAACGGCTCTTCAGCTTCGGTGCCATATTTCACATACGGCTTTTCTGAAATATCTTCGTGCTGCCTTCTGCCTGTCTTTTCTTCCCATAACTGCACATTGGTCTTGTATGGATTCATTCCCAGTATCGCTGCTGCATCCGATCCACCGATCCGTCCTTGCCTTGCTTTCAGCCAGTCCTGACGGGTTTTAAAACTCTGCATACTGATCATCTACAATACCTCTGCTGCACGCAGCTTCTTCGCATCTTCTCTCCTATGGTCATACTCCGTCGGCCAGACCTGCAGCCTACCGCAATGCTCACAGCATACCCAGATACCTGTCCGCTTCATCGGCTTGCCACAGGCAAGACACCTGCCGGTGCGGTCTTCCTCCTCCAGCTCGTCCATTATCTCCTCTGTGATCTCGTCGATCTCTTCCTCTGTGAAGTCCGGCGGCTCGAAATAGTCCGTACCGGGCCCGTAGTAGTCATGGGCATAATATGCATCCAGTGCCCTGTCTGATATCTCATTCATTGACGTCTCCTCCGTTTTCTGTTATTCTGTAACTGAAGTTTTGTTTGTCCCCTTGGTCGAGTCTTTGTGCTCCCCGAGGGGCTTTTTATTTTCCAGTGACTCTATGGATCTGTATGTTCTCAGTTCTATGAGTGCGTAGAACACCACTCTGTCCTGAGGGTCATCTGTATCAAATCTTGCGATCAGATCCTCCAGCTCACTGTTTGTCAGACACTCCGTACTCATCTTTCACGCATCCTTCCTGCAGCTCCGCTGCCGTATACTTCTGCTCCGATCTCTCTGTATATCGCTCCGCTGCTGTTACAAGTCACGTTGATCCTGGTAGCCGTCCCTCCGAAGTAATGTATTGTCACAACTTCGAGTTCTCCCAGAAAATCTCCATCATACTCTATGTACTCGACTCCGGATCTCGGATCCTCTGCCAGCACCGTCGAGATATTACGCACGAAATCTCTTTTTCTCATTTTTTCAGTGATCATCTTTTCACCTCATATACTTTCATACCTCTGACATGACACTCTGCCTTTATCAATCCATCTTCAACTGCCACCGATGCTATTCCTCCGCAGCATGGACAGGTGAACTCCGCATGTTTCAGCGGTACTGCATACTTCCTTGCTTCTTCCATCAGCATGTATCTTTTTCTGCTGTATCTTCCGCTTGCCATAATTGCCTCCTATAAAAACTCTATCGTGCTTGGCAGACTCATAAATGTGATCCATGCTGCCGTTCCCAGTACTACCCCCAGCCACCATATAGGGCTGTACGGTCTGATATGATACTTTTTCATTGCTTTCCTCCTGTCCTCGTGCCCTCTGCCAGGCAGCCTGTATGACCTGTATGATTTGAAAGAACATCACAGAGGATTTTTATTTGCTGAGTAAAAAGAGGCTGGCCGCCTGATGCAGGGCACGGTATTCAGTTCACTATCCACAAGCTATTTTCTCAGCTTTTCAATGGCTTCCTTTTCTGCCCGTTTCTGAGCATCTGCAGCGGAATACTTCTCATATCTCCTTGCTTTATATTCTTCAAGGCTCAGGTTGCGTGCCAGCTCTTCATATATTGATGCTTTTGAAACATTCGTCTTCTTGGCGATCTCCGTAATCGTAACGTTTTTACTTAATAATTCCTCTATTTTTTCTCTGAGCGACAGGGTCAGTTTCATATATGCCAAACCGCTTCACCTCCTTTATTTGCAACACTTTCGATGTTTTTAAGTATAAAAAAAATTAACCTGCAATCTTTATTGATTACAAGTTAATTCTACAACTTACAGGTCTAAATGTCAAGTTTAATTTGAACAAAACATAAAAAAACATTATATACCCATATCATTGAATCTCAGTATATATTTTACACTCACTTGTAGCAAAACAGTGCAATGAGGTTGACCGACAGTCAGGATCTTAAGACTGATAACTATTTTTGAACACAACAAAACAGAGGTTATGGTCATGTCTCCTCTATATCATACCGCTATTCCCAGCTTTTCGCATTCATTCCGGAAGGCTCGTCCCGCTGTCCCTCCTTCAAACATCCTGCGCGGATAATCATTGATCCACTTCTGCAGCTTCCTGACTTCATCCTTTTTCACGATCTTATCAAAGTCAGCACCTTTCGGATAATGATATCTTATCAATCTGTTCTGGTTCTCATTGGATCCTCTCTCACATGAACAATATGGATGACAATAATATACATCTGCTCGTTTGCCTACTCTGTACAGGGCTTTTTCAATTGCTTCTGTATCTGCAAATTCTGATCCATTATCGACTGTAATAGTATTGAATATAGTATAGAACGCTGATTTGAATTCTTTTTCAATACGGTTCATGGCTTTTCTGACTTCATCGGCAGAACATGCTTTCAGTACCTGGATGATCTCATAACGAGTCTTGCGTTCCGTCAGGACGAGCAAAGCCGTACCGTTTGACCTCTTGCCTTTGACACAGTCCATCTCCCAGTGACCGAACTGCTCCCGGTCAGCTACGCTTTCGGGTCGTTTTTCTATAGATGTGCCTTTCGATGGACGTTTGGCTCGTTTTGCTTTCCTCTTCGGCTTCTTCTTTTTTCTGTGCAGGTGTTCCGTGCTGAGATTCAGGAATACATCTTTATCTATATATGAATATATAGTAGTTACTGATTTGATTTCTACTGAGAACTTTCTGCCCTCGTTCCTGATCGCATAAAGTACTGCCTGAGGTGAATATTTTTCATTTATTATCTTATCTTCGATATAGTTTGCAAGCTCAGTGTCGCTCCCGATCTTAAGCCTGGGGCCTTTGTTCTTTTTGTTCTCATCGTACTTTGTCTGTACCATGTCAGGAGAGTATCGAACCTCTTCTGTGAGATCGGTATTTGTATGTATATACCGTCCACGTCTGAGCTCATTATATATGGTAGTCCTGCAGCAGCCAACGACTTCAGCTATTTCCTGTGGTGTATTGCCTTTGTTGTATAATTTCTCTATATAAAGTCTGTCACTCCATGTGAGATGACTGAAATGCTTCCCCATATCTTCACCTCCTGTTTTTATATAGAAATGCAGGGGCAGAACGTTATGCCCTGTCCCTGCGATTCTGTGCGATCAAATAATATCCATTATATTGTGCCTGAATCCGGTTCTTTTTCTTCCAGCAGATCATATGGATCCGCTTCCAGTGTTTTAGCGATCATTAGACCCGTTTCCAGACTCAGCTTACGCCTCCCCGTCCTGTAATTCTCCAAAGTCCTTTTGTTTATGCCGGTCAGCTCTGAAAGCCTTTGTGTTGTTACACCTTTTTCTTTCATCACTTTTGTCAAACTCATTTTTTACTCCTTTTCAATGCGACCAACGCCACGGTCAGCGCTGCTATACTTATGCACATACTCACTATCCTGATGACCATATCCATTTGCATTTAAAAAGATGGCCTGTTATAATGTATTTGCCCCAATGGGGCGGGGAAGTTTATTTCTTCCCCTTCTCGTCTCTGATGACCCTGAGAGCTATTATCAATGCTGCCAAGCTTGCGATTGATGTGATCAGGTCTATCAGAGATTTTATTATGTCCATCTTTTCTTCCTCTTTTCTATGTTTTTATTATACGCCATTTTGACGTGCTTGTCAAGTATTTTCCAAAATATCTATGTTTTTTGCAATAAAAAATCCCCCGTCACACTGCTGCGATCAGGGGGATCACTTTCGATACATTTATAACACCAAACATTTTATAATTACAGATCTTCATTAATAAATACAGGCGGTGTTATGAGCGGATTCATTCCAAAACCCGATGTGATATCTGATATCAATGCCGAAACCCTGTTAAAGTTCTGATCTATTATATCATCTACATTTTCATTCGTGATTTCTTTTTCCAAATTAAAATCATTAAATGTAGCTTCTGTTTCATCATCTATATATCTTGCAATTTCAAATTCAACATTAATATCCATTATGCCCTCTGGGCGACAGAACATATGTCGCTTCAAATATATTGCTATCATTTTTTCGTGAACATCTGAAATTTCAAAGCTATCATTAATACATAAATTTATAGAGTCACCTTCAATATTGCCTTTCCTCGTAAACTCTATTTTATTGAGCCTCATTGAGACCTGGTCATTTAAATATTCACTTAGTTTTTTCATTGGATACCTCCGTATGCAAAATTAGCATTAAAGCTATTCCTGGTTGATGCCTTCCAGCCAAAATCAGATTTAATAGTTTTCACAATTAAACTTGTGTAATGTTCTTCTATTAAATTTGTTAAATCACAATTACATTTCAGATGTTTTACGTAGTCATTACAAGCTTGCTCTACAATTTGGTTAAGCGAGATATTTTGTTTAAATGACTCTATAGCCAAATCACGATGTAACTTTGGAGAAATCCTGACATTGAACTGTCCTCTGTAAGTTTTTTCTGGTACTTTACCACATTCCTCACAAAAAACCAAATAATCATCTACAGCCTCTTCGAATGCGGCTTTTAAATCTTTAAAATTGTCTGCTTCAAATGTTACCAAATCGTTTATTCCATTAATCGTACCACAAAAGATCCCATCTTCTTCACTCATTTCGACTCGGCCAAAATAACCTTTATACTCAAAATAATTTTTCATGGTCATATTTCTTCCTTATCTTTTAAATTTTTTATCACGCTTTTAATTGCGCCTTTAGTCATAATAGAACCAGGATGCGGTTTATGTAACATTATTATACTCTTATTTGAAGGCTTGTAAAATAAAACTCTGGAACCTGAGGTTTTTCCTTTTGATTTTTCTTTGTACCCCAATTTCTCGAGCAAGGATCTCAATTCATTATATGTATAATCTGATGGTGCCGATAGCAGCCGCTCTATCGCTTTGTCAAATGTTTTCCCCACTCGGTTCTCCTTTGTAACTATATTGTGGTTACATTATATTAGAGTTGATGCAAGATTGTCAAGACAAAACTTTTGTTCTTTTTAATCATATCAGTTTAAGCCTCCCTCAAGCTATTTGACGGGAGGCTTAAACAATCGTAGGTCAAACGACAAGTTCATTATTATTTTGCTGCACGTCTTCTCTCGTATTCTTCGAGGTCGTGTTTTGCTTTCTGTTTGTATTCGTATGCCAGATGCAGCTCGCCATTCGGTTCCTTGCCGTTGAGCACGCACTCTGTCAGTTCCTTGGTGACGCAGAATATCGCATTGAGTGAATCGAGGGTCAGCGCTTCTCTTTCATTACGCGCTCTTTCGCGTTCTTCCGCTTTCTTCTGACTTTTGCTCACTACAGCCAGGACGATGCCTGACAGGACCGAAGGGACTGCTGCAATGATGATTCCTGTTATTATGTCCATTCTGACCTCCTACTTCTTCACAGTCTTTGCTTTCGCAAGGCATTTTTTACCGAACATATAGTCAAGTGTAAGGCCGTACTTCTTCTCGAACCTACCGACTGCATTTCTTGTCTTCGTGCCGTACACTTCGTCTATTGCAAGTCCTGCGTCTATGCACCAGTTCAGGAACTTCTGCAGGTTCTTCACCTGCGTACCGGTGTCTCCTGATTTGAACCAGCCACGTTTCGGCAGTTTCGGAAAGGTTCCGGAATATGCTTTCTTTGTCGCTGATGCCTTTTTCTTCGGATAGTTCGGTCTGTAGATTCCGTATATGTAACATGCTGCTCTTGTACGCTTTGCTACTTTACCGCCACTTGTATTGCCTTCTATAGTGTAAGCTGTGTTTGATGTTCCTTTTGACCTTATAAAGCCGATATGGTCACGGCTGCCTCTTTCGCTGTTGTAGCCGTTGCCTGTCCACGTAAAGATGACAACGTCTCCCGGACGTGCATCTGCCATCTTTACGTGCTTGCAGTTCTTTTTCAGCCACTGCTGTGCTGTAGGAACGTATGCTGTTTTATTGCCGCCGTAGAACAGATTTGACGCTTTGCACATTCTGAAAATGTCCCATACAAAGGCACAGCACCATGATGTACCGGTCGGCAGTCCGTAATCTTTCCAGAACTTGCTGCCTCCGTTTCCGAGGTACTTCAGTGCTTTGCTTACGATCTTGTCGCCTGTTACTGCCATTAAAGTGCCTCCTCTTCTTCCGGTGCGTCTGCCGGATCTTCTTTTTCGTGTTCTGTTTCTGTGTTACCTGCTGCCTCTCCGCCAACATAGGCTTCTATGGTCTCGCCGTTGCTTGATATCGCTCCCATGATCGGTGAAAGCACTGCCATTGTCAGTGCGATGATGAGCACTTTCACGTCTGCTGAAAAATGCAGGCTGCTGAATATGGTGTCCATGTTTGCCATGACAACACCGATGATGCCCTGAATTATAGTCCTCGCCAGTCTCCACTCTGTTTTGTTTGATGTCAGAAATCTGTTCATTATTTTCCCTCGCTTTCTTTTTCTCTGATGAGTTTCACACACTCTGCCACGTCTTCGACAGTGCCGTAGCAGGTGCAGGCTTCTTTATATGCGATTAGCTCGCTGATGCTCATTTCTTTCAGCTTCATGTTTCCTCCATTAAAAAAGAACGACCGTCATTGATCGTTCTACGCTGTTCGTCTCCACATATATACTGCAAGGTATGGCGGCATGTTTTTGCCTGTGCCGTCTTCGCCTGTGCTGTTTATTGCCGGTGTCGCATCACTCGTCTTCTTGTACCACAAAAGCCCTGAGCTATCAGCATCTGCTGCGCCAGATTTACCAGCGAAAGTATAGCGTGTGCCGCTGCTCGTACTTACTTTTACCCTGCCGACTCCACCGCTGGCTTTATATATAGCAAATCCGTAACCACTTCCTCCGCTCGGGGAGTGGTCATGTGACGCTTGCGTGTGCGTATGGCTCACATTTACCGCATCAGCTGATCCGCCGACAGCTCCTACTGCGTATGTGTCACCTGCGGCAAGTAAGAACTTATCTTTTACCCGTTCCCACGTGCCACCGAGATACGTTCCCGGATCTGTACTGACAGAAGAAATGAATATAGCCCCTACCGGGTATATCAGATCGACAAGATTTGTGATTTGACCTGCGTGATCTCTTACTCCGATACCCTTTTTGAACACCGCTGGCAGGTTCACAGACATCTGTTCTTTGTCGTCATCTGCCGTTTCTCCGAACGCTATGCCTGTGCCGTCCCGGTTCACATCTATCACGAATTTCGCTTTTAACAGGTACGTGCTTCGTGAGCCTGACCCCATAGAGTCAGTGATCGTTACTAACACGTCATACTGCTTCGTCGTATCCACGTTCGCTATGAGACTGCTCGTTACGCTTCCCGAGGTTGCAGTTGGCGTAGTCGTGTACATTGTTGCGTATCCGCCTGTTCCGGACTCACGCATCTCGACCTTGATTTGTGATGGTACGAGAGCTGTCTGCCCGTTGGTGCCTGACTTCCAGTCGAATCTTACCTTTGCATATGTGCCGGTATCATCCATCGCCCCGCTGCTGTCCATCCTCATAGCGACAAGGTTACTTATCTGAGGCTGTATATAAGCAAGCTCCCAGACTGCATACAGTGTCACATCCGATGTGATATTCTCAGTATACGATCCACCGGCGCTCCATGTCGCAGATGTCGCATTCGCGGCAGGCGCCCAGCCCTTGAAGTTGTAGTTCTGTCTGGTCGGAACGGATGCCGGAAGTGTTACAGCCTGTCCATAGGTCTTTGTGACAGATCCGGCACCACCTGAGCCACCGTTAGCATCAAGTTTCACAGTATATGTGTTGGCTTCCCAGACTGCGTACAGCGTGTCTGATGCATTCGTCGTGTAATTTGCTCCTGATGCAAAGGCAACGCTGCCGGTAGAAGATTTTGACCAGCCTTTGAACGTATATCCTGTACGTGTCGGTTTTGTTGTAGATAGTTTCAGCGTCTTTCCGTAGTATTTCGTCTGTGAGCCCGGTGCTCCACTGCCGCCATTTGCGTTGTATGATATCGTATATTTTGCTAGAGCAGGAACGGTCACGGTCAGCGTCGCCGTTGAGACTGATCCCGTGTTTTTGTTCGTGACAGCAGCCTTGATCGTCTTTGTGGCCGCTGAAGTTCCTTTCTCAAACTTATATACCTTGTTACTGGTTATGAAATCATGTTTTGCACCCTTGTCTATCTTCGACTGCCATGGTCCGTATGAGGACGTGCTCTTTCCTGTCGCGGAAAGATCCATCTCAAATTTATAGTTTACCCAGCCCTCTGACGCGTACGGGCCCGCTGCGGAGACCGTTACGGTGTATGAGTCTGCATCAGAAGCGGTGCTGTATGTCATGAATGCTTTCCAGTATGAGTTTTTTAAACTTCCATATTTTGTTGCCATATCCGCCTCCCGTTATCCTATTACCCTGAGCGACAAATGCCCGTTTGCTCTTGCGATCCACCCAAGAGTACCGATCACATTACCACTGTCATCTACAGACCTCATGTACAGATTCGTGATCTCTGCAGAATCTGCTTTCAGAGTATCGTTAGACAGCGACGCCGCCTCATTGCCGTTGTTCATGAATGACATTTTTTCAGGTGTTATTTTGAGATTCGTCTTTACATCTGAACCCGCCCCTATGGTTATCGATGGTTCATCACTATTGATAACCACGCAGCCTCTATAGCCTTCCATTTCTTTTGATATCCCGGCCAGTTCCTTGGTTGTAGCCTCCTGTACCGTCTTAAGTTTCGATGTTGCCTCACTCAAACCATTAGTCTGTTCATGAAGCTCTGATGAAGCATCTCTCAATGAACCGACATCTGAACTGATCTCGTCTGTTCTCTTGTTCAGTTCATCGACCGCATCTGCAAGCCCTGTGTCATCATAGATTACTGTTATAGTGTCACCTGCTGCAGGCGTTCCGTCCAGCGTTATCCCATACTCTGAAAGCGTTACGCTGTTTCCGCCAAGCTTCCAGCCGGAATCCAAATATGAAAATGTGTATTCGCCAGGAGTCGTGAACTTCCCCGATGCTGAAGCGTCTTGTATGTCTATCTGTGCGCTTTCCTCGCTCAGACTTCCTGATACTGATATATCAAAAGTGTCAGCGCCGTTTACTATACCCCCTATGAGATCAGACTTAGCTGCCGCGCTGTTTGCGGTCTCTTGAGCGCTATCAGCCGTGTTCTGGGCGTTGTTAGCTTTACTCCACGCTTCCTTAGCAGCCTCATAAGAGCTGGACAAGGACACGTTCGAATACTGGAACGTGTCATCGGAGAACACTGTCAGGTCGACAGTATACAGCTTGTCTGTACTGCCTGTACTGTAAGCCGGTTCTGCTACACTCCAGCCGGACGGTGCCTGCTTCAGCGGATCGGCGGGCTTTGCCGTCGGCCTGCTTGGAGCCGCCAGCGTAGCTGACTGCAGCTTGTAATATCTGTACGTTGCAGAAACGTCCACTACAGCATGCAGCGTTATCGTAGCAATTGCTTTTACTGCCATGTTATCCCTCCAGCTGTGCCGTGTATGTTGCCTTGTTGGTCACGTCTTCGCCTGTGATGGTGTAGTCCTGACCTGTATGTACCGCCGTGCTGCCGCCGTCCTTGTACCATTGGGTAGTGCCTAGTGATGCAAGCGTCGGTGATGTGCTTGCAGTTATCTCCTTGCCCGCTCTATACACATGAGCGGTTAAAGTGGTCGAAATCGACCCGTTTTTGAAGACTGTGCCCATTGACGAGGTAATCACCATCGTGATTGCATCTGCTCCCGCAGCTCCTGTATCCCCTTTTGCTGATACGCTGTAGGCTCTACTGCCGTCGCTGTATGTGACTTCCGTCCACAGGTAAGGATTTGCCGCAGTAGTCGCTATCGGCGATGTCGCCGTGAATGAGCTCGGCTTTGATGTCGCTGAGCTTCCTATTGCATATTTTATAGACGATACCGTCACGCTCGTGCCATTCTGCCCGTTCTGACCGTTTGTCACGTATTTGCTGGCAAGATACACCCCGGTGTTTGCCTTGGTGCCATCAGTATAAGTTATCACAGTGCATGCCCAGAGGTACGGATTCGATGATGTTGTCGCAGTGCTTGCCGAGTCTGTAAAGCTGCTTTCAGTGAAAGCCGGAGCTGTGGCACTTGAGCTGAGCTTGTAATATGTTTTGCTCGAAGTTATCCCTCTTCCGGTCTCTCCTTGTTCACCCTGCGGACCCTGATCGCCCTTATCTCCCTTTGCCCCGGTACTGCCTTTGATCGCAACACCGATAGAGAACTTCTTCGTGAACTGGATGCCATCGCCTACCGTAACAGGTATGCTTACCTCACAGGATCCTGATACTTTGCCAGCCGCTACAGCTATCGTTATAGTTACGGCCGTGGTCTCGTTGTTCGATACTGTCGCAGTTACACCTGTCGGACATGTGCAGGTCCCGACTTTCACCGGCACCATATCATCACCCTGATAGCATGTGATCTGCGTCGTACATGACCCCGCCAGTGCATACTGCGTATCTCCGATGAAAGTATAACCTGTCGAAGTCATCCCCAGTGAAAAACCATCCGTAAGGTCGAGTATCGTTATCTGATCTGCCGTTTTAATTGCCATTTCTTATCCTTTCTGCTTAAACTATAAGCTCGCATATAAAAGTTACTTTCGTATCCACATCATCCGGCGACAGCGTGAATGTGAAACCATTGTCTCCTATCCTGCTGTCTGTTGTCAGTATGGTTCCGAAAGTATCCTCATTGACCTTCTGCCATTTCCATTCAAGATATGCTCTCGGACCGAAAGCCGCATGCAGGTCGTCTATGTTCGTGATCCGCTGCGGACCGTAATATATCACTGCGCTGAGTACCGTAGCCACAGCATTGTTTTTGAACACAGTGCCCCGACTGGAATCTATACGGAGGACTGCTGCGTCTTCGCCGCTCTCGCCCGGTGCTCCCTGTTCGCCTTTCTCTCCGGCCTCTCCCTTCGTCCTGACCCATTTGAACACTGACGGGTCGGAGATGTCCACGGTTTCCGTGCTCCTGCCGTAGGCTGTGCCCATGTACGCCTTGCCGTCTGCTTCCGTACTTATACCCGTCCCTTTTGCATCTTCCGCATATGCTATCCAGATATACCTCGTCTTCGAAAGCTCCGAAAAGCCGCTGGCCAGCTGCATGACTTTGTCGCTGATCCCCGCCTCCTGCATGATGTAATCACCCAGCGTGGCTTTCTTTGTCCCTGACGTGACAGATGTTTCAAGCTGCAGCACCTTTGCCGAAAGATACAGCTCGCCTTTATCATCGACCACGCTGATACGGTCTCTGACGCTTACAGGTACATCAGATCGTCTGATATCCACCTCATAGTTGATCTCAGGCTCCCTCATGATCTTCAGCTGCTCCATAGCCATTTCGCAGAGCCTGAGCTTCGTGGCGGCTTCGCATGAATATTCCCTGTAGATATCCCCGGAAGACCCCGGTTTCCATGCATACCTGCGCCAGTTTTCAAGTGCCTGCCGTGAGAACAGGTATTTCCCGTTCACATAGAAGTCACCGTCATCATATGTATATCCCGAAAGTGTCAGCTTGTCTTTTCCAGTTGCGTAGAGTGCAGTGGCAAGGTTGTTTATAGATTCCTTGACTGTTATATTGCTAATGTCTTTATCCATATAAAGGATCACGTCTGTTTCATTACCATCTGCATCGGTGATATCGATATACTTCTCCGTGACGGCAAGCCCCTGCACCTCGAATGCAAAGGATATATCACAGTCAAAGCTCTCCGCGATATCCTGAAGTCGCTTAGATACTGTGCTCTCCGAATCCCACGAAAGCTTTCTCGTTTCGCCCGGGATCTCATTATCCCTTATGGTGAATCCGGAATTTAATGCAAAATCATTGATATATGTCTCAATATCTGCGGCAGATGTATATTCCTTAGCAGGCGCCAGATCGTTGATAAGATCGAGTCCTGCATCCTCTGCGTATGCATATATAGTTCTGTCCTGGACGTCTATCTCAGTCTCTGTGATCGTGAAGAAGTCTCTTGATGAGTCTATAACGTATCTGTCCGACTCGTTACCCTCTCCGCTCTGAGACTCAGCTCTGAGAACGCAGTTTCCAGCTTTCATCATAGCTTCAAGCTCGAGCCGGTTGTCGTCGCTGAATGCGACTTTGAACTCGAACGTCCCGATGCCGGTTTCTGAATCTTCCGTTTTAGTATCTTCGACTATCACGAACCTGCTGTTATGACTTGTAGACGCAGAGCCCAGTATGTCTATCATCCGGTCTGCAAAATATATGATCATAAATACACCTCTCTGTACTCTACGGAAAATGATGGCACGGGATCCTCGAGTACGAAATACGACTGCGTAGATGCATCGAACTGCTCTGCCGTGACTGCAGTCTCTTTAAAGCTCGTCCCTGATGCTGTCACTATCCTCTTGCCGCTGCTGTCCGTCGTCTCAGTCTCATAGAAAAAGACGCTGCCCTCAGGTTCAGTCCCTGCAGTTCCGTTATATGTGTAATAGACTGCTACGTCCCTGCCGTCTTCAGCCACATCGATGACATTGCCATCATCGTCAGTATCATACACGCCTGAGCCCTGATACGGCTCATCGTCTCTGCATCTTCTCATCACCTTTACTGTGTTTTCCGGCCTCTGTGAGAAAGCTGTGCTTATCTCATTGATGCCGGGCACAAGGCACATCTGCTCCCAGTCGTTGCCAAGTGCTCCAAGGTCAGGCCGGGGAAGATTGTCCAGAGTGACCTCGCAGCTCGAAGAATCAGCAACAAGGGTCTGCGCTGCCTGAAACGGCGTCGTTTCGAGATCTGCTTCTTCCTTGTACTTCTTGGTGAACCTAACACTCCTTATTCCGTTGAAATCAAACGGCGGACTTGCAGCCCAGCGGTAAAAGCCAAACACTATCTTGTACGCTCTGTTATTTACCATGCTTTCAGGCAGGGCAAACGATCGCGTCTTGCCTTTGAACAGGCCACCTGCCTTGAAACGTATGCACTTTGTGTCATCGCCGGTCGTTTCGATAGAACATGCCACAGAGCCTTTGGAGTTCCCCAGAAGACCTTTTTTCCACGTGAGGTCTATCTTCTTTTTCTGCTCATGCACGCGCTTTCCTCCGACATTGAGACGCACGGTGCCTTTTGAGCTTGTGTTGGTCTTTTCCACGCGGAATCCGGCCAGTGTCTTCTGATTCGTTATGTTGCCGTTTGCATCCATACTGTCACCTGTCAGTATCAGGACCTCGAACGCCCCCATCTGAAGAGTCTCATTCACTGTTTTGCCCATGCAGAATTTCATCGACCAGTTAAGCTCAAAGAAAGCAGCACCAACAGCATCATCCGTCTCAGGAAGTCCTGATGACGGATATGTCCATGTTGCCGCAGGCCCTGTATATGTCTTCACTGCAGGGTTGCCGTAACTCGATGGTCTGAGATAATATGAGGTCTCACCGACACCCCTGTAATCTGGTATCACTACCGGCTTACATGTTCTTGATGAAAGCTTGCCTGCGCTGCCGGTTGCAGTCTTCGTCTTGGTCTTCTTACCGTCCTTGTATTTGTACGTCCCGTTTTTACGAGTGACTTTTAACTTGATCCCGGTAAGTTCGGTCTTCGCAGACGACGCTTCGACCGTCATGGAAAACGAACAGGAATGGGCCGTCCCTTTCTTCCACGATACGCTTGAACGTTTGAGCACCTTCGTGACAGTCTTTGAGCCATATGAGACCTCCACCGTGAGAGTAGCGCCCTTGCTTATGGCGTTCTTCAGACTGCTGAGCTTAACCTGGATATGCAGCGTGACTTTCGATGAAGTCCTACCGTCCACCTGGGTGACTATTGCCCTGTATTTGCAGCTGTCTGCTGATGTCGTGGCAAGAAGCAGCTCGTCTTTCTTTATGACCTGCTGAACCGGCGTGTAAACGGCAGGTCCCGTTCCAAGGCTTCCCTGCTGCTTGTATTTCCCCAGCAGGGATGATCCTGTAGCTGGAGAGACCCACTCCTCTCCGTTCTTCAGCGGATCATATGAGCCTTTCTTCCAGAATGACCTGTAGTTGAGTTCTAACGGATCCGGAACAGTGCTCTCGTCTTCGATATCAGGATTTCCGAACTGCAGCACATGGTTCTCATCATCCATGAATGCTACGAACTTGCATGCTCCGACGCCTCCGAGCTTTCCGGTCATTTCCGTCTGGTCGAACTCCGCGTTATCTTCATCTGTCTCGCCGTCGGGGTTATAGAACCTTGCGATATACCGCGGATATGCAGGATATGTCCCTTCATACTCTATGTTGAACGTCTGATAAAGCCCTGTCTCGGGATCCTCCGCGATGACCGGATCCGGACTGTGCCAGTCCACTGAATACTTGAACGGATCGGCGCAGTATATCTGATATTCGCCTTTAACATTCATCAGACCCGGCTCGATATCCGCATCCATTAAGGGGCTTCCTGTGAAAAACTTGTCCTGCTCATCATTAAAGATGATCTCAGCGTCTTCAGTGTTCAGTATCTCGTTGAGCCTGTTGAATGCTTCCCTGAAATTTTCGGGCGAACTTGTCAGCAGCTGAAAGCCTACGGTGATAGTCCTTGCAGGAAACCTTGTATACTTCGTCAGCGAACCACTGGCTACAGTATCGTCGTAGCTTTCGAACTCCTTTTCAAGGGATTCTCTGCCGGATGTATAGAGGGTCCTGTATCCGCTGATCTCATCCTCGATATATATGCCGTTTATGCTAACGGCCTCAGCAGGCAGCTTGTTTGCTGCCGCCTGCTCCGTCGTATCTGTAAAGTCGTACATCTACCTGACCCCCTTTTTCCTGTTTGCTCTCGTCTGCCGTTTGTTCAGCTCCGCCTCGGTGTACGGTGCTGTGACTCTCGCAACTTCCCTGCCGTCCATCACCACAGGCACCTCAACGGTCACTGATCTGTATCCGCCGCTGTAGTTATATTCATCACTGAGCGATCCGCCTGCAAAGGCAAATCTCGGCTGGTTCACTTTCGGGATATTCACAAGATCCGCCGCTGCTCTCCTGGCTTCCTTGTATCTGTCTTTGATACCGTTTACCCAGCCTGCGCCGTAGTATCCGCCAAGCTCCTTAGTCACCTTTGACGGCGATGCTATCTTAGCTTTTGCTTCGATAGCTCTGTTCGCTGCAGCTACCATCCTGCTGGCTGCTGCTTCTATGCTTCCGAGGCACGACATCATACCTGCCGCAAATCCCTGTGATATGTATGCACCGGCGGACCTTGCGCCCGAAGCGCCCGATCTCAGAGTCTGATTCACCCTGCTTACTGCCTGTCTGCTCACGGATGTCGCTTTGCTCATGCCTCTTTGTATGCCTGATGCAAAGCCTGCGCCTGCACGTGATCCGGCCGACCTCATCGATACAGCCAGCCTGCTGACTGAAGCCAGTGATGAGCTTATAGCCCTGCCGACCGCGCTTCCTGCCCTGCTGCATCCTGCGCTGAGTCCGCTTGCAAGTCCTGATCCTGCAGCTCTGCCCGCTGACGTGAGTGCCGGTATTATCCGTCTTGATGCTGCGATTATAGCGGAAAATGCCGCTATAAACGGTCCTGCATTCGGTGCCGGTATAGTGAATCCGGAAAATGCAGAGTTCAAAGTCGTTATTGAGGATGCAGCTGTCGTCATGAGTCCTGCCATCACTGAAAGTGATGCATTGAAGGCTGTGAGTCCCGAGGCTCCTGTCATGATGCCCGCTATGAGCATCTGCATGCCTGAAGCTATCGCAGGCAGGTTTTCTCCTTTTGAAGAGATCTGCCCCATGCCGACAGCCACAGCTCCCAGTGATTTGCCTATATCCCACAACGAAAGTGCTGCTATCATCTGGATACCTTCGGCCGTTGACCTGAAGCCGTTACCGGCATTCTGTGCTGAGGTCCCTATGGAGTCTATAACTCCTGCAACAGAATCAAGCACCTTCGAGAATCCACTGCTGAATGCATCCACGACCGTTGCGATACCGTCACCTATCTTCTGGACCATAGTACCGACAGCCTCATATATCCGTGATATGGCAGAGCCTATACTTTCGGCGACCTGCGATACCGCTGAGCCAAGTGCTCTGATCACCGATGCCATAGCTGTAACGAACGGAGCCGCTGCTCCAAGCCCTATGCCTGCCATCAGCACAGCCGCGCCGAATGCCAGCATACCGACAGCCGCAACGTCGAGAGCCGGACCCAGCAAAGCAAAAACAGCTGCAAGACCTGCGATCACAACTCCGAATGCGACCATCGCAACAGCTCCCTCAGTCCCCGTGCTTGCCACCTTGGACATGGTGAGCGCCATCGCTGATACAGCTGCACCGAAGACTCCTATGCCGAGAGCGCTTGCCTGAAGTGATGAACCTGCCAGCGCAAGAACGCCTGCAAGACCTGCGACTACTGCTCCGAAAGCTACCATAGCGACCGCACCCTGGGTGCCTGTTTCACCGACTTTTGACATAGTGAATGCCATAGCCGCCACGGATGCACCAAAAACCGCTATACCCTTGGCACTTGCCTGGAGCCTGTTTCCGAGACCTGAGAACACTGCTGCCATTCCGGAGACCACTGCTCCGAAAGTAACGAGAGGTGCTATAGCTTTGGTTCCAAGTTTCCCGAGTCCCGTCATAGCCTTGGCCAAAAGTGACAGAGAGGCGATTATGGCCGCAACACCCGCCATCTTGGCCAGCGCACCCAGTGAGTTCTTAAGTTTATCTGTTGCATTAGCAACGGTACCGCCTGCCTTGCTGAATTTCTTTACTTCCTTAGTTCCTCCCTTGAACATGGAAAAGAAACCGTTGATCTTCTTATATCCTTTAAAAGCCAGTATCAGTCCGGCAACCGCTGTCGCTGCTTTCGCGGCGCCTTCCGCATGTTTATTAAGAAATCCCATTATTCCACTTATTGCAGAAAAGGCACCTGTCGCCGCAGTCTTCAGGACCTTGAACGCAGGCGTCAGACCACTTACGATGCCTTTGATATTCACACCAGCGATAGCGGCGTTGATTTTCTCGAAAGTGACCTTAACGACGTCCTTTACATTCAGCAATGTACCTGCAATACCACCCTCGAGCCATTTTACACCGGACGACTTCATGGCTTTATCTATTGCATCTATAGAGCTTGCAAGACCTGCCGTTATCGCAGTACGTATCCTCGACATGCCGGAAGCGATACCTGTCGTCGCTGTCCTTGCCGTCTCAGCAAAACCGCCCTCTGCCTTATCCAGCTTTATCAGTTCTTTGTTGAAGTCATCAAAGGTTATCTTGCCATCCTGAAGTGCTGCATAAAGATCCCTCTGGTTTGCCTCGTTTCCCAGCATGGACTTTGCCGCCTTATCAAGACCGTAGCCCATCGTCTCTGTGAGCGTGTCCCATGCCTGCATATCCACCTTGCCTTTTGCCAGCATCTGCTGGTACTGAACAAGGCCTCTTGATGCATCCGCGCTTGATGAACCCGACGCCAGGAACGCATCATTGAGTGCGACTGCGGTCTTTGAAGCAGTGTCAAGATCGCCTGTCAGGATCGCAAGATTCTTGGTACTTGCAACTATCTCATCAAGGGAAGTCGGCAGTCCGTCTATAGCCTCGACAAGATTGCCTTTGATTTTGTTGGCCGTCTTCTCTGATGCAAGCCCCATCTGATCCATCAGCTTCGGGAACTGGTTCAGAGTGTCCACTCTGCTGACCGCCGCGCTCATGCTGCTTGAAACAGCATTCATGGCCATGCTCACGCCTTTCATGCCTACCTGCATCGCAGCACCGACGCCGACAAGACTGCTTATCTTGGACCTCAGACCGCCGGTGGCGTTTCCTGCCGCCCTCATGACCGGGGTCATCTTGTCTTTAGCTGACAGTATAGCTGTTAGAGTCACGCTTTCAGCCATCGTCCGCACCTCCTTTCCTCAAAAATTCCGCAAGTTTCGGGAACCTGCTTTCCTGCTTTCTCTGTTTCCGTTTCTCGGCTTTCTCTATCGCATTGCCGTAGTCGAAGAACTTCTCAAAAGTATCATATACGAGCCTGAACCTGCGCTTGCCCGTTTTCTTCTCTGCCTTTGCCGCTACGTTGAGCCATGCCTGAAGATGGTTCCTGTAATCAAGATCCACCTGTCTGAGGTTTTCTGCCCTCACGAGCAGGTCATATTCTCTGAGCGAAAGCCTGTCCACCTCGTCGAGACTTCTGAACCCGAAGAAACGGAAACACGTTACTGCTATGTCTTCGTATATCTTCTCGAAGCTGATCACTTCTGCTGAGCTTTCTCCGCCGCTTCCGTCGCTTCCTTTATCATCTTCACTTTCTTCTTCGTAGCATTGCTCTTTTCGAAAAAACCCAGCACATCATCAAACAGTCTTTCGATGTCCGTATTTTCGTCTTCAAGATATCCCTCAATAACAGACCTTGTCAGTCGCGGTTCTCCTGCATACTTGTTTCCAAGATCCAGCACATCAACAAGTGTTAAAATATCGCCCTCCTGTATCTTGGCTATGGCATATTCAAGACCTGCATCTTCTTTCATGCCATTGTCCAGTGTTATCTTCCTTCTGCCGCTGACTTCTTTGACAAATCCTATGCCGAACTTTAATCCGTAAACCGTACCGTTTATAGTTATTTCAAACATGTATCTTTCCTCCTGAAAAATATATAAGAGGGCATTTCTGCCCCCTGGTTATGCTCCTGTCTTCTGAGTGTCTGCGAATACGTATGCAGCCATCTCCTGCTGCTCTGTGGTCACAGTAGCGCTTCCGTCTGCTCCTGTACCCTCCACGCCGAATGTTATAGAGATCTCGACATGGTCCTCTGCACTGGATGTCTTCGTGAACTCTGTGAGATACCCCTGATAATATGTCGCCTTGAACTTATTAGTCTGACTTTCCACAGGCTCCGCAAGGTTGACCTCCCATACCTCCATCTTCTTGTCCTGAAGCATCGCCTGTTTCATTTTGTCACAGAGAGTATCGCCTTTAGCGAACAGCGATGTTGCTGTGATCTCTATCTCTGCAGCGTTCGGCGTCCTCACAGTTCCGTCCTTGGTCACTGTGGCGTCTGCATCCTTTGATATGGACGTCTCGTTTTCCGTAACGAATGCCATGGCTGCAGCGTCGTCTGCTGCCGCATTTTCAAGCACTCTGTACAGATAGATTATCTTTTTACCTGATACAGCATCTGCAAAGAGCTGCAGATCCATTTTATGTCTTATACTGTGTCTCATTTTTCCTCCTAACTGAATTTAAAAACCGCCTCAATCACGCCATGAAGAAGCGGCTGCTTTGTCGTTGTATCCGGCAGTATCCGGGTGTTGATGCTGGTCAGTATCCAGTCGAAATTCCCGGTCTTCTCAAGCCTTGTGCAGATCTCTTTGATCTTCAGCAGCATCGAAGACACTGTCCCGCGCTTTTCAGGGTCATTATGCCAGACGTGGATCGTCTGGGTGACGTTTCCTATCATGCCGGACTTTGTCTGTGAATCTGACTGCCTGACGTCTGCCAGGTATATGAACGGATAAGGAGTGTCCTCAGGCGGCAGGAAGCCGTCATGAACATCATCCTCTCCGAATTCGCTCCTAAGCTTTCCAAGCAGAGCTGTGAAAAGTTCCTGCTGCGGATCCATACTTATCACTTTCCTTTCATCGCTTTTTTAAGGTCTGCTATGAACTGTGGCTTGACCTGCTCGAATGCAGGTCTGAGATAAGGCTGCGCCGCCATAAAGCGTGTGCCGTACTCGACATATGCTGCGTACTCTGCCGCAGGTCTCACAGCCGCAGACATGCCGCCGTCCTGAATGCTGAGACCTATACTCCGCATCAGCGTTCCTGAAGCTATCGGTGCCTTTGCCATCGCCTGCCTCTGCAGCCTTGCTCCGTTGGCGGCAACGACTGAGTGAACGCCCGACAGGTCGCTCATACTGTCAAGTTTGGCCTGAAGCCTGTCTGCGCCTTTCCAGTCTATGCTTATCGTTATCGAGCCCATCACTGCACCTCCGATACTATGAACGTCTGTTTCATCCTGAGCTTCCTTGCAAAGTCCACGCAGTACCGCCTGTCTCCTACCCTGATGGTATCAAACGGCTTGTCATAGTGGCTTTGCAGCCTGATGATGAGACTGCCTTGACGGATATCACCGTATACCAGCCTCATCGTGTCGGTGCCGGTGCTGTTCACATCAGCATAAACACACGTTTCCTCTGTCCTGCCGTCTTTATAGTCGCCTGTCTCGGGATCATACTTTCCGCGCACCGCCCTCTGCATATATACCGGGGTATCGAATCTCATAGGAATCTGAATCCCCCTTTCCTTGCCAGTGAACTCTCTTTATCGAGGAACGCCTGTATCTCGTCCCTGTATCCGTCAAAATCACTGTCGCTGAAAGTCATCGTTTCGCCGTCCACGCTCTGGCTGCTCATGCCTTCCGAGCCGATACGGTTGAATCTGATGACCGAGACCTCCGTGATGATGTAATCCATAGACGCAGGCGGCTCCACATCTCCAAGCAGAAGCCTCAGCCTTGACCTTGTGGAATTTATGATCCAGTTCAGGCGCTGATCCTGCGATGTATCCGCGGCAGCGATACCGAGCAGCAGTTTGAGATCGTCGAGCATATCACTTCGCCTCCTGTTTTTCCACTGCCTTCCTGACCGCCTCAGCCACCGGATCTGCCGTCCATTTTATGAGCGGAGTGCCCTGTTTGTTGTCACTGCCGGAAAGCTCTTTCAGCCTTTTTTCCGTGACTTTTATCCCAAGGCGCGGGAACGTGTCTCCCACGCTGTAGGGATAATCATCATCGTGCAGATCAGTAAAGGCTTTTATAACCTTATACATCGCCTGCCTCCTATGCCTTAGCTGTTACTGTGGCGGTACCTGCCTTGACTGCCCTGAACTCAGCATCGCATTCAACGACAGTTATCTTCTTGCCCGTTGCTGCTGTGATATCCTTGCTGCCGTCCCATGCTGTCCACTGCTTCACGTTCTGGCCGTACTTCACGGCAGTTTCAGCATCGGCTACCTTGTACTTATATGAGTTGCCTTCTGCCTTTGCCGGGCTTACCGTCACTTTAGTGTCGCCTGTCGCAGTTCCTGCTGCTGAGTTCACTGTCAGCGTTCCGAGCCTTGAAGAAGACTCCAGCTTTGCGAAAGCTGCATCCTTGACGATCATGAAAGCAACATCCATGCTGACTCTGAGGGCTACCAGTTCCTGCTCGAACAGGTTCACCGGCGTGCCGTCTTCGTTTGTCAGTGTGGAAAGCTGTGCGTCCTCTGACACTTTGTAGCTCATGCCGAACGGGATACCATAGTACATGTAGTCAAAGTCTCCTGCGTAGAGGTTGCCTCTCTCCAGTGTCTTCAGGTCTGCCACAGGATGTCCGTCCAGTGTGTTGTTTCCTCTGTCATAGAGAGTCTCAACGACAACGCCGTTTTCTATCTTCTTCACGTTCCTGAGGGTGCTTCTGTTCTTCTTCGTTGATATGAATGCATTGATATCAAAGTCACCATCTGTCAGAAGGTCCTCAAGGCTGAGGATATTGTCGTATGTGATACCGGTGCTGATAGTGTTGCCGGACTCCATTACCGACTCTTCCACGGACTGCGGGAACGGATTGTCGATGTTGAGGATAGCGGCCTCGTCGAATTTCTTATACATCGCTTCAGCGATCTTAGGTTTCATCTGCTCGAAGAACTCCGGCAGCTTGTAGTGCAGGAACTCTCTGGAGCACGGGATTATGACAGCCAGTTTCTTTGCCACCATCTTAGCTGTGATCCACTGAGGTTTTGAAGTATTTATCTTCTCGCCTTCACTTACCCAGTAAGCTCCCGGTCCCTTGGCGAAATACTCGAATTTCTTTTCTTTAGAAGTCATTTCCTCGTACTTTGCCAGCTGCATCACCTTGCTGTTTTCCATGATGTCTTTGAGTATCAGCTGATTCAGCTTATCAGGTATCGTTCCGTCCTTCTGTTCGAATACTGTAACGTTGTCGTCTTTCCATGTCTGCGCAAAAAGCTGCAGCTCCATCTTTTTCTTATTCACTTTTACCTCCATCAGATTATCCTGGCTTTTCTCGCCATCTCAGTTATATCGATCTTTGCAGAGCCTGCGCCGGTGCCTCCGCCTTCTCCTGGCGTTCTCTGCCTTGCCTTGGCTTTCACGGCTTCACCTACTGCGTCATTGAAAAGCTTCACGAACTCTTTCACAGCTTCGTTTGTCTTTTCTGCGTCTTCCCTGATGAGACCCGAAAGAATAGCATCAGGTGCGTTTATGCCCTCATCAGACAGTGTCTTTCTGGCTTCCTTTTCAAGCTCAGCTGTCGCCATCTTTGCCTTTAAGGCTGCCAGCTCTGCCTCTGCCTGCTGTGCTTTATACAGCGCCTTTTCTTCCTTGTTCATCTTCGCCAGTTTCTCAGCTTCCGAGAGCTTGTCATCGGTCAGTGCCTTCCACTTTTCCTGCGCGTTGGCCACAGCTGTGTTCACTGCTTTCTGGACTCTGCGGTCAAACTCCGCCTGATTACCCTCTCCCTCAAGGAAGTCGTCAAAAGACAGTGGCCCTGCTGTGCCCTGGCCTTCATCTCCGCCGCCATCTCCGCCTTCTGATCCGCTGCCGTTTCCATCACCGGCTCCGTCACCGTCTCCTTCTGCGAAGAGCTGCAGCAGGAACCTGCGTTTGTTTTCTGCTATAAGCTTTTCAATCATATCTCTTTCCTTTCCTTTGTCCCGACCCGTTCACTGCCCGTGCCGTTACTTTCATATACAGACACCGCCACACATTCCGGATATGCATCTGCGATGTTTCTGACTCCAATAAAAAAAGACCTTACGAGAAGATCCAGTTCTTCCGATAAGCTCTCGTATCTGAACCATGAACTGCCCGGAGACAGCTCGCAGCTCGTTTCATCACAGGTCAGTTCATCTGACGACAGTATCATGCTGAGAAACAGCGCACTGACACCCGCGCAAACGATATCCTGACCCTGCGGGGCGAATCCTGCGTGCCCCTCGATGGTTATCTTGTTTTCATGCTTTGTTATTTTTATCATTTTTCCCATAAAAAAGACCCGGGGCCCGAAGGACACCCGAGTACGTTCGCTGTTATGTTATTTTTTTCTTTTCAGTTGCTGCCGTAATTCCTCTGTTCTGAGTGCAGCAAATATCTGGTTTATAGAGACAAGCCCTACAGCTATGGCAAGACTTGCGATCGCAATATTGAGCACGTTATCACCTCCCATAATTGCAAAATACGCCAATGTTTTGAAAGATTCATCGGTTTCGTTGGCGGGATGAGTTTCGGCAAGATGTTAAGGCTTCTTGAAGTCTATCACGAGTGGCTTCAGAAACAGCTTTAGCATCGATTTCAACCGGTATATTTATTGTTTTCACGGACTCCGGCATTTCGTTGATCTGCTGGAGTTCTTTCTCTATATTGTGATCATCAACCCACCGCTCCGGGATCCATTCTGTATTGGCTGCTATGACTGGCATGTTGTGGCCACTGATACTGATAATGACTTTCAGTTCTGTCTGGTACTTGCCGATATCTGCCAGCTTTTCTGCATTATCTATTATCGATTGTCCACAGGCTTTCAGTTGTTCTGTCCAGCGCTGCGTTCCACCATTTGTTTCTACTGGTTCAATTTTCATTCTGTTCCTTTCTGAAAAACGAGTATAAAAATAACACGCATTGCTGCGTGCTATCGAGCGTTAATTGTTATTTTGTCTCAAACAGAACTGTCGTTCTGCCGTCTGCTGTTTTCACCTGCAGATTTCCCTTTGATATGACGTCCATTCCTATGAGAAAATCGACATCATGTCGCTCCAGAGGGAACCCTGCGACTTTCACGTTGCGGAATACGACATCATCCGTTAGGTACACATCAATGAAATAGTAATGTATATCTATCTGACCTGATGCAGTCACGCCTACCCCGTCCGTCGCTGGCTGTATCCCCATCTTCCGAGCCATTCCCTCGGAAATACAGGAATTTATTGCGCCTGTGTCCCATGCAGCGTTCACTCTGTACCTGGGAGCTGCATCTATGCACGCACTTATATCTATCGGAGTGATAAGTCTGTTTACATGACTCTCGTATTCCATCAAGTAGCAATGATCCATGATCGTAAGCTGACCTGAAGCAATACCTGTTTTCTCTGTAGTATCCACAAAAGGCGTGAACAGTCCTGTCTCTGTCATTTTTTCTCCTTGAAAATAACACGCATCATTGCGCGTTATTGAGTGTTGTTGAGTGTTGTTGATTGGCTTGGCTATTACTTATCTTCTTTCTTTTCCTTTTCTCGTTCATATCGAATACCTGAGCATATCATATGGAGCATTTCGCCATATCCCCAATCTTTTATCCATTCATCCTTTTCTTCCTGTGTTGCGGTTTTCCAAAACTCTTTTAAATCTGCTTCAAGTCTAAGCCAGTACTCATCATCCAAACTTTTACTTTGACATCGCTTCTTGAACTCCTCAACCTTTACGCTCATTTTACCGTACCTCTCCTAATGCTTTCATTGCACGCTCGAAATCACCGATGTTATCAATTTGCTTTGCTATTTGCTGTTCAAGCCAGTTTGCGCGTTCTGTTACTGGTACTTCAAACAAGTTTTTAGCAAATTCATAATCTGTTTTTCGAACTTTTGCAATCGAATTGATTTCATACAGATATTTTACACCCTCATACGGCTCTGCGTAAACGATATCTATTCCTGTTTCTTTACAGATTTCTCTGGAAAACATTTCAATCGATAATTCTTCCATCGACTGATGTTTTACATAGGTTTCTTTATCGTAGTAACTTATAGAACGTGCATGCAAATGCTCATGTATGAGCTGGTGTTCTTTAATATCCAATCTTGCCGAAATATTACATGACCACTCTTTAGCCGCCGCATACCCCTCACTGCCGTCAAGGAAATCAATGCGCCCTGACCATTTACTCGGCTTACTGGTATGCTTACCGACTATAGCATCTGCTTCTCTTGCCATACGTTCAATTTCCTCGGCGCTCTTTAACTGCGACTCGTCCATATTTGCCTTGCTGATAAACGTCGCCTTGCCATTCTTGTTTTTCTCCTGCCACTCCCTGAAGCTGAGTCCATGCTCGCTGTAGCTGTCAAGCCACTGGCTGTATTTTTCTTCATCGAGCCATGCGCAGGTGCTGCAGTGGCAGAACGGATGCATAGGCGGTGCATTTTCTCCCGGCATTGCGTCTTTAGTCTTGAAGTGCTTACCGTCCAGTGCTTTGCAGGCGGTGCATACATCGCCGTAATGACATGCCATATACTCATACTCTCCGAACCCGTAACGCTCGAATGACTGCATCTGTGCCTCCGTCTGGACTCTCGCCATCTCGGTGCGCATCAGCCGCTCGGAGTTGAATCTCGATACGTCTATCTGCTTTCTCAGCTCCCTTGCCATCACGTCCGGATGTTTTCCCTGTATCATGCCGGTCTGCAGCAGCTTTGATGTCTCTGATCTCAGCAGATCCTGATTCGCCCAGATCCGCTGTGAGAACGTCGCATTGTGGAACGACGCTCCGACTATCGACGAAGCTGCCAGCGTCACATCTCCGACAGACTCGCCGAGTATGCCGGCCTGCCGCTGGAATTCCTCAATCGTCCTGTCAGTCAGTTTCTGCTCAAAGAACTTCTGCATCTCATCGAAGCTGCTGACAAGTTCAAGGCCTATCTGTGCTTTCAGCATTTCAAGGCGGTTGACTTTCATCGTCAGATTGTACAGCCTCATTTCCTCGTTGGCCTGCTTTGAGAAATCCTTTTCCCTGACGTACTTCTCAGCTTTGCGTGAATATGCCTCGATATCCAGCTTTGAGACACGTTTCTTTGCCTCGGCTATGGTTATGCCCTCTTTGCCTGCATAACGTCCGTAAAACGCATCTATCTCTTTCTTGATATTGTCCATAGCATCGCTGTATATCCGGTTCAGCTCCTTTGCATATTCTGCTTCGGACTTCAGATTCTTTTTAAGGGTCTCCTGCTCACGTCTGCGCCAGTAATCTCTACTCGTTGCCATTGCCATCACCGCCGGTCATGTTGTACAGGCTCGTGATCAGCGTGTTCTGCTGCCGTTCCTCCTGCTCTGCTTTCACTCTGTCGAGTTCTGCCTGTATATCATCTACGAATGAAGCCAGCCCCATCAGCGTCTCCTGACTGAACTCCACGCCTGCGCTTGTCAGCGCCTGAAGCTCATCGAGCACAGCTTTCGGCAGGTTCGGCGTGAACGTCACTGTGAAACTGCCAAGGTCGGCATTTGTCGCCTCGTTGGTGTAATTTTTCATGTTCAGCAGCAGTCTGTAACGTCGCATCAGACCTTTCTTGAATCCTCTCTGACTGGTCTTTGCCAGCTGCTGGAACCCGAAGAGCTTGTATTTCATCGCTTCCCCTGACTGAGTGCCTGAAAAGGCTTCATCGGTCAGATCCGGCACGAATGATATCTTATGGATATCGCTCTGGAGCCTGTTCTTGTATGCCTCTGTGCCGCTGACGTCATACTGCTTGTATATGTACTTGGCGTCTGTCTGCGACTTGCTGCCGTCGGGATTGATGCCGTTGGCAAGCAGCAGCAGGTTTGCCTTTTTCATCTTCACGATATCGTCTATTGTGTACTTGCCCAGGTCTACGTCTCCCAGTATCGCAAGCAGCGCCTCGTTCATGTCTGTCATATAGTTGGCTGTGTCTGACTGAGCCGAGTCATACAGATCTATCAGCGGTATGATGTCCTCATATCCGCTCTGTCTGTACCTGTCCGGTGAGTATTCAGTCACCGGCACCTCGCCCCAGAAGTGTTCTTCTTCTGATTCAAGCACCAGCTTGTTTATCGGCAGCGTGCAGGTCTTGTATGTGTATATGTGGGTATCGGTGTAGACGCTGACCTTCACATACTCCCTGAACCCGTCCCAGTGCTTGGGATATCTCACGGCAAACAGTGGCGTGCGCTCAACGTCCAGTCCGTAGACGACGAAAGTCTCGAATACATTACTGATCACTGACTTATCTTCATCGTATGCGTTCCTGTACTGGAGCTCGTAAGCTCTGCCGTATTTCCTGAAATCTCTCCAGAGCTCGCTGTCCAGTGCCTCGATGTCGTTATCATCGTCGTACTGCGCTATCATTTCATTGATGCTTTCATCGTCGCTGGTCTTCTTTATTGGTATGCCGGTATTGTATCCTACGTCGAACACATTGATTATCTTTGCAAAGTTATGTGCTGCTCTGTGGTCTGCCTTTTCCTTTTCTGTCCTGCGTGTATCGTCGTGGTATATGCCGTCATTCCTTGCCTTGATATAGTCATCCAGCACTGCCAGTCTCGGACACTGTTTCTCGTTGTGATGGTTTATCAGGTCTATGAGCTTCTGTGGATCCTCCAGTATCTCCTCGGCGCTGGCTGCTCTGTATGAACGGTTCGATTCAGGTCCGAACAGCTGCTGAAAATTCCTTGCCGGGCTGTATCTGGTATCCTCTCCGTATTCAAATTCATTCACTTTATCCATTATCTGAGCATTCCTTTCAGTTTCATTGCATTGCTCTGTCTTTCCTTCTGCGGCATTTCCTCCAGTATAGTTATGTCGGAATATATGCCGTATCTGATGGCGCAGAGTACGTCATCGTTTTCTTTAAGCGGTTCACCTGAATTCTTCTTCCAGATGTATTTATATATCTCGTCCCGGAACCTCGGACATTCATCGTATACGATCCGGAACAGATCGTTTTTCATCAGAGTCGCCACAGCTTCTATACCCGACAGCACTCTGTTGTTTGCAAGGTACGCTCTGATACCTGCCTTCTGGAAAGCTGCCACGTGCTCAGTCCTTGCCGGGTCGCAATAAAAAGAGATATCACCGTGTCTTGCGATGATATCCCTTGCTGTCAGTATCCAGTCATCTATGAACCTGTGCTGTGCAGCGTGTTCCTCTATGATGTAGTACCTTTTGCCTGTGACGCCGATCACGACGATGGCTCCCCAGTGCTCCCAGCCCCAGTCGACTCCTGCAAATACTCTGTCGAAGCGGAGCTGTCTGACCTGTTCTGCCGTGATGGAATGTTTTTCCCTGTCAAAGTCAGGATAAACGACTCCCTCGCCGGATACCCACAGACCCTCCACGCCTCTGTCGTAGAACATGCCTGACGGCGTGGTCTCTTTAATCTGCTTCACATATCTTGCATCAAGGAACGTGTTGTCATCGAGCCGGAAATGATTGCTCATTATTCCTGATGCAGATGAGTTTATATAATCTTTCAGCAGCCAGTGCTCCGGGTGATCCGGGTTCGTGTCTGCTATGATACGTGCGTTCCTGCCACTGCAGCGTGCTTTTATCTCGTCGAAGACTTCCTGATTGGCCAGTGAAGCCTCGTTGATGTACGCTCCAAAAGCTGTCATACCTCTTATCCTGCCAAGGCCTGATATGGATCCGTGGGAAGTCTGCACCACCTTGACGCCGAACAGGTTGAAGTTATTGTATTTGTCGAACTTGAATTCAAATCCGTATTTGTTGGACAGCTCCGTCAGGATATTGTCCTGTATGTTCCCCATAGAATACCCTGCAAGGATATACTGGGGTGTGTCGATGCCCATCTCGTCGGCAGTCTTTCTCACGTTCCGAAGCTCTGCCAGGAACAGGTCGTTATCAAGCTGCGTCTTTCCGGAACGCTTGGCTCCGTGGTTTATCAGCATGAACCAGTCGGTACTCCTGCAGGCTTTAAGGATCTCTATCTGCTTCGGCGTGTAGATATTACTCAGCATCAAGCTCAGCTCCTATCGCATCAAAGAGTTTTGCGACCTTGTCCTCTGTTGAAGTCTGCTCGCCGCCTCTTATCCTCTCTGTATCTGCCTTTATCCGCTCTATCCTTGCCCGCTGCTCTTCTGTCGCAAGCTCCCGGTTCTTGTGCAGCAGATCATCGTATTTATTGATCATGCTCTCCAGCGTCTTCTGCGCCCTTGCCTGTGCCTGCAGAAAATTCCCATGCTTATCCCATGCTTGCTGATGTTCATATGCAGTGGCTGCATCGCCGTCAGACGTTATCTCTGTCGTCTTGTCTTCCCGGTCCTTCACATACATGATCTGCTGCGCCCTGATTATGGCGGCATATGCGATCTGTATCTGATCCCACAACACGTCCAGCGGATCCTTTGGCATTTCCTCTATAATAGAAACGGTCTCCTCGGGAAGATACTTCCTGAAGAAACCGTATTTTTCTGCGTTGTTGTTTCCCGGCGGAGCTCCATCACCGGCAGCATTCCTGTTGCCTTTCTGTCCGCCTTTATTCCGAACGTTCGCTTTCTTTTCCGAACGTTCGCTATCCCATTTATATGTGTTCTTCCATCGTCTGACTGTACCCTCCGGCACATCCAGAGCGGAAGCGATATCCTTTAATTTCAACCCTTTACGGAAAAGTTTCTCAGCTTCATCCGTCTTCGGGTTCCTCTTTCTTGCCACGACCACCACCTCTCTATTCGTTTGTTTTGTGAATCTGTTTTTATGTATGAAAAAAGAGACTCATTGCTGAGCCTCTTGCGGCAAACCTCCGGATTTCAACCGGAGCCTCATATTATTCCTGAACAACCAAATTCTATAGAGGTTAAATAGCGCAGCCTTAAAGGCTATCTATCTCAGGATTGCTTAGCTAAATTAACATGGAATCTGGTTTTCAATTCGAAATTGTAGCCCAGGTATGCGTTCTCACTCGTAAACTAGCGTTTGCCGTTTTTACGGTACCACATCTTTTTCGTGTTGTCAACGAGCTTTGCCTCTGCCGGTGTCAATGGCTTTGTTCCATGCTCGTCATGATTATATCCAAAATGCGTATGAGGCAAAGTGTTTTTTCCATCTATCTTATGTGGACGACCCGCAACATCGATTTGCTTATAACGCTTATTGTTTCTGTCGTAAAATGTTATAGACCGCAAGTCACCCTTATTATTCACAGTTGCATAAATGCGCCCCTTCGTCATCGTTTCCATCGGCGTCTTTGCAGATTTTGAATCGTTGTATCTTACGAACTTTGTATTTCCGGATTCATGCAGGGTAGCATATTCAGTCCCATACTTCCTGCCTTTATCACTGATCCCGCTCGAGCTGCCTCTGCCGCCCATCATTTATCCTTTCTCTCATCGTTTCGCTGAACGATCTGAGCCTTATTATATTGCCTTCGCATTCTTCCGGCACTGCTCCATAAAACAGTATCGTCTCAGGTTCAAGTCTTTTGAGCATCTCATTATATCCCAGCATGAAAAGCTCCCTGCACTTTTCACGGTTCATGACTCCAACACTTGAAACAGCCACAACGCCGCCTGCCGGCTCGCCATCAAAGCACCACTTGAAAGAATCCGGTGTGCTCCAGCTGATCGTCGGTATCACATCTATGCCATGAAGCTGCATGTATGCACCGATCCAGTGCTTGCGGAAATGGTTGTATACCTGCAGTGCTTTCGGGAAATCCGTATAAGTGCTGAAGTCAGGACTCATGACGTACCTGAAGTCGCCGAGCATATCCATATACCTGTCAGGCTGGCTCCATAACCTCTGGAACTGATAGTCATCTATGAAAAAATGACAGCCTTTATCAGCTCTGCTTTTACAGCCTGCAGCATAATTGAATGATATGAAATCACATTCTTCATAGTTTGTAGCTTCAATCTCCGGTATGCCATATTCTCCGGCGCCCTCAAATATAACTTTCTGCTGGTTTTCATAATTCCTTATCATTCCCACACCTTTCTGTACTTTTTCACTCCACCAAAAAACTCCCTGAACTATATCAAGGAGTTTCCTGGCAATCAAATCAATAAACAAGGAGTAAATTATGTACAATATGCCAACGAATGCATTGAGAAGAGAAGTATCCTTTTTCCCTGATACGATTATAACACATATGTTTTGTCACAACTGTCACACTTGCGAAGATGTCTGTTGCTCCCAGAACCTCTGCAGTTTCATCCCTATAGCGGATCGAGTATACCCCAGCTCCTGTGCAATCTCCTCCTGTGTCAGACCGTTCACGTACTGCAGCCTCAGGATATCTCTGAGCTCCGGATCCTGCACGCCGTCGAGCCAGTTTTCAAGGTACCATCTCTCTGCCTGTATCCTGCCGAGTTTTTCATACAGGCGCTGTTTCAACTTGATATATTCAGTATCTCCGTATCCGCTTATCACGATATTATGAGGATATCCTGTGCGGTAGTCTTTAGCTGTGTCAGACAGCAATTCATGCGGTGAAAACCGTACATCCTCGATCTCGATTTCAAGGTGCTCAGCTTCTTTTATCAGGCTCTTTAACTTCTTCAGTCTCTCCTTATCCATTCAGTCCTTCCTCATCATTCTTCGTATCCCGTCGTTTCTCGCAAGTCTCGACTCCCTGTCTACCCACTTTCTCTCTTTGATTTTCTGCTGCTGCCGGTCGAAACTGTCTTTTGCAACCTTGTATTTGATGCAGCTCCCGTGGCAGTCTGGTGTTCTCTCCCGGCAGTTCATGCAGCATTCAAAACCCATAAGGCATCTCCTTTGTTATGTAGCCGATTCAGCTTTGTATTCATCCAGCCTGTTCTTTATCGTCTGAGGGGCACATCCCATCTCATCCGCTATCTTCTCTAATGTCCAACCTGCTTTTCTCAGCGCACGGATCTTGCCGTCATCGAGGGCCTTTCTCCGCGCACCTGTCTTTGGAGCCGGATCACACTTTTTCTTCAGTCCTGCCATGACTTCGGCCTTGTCTTCCTGCTGATCAGCGGCCATTGGTGCAGGTGCGGCAGTCTCCGCAGGCTTTATACTGTCAGCAGATTTCGCTTCTGCCCCCCCC
>ERZ839823.812-NODE-812-length-39507-cov-4.753701_pt1 | contig 39507 bp, 31 predicted proteins | sample MGYA00519862_ERZ839823 | MGnify/ENA primary metagenome ERZ839823 (study PRJEB31850, sample SAMEA3708853) | human gut metagenome | biome: human gut; feature: human-associated habitat; material: faeces | place: China | collected 2014 ...
AACAACCGCAGGATCAAGGCAAAACTGAAGGGCTTGCCGCCTGCAATTCACAGACGGCAAGCCCTTTTGGTAGCTTGAATAATTTTTTTCTGTTTTTTTTGTCTATTTTTTTGGGCTACATCTCAACGAGCCGCGGGGGCGGGACTTTTTCCGACATGTTGTCCGGCGTTTCCCCGTATCGCTCCGGCGCGCACTTGACGCATGTATTTTACCCTGTTTCGTGCGGGCACAGAGGCGCTGGATATTCGGAGGGCGGAGCAAGTGTTCGCAGCGCGCAGCAGACGATGGAGGATATGTACCTATCCGCGAAGAACATCAAAATGTAAAACGTGTCAATGGGGAATTCTGGCTGACGGCATTTGCGGCAGAGAGAGTTCCCCGTTGGCAACTTTTAGCGTATTTGGACAATCCATGCAAAGAAAAGCCACCCCGCGGCCTTAAAAAAGGTGACGGGGTTGGCTTTTTTACGGCATTTCGTCCGGTGTATACCCAAGTCGGAGGGAGATCTCCCGCGCGGTACGTTTCAGCTCAGGGAGGAGCACGGTTTCGATGCGCCGGTCGGTGACGCGCTCAATGTTGTCAAACGCGCTGATCGCCCCGGCCACGTTGCCGGAATAGTCATAGATCGGTACGGCGATGCACCGGTGGCCGATCTCACATTCCTCGTCATCCACGGCGTAGCCGCGCTTGCGGATGAGTGCAAGCTCTTCAAAGAGCTTTTCCGGGGTGGTAATCGTATTCTCCGTCAGCCGTTCAAGCCCCTTTTCGGCAATAATCTCCTCAACCTTGCGGAATGAAAACGAGCTGAGCAGCACTTTGCCGGAGGCTGTCGTGTGGATGGGGGCGTTTTTCCCGATGCGGAGCATCGTTTTCATCATCCAGCGGGGATTATCCACAAAATCCAGATACAAAACGTCTCGATCCTGCTCAATGGCGAGGAGCGTTCCGGCGTTCATGACGTTGGCCGCGTGGTTCAAAAACGGCGAGGCAATGCTGCGCAGCGAAAGATTGGATTTTACCGAATCGGCCAGACGGCAGATCTTCCATGTGAGCGCGTAACAGCCGGTCACATCGTCATGGTAGGCGTAGCCCTGCGCGCACAGTGTCTTGAGATAGCGCAGCAGCGTCGGCTGCGGCATATCGAGCTTGTCAGCGAGATCTGTCAGCCGGTTCGGCAACCGGTTTGCCGCCAGACATTCGATGATTCGGAACAATTTGTCTGAGGAAAGATTGCCTCCTTCTTTTCCAGCCATCACTTTCCCTCCGTTCTGTCGATTTTCGTTGTTTTTATATTATACGATTTCCACAAAATTTTCAAGAGATTTTTGGAACCGTTTATCCTTTTTAAAATCCTATTTCAAAAAATGAAATTAAAGTACACGGCAAAATCCGCTATGAAAAAAACAGAGTTTCAAAAAACAGAACAATTGCACTTTAGCACAAAAAATCGCTACAGAGCGGTATGTTTTTTGGACTGGTAATTTGCCTGTACTGCTGTATAATTAACGAAAAAATTCCGGCGGTATGAATAGTTTATTCTCCGCAGAGATAGAAAAGGAGCGGGAAACGGATGGACATGTTGTTTCTCAGACCCTCCACGCAGGAGGAGGCTTTGGCGCTGCTGACACAGTATAAGCAGGATGCCATGATCGTTGCCGGCGGTACGGACGCCGTGCTGCGGCTGACACAGAAAAAGACCGCTCCTGCCGTCATCCTCTCGCTGGACGCTATTCCGGAACGGCACGAGATTTCCGCCTCTGACGATACGGTGCGTCTGGCGTCCGGCGTCACCTATAACGAGCTGCTTGCAAGCGATGTCCTCCGGTTGTACCGGGGGCTGCGCGAGGCGGTGCTGCATCTGGCGAGCCCCGCCATCCGCGCGGTGGCGACGCCGGTGGGGAATATCTGCACGGCCGCTCCTGCGGCGGATTGTACAACTATGCTCTTCGCGCTCGGCGCGAGCGCCGTTCTTGCGTCAAACCGCGGCGAGAGGCGCGTTCCGCTGGATGCGTTTTTCGTTTCGACCTACAAGACCATACGTGAGAGCGACGAGCTTGTCACGGCCATTGAGATCCCGGCGCTCCGGCCGGGAGAGGGGACAGGCTACTGCCGGCTTTCCCGGCGCAAGGCGCAGGATATCGGCAAAATTCTCATCGGTTGCCGCGTGCGGCTCGACGGGGAACGTATTGCGGAAGTCTCCCTGAGCCTCGGCGCACTCAACCCCACGGTCGTCCACGCTGCGGAACTGGAGGGGCTTCTCGTCGGTAAAACACCGGAGGAGGCGCTTGCTCTTGCCGCAGTGACGTATCCCGCGGAGGCAAAGCTTCGCGAGAGCTATTACAAAACCTACAAGCAGGACGCCGTCTGCCCGGCAGTCGTCCGGGCGCTTTCGATGGCGCTGGCTGATGCGAAAGGAGAGAGAGCATGAAAGTTTCATTTGTTCTCAACGGAAGAAGTGCTTCCTGCGAGGCGGAGGCCGACGAGGTGCTCGTTGACACGCTGCGCAATACCTTCTGTCTGACCGGCACAAAAAAGGCATGCGGTACGGGCGACTGCGGTGCGTGCACCGTACTGCTCGACGGCGTGGCCATTCGCTCGTGCATTTATCTCACCGCCATGGCTGAGGGACATGAGATCACAACGATCGAGGGCGTGGGCACGCTTTCCTCTCCCCATCCGGTGCAGCAGGCGTTCGTGGATGCAGGAGCGGTGCAGTGCGGCTACTGCACACCCGGCATGGTGCTCACGACGATCGCGCTGCTAAATGTTAATCCAAACCCGAGCGAGGAGGAGATCCGCGTGGCGCTTTCCGGCAATCTCTGCCGGTGCACCGGGTATGAAAAGATCGTAGAGGCCGTCCGGCTCTCGGCAAAACGCCTGCGCGGCGAAAAGGAATAAGAAAAGAGACAAAAGCAACAAATCCAAGAAGGGGGACAACAACAATGGAAGTCAAACACTATGAGGGAAACGGCCGGCTGAGCGTTGCTACGGAGTGCAACGGCATCATTCACATGACAGGCCGTACCTGCATGCCGGGCTATTACCCGGACATTCCCAGCGGCGATGACGTGAAGTCGCAGACCGCCGGCGTGCTGAAGATCATTGACAACGTGCTTGCCAAGTATGGCTCGGATAAGGAGCACATTCTGTTTGCCCAGGTGTTCCTCAAGGATGTTATCCGCGATTTTGACGATATGAACGAGGTCTGGGAGAGCTGGGTCACGCCCGGATGTGAACCTGCCCGCGCCACGGTGCAGGCCAAGATGGCAAAGGAAGAAGCGCTTGTGGAGATCGTCGTGACCGCCGTTCGCAAGGACGCTTGACAGGAGGCGCTTCCATGCACGAATTACACTATGTTGGCCGGCGCATGCAGCGCCCCGACGCACTGGCGAAAGCGACGGGGGCGGCACAGTATACCGCTGATCTCGTCGTTCACCGGCGGGATGTGCTCCATGCCAAGGCACTCTACCCGCTCTATGGCCACGCGAAGATCCTTCGCATCGATACATCCAAAGCTGCGGCGCTGCCGGGCGTTGCGATCGTGATGACCGCAGACGATCTTCCCGGCGAGAACGGCTACGGCGGCATGATCCACGATAAGCCCGTCATTGCTAAGGACGAGGTGTTTTATGAGGGCGACCCCGTCGCTCTCGTGGCGGCGGAGGATCTCAAGACTGCCGAGAAGGCCGCGTCGCTCATCGAGGTCGAATATGAACCGCTGGAGAGCTATGACAGCCCCGCCGATATGCTGCGCGAGGACGCGCCGGTGCTCCACCGAGAGTACCCCATCCCGCGCAAGGGAAATATTTCCGACGAGGTGCTCATCCGCAAGGGCGACGTGAAAACGGCGTTCGAGGACGCGGACGTCGTTGTGGACAACTGGTATAAGACCCCGATGCTCGATCACGCCTATCTCGAGCCGGACTGCGCGCTCGCCGAGCCCGACCCGGTGCAGGGCGGTATCACGATCTATAGCCCGCAGCATGCGGTCCAGCTGGCGAAAAAGGCGCTGTGCGGAGCTTTCAACATGCCGCAGAGCAAGATCCGCGTTATCAGTCAGGTCGTCGGCGGCGGCTTCGGCGGCAAGGAGGACTCCACGTTCGACGCGAGCGTCGTCGCGGGCGTGCTCGCGATCAAAACGGGGCGGCCGGTATTTTACGAGCTGACGCGCGACGAGGTATTTAAAAACACCGGTAAGCGCCATGCTGCCGCCATCCATCACCGGCTGGCTGCGGATAAGGAAGGAAACATCCTCGGCATTGAGGTCGATTCCATTATCGATAAGGGCGCGTGGAAGTCCATTGATGCCATCCCCTCGCGCACGGCACAGTACGCCGGCAGCGTTTACCGCATCGATAATGCGCTCACGCATTCGTGGTCGGTGTTCACAGACCATCCCTACGGCTGCGCGTTCCGCGGGCTCGGCTGCCCGCAGGCGACGTTCGCCGTAGAGTCGCAGATGGATGAACTGGCCGAAAAACTCGGTATCGATCCGATCGACCTGCGCATGAAAAACCTCCTGCGCCCGGGCGATACGACGATCTGGGGACAGGAAATGCTCGAGGAGCGCGGGCTCGGCATTGCCGAATGCCTTACCCGTGTCCGCGAGGCGATTGGCTGGGACAAGCCTCTCACGCCGAGCGAAGATCCCGACGTCCGCCGCGGCAAAGGCGTGGCCTGCTATATGTACGGCACCGGTACCGGTTATATCACCGACGGCGCGCACTGCTTTGTGCAGGCGCAGCCGGACGGCTCGCTGAATATCGGTATTTCCTCCAATGAGCTCGGCCAGGGCTTCCTCATCGCCATGCGCCAGATCGCTGCGGACACGTTCGGCGTTCCGATCGAAAAGGTCTATCTCGACTTTTCCGATTCCGCCGCCTCGGTGGAAGCGGGCGCGACGGTCGCTTCAAGAACGACCGTGTTCCTCGGCAATGCCGTGATGAACGGCTGCAATGTCCTGCGCGAACGGTTTCTGCCGATAGCGGCGCAGATGCTCGGCGCGAAGAAGGAAGACCTCGACGTGGATAACGGCTTCGTGTTCGACACGACCGACGAGGCAAAACGCGTGCCGTATGCTTCCGTGATTTCCAAGGCGTTTGCCATGCAGATCCCGCTCGCGTGTGTCGGTTCGTGGTATCCGCCGAAAGCCTATGCCGACGAAAACGGCCAGGGCGTGAAAATGCACACCTATGCCTTTGCCGCGCAGGCAGCGATCGTCTCCGTAAACGTCAAGACCGGCGAGGTAGCGGTGGACGACACGGTGCTCGCCGTGGACGTCGGTCACGCCATCAACCCGGATACGGTGGAGGGACAGATGCACGGCGGCATGGCGCAGGCCATCGGCTGGTCGCTCATGGAAGAGGAATTCATGAAAGACGGAAAAATGCGCAACCATACCTTCCACGACTATCTCATCCCCACGGCGATGGATCTGCCGAAGCTGCGCACGATCATCGTTGAGCATCCCAACTCCCTCGGGCCTTACGGCGCGAAGGGAATCGGCGAGCCGCCCATTGTCGGCGCGGCGCCCGCCATTCACAATGCCATTCGCAACGCCGTCGGCGTGAGCATTAACGAGCTGCCCATGACGCCGGTGCGTGTGTTGGACGCGCTGCGCAAAGCGCGCGCGGAGCAATAAAAAAGAGAGAAAAAACAAGGAGGAAAAAACAATGGACGGTATGTTAGCCCTGACGATCGTGTGTGTTGTATTCGCGATCGGCGACTTCATTTCCGACAAAACGCACGCCATCATCCCCGTACTGCTCTTCGCCTCGGTCACGTTCCTGATCCTGTTCTGGACGGGCGTTGTTCCGACGACTCTGTTCACCGATGCCGGCCTTATCGCCATTTCCAATATGATGACCGGCATCTTCATCGTCAATATGGGAACGCTGCTTGACTTCAAGGAGTTCGTTTCCCAGTGGAAGACCGTGGTGCTTGGCCTCGCGATCGTTATCGTGGGCGGCATTCTGATGTTCTTCGCCGCCCGCCCGGTTCTGGGCAACAACTTCGCCGTGGCTCTCGTCGGCCCGATCACCGGCGGCTGGGTTTCCGCCGTCGTCGTCAACGACGCCATCAAGGCGCTCGGCTCTCCCGATTCCCTCAAGCTCGCCGGTGTTCTGGCCACGATCATTGTCGCGGTGCAGGGCATCATCGGCTACCCTCTCGCCGCTGCGTTCCTGCGCGGCGAGGCCAAGCGCCTCGTCAAGGGCTACAACGCCGGTACCGTGAAGTGGACGCGCACCGTCTTTGAAGGCGACGAGGCTGCGCAGACCGCCGTTGTCAAGAAAAAGCTCATTCCCCCTCTGGCCGCCAAGTACCAGACCCCGTTCGTCCTGCTCGGCAAGGCCTGCCTGGTGTCCCTGCTGTCGTTCTGGATCTCCAATCTCACCGGCGGCGCCGTGCACAGATATGTTGTCTGCCTCATCATGGGCGTCGTCGCGCAGGAGATCGGCTTCCTGGAGCACGACGTTATGAAGAAGTCCAACTGCTACGGCATCGGCCTTGTGATCTGCATGGTCTCCATCCTCGTGTTCCTGACAGCCGTTACCCCGCAGGATGTTCTGAGCCTCCTGCCCGTTGTCCTCGGCGCGTTTGTCATCGGCCTGCTCAGCATGTTCGTGATCGCCGTTGTCGTCGGCAAGATCTTCAAGTTCAGCTGGCAGATGGCCTGCGGCATCGCCTGCTCCTGCCTGTTTGGCTTCCCGGGAACGTTTGTCGTCTCCACCGAAGTCTCCAAGCAGATCGGCACGACCGACGACGAGCGCCAGATGCTGCTCGACAACATCATGCCCAAGATGCTCGTGGCAGGCTTTGTCTGCCTGACGATCACCTCGGTGGTCATCACCGGCGTTTTCGTCAACTACCTCGTGGTATAAATTTACATTCATGACCCGCCGTTTCCCCGGCGGGTCATACAAACGAAAAGGAGTATACACCCGATATGAGTGAAGCTATTCGCAAGCAGTACTGCGTCGGCGGCGTCTGGAAGGACTCCAAAACGGAGAAATGGATGCCGGTGACCGACTCGTCCACGGGCGAAGTCATCGCGGAAGTCCCCTCCTGCACGCAGGACGAGGTGCTCGAAGCGATCGACGCGGCGGACAAGGCGTTTAAGGAGTGGAGTCAGGTCTCCATTTCCAAGCGCACGCAGATGATGTTCAAGTGGCGCAACATTCTCGTTGAACACCTGGACGAGCTGACGTATCTTTGCGCCAAGGAGCTGGGCAAAAACCTGAGCGAGGCGCGCGGCGACGTGCTCAAGGCCATCGAGCCGACGGAGCTTGCCTGCGCTACGCCGTTTGTTTCGCAGGGCTCTGCCTCACTGCAGGTCACGACCGGATTTGATACGGCCACCTACCGTATGCCGCTTGGCGTCGTGGCGGGCATCGTGCCGTTCAACTTCCCGGCGATGATCCCCTGGGGCTGGATGGTGCCGCTCGCGATCGCCACGGGCAACACGGTCGTGCTCAAGGCAGCCTCGCAGACGCCGCTCACCGCCATGCGTATCATGGAACTCTTCTATGAAGAGGGCGGCTTCCCCGCGGGCGTTGTGAACCTTGTCACGTGCTCGCGCGGCGAATCCGAGGTACTGCTGACCGACCCGCGCGTCAAGGCCGTCACGTTCGTCGGCACGACCGAGGTCGGCAAGCACATCTATTCGATTGCCGCGGCGCACGGAAAGCGCGTGCAGGCGCAGTGCGAGGCGAAAAACCACGCGCTTGTTCTCGAGGACTGCGATCTGGAGAGCACCGTAAACGCGATCATTAACTCCACCTATGGCTGCGCCGGCATGCGCTGCATGGCGCTGCCTGTCATCGTGGTGCAGGAAAGCATTGCGGACAAATTCGTTGCCCTGCTCAGGGAAAAGGCAATGGCGATGAAGGTCGGCTGCGCCTATGACCCCGAGACGAAGCTCGGCCCGGTCGTGAGCGCCAAGCACAAGAAGTCCATTTGTGACTGGATCCAGCGCGGCATCGACGACGGAGCGGAGCTCGTGCTCGACGGGCGCGATATCGTAGTGCCGGGCTATGAGAACGGCTTCTTCGTCGGCCCGACGATCCTTGACCATGTGACGCCCGATATGGCCATCGGCCAGCGCGAGATCTTTGGGCCGGTCACGCTCATCAAGCGTGTCAAGACGTTTGAAGAGGGGCTGGCCGTCATGAACGCCAACCCGTTCGCCAACGGCTCGGCCATCTTTACGCAGAGCGGCTACTATGCCCGCCAGTTTGAAATGCTCACCGACGGCGGCATGGTCGGCATCAACGTCGGCATCCCCGTGCCCTCGGCGTATTTCCCGTTCTCCGGCAACAAGGACTCGTTCTTCGGCGACCAGCATGTGCTTGGCCTGGACGGCGTGCGCTTCTATACCCGCGCCAAGACCGTCACCAAGCACTGGTACGATGAACACTCCCGCAAAAAGACCGTTGACACCTGGGAAGGCACGGTCGAGAGAAACTGAACACCGCGAAAAAAGCTCCCGATGCAGCTGCATCGGGAGCTTTTTGCACTTGGCAAAGCGAGGCTTCTTTGCTGTGTCAGTTCTGATAAAAGACATCCTCCTCCGTGCGGGGCGCGAAGCGTGCGAGCGCCGCGGCGTCAAGATTGCAGCGGTGCATGTCCACGGCGCTGATGCGGCGGTTTTCGTAGGTCGTATAGTAGTAAATGCCGCGCTGCGCGCTGCAGCAGGAGGTATAGATCGTGATCTCGTGCTTGCCCGGTTCCACCTCACAGCAGCCGCGTACCTGCTCCACGGCGCCGAGAATGTGGAAAAACTGGCTGACGCTCTCCGTTTCCGAAGAGCCGGAAACGGCATTCGCGCGCGTAAAGGCCGCGCGCACGAAGCGCGAGCTCGACGAGAGGTCACCCGGCAGCCCGAGCGCGCCCATGCCGCGGCTGTAGGAGCGCAGATCGAGCGCGGGCGCGAACGTATTTTCCGGCTGCCGCGGGGAGAGCGATTGATAGTCGTTTAGCCGGAAGAGCTGCTGCGGGAACGGCGGGTTGTTCGTCAGGACCCCGGCGGGGTTATCATAGACGTGCAGACCGTCCGCGGTGGACTCGATCGTGACGCAGTCGTCTTTGTCCGCAAGCAGCCAGTGGAGCTGCGCGGCGGGAAGGGCGGCGGAAAACGGCATGCCGGTGAGATTCGTCTTCCCGAGCAGCACGCGCGCCTCGGAAACGGAGGCGCACTGCGCGAGCACCCACGGGATGAATTCAAACTGCGCGACGTCGCCCTCGTCGCCGCGTGGCGCGGCGTATGCGGCGTTGCCGACAAAGTTCAGCCCCGCCATGCAGAGACCTTTTTCGTTCATCGCGTCGTAGTAGAGCGGATAGCCGTCGGCCACATGCGCCATGCCGAGCAGGGCAAAGTGCTCCGAAAGCGCCTTGCCGCCGCTAAAGGCGAGCGGGAAGCGCCGGGGCGTCACGACGATCTCGTCGCCGTAGGAAAACTCATAGTCAAGCGTCCGGCCAAAATAGAATCCGTCGGTTTTATATGTCGCGGCTGTGCACATGATGCAATACCTCGTTTCCTTTCGTATTGCCTCCCTTTACGCAAGGGGGCCTTGGACAAAAGACGGAGGAGATCTCCCTCTAACTTATAGTATACCTCAATCGAGCGCTTTATAATAGGGACAGATATCGGTTATATGTCCCGTCGTCGAGATAATTTCTTACGGCAATGGACAAGGGGAGCGCTCCTTTTAAAAAATATCAGGCATTTTCCGCTCCGGCAGTGAGTTTGCCGAAACGCGTGAAGAACATCGCGGCGGTCGTGCACACGGCGAGCGTGTCCGCGACGGGCTCGGCGAAAAACACGGCGAAGGCGGCGTTTTTAAAAATGCCGAGCCGCGGCAGGAGCAGGATGAGCGGGATGAGCAGGATCACCTTGCGCAGCAGCGCGAGGAAGATCGCCACCTTTGCCTGCCCGAGCGCAACAAAGCTCTGCTGGCACGCGATCTGGATGCCGAAAATGCCGCTCGCGGCCATATAAATACGCATGGCCCATGCGGTGTAGGAGGAAAGCTCCGCGTCCGGCGTGAACATTCCGGCAACGGCGCCGGGGAAGAGCATGCACACCGCCCACACGAGCATTGAGCCTGTGAGACAGCTTATGAACAGGATGCGGAACGTTTCGCGCACACGCTGTCCGTTCCCCGCGCCGTAGTTGAAGCTCATAATGGGCTGCGCGCCCTGCGTGAGACCGTGCAGGAGCTGCATGCAGAGACTCATCGTGGTCGTAAGGACCGTCACCGCGCCGACGGCGGTATCTCCGGCGAAGCGGAGGAGCGTCACATTGAAGCTCACCGCGACGAGGTTTTCCGTGATCTGCATGAGGAACGGCGAGAGCCCGAGCGCGAGACAGGGGAGAAGGAGCTTCATGTCCGGCAGAAGGTTCTTCGCGCGCAGCCGCAGCGTAGATTTTTCCGAGCAGAGGAAACGCACGACCCACGCGCACGAAACGGCCTGCGAGAGGATCGTTGCGAGCGCCGCGCCGCGCACGCCCATGCCGAACACGAACATGAACAGCGGGTCGAGCACGATGTTGAGCGCCGCGCCGATTGTCACGGTGAGCATGCTCGTTGTGGAAAAGCCCTGCGCGGTGATGAAGGCGTTGAGCCCGAGCGAGAGCTGCACGAAGATCGTGCCGAGACTGTAGATCGAGATATATTCGAGCGCGTAGGGGAGCGTCGCGTCGCTCGCGCCGAAGAGACGGAGGATCGGCACGGCGAAAAGCTGCATGATGAGCGTGAGCGCGAGCGAGATCGCGCAGAGCGTGAAGGTACACGTGCCGATGATGCGCTCCGCACTGTCCGGGGCTCCCTTCCCCATGAGCATGGAAACGCGCGGCGCGCCGCCCGCGCTCACGAGCGCGGCGAACGCCGAGATGATCATGATCGCCGGCATCGTCACGCCGACGCCGGTGAGCGCCGCCGCGCCGTAGACCGGGATGTGGCCGATGTAGATGCGGTCTACAATATTATATAGAACGTTCACGAGCTGCGCCGCGATCGTCGGAAGCGCCAGCTTCCAGAAGAGCTTGCCGACCGGAGCGGTGCCGAGCGCGGGATCTCTGCCTGTTTTTACGTTCATGTCAAACTTCCTTTTCTGTCAAAAGTCAAAAGCTCCCGGGATCGGGAGCCGTTGACGCTTATTCGCCGACAGGATCGAGAAACGAGGGAATGTCCATGGCGCGCTCAAATACGCGCACGCCCAGCAGACCCACGGTGCGCCACGAGTCGCGGTAGCCGTTCTTTTTCCGGTCGGGGATGTACACGAACTCCTTCCCGGTCTTGGCCGGATCGTTTGTAAAGCAGATCTTCCGGTACGGCGCGGCGAGATACTCCGCCAGCCCGCCGTTTTTGGAAAGGCTCGTTTCGTCCGCCATGAGCAGGATCTCATATCCCTGCGCGCGGCAGGCGTTGAAGCGCTGCAGACGGCGCTCCCAGGCGGCGAGAAATTCCTCGCGGCTTTTGTAGTGCGTGCCCTCGATGACCGCCTCGCCGAGTGTGAACATCGGGTAGCTCCGCTCCGGCGCGTCCATGGGGACGGGCGTCATGGCGAGATATTCGTCCAGATGCGTGCACAGCTTTTCAAACCGGTGGAACGCCATATTGACTGTAGGCATGGTAAACTGCATCCCGAGATCGTGCAGCAGCAGTCCGCCGTTGCAGTCGCTTGCAATAAGGAGAAACCGGCGGTTTTTCACTCTCCGGCGCAGCCAGAGCAGATACGGCCACCGCCGCCACGACCAAACCGTGCGCAGAATGCTTTTGAGCTTCTCTTTCATCGTATCCCCCAACGTTTTCTTACCGCTTACCATACCACAGCTACGGCGCAAATGCAATCAGGGCGCACTTGCAAAGAGCCGTGCGGCGCGGTAAAATGAATGCGATAATACTTTTTCCGGGAGGAACGGAATATGGACCTCAGCAAACTGCAGAACGGCAGCGACGTGCGCGGCGTGGCGCTCGCTGGCGTGGAGAATGAACCGGTAACGCTTGACGATGCGGCGGTGCGCGCCATTGCGGGCGGCTTTGCGCGCTTTCTGCGCGCGCGGCTCGGAAAAGAGAGCTGCCGCGTGAGCGTCGGGCGCGACTCGCGTCTTTCGGGCGAAGCGATCGCCGCAGCGCTTTGCGAAACGCTCGCCGCGTGCGGCGCGGAGGTGACCGATCTCGGTCTCTGCACTACCCCGGCGATGTTTATGACGACCGTGACGGGAGACCGCCCCTTTGACGCCGCCGTTATGATCACGGCGAGCCATCTGCCGTGGAACCGCAACGGACTCAAATTCTTCACCGCCGCGGGCGGCGCGGAGAGCGCGGACGTGCGCGAGATCCTCCGCCTCGCCGCGGAGGAGACGCCGCTCGCCCCCGGCGGGAGCGTGGCGCGGGGCGAATTTATGGAGACCTATGCCGCCATTCTGCGCGAAAAGATCATCGCCGCGGCGAACGGGAACGAAAAGCCTCTCGCGGGCAAGCATATCGTTGTGGACGCCGGAAACGGCGCGGGCGGCTTTTTCGCCGAGCGCGTGCTCGCCCCTCTCGGCGCGGACACGGCCGGCAGCCGCTATCTCGACCCCGACGGGCGCTTCCCCAACCATGTGCCGAACCCCGAGCTGCCCGAGGCGATGGACAGCATCCGCGAGGCGGTACTCGAGAGCCATGCCGATTTCGGCGTTATTTTCGATACCGATGTGGACCGCGCCGGGGCGGTGCTCTCGAACGGCGAGGAGCTCAACCGCAACCGCCTCATCGCGCTCATCTCCGCCATACTGCTGCGTGAGCACCCCGGCACGGCGATCGTGACCGATTCCATCACGTCCACGGGGCTTGCGGAGTTTATCGCCGCGCACGGCGGCGTGCACAGCCGCTTCCGCCGCGGCTACCGCAACGTCATCAACGAGGCGCTGCGGCTCAACGCCGCGGGGCAGGACTGCCAGCTCGCCATCGAGACCTCCGGCCACGCCGCGCTCAAGGAGAATTATTTCCTTGACGACGGCGCGTATCTCGTCACCCGCTTTCTGATGGAGATCGCCGCGGGGCGCTCGCTCGAGAGCCTGCTCGAAGGGCTTTACGAGCCGGTCGAGAGCCGTGAGTTCCGGCTGAAGATCCTTGCGGAGGACTTCCGCGCCGCGGGCACAGCGGTGCTTGATTCTCTTGCGGAGTACGCGAAGGAGCAGCCCGGCTGGAGCATCGCGCCGGACAACTGCGAGGGCGTGCGCGTAAATCTCGATAAAGCGCACGGCGACGGCTGGTTCCTCCTGCGCCTTTCGCTGCACGATCCGATCCTTCCGCTGAATATCGAAAGCGACCGGGAGCATGGCGCGCGCACGATCGCCCGCGAGCTCGCGCCGTTCCTTGCGCAGCAGACAGAGATCGACGCTTCCTCCGCGCTGGACTTTACATTGTAAAGCCGTGTAAAGGATGTTTGTGTTTCCCGCGTGAACAAACTACACAAAGTGCTACAAAAATGCGCTAATGTTCTATTGCATTTTCCCGATGAAGAGGCTATAATGTAAGGCACAAATTCCCGTACAGGGGATTAATTTTAGGAGGAAGATAACCCATGAAGAAAGCACTTGCTCTCATTCTGGCTCTGGTCATGGTCCTCTCGCTGGCTGCCTGCGGCACCCAGGCCGAGACTCCGGCCACCGAGCCGACGGAAGCCCCTGCGGAAGCGCCCGCCGAGCAGCCCGCTGAGACCGAAACCCCGAAGGATTACTCCGGCTACACCATCCGCATCTACTCCAACTCCAACTCCACCGAGCGCACCACGTGGCTCGTGAACGAGGCGAAGGAAGCCGGCTTCACCATCAGCATTGACGACAACAGCGTCATCTCCGGCGACACGGCCGCCATCCAGGCTGCCAACGAGAAGAAGGACGGCGACATCCTCTTCGGTCTGAACGAGACCCGCTGGGGCCAGGTCGTGGACGGCGTCTACGAGAACCTGTCCCTCGTTGACTGGACTCCGTCCTGGGCGGAAGAAGTCGGCGAATACAAGTATGACGGCCAGGCCTACGGCCTCGTCATCCAGAACGTCCTCATGCTCTACCGTACCGACGAGCTCGGCACCAACGGCGAAGAGCTGCACTTTGCGCACTGGGCCGACGTCGTTGACAGCGGCTACACCTGGTACCGCCAGAACAAGGTCGGCGGCACGACCAACGCCAACATCAACTCCGCCATGCTCTACCCCTTCACCGATCCCGCTTCTCCCGCCGGCGGCATCTCCGTCGATGGCTGGAAGACCCTGTGGAAGTACTGCGCCGAGGGCAAGTTCGGCGGCGACGACTGGAAGTACGGCTTTGATCCTCTGAACAAGGGCGATGTTGCCGTTTCCTCGTTCTATTCCTCTTCTCTCTACGGCAAGCTGGACGCCGCGGCGGAAGGCTCCGAGCACCCCATCACCGACTGCTGGAAGCTCGTTGACATCGACGACGGCACCTACTACATCGCCGAGTACATCGGCATCCTGAACAAGGAAGGCCGCACCGAGGAAGAGACCGAAGCCGTCAAGGCGTTCGCCGAGTGGTTCGGCTCCGCCGAGACCCAGGCTGCCTGGGCCGAAGAGTTCGACTCCTTCCCCTGCAACCAGGGTGCTGTTGAGCTGGTCTACGGCTCCGACGTCCCCGAGATCTACCTCATCAAGAACTTCGCCCTCACGACCGTGGAAGGCACCGACATGACCTACGCCGCTTACGTCGCTGCCCACAGCTCCGAGTGGACGAACATCATGACCAACCTCGGCTTCTACTGGGCCGATGCCAGCAACGCTCCTGCCGAGCCCGATTGGGACAATCTCGACTGGGCGACCCTGACGCAGAAGGCTGAGTAATTCTCCGTCACCTTGAAATCCTGTATGGCGAGCCCCCGCGGCTCGCCATACTTCGTATTTTCCGAAAATATCCGCCAACCACCCACAGTCCCTGCAAAAGAGAGGAAGGAATGCCACTGTGATCCGGCTCAATAACATCGTCGTCAAATTTGGCGACTTCACCGCGCTGCACGACATCAACGTCCAGGTAAAAGAGGGCGAATTCTTCACGTTCCTCGGCCCGTCCGGCTGCGGCAAAACGACAACGCTCCGCACCATTACCGGCTTCATCGAGCCGGCGGAGGGCCAGGTGTTCGTCCGCGATAAGGACATCACCCATGTGCCCATCGAGGATCGGAACATCGGCATCGTGTTCCAGAGCTACGCGCTCTTCCCGACGATGACCGTGTACGACAACATCGCGTTCGGTCTGCGCGTCAAGAAAATGAAGAAGGCCGAGGTGGACGAAAAAGTCCGCGCCATCGCCAAAAAGGTCGATCTTTCGGACGAGCAGCTCAGGAAAGCCGTGTCGCAGCTCTCCGGCGGCCAGCAGCAGCGCGTCGCCATCGCCCGCGCGCTCGTCACCGAGCCGGCGATCATCTGTCTGGACGAGCCGCTCTCCAACCTGGACGCCAAGCTCCGCGTGCAGCTCCGTCTGGAGCTTAAAAAGATGCAGAAGGATTTCGGCATCACGAGCATCTACGTCACCCACGATCAGGAGGAGGCCCTTACGCTTTCCGACCGCATCGCGGTATTCAACAAGGGCGTGATCGAGCAGATCGGCACGCCGAACGAAATTTACAACCACTCCGCCACGGAATTCGTGTGCAACTTCATCGGCGACATCAACCGTCTCTCGGACGATATCGTGGAAAAGCTCAACGCCAAAGGCGCGCAGCTTGACCCGACGCACCACCACTACATCCGTCTCGAGCGCGTCCATGTGAACGACGCTCAGCACGCGGAATCCGGCGCCGTTTCGCTTTCCGGCACCGTGGAATCGAGAGAGTATTACGGTCTGTATATAAAGTATTACATCAACGTCGGCAGCCAGACGCTCAAGGTCATCGAGCGCAACGACGGCGTGCATCTGCACGATACCGGCGACGCCGTGACCGTCACCGTCCACCCCGACGATCTCATGAGCTACGCTCCCAACGGGGAGGAGGCCGAGAAATGACACTGCGGCCGAAGCCCTTCCAGCCGATCAAAATGCTGCAGATCATCGGCGGCGTTTTCTTCGCGTATCTCTTCTTCGGGTTTATGCTGCTGCCGTGCCTGAACACGCTCACCAGCATTTTCACCGTCAAGAACGCCGCCGGGGAAACCGATCCCCTCGCGGTCATCCGTTTCTTCCTCGCCGGGTCCATGTCCCAGTATGTGTGGAACTCGCTCAAGCTGGCGCTGTGCCTTGTCATCACGGTCAACGTCGTCGGCATTTCCATCGTGCTGCTGACCGAGTACTTTGACATCAAGGGCGCAAAGATCCTCCGTCTCGGCTATATGACGACGCTCATCTACTCCGGCGTCGCGCTCGTCACGGGCTACATGTTCCTGTACGCCAGCGACGGCATCATCACCACGCAGCTCAAGGACGCGTTCCCGAACATCAACGTCAACTGGTTCACCGGCTTCAACGCGGTGCTCTTCACGATGACGTTCGCCTGCACGAGCAACCACGCGCTCTTTTTGCGCAACGCCATCCGCGGCATCGACTACAACACCGTCGAGGCCGCCCGCAACATGGGCGCGAAGCCCTTCAAGGTGCTCTGGAAGGTCGTGTTCCCGACGCTTCTGCCGACGCTCTTCTCGCTCACGGTCATGACGTTTATCACGGGCCTGTGCGCCATGAGCGCGCCGACGCTGCTCGGCTATGACTCCATCAACCCCGAGATCGTCCGTCTGGCCGGTTCGTCCGTGGCGGATGAGGCGTTCCCGCAGGCGCGCGCGGCGCTGCTTTCGATCATCCTCGCGTGCTTCACGATCCTCCTGCTCACCGTTCTCTCGTCCTATGAGCGCAAGGGGCATTACCTCTCCGTTTCCAAGACAAAGGCGAAGCTCCAGAAGCAGAAGATCACGAACCCCGTGGCGAACGTCCTCGCGCATATCTACGCCTATGTCCTGTTCATCATCTACATGACGCCGGTCGTGATGATCGTCATCTTCTCGTTCCAGACGTTCAGCGCCGTGCGTATGCGCAAGCTTGATCTTTCGCAGTGGACACTCGTGAACTACTTCGGCAAGCAGGACTATTCGTATCTCACGTCCCGCGGCACCTACAAGATCCGCGAGGGCTCGATCTCCGGCGTGTTCTCCAACGAGGCGACGCTCAGCGGCATCCAGATGAGCTTTGTCATGTCCGTCATCGCCGCGGCGCTCGCGTGCGTGATCGTCGTTGTGGCCTGCAACTACATCTTCAAGCACAAGAAGACCGGCACGATCCTGGAGTACGCGCTGCTCTTCCCGTGGCTGCTGCCGACGATCCTCATCTGCTATTCTTACCGCACGTTCTTCAACAGCAGCGACGTCTGGTACGTGTTCGGCCAGAACCTGTACTATGCCGACCGCGTGAGGATATTGATCGTTATCGCGTATACGGTAGTAAAGCTGCCGTTCTCGCTGCGCATGATCAAAGCGTCGTTCTACGCGATCGACGAGGAGCTGGAGGACGCCGCGCGGAATCTCGGCTCCGGGCCGGTGCGGACGTTCCTCAAGGTAAAGCTCCCGATCATCCTGCCGAGCGTGCTTGCGGTGTTCGCGCTGAACTTCAACGCGCTCTTTACCGAGTACGATATGTCGGCCACATTTGCGAGTACCTACGGCACAACGTACGCCATGGTCATCCAGAGCATGTGCCGCGAGGAGGGGCTGTACGGCTACAATGTCAACGCCTCCGGCCGCCGGTGCGCCTCCACGGTGTTCATCATGCTCGTGTCGGGCCTCATTCTGTATCTCGTATACGGCGTGGGCGCGCGCGATCTCGGCGAGCGGCTCGAAGCGCGTGACCGCCGCCGGAAACGCATGGATCGGATAAAAGCCGTATTCCGCAAAAAACAGCCGGCGGAGGCGGCAAGCCCCCAATGATCAAAAACATCCTCTTTGATATGGGCAACGTGCTCATCCGGTTCGAGCCGAAGCAGTATGTGAAAAACGCCGGTCTGTCCGAGAGCGACCAGCAGCTCCTGCTGCGCGAGCTTTACGGCAGCATCGACTGGGTGCGCCTCGACCGCGGCACGCTTACCGAAGCGGAAGTCATCGACCGGTGTGTTTCGCGTGTCGGCGAGCCTCTCCGCGGCGCGGTCGAAAAGCTCGTCGGCCACTGGGACCGGCCGGAGCTGCCCGTCGAGGGTATGAAGGCGCTCACGGACGAGCTTTATGAAAAGGGATACGGGCTGTACCTTCTTACGAACGCGGGCCCGCGCCAGCGGGAATACTGGCCGCGGTTCCGGGCGGGCGAGCACTTCCCGGAGGAGCGCGTGTACCGCTCGGCGGACGTGCATCTCCTCAAGCCCGATCCGGCGTTCTTTGAAGGCGCGCTTGAAAAGTTCGGTCTGGACCGCACGGAGTGCGTGTTCATTGACGACTCGGCCGCGAATGCCGAGGGCGCGCAGCGCGTCGGGCTCGACGCCATCGTCTTCTTCGGCGACGCCGCCCGCCTGCGCAGAGAATTGCGCGAGCGCGGCGTGGATGTAAGCGAATAAAAGAGAGATGCGGGAGCTGCGGCTCCCGCATCTTTCTATAATTGATGGAGCGGCCGGCAAAAGCCCCTCCGTCAGCCTTGCGGCTGCCGGCCCCCCTGTTAGGAGGGGAAAGTCGATTTGCGGAAAACTGTCTTGCCTCCCCTAACAGGGGAGGCGGCAAAACCAAAGGTTTTGACGGAGAGGTTTATCCTATCCCCCTCGCGGAGCGGATTATAGTTAGAATAACCCGACGGCAGGAGGCCTTAAATAAAATATCGCATAATTCGGTTTGTTCTCAATATTCGATTCGTCAAAACGCCAAAAATCCGGCAAAAATCTTTGCCGGATTTTTACTTTGCCTTATAGCCGCTGCATGCCATATTCTGTTATTATAGAATAACGAGAGAGAGGAAACTTTATGAATCGCTACGCGGTCGCCGCCGTGCTGTCCGGCGCATTTTTCGGGCTGACCGGTCTCTTTACCCGCACGCTGACCGGCGCGGGACTGAGCACGATGGGCATTCTTTCCATCCGCTGTTCCGTGGCCGCGCTCTGCTTCTTCTGCACCGCTCTCGGCGATATCCGCCAGCTCAAAATGCACAAGAAGGACTTCTGGCTCTTCGCCGCTGTCGGTATTCTTGGGCAGGGCATGTTCTCGTTCTGCTATTATAACGCGATCAACATGATGTCCATCTCCACGGCGTGCATCCTCATGTATCTCTCGCCAGTGTTTGTCACCATTATGGCGCACTTTGTGTTCAAGGACGGCATTTCCCGCCGCACGGTGTTGGCGATCATTCTCTGCATCGCCGGGTGCGCGTGCGTGTCCGGCTTCGGCGGCACGATGACGCTGCTCGGTCTCATCTGCGGGCTGGGATCCGCGATCGCGTTCGCGCTCATCAATATTCTCACGCGCGCTCTCCTTGGCCGCGGCTATACCGGCAAGGCTGTCAACTTCTGGATCTGCGCGTTTGCCGCTCTGTTCGGCATCGTTATGGATCTGCTGCTCTTCCGTGAAGGGTTTTCCCGCCCGTTTACGGTGCTTTTCTCCGGCTGGAAGATCTTCCTTGTGGGCATCACCATGGCGCTCACGACGGGCTTCCTGGCCTACCGGTTCTTCTCGCTGGCGCTGCACGGCTGCAAGAGCGGCACGGTGTCCATTCTGGCGAGCAGCGAGCCCGTGGTGGAAACGCTCGTGAGCGTATTCGTGTTCCGCGAGCCGTTCGGCGTGCTCTGCGTTGTCGGCATCGTGCTCGTGCTCGCGGGCATCGTTTTGCAGAATACCGCATCCAAAACAGAAGCCTCCGCGCAGTAATTTATCTGTTTCCCGAAAGAAGGGGTCGTTATGAGTTCCCGGTTTTATGACATGTCCTATCCGCAGTACACGGTGCACGACGTTTCGGTGCTGACCGGTCTCACGCCGCAGACCATCCGGTACTACGACAGCATCGGCGTCGTTGTGCCGCAGCGCGGCGCGCAGGGCCAGCGGCTGTATTCGTATTACGATGTGCTCAATCTTGTCCGGCGCAGTCTTTATAAGGCGCAGGGCTTCTCCCTGCAGGAAACCGAGCAGGTGCTCTCCGGCGCGATCACGCCGCGGCTCGGCGCGCTGCTGGAGGAAAAACGCGCCGATATCGAGGAAAAGCAGCGCGCACTCCGGCTCGCGCAGCTCAATCTTGACCGTCTGTCCGCGCAGCTCGACCGGCTCGGCGTCTGCCGCGGGCGGGTGATGTATCTCGAGCGTCCGGCGTGCTGGCATGTACCCTACAGCCGCGACGGGCACATCTGCTTTGAAGAGGCGAGCCGCGCAGCGCACTCCAGGTGCGGCAGCGCGTTCGCGTTTTCGTTCTCGCTGCCCGCCGTGGGCGAGACGGACGACTGCGTGGACTGGGACGTGACAATGCCCTCACCGTTTGCCGAGGAGCTGGGGTTCACGGATCTGCCGGGCGCGGTATTTGTCCCGGCGCGGTACTGCCTGTACACCGTGGTCGAAACGCCGGGTATGGACTTCCTTCGCCGCGAGGCGCTCCGGCCGCTGTACGATTTTGCCGCGCAGCAAAATCTCACGCCGGAGGGGACGATCTATGGCCGCGACATCGTAAACGCCGCTTCCGACGGCGCGGTGCTTCGCTATTATGAAGTGTGGCTGCCCGTCCGTGAAACGCAGGGCTAAAGCCGCTATAACGCTGCGATTACCGGAAAGCCTGCGTTTTCCGGCGATCGCGGCGGTTTTTGCTTTTCGGATGCCGTCTTTTCGCACAAAAAGCCCCCCGAAAATCGGGTGAAAAAACTATTTGCCTGTCCAGCGGCAAAATGGTTTATGATAAAACCATCGGAAAGCAGTTCTTCCGATAAAGCCTCTCTTTCTTAAAAGCCGGCGCCGGAGCGTGATGAACTCCGGCGCCGGTTTTTATATTCAGGGAAGGAGCTGTCAGCGCTTGCGCAGGGCGAGGGGCGAGCGCTTCCATTTCTGCGGGCGGGGAAGCTGCTCGAGCTGCGCGCGGAGAGGTTCCGGTGCGTATTGCAGCACGAGATCAAAGAGCTCTGGGTCATACGGGAAGAACACCATGGTTTTGACATAACGGTTCGTATTTTGAATGAATCGCCGCCGTTCGTTGACGGACAGATTTCGGCTGCTCAGGTAGACCCAATAAGTATCTACGGCATTTCCGACAGACCCGACGTCCACGTCCGCCATACCGCAGCAGGGAAGGTCATCCCAGGCATAGCAATACTTTTTCCAGCCGATATACATTATACACCCACTGCGATCAACAGAAACTTTTCCACTGGAAAACGTAAAAATCAATGCCTTGAGCATCCATATCGCACCGAAAGCATGAACTACAATAATAATACAATCGTTAAAGGTCAGTCCGTCTTCACTTAAAATTTTTGTATAAAAAATAGTTAAGAATAGAAATATGACAAACGATGCAACAAACAGGTTAAAATAGAATTTTGTAATAGGAAATTTTTTCATTGGCACCTCATAGAAGCATCAAAACCCCTTATCCGCTCTTCCTCCGAAAAAAGGCTCCATCGTATGATGGAGCCTTTTTGATTCAGCAGAGCACGCTGCCGGTGGGGATGGAATCATCAAGCATGACGAGATGCAGCTCTTCCTTGCCGTTCACCATGCGCACGGCGGAGAGCAGCATGCCGCAGGACTCGAGCCCCATCATCTTGCGCGGCGGCAGGTTGACGATCGCGGCGACCGTCTTGCCGACGAGCTCTTCCGGCTTATAGTGCATGGCGATGCCGGAGAGGATCTGGCGCGTCGTACCCGAGCCGTCGTCCAGCTCAAAGCGCAGCAGCTTCTGCGACTTTTTCACCGCCTCGCACTTGAGCACGCGGCAGACGCGGAAGTCGCACTTTTCAAAATCGTCGAACACCACGTTCGGCTTGAACGGCTCGATGGGATCCTTCTTCGGCGTCTTGAGAGCTTCGAGCGCGGCGAGCTCCTTTTCCATATCGATGCGCGGGAAGAGGTTTTCGCCCTTCGTGACGGACACCGCGGCGGGGAGAACGCCGTACTTCTCCGCGGCTTCCCAGCTCATGGCCGATTCGTCCGCGCCGATCTGCGCGGCGAGCTTATCCATGCTCTCGGGCATGAAGGGCTTGAGGAGCGTGCCGCACACGCGCAGCGTTTCGAGCAGATTGTAGAGCACACGCGCGAGACGCGGCTTCTTTGCTTCGTCCTTCGCGAGCACCCAGGGGGCGGTCTCGTCGATGTACTTGTTGGCGCGGGCGATCACGCGGAACACCTCCGCGAGAGCGTTCTGCATCTGGAATTTCTCCATCTGCGCGGCGTACCTGCCGCGAAGCTCACCGAGCATCCAGAGAAGCTCGGCGTCCTCCGGCCCCTCTTCCTGCGTCTCCGGCAGCGTGCCGCCGAAGTATTTGCCGGCCATGGCCGTCGTGCGGGAGAGAAGGTTGCCGAGATCGTTTGCAAGATCGGTATTGATGGTGGAGATCAGAAGCTCGTTGGAGAAGTTGCCGTCCGAGCCGAAGGGGAAGCTGCGCAGCAGGAAGAAGCGCAGCGCGTCCACGCCGTAGCGCTCGGCGAGCATGTAGGGATCGACAACGTTGCCCTTGCTCTTGGACATTTTGCCGCCGTCCATGATGAGCCAGCCGTGGCCGTAGACCTTCTTCGGCAGCGGCAGACCAACGCTCATAAGCATCGCGGGCCAGATGATCGAGTGGAAGCGGACGATCTCCTTGCCGACGATGTGTACGTCCGCGGGCCAGTATTTATCGAAATCGTGGTACTTGTCGTTCTCGTAGCCGAGCGCGGTCGCGTAGTTGAAAAGAGCGTCGATCCAGACGTACACGACGTGGCCGGGGTCAAAGTCCACGGGCACGCCCCAGGTAAAGCTCGTGCGGGAGACGCAGAGATCCTGCAGCCCGCCCTCGCAGTCGATGAAGTTATGGACCATCTCGTTCACGCGGCTCGCGGGCTCGAGAAACTCGCCGCCGGTCAGAAGCGAGCGAACGCGGTCGGCATACTTGCTCAGACGGAAGAAGTAGGCTTCTTCCTCGGCGTACTTGACCTCGCCGCCGCAGTCGGGGCAGCGGCCGTTTACGAGCTGGCTCTCGGTCCAGAAGCTCTCGCACGGCGTGCAGTACATGCCGGAATACTTGCCCTTGTAGATATCGCCGTTGTCGTACATCTTGCGGAAAATGCGCTGGATGCTCTTGACGTGGTAATCGTCCGTGGTGCGAATGAAGCGGTCGTTCGAGATGTTCATCAGCTTCCAGAGATCGAGCACGCCCTTCTCGCCGGTGACGATGTTGTCCACGAACTGCTGCGGCGTGACGCCGGCGGCTTTGGCCTTGTCCTCGATCTTCTGGCCGTGCTCGTCGGTGCCGGTGAGGAACATCACGTCGTAGCCGCACAGGCGCTTGTAGCGGGCGATCGCGTCGCTCGCGACGGTGCAGTAGGCGTGGCCGATGTGGAGCTTCGCGGAGGGGTAGTAGATCGGCGTTGTAATATAAAAGGTCGGTTTTTCCATAAGACTTCTCTCTCCTGACTTTCTTTTATGCTCAGCCCTGCGGGACGTTGCGGGCTTCGATGTCCTCGGTGTGGTAATTGTAGGTGCTGTAGGCCTCGTATTCCTTGCTGATGGGGGTGGCGGTGTTGTAGTCGTCGCCGTCGTTGAACACCAGCCGCCACGTTGCCGCCGCCATGCCGACGGAGAGCGGATTGCCGTTGGCGTCGAAATACGTGCCGGTCTCGTCGAAGACCTCCCAGTTGTTGAACTGCATGAGCACATACTGGTGCTTCACATCGGTGCCGAGGATCTGGACGCAGCACTCGTTCGTCTCCTCGTCTACCCACGCGTGGATCTTGACGGGATACTCGGCGTCATTGCGGAACTTGAAGTCCGGCCAGCCCCAGCTCACCGTGGCGTCCATGCCCCAGGGGAGATAGCCCACCTGGAACTGGTGGCAGGCGCGCTCGACGATCTCCAGATTGGCGTAGAGCACGGCGTTGTAGAGCGTGGAGCTCACCTGGCAGATGCCGCCGCCGTATTCCTGCCGGACCTCGCCGTTGGCGTAGGCCGTGGCGGGCTTCCAGCCGTTGGCTTCCGTGCGCTCGCCGAGCGTGTCGTTGAAGGAGAGCGTCTGTCCGGGGATGAGCACCAGCCCGTCGAGCAGCCCGCACGCCTTCTTCACGTTGGAAATGCGGTCAGCGCTGCTGCCGGAGAGCGATGTGCGCACCTCATTGCAGTAGTCGCGGTTCCAGAGCCGGACGAGCGTCCAGTTCTTGGAGAGCGCGTCGCGGAAGAGCATGTCGTTGATCTCCTCCGTGGTGTGCTCGGGCTTCGTGACGGTCATCGGGATCGTGACCGTGTCGCCGTAGGACGCCGCGGCCCAGGCCTTTTCGGCTTCGGCTACGTCAAATGTCCGGCCGACGGAGGACTGCGTCACGATGAACGGCTCGCCGTGGAAGTCGATCTGCGAGGGATCGGTCTTGCTGTCCGCCGCGGGCGTTGCCTCCGGGGAGGCGGAGGCCTCCGGCGTATCGGACGGCGCGGGGGTCGCGGTGGGTTCGGGCGTTGCCGTGGGCTTTTCACCCTTGCCGTCGTCCTTGCCGGGGTCGGTCGTTTCAATGTCGGGGTTATAAACGATCTCCGCTTCGGCGACCTCGGAATAAATGTCGTTATAAAGCGACTGGAAATCGAACGATTCGTCCGTGTTCGGCGCGCTCTCGTAGGTGAACGACGTGCTGCCGCCGGAGAGGAACGCATCGCGGAAGGAGTTGAACACCGAATCGGTGTCGAGCGTCATGCCGCTCGCGCCCTTGAGAAGGGTGATGCTGTCCTCGCCGACGACGATGCTGCTCTCGAGAAGCTGCGCGTCGATATCCACGGCCTTCGCCTCGATGATGGAGCGCATCTTCGCCTCGTCGAGCGTCACGTCAAAAAGCTCGCCGTCGTACGCAAAGCCGCACTTGCCGAGATAGCGGCACTGAACATATTTCACCAGCGCGCCGAAGAGCCCGTCGCCGCGGCCGTAGTTCCAGGCGGCGTCTGCCGCGGTGTCGGCGGAAAAGCGCATGCCCGCGTCCGCGGAGGACATGGCGAGCGTATTGCCGAGCGGGAGGTTTGCCGTGACGGAGTAACCGTCGTAGCGCTCGTGGCCGAGCACAAGAAGCTTATCCCGCGCCTCGTTGCGCGTCATGCCGGAGAGATCGGTGTCGGCGATCGTCACGCCCGGATAGATCGTATCCACTTTGTGCACGAGCAGCGCGCCTGTCACGACGAGCGCGAGCAGAAGCAGCAGCACGACGCACACGATGATGACCGGCAGCTTCCAGCCCCCGCGCGGCGCGGGCGCATCCGGCGTGATGGGCGCTTCGCTCGCGCGGCGGGAGCGCTTTTTCGGCGCTTTCTCCTCCGGGTCTTCGCGCTCGGCCCGGCGCGCGCGCACCGGCAGCGGCGGGAGATCCGCCGGGGGCGCGGCGTATTCGGCCTCGCGTTTCGCGCGCTTTGCGGCGCGGGAATTTTTCTCTCGTTCCGCCGCGGCTTCTCGCTCACGGCGCTCCTTGCGGCTGAGCGTGCGCGGCGCGGTCTCCGGCTCGCCGGTCACGGTCTCGCCCGTATCCCGGTCGGCGGAATCGTAGCTCTCGCCGACGATCTCCGGCTCGGGCTCATATTCGTTATATTCGGTATTCCCCGTCTCCTGCGGCTCTTCGTCCGGGAAGGGGATGTAATTCTCGTCGTTACGGATGATGGGTACCGCCTTTCTCTGTTTGCGGCTTTCGCCTCAGTTCAGTTCATATACGGCTCGGACGCCGTCGGCAGCGGGACCTTCTGCCCCTTTGCCTCAAACGCCTCGCGGATCCACGGGTTGGCGTTGAATTTCTCTTTCGTCTGCGATTCGAGCAGCACGCCGATGAGGACGTTGGAAACGAGGAATCCGCCGGGCGTGAAGTGCCAGCGGCCGTTGTCGCACACGGCCCAGCCGTTTTCCTGAAATACCTCCAGCATCTCTTCGAGCTTGTCGAAGCTGCTCTGGTACACGCTCCGGTACTCCTCGCGGGAGATGCCGGCCGCGGTGCGCATGCCGAGCATCAGATACTCGCTCGCGCGGTCGAACGGCGTGAGCTCCTCCTCTTCGGCGATAATACCCTTGTCCCCCAAAACGCCGGAAATATACTCGCGGACGTTGTGGGTGTAGGTATAGCGCAGCAGCCCGATGTTGGAGGCCGCCGCCGCGCCGAAGCCGATGTAGTCATCCAGCCGCCAGTACTTGAGATTGTGGCGGCTCTCGTAGCCGGGGCGGGCGAAGTTGGAGATCTCATACTGCCGGAAGCCGTGGCGCGAAAGGAAGTCCACGGCGTAAAGGTACATGTCCGCCTGATCGTCGTCGGAGGGGAGAATGTCGGTGCCCTCATACTCGTCGTACATGGGCGTGCCTTCCTCAAGACGCAGACCGTAGCAGGAGATGTGCGCAGGCTTGAGCGCGAGCGCCTTGGTGAGTGTGTCGGCCCAATCCTCGCGCGTCTGGCTCGGCAGACCATAGATGAGATCGAGACTCACGTTGCGGAATCCGGCCTTGCGCGCGCGCTTGACCGCCATTTCCACCTGCCGCCAGTTGTGGCGGCGGCCGATGAGCCGGAGAATGTCGTCGTTGGCGCTCTGCGCGCCGATGGAAAGGCGGTTCACGCCCTCCTTGCGCAGCATGCGCAGCTCCTTGCGCCGGACACTGTCCGGGTTGCACTCCACGGTGATCTCGCTCTGCTTCATCAGCCGGTTCGTGACCTTCAGCTCCTGCAATATCTCCACGATGCGCCGCGCGCCGTAGTAGCTCGGCGTGCCGCCGCCGAAGTACACCGTGTCGATGAAGTAATCGGTCATGCGGGGCATCGTTTCCTGCAATTGAATGAGCAGCGCATCCTGGTAATAGGGCATGAGCTTGTCCCTGCCCGGCAGACTGCAAAAGTCGCAGTACGCGCACTTCGATGCGCAGAACGGTATGTGAAAATATACGCCCAGGCGTTTGTCTTGGTCGCTCATAGTTCCTCCAGAATGTGGGTGGTGGGTGCGGGGAAACCCCTCCGTTAAAACCTTCGGTTTTGCCACCTCCCCTGTTAGGGGAGGCAAGTGGGTTTGCAGAATACTAACTTGGCTCCCCTAACAGGGGAGCTGGCGCGGCGCAGCCGCGACTGAGGGGTTTGTTTGAATTCGTCAGAATAGTTTGCAGACAAGCTCGCCATACTCCGCCGGATCGTCCGGGGTGATGCCGGCGACGAGCTGCGCCTGCGCGAAGAGCACCTTCGCCATTACGGCGGCGCGCTCCGGGCTCTCCTGACGCGCGGCGTCGAGCGCTTTGACGGCGGGGTGGTCGAGATTGAGCTCGAGCACGCGCTGCGCGCGCATCGCGTTCGGGTCAGCGCCTGGCATGGCGTGGAAGTACCGCTCCATTTCGAGTGTGATGCCGCCCTCGACGGAGAGGCACACGGCGTAATTCTTGAGCTTGCGGGAGATCTTCACGTTCGCCACGGCGTCGCCGAGCGTCTCCTTGACAAAATCGGTGAGGGGCTTAAACTCCTCATCGGTCTTGTCGGCGGCGGCCTTCTCCTCGTCGGACTCGAGACCGAGATCCTGCGAGCAGACGCTGCAGAACTTCTTCTCAGCGTAGCTGCCGAGGATCTCCGCGACGAACTCGTCCGCGTCGGTCGAGAAGCAGAGAATATCAAAACCCTTGGCGCGCACCTGCTCGGTCTGCGGGAGCTTCGCGGCGCGCTCCGGCGTTTCGGCGGCGGCGTAATAGATGTATTTCTGGTTTTCCGGCATCGCGTCCACATACTCGCGCAGGGAGACGAGCTTTTCCTTCTCCGCGCTGCGATAGAGCAGAAGATCGGTCAGCAGATCGCGCTTCATGCCGTAATCGCCGATGATGCCGTATTTGAGCTGCGTGCCGAACACGTTGAAGAACTTTTCGTACTTCTCGCGGTCGCACTCCATGAGCCGGGAAAGCTCGCCTTTGATCTTCTTTTCAAGATTCATGGAGATGAGCTTGAGCTGGCGGTCGTGCTGGAGCATCTCGCGGGAGATGTTCAGCGAAAGATCGGGAGAGTCGACGATGCCGCGCACGAAGCGGAAGCATTCCGGCAGCAGGTCGGGGCACTTTTCCATGATCATCACGCCGTTGGAGTAGAGCCGCAGACCGGGGACATAGTCGCGGGTGTAGTAGTCGTAGGGCGCCTTCGCCGGGACGAACAGCATCGCGCGGTAGCTCACGGTACCCTCGGCGTTCACGCGGATGACGGACACGGGATCCTCGGTGTCCTTGAACTTCTCCTTATAGAAAGCGATGCAGTCGGCGTCGGAGGCTTCCTTCTTGCTGCGCTGCCAGATGGGGATCATCGAGTTGACGACCTCTTCCTTTGTGACGGTGCGCACGCCCATCTTCTGGATACCGGCCTCGTCCACCTCGCCGGTCTCATATTTTTCGGTCGTCTCCACATCGGTGCGGATCGGCCAGCGGACATAGTCCGAATATTTCTTCACAAGCTCCTGGATCTTCCAGGGCATGAGATACACACTGTAGCAGTCGTCCTCGGTGTCGCTCTTCATGGTGAGGATGACGTCGGTGCCGACGGTCTCCTTTTCGCAGGGAGTGACGGTGTAGCCGTCCGCGCCCTCGCTCTCCCAGCGGTTGGCGGTCTCCTGCCCGTAGGCGCGGGAGATGACGGTCACTTTGCTCGCGACCATGAACGCGGAATAGAAGCCCACGCCGAACTGACCGATCACGTCGATGTCCGCCTTGTCCTTCTCGGCGGCGTCCAGATCCTTCTTGAAGGCGAGCGAGCCGGACTTCGCGATCACGCCGAGATTGGATTCCATCTCCTCGGCGGTCATACCGATGCCGTTGTCGGAGATCGTGAGCGTTCCGTTTTCCTTGTCGCCCTTGATGCGGATGAAGAAATCTCCGCGCTCCATGCCGACATTCTCGTCGGTCAGCGAGCGGAAGCAGAGCTTGTCGATAGCGTCCGAGGCGTTGGAGATCAGCTCGCGCAGAAAGATCTCCTGATGCGTGTAGATGGAATTGATCATCAGCTCCAGCAGCCGCCGGGATTCCGCCTGAAATTCTTTTTTCGCCATATTTTTTATCCTCCGTATGCTATGGACTCTGAGCAGACCTTGAGAAGGCCTGTACCCAGACACTATATTATACCGCGGCATTATGTAAAATTCAACCGAAAAACTCGCCCGCCGCAGAGGAAAAGAGGCTCCGCGGGGGAAAACCGTGTTCCCGCTGCCGAAACCGGCGCACAAGAAGTTTTATTTTCGGCAGGACAGGGCCGCGTGGTGCCGGAGCGCGGACGATCTCCGCGGCACTACGCTGACGCAGGCGTTCTATATCCCGGGGGATCAGGAGGTCGTACTGGATGGATTATAAGGACGGACTTTATACTCCGCAAAATCCGGCGACCGCATTTCGGAGCTGTACGGCGGCGTGTGCATGGCGCTCGCCCACACCTCTCCCGGACAGCATTATCCCAACGTGTTTGACGACCGGAACAAGGCATATGCCATTCCGGCGGGCGTGGAGTATAAGCTGCTCCGTCAGGAGACCGGCGAGAACTGCTATATCCTGACAGAATATCCGCTGGACAGATCGCAGCTGGACTGGACGACCTTCGGGGAACCGTAAAACCGGCAGGTGAATACGAGCAAGAAAAATTTTCGCCCGCAGACATTGTCTGCGGGCGAAAACCGTTTGGATTTTATTGCTTTTCCGGTATCTGGGAATGGCCGGCGTTTATGAGAAGGTCGTGCCGGATGTCCCACAGGCGGTTCGAGAGATCGACGTAGTACCCGTGCGGGTTTTCAAACCGGCGCACCTCGGGCCAGAGCGTTTCGAGCTGCTCGGCGCAGCGCTTCCGGATAGCCTTGAGCGACGGGAGATCATAGACGAGCTCGCCCGCGCGGAACACGGGGACCATCATGTTTTCGGCGCGGAAGTTCGTGAGCGTTTTGCGCTTCCATGTGTTTTCCGGGTGGAAGATCGTGAGCGGCTGCGTATCGTCCGGCGTCTCGTCATACAGGCAGAGATAGTCCGCAAGCGCCTTGCCGTTCGTGCGGTCGTAGAAGCGGTAAAACTTCTTGAAGTGGGGGATCGTGATCTTGGAGACGTTTTCGCTCACCTTGATCTTCGGGACGATCTCGCCCGATTCGCGTTCCACGGCGACGAGCTTATAGACGCCGCCGAACACCGGCTCGCTCTTGGCGGTGATGAGCCGCTCGCCGACGCCGAAGGAGTCGATGCACGCGCCCTGCAGGAGAAGGTCCTGGATGATATATTCGTCGAGCGAGTTGGAGCAGGTGATTTTGCAGCTCTCCCAGCCCGCCTCGTCGAGCATGCGGCGGGCCTCCTTCGTGAGATAGGACATATCGCCGGAGTCGAGCCGGATGCCGCATTTGGTGATGCCCATGGGCTTGAGCACATCGTTGAAGGCGCGGATGGCGTTGGGAATGCCGGATTTGAGCGTGTTGTAGGTATCTACGAGCAGCACCGCGTTCGTCGGGTAGCTCTCGCAGTAGGTGCGGAAGGCCTCGTATTCAGAATCGAACATCTGCACCCAGGAGTGCGCCATCGTGCCGAGAGCGGGGACGCCGTAGAGCTGGTCGGAGATCGTGCAGGCGGTGCCGGAGCAGCCCGCGATATACGCCGCGCGCGCGCCGAGGATCGCCGCGTCCGCTCCCTGCGCCCGGCGGGAGCCGAATTCCATCACCGCGCGGCCCCGCGCGGCACGGACGATGCGGCTTGCCTTCGTTGCGATGAGCGACTGGTGGTTCACCGCGAGCAGGAGATACGTCTCCACGAGCTGCGCCTCGATCGCGGGGGCGCGCACCGTAATGAGCGGCTCGCGCGGGAACACCGGCGTGCCCTCCGGCACGGCCCAGATGTCGCCGGTGAACCGGAAATCGCGGAGATACTGCAGAAACTCCTCGCAGAAAATGCCCCTCGAGCGGAGATAGTCGATATCCTCATCGGAGAAGTGGAGATTGGTGATATATTCCACGACCTGCTCCAGCCCCGCGGCAATGGCGAAGCCGCCGCCGTCCGGCACCTGCCGGAAGAAGAGGTCGAAGTAGGTGATGCGGTCCTTATATCCGTTGCGGAAGTAGCCGTTGCTCATCGTCAGCTCGTAAAAATCGCAGAGCATCGAAAGATTCTGGGCATTGCGAACGTTCATGGCAAAGTGTCCTCCTGCCGGTAGTATCTATATAATTATACACGCCCGCCGCATTTTTGCAAGGCGATTGACACGCGCGCGGAAAAATATTATTTTATAGTGTGTGAAATTATAGACTATAGAAGATACAGGCGGGAGACTATGGAAAACGCGCCGGGAAAAGAGAATACGTTCCCGCGGCTGTACGCCGGTTCCGGACGCGTGCCGGAGGACACGGCGCGGCGTGTCGTCTTCGCGTCGTGGGCGCTGCTTGAGCCGACGGAGGGACACACGGAGGCGCCCGCCGCGGCTGCCGTGCGCGAAGAGCTGATGCGCTGCATCGCCCGCGGAGAACTGCCGGTTTTGTGCCTGTACGCCGGGGAGGACCCGGCATGGTTCGCCGCGAAGGGCGGCTGGCTCGCGGAGGACAATCTCCGCTGCTTCCTGCGCTATGCCGGGCGCGCGGCGCGCGCGTTCGGCCATCTGACGGACGAATACATCACGCTCTTTGAGCCGAACGAGCTTGTTTGGAAAAAGAGCGCCAACCGCAATCTCAATCTGCGCTTCAAAATGCTTTCGCACATGGCGTGCGCCCATGTGCGCGCCGTGAAGCTCGTGCGCGATACGCGCGCGCAGCGGCAGCTGCCGGAAACACGCATCGGCTTCGTGCTGCGGATGTACCCGGCGATCGATCTCCGGCGGGGGCTGCTGCGCGGGGACAACGCCGCGACCGCCTCGGCGTATGAAATACTGCCGCTGCTCGCCATGGCGCGGGGCAATTTTCTCCCGCCGCTGCGCAATACGCTCCGCATTCGGCCCGGAAGCTGGGCGGATTTCCTCGCCGTTTCCGGCGGCGGGGACAAAGAGAAGCGGCGCTACTGCTGCCATGCCGCTGCCACGCTTGCCGAAACGGAGATCTGGGAGGTCATGAATGACCGGGAGGACACATAAAACGGATACAAAGGATTTTCTGCCCGTCTCGCGCGAGGATATGCTCGCGCGCGGCTGGGACTGGTACGATATACTGCTCGTGACGGGCGACGCTTATGTCGATCACCCGTCGTTCGGCGCGGCCGTCATCGGGCGGCTGCTCGAGAACGCGGGCTACCGCGTGGCGGTGCTCGCGCAGCCCGCATGGAACGACGCCTCCGCGTTTGCGGCGATGGGGCGGCCCGAGCTCGGCGTTTTCATCGGCGCGGGCAATCTTGACAGCATGGTCGCGCACTATACGGCGGCGAAAAAGCGCCGCAGCGAGGATTTCTATTCCCCCGGCCGGAAGGCCGGGCTGCGGCCCGACCGCGCCTGCACCGTGTACGCCAACCGCGCGCGGCAGGCGTTCCCCGGCATCCCCGTCCTGCTCGGCGGGATGGAGGCGTCGCTGCGCCGGTTCGCGCATTACGATTACTGGGACGATAAGGTCCGCCGGAGCGTCATTTTCGACGCGCGCGCGGATATTCTTGTCTACGGCATGGGCGAGAGCGCGACGCTCGAGGCCGCAGACCGCCTGCGCGACGGCAAGCCCCTGCGCGGCATCCGCGGCACGGCGGTCATTGCCGATAAAGCGCCGGAGGGCGCGGTGCTCCTGCCGTCGTTTGAGGAAGTGCGGGACGATACGAAGAAATACGCTCTCGCCACGCGCGCGGAATACGCCGAGCACGACCCCATCCGGGGAAAGATGCTCGCGCAGGCGCACGGCGATAAATTCCTTGTCGTCTACCCGCCGGCCATGCCGCTCAAAACGGAGGAGCTGGACGCGGTCGCGGCGCTGCCGTACACGCGCGAGCCCCACCCGATGTACGATCCCCTCGGCGGCGTTCCGGCCATTGAGGAGGTGCGCTTCAGCGTCATCCACAACCGCGGGTGCTTCGGCGGGTGCAACTTCTGCTCGCTCGCGTTCCACCAGGGGCGGATGGTCACATCCCGCAGCCACGAATCCGTCATCCGCGAGGTGGAGCAGATGACGCACCATCCGCTCTGGAAGGGCTATGTCTCCGATGTCGGCGGCCCGACGGCGAATTTCCGCGGCCCCAGCTGCAAAAAGCAGAGCAAAGACGGCATGTGTCCTCTGAAGCACTGCCTTGCGCCGACGCCGTGCAAAAATCTCATTGCCGACCACCGCGATTATCTCGCGCTGCTGCGGAAGCTGCGCGCCGTTCCGGGCGTCAAGAAGGTGTTTGTGCGCTCCGGCGTGCGGTTTGACTATGTCCTCTGCGACAAGAACAGCCCGTTCCTCTCGGAGCTTGTGCAGTACCACATCTCCGGCCAGCTCAAGGTGGCGCCGGAGCACTGCGTCGATACGGTGCTCGGCTATATGGGCAAGCCGCCGGTCGCGGTATACGAACGGTTTCTCGATAAATACCACGCGCTCAACGCGCGCTACGGCAAGGCGCAGTTCGTCGTGCCGTATCTCATGTCCTCGCACCCGGGCAGCCGGATGGAGGACGCGGTGGCGCTCGCGCTGTATTTAAAGGCGCACAACGCCCGCCCCGAGCAGGTGCAGGATTTTTACCCGACGCCCGGCACGATCAGCACCTGCATGTACCACACGGGCATCGACCCCATCACGATGAAGGACGTGTACGTCCCGACGGACGCGCACGAAAAGGCGATGCAGCGCGCGCTTTTGCAGTATACCGATCCCAAAAACGCCCGGCTCGTGCGCGAAGCGCTCGCCTTTGCCGGACGCGAGGATCTGATCGGTTACGGCGGAAAGTGCCTCGTGCGCCCGGCAAAGGGCGAAAAACCGTCTGACCCCGGCGAAGGAAAGGAAAAGAACCATGGAAACAAAAAGCATCCTCCTGTTCGCGTATCTGCTCGGAATGAACGCGGCGGCGTACATCCTCATGGCGGTGGATAAGACAAACGCCATGCGAAAGGCGCGGCGCATTCCGGAAATAACGCTCCTTCTGATCGCGGCGCTCGGCGGAAGTCTGGGCGAGTGGCTCGGCATGGTAAGCCTGCATCACAAGACAAAGCATAAGAAGTTTCTCATCCTCGTGCCGGCGTTCCTGCTTATCCATATCGCGCTCGGCGCGTGGCTGCTCTTTTTCCGGGGATAAGAGAATATGTCGAAAACAGTCGAAATTACGGATTTCTCTTCCCCGGCGCTGGACGTTTACGCCCGCCTGACGGAAAACCAGCTCGTGAGCCGCGCCGACCCTGCAAACGCGATGTTCATCGCCGAGAGCCCGCTCGTCATCGGCCGGGCGCTCGACGCCGGGTATGAGCCGGTGTCGGTGCTCATGGAGGCGCGGCATGGAAACGGCGCGGGCGCGGAGATCTTAGCGCGTCTCGGCGCGGACGTGCCGGTATTTACCGCGCCGGACAGCGTGCTCGTGAATCTCACGGGGTTTCACCTGACGCGCGGCATGCTCTGCTGCATGCGCCGCCGGGCGCTGCCGCCGGCGGAGGCGCTCTGCCGGGACGCGCGGCGCGTCGCGGTGCTCGAAAACGTGATGAACCCGACGAACGTCGGCGCGATCTTCCGCAGCGCGGCAGCGCTCGGCATGGACGCCGTGCTGCTCACCGAGGCCGGGAGCGACCCTTTGTACCGCCGCGCTGCGCGCGTGAGCATGGGCACGGTTTTTCAGGTGCCGTGGACGTATCTCCCGGCGGGAGAGCGCTGGCAGGATACGCTGCACGCGCTCGGCTTTGAAACCGCGGCGCTCGCGCTGCGGGACGACAGCCTGAGCATCGCCGATCCGCGTCTTGGAAGGGTCGAAAAGCTCGCGCTCTGTCTCGGCACGGAGGGCGACGGGCTCGCAAACGATACCATTGCAGACTGCGACTATACCGTGCGCATCCCCATGTCGCACGGCGTGGACAGTCTGAACGTAGCCGCGGCGAGCGCCGTGGCGTTTTATCAGCTCGGCACGCTCTGCCGTAAAACGGAAGAATTTTTATGAAAAGAACCGCAAAGATGCTCACCGCGGCGCTGCTCGCGCTTACGCTCGCGCTGCCCGGCACCGCCGCCGCGGCGGACGATACGCCGGCGGTGCGCATCTCCGAAATGATGTATAAAAACCATGCGACACTCCAGGACGCCGACGGCGATTTTTCCGACTGGTTCGAGCTGGAGAATACGTCGAGCCGCGTCGTGCGCCTCAAGGGGTGGAGCGTGTCGGACGGAAAGACCGTCTGGGATTTTCCCGCGGACGCGACGATACCGCGCGGAGGAGTGCGCGTCGTTTTCGCCTCGCGCAAGGATAAGACCGCGGCGGGCGAAAGCCACACGTCGTTCGCGCTCGGCGAGGGGGAGACGCTGTATCTCATCGCGCCGGGCGGGACGATCGCCGACCGCGCCGCGTGCGATCCCGCGCTGCCCGCCGACCATGTGCTGCGGCGCGAAAACGGCGGCGAGCTCACCGAAAGTGTCTGGGCGACGCCGGGGTACCCGAACACCGCCGCGGGGTACGCGGCGTTCTGCGAGAGCCGCAAAACGGAAAACCCGCTCGTGATCTATGAGGCGGCGGTCTATAACGACACGTTCGCTCTCAAGGGCGAGTATTACGACTGGGTAGAGATAAAGAACGTATCGAAAGAGAGCGTGAAGCTCTCCGACTACTGCCTTTCGGACGACCGGCGGGAGCTGGAAAAATGGTCACTTCCCAACCGGACGCTCGCGAAGGGACAGTCGATCCTCATCTACTGCACCGGCGAGGAGAACCCGACGACCGGCAACGGCCTGCGGGCGAATTTCGCGCTCAACGCTTCGAGTGAAACGCTCTATCTCACGAAGAAGGGCGAGAGCGCGGCGGCGGACTTCGTCTGGCTGCACGATATCCCCTACGGGTACAGCATGGGCCGCACGGACGCCGAGAACGGCTTTTTCTATCTCCGCAGGCAGACGCCGAACGAGCCGAACGAGACCGACGCTTACCGGTATATCTCCGAAGCTCCTGCGGCGAACCGCGAATCGGGGGTCTTCGAAGCGGGGCAGACCGTGCGCGTGAAGCTCGCCGCGGCGGGCGATATTTACTATACGACCGACGGCTCCGCCCCCACGGAGGAGAGCACGCCGTACACCGGCGCGATCACCGTGGACAAAACGACCGTCCTTCGCGCCGCTGCCGTGGAGGAGGGCGGCGCGCCGTCGCGCGCGCTCACGCTCAGCTTCTTCATCGGCGAGGAGCACACGCTGCCGGTGCTCAGTCTCGTGACCGACTCACCCCAACGGTTTTCCGAAACATATAACGGCGCCGTAAAATACCGCGAATGCGCGGCGAACCTCTCGCTTCTCGCCCCGGAAGGCGGCTTTTCCATCGACTGCGGCGTGGAGCTCAAGGGACGCACCAGTCTTTTCAACCCGAAAAAGAGCCTCGGCGTTTCGTTCCGCGGCTGCTACGGCGCGGAGACGCTCCGATACGACATCTTCGGTAAAGGCCCGGCGGAGTTCACCGAGCTTTCCATCCGCGCCGGGCAGGACTATATCTCCACGGTGTTCCGCAACGAGCTCATGCAGGAGCTGTGCGCCGAGCTCGATACGACCGTGACGCAGCGCAGCCGCTACTGCGTGCTGTACATCAACGGCGAATACTGGGGCATCTACTGTCTCAAGGACGATATCACGCGGCAGTTTTATGCCAATCTCACCGGCACGGCGAAGGAAGACGTGACGATGCTGCCCTCGCCGGTGGCGCAGAGCACGGCGGTGTATACCGAGGCGCTCGGACTCTGGCAAGACACCTCACTCACACGCCGGGAAGCCTATGAGCGCTTCTGCGAGGCCATGGATATGGACGGCTTCATCGACTGGGTGCTGCTCGAGGGCTACTGCGCAAACGTGGACATCAAGAGCAACCTCCGCTATTTCCGCACCGGCGACGGGCCGTGGCAGATCGCCTTTTACGATCTTGACTGGGCGTTCCAGACGAGGAGCAACTGCTTTTTCGATCTCATCGGCCCGGAGCAGACCGCGCAGATCGCCCCGACGATCCGCTGGCTCTTCGGCATCGACGACTTTAAGGAGCGGCTTCTCACGCGGTACGCCGAGCTGACGGAAACGACGCTCTCGGACGAGCACGTCACGGAGAAGATCGACGAATTCCGCGCGCTGCTCGCGCCGGAGATCGCGCGGGAGCGTGTGCGCTGGGGCGGCAGCGAGGAAGGCTGGAACAAACAGGTGGACGCGCTGCGCGCGAACATTGCCGACGACTACGCCGCCCACACCGTCCGGAGCCTCTGCAGCATTCTCGGCATGGGCGAGGAGGAATGCATGGAGTATTTCGGCTTCTGACGCCGCCGTCCGGCAGACGCTCTGCCGCCTTGACAAACCGGGGGCCGCAGAGTAAAATCCAATCAAAAAAAGACGCCTGAGTGCTCCGTAGACAGGTAAAAACGCTTCGGAGAGAATAGGAAATCCGGGGAAGATCCGGAACGGTACCGCCACTGTAAGTGCGGAAGCTCCGCCGGGGCGAAAGCCGGTCATTGGGGAGACCCGAGAAGGCTGCACGGAGCTGAGGATGCACAAGTCAGGAGACCTGCTCAGAGATGCGTCGCTTCCCCGGCTATGGGGAATACATCATGCCAGCGGAAAAACGGCCGCGGCGGGCCTTTTGGACCGCCGCGGCTTTTCTGCGTGGGGAGGATCTTATGGACCGAATCATGATCTCCGGCGTGAGCAGCGGCTGCGGCAAGACGACGGTCGTGTGCGCCGTATTGCAGGCGCTGGTGAACCGCGGCTTGAAGACCGGCGCGTTCAAATGCGGGCCGGACTACATCGACCCGATGTTCCACAGCCGCATCATCGGCGCGAAGAGCGCCAATCTCGATCTGCATTTCTTTTCGGAAAACACGCTCCGCTTCCTGCTCGCGAAAAACGCCGCGGGGTGCGATGTGAGCGTTATCGAGGGTGCAATGGGCTTTTATGACGGCGCGGGGCTCACCACATGGAAAACGAGCGCGTATGAGCTCGCCCTCGTTACGAAAACGCCGGTCGTGCTCGTGGTGAACGCGCGCGGCGCGGCGCTCTCGGTGCTCGCGGTTATCGAAGGGTTTTTGCGCTTCCGGCCCGAGAGCGGCATCCGCGGCGTTATACTCAACCAGTGTACCGCCATGACCTATGGGGCGCTGAAGCCCTGCATTGAGGCTCAGTGCGGCATCCGGTGCTATGGCTTTCTCCCCCGGATAGCCGAGGCGGAGGTAGGCAGCCGCCATTTGGGGCTTATCACTGCGGACGAGGTGGCCGATTTGCAGGAGAAAATGCAAAAAATATCAATGTATTTGCCTGCTTTGACAATGAAGAGGTTGGATCAGGAACCAAGCAGGGAGCAGCATCGACACTGTTGTCGGATGTGCTTTGTCGGATCAACAAGGCACTGGGAAAAGATGAGGAAGATTTCTATCGTGCAGTTGCCGGAAGTTTTATGCTGAGCTGTGATAATGCACATGCAGTACACCCGAATTATCAGCAGAAGACAGATGTAAATAACTGTAACTATATGAACGAAGGAATCGTGATCAAATCTCATGCCGGTCAGAAATATACCAGTGATGCAGTAAGTATTGCGATTTTCAAGGCAATCTGTGAAAAGGCAGGTGTACCGGTGCAGTTTTTTGCCAACCGTTCGGATGCGGCAGGTGGAAGTACACTGGGAAATATTGCAATGGCGCAGGTATCCATGAATACCGTGGATATCGGACTTCCGCAGCTCGCAATGCATTCGGCTTATGAGACTTCCGGTGTAAAGGATACCGGTTATCTGATCGAGGCATCCAAAGAATTTTACAGCTGTCATATCAAGGCAGCAGGCGATGGTTTGTTTGAAATTGCATAAAGAAGTATTTGCAGGGAGTTCCGGAAGAACTCTCTGCAAGTTTTTCCGAATCTTGAAGAAGGCGTATTTCGAGGAACGATAGAAAAATAAAATTCAGAGTGCATTCTAATTTTTTTATAGACAGGAAAGAAACTGTCCTGTTATAATAATTATGGTGTCAGATCACCGAAATGGCAGAGAATGAGTAACAAGGTTGGGTAAAAGGAATGGCAGAATTAATATATCGAACACTAAGAGAAAATATTGCAGATATTATCCGGAAGAGGATTATTTACCAGGAGCTGGAGCCGGGACAGAAGATTGTGGAACAGGATCTGGCAAAGGAATTTAAGACAAGCAGGGCTCCGATTCGTGAGGCACTTAGACAGCTGGAAAATGAAGGACTTATAGAATATGTAAGAAATGCAGGATGTTCTGTAAAAGAAATTACACTGGAAGAATCATTTGAAATTTACCTTATGCGGGCGAATTACGAAACCATGGCAGTGAAGCTGATGGGCGGAAACGTTCCGGAGGATACCATTTGCCGGATGGA
>ERZ839823.862-NODE-862-length-37494-cov-4.678330_pt1 | contig 37494 bp, 31 predicted proteins | sample MGYA00519862_ERZ839823 | MGnify/ENA primary metagenome ERZ839823 (study PRJEB31850, sample SAMEA3708853) | human gut metagenome | biome: human gut; feature: human-associated habitat; material: faeces | place: China | collected 2014 ...
CATTCGGCTGTTAACCGAAGGGTTGTAGGTTCGAGCCCTACCTGGGGAGCCAGAAACATATAAAACCGAATCCGTTTTCCAAGTTGGAAAACGGGTTCGGTTTTTTTTACCTTCCATTCCGATGATTTTGAAAACGGCAAACGGAGAAAAGCTTCTTCCAAGCGCCGAACGCGATCATCCGCCATAACGAAAAGATTCCGCCAGCGTCTGATCCCTGACTCTGACGGAATTTTTCTTATACACCCTTTCTTACACTTACAAGGCGTCTGATTTCTTCATAAACTCCAAATAAAGGCTGTACAGCACCGCGCAGACCGGAACGCTGAAGAGCATGCCCATGATGCCGAATGCCTCGCCGCCAATCGTAACCGCCATCAAAACGAGCAGCCCCGGAAGACCAACAGATTTTCCGACAACCTTCGGATAAATCAGATTGCCCTCTACCTGCTGCAAAACCAGCAGGAAGACGACAAACCATACCGCCTTGACCGGATCTGCCAGTAGAATCAGAAATGCACCAAAACCGCCGCCAAGCCATGCGCCAAAGATCGGCACCAACGCGGTAACCGCAACAAACGTTGAAACCGCCCCGGCATATGGAATGCCCAGCATCAACATGCCGACAAAGCAGAGCGCGCCGATGATGATCGCCTCCGTCAACTGGCCGCTGACAAAGTTCGTGAAGGTGTGGTTCGTCAGCGATGCGATGTTCAGCAATCGCTGCGCCTTTCGGCACGGAAGCACCGTCAGGGTGAGTTTTTTCAAGTGAACCGCGACGCTCTCCTTTTTCGCAAGCAGATAAATGGCAAAGACAAACGCCAGAACCGCATCGACCAAAATGGAGAGAATGGATGTTGCCGCGCCCCATGTTACCGAAATAAGCCCGCTTCCTTCGATATCCATCCACGCGGTGATTTTTTCAATCAGCAGATCCGAATCAATGGCGTATTCCGGCAGAATGACATTGTATTTCGCCGCAAATCGAGAAACCTCCATCCACCACTGACCAATTTCGTCAACATAGGCGGGAATATTGCGGATAAATTCATTTCCCGATTCCCGTAGGCTCGGAATCATCATAAACACAACAGCAAATAGGATTCCGAGCATGAGAACGGCGCTTAACGTCAGACACACCGGTCGGGTCAGTTTCGCAGGCGCTTTTCGGAGCATATTCTTCCAAAGGCGCTCTAACGGCCGAAGCATGATATTCATCAAGAACGCAATCGCCCCGCCAATCAGGAACGGCGATACCAGCGCGAACACGCTGTTCAGAAAGCGCAGAACCGCATCGAGATTCATCAGCGCCCACGCAAAAACAATGAGCATCATCAGCGCGCGGATGATGTACTGCACGATATAGAGATCGAAGGATTTTCCTTCCTGCGGCGCAGAGGTCATGCTTTGATCGCTGTCCGTATCCTGTACTTTTTTCACCATGCTTCCTCCGTTTTGTTATTCCGTATACGTTTCGTCCGGCTCGCATGGCCTGACCGTGATAAAGGATACTCGGCAAGTGCTTACCTCAGAAACCGTAATTTCCAGATGGCAGACTGAAAAAGATTCACCCCGAACCGGAACGTGGTTCAACTGTTCCATCACCCAGCCGCCAACCGAAACGCTGTCGGATTCCAGCTTCACGTCAAAGAACTCCATGAAATCTTCCAAACTGGCAGAACAATCCACACGGTAGGCGCTTTCATCCATTTTTTCAAAATGCTCTTCCACCTCATCATGCTCGTCCCAGATTTCACCAACCAGCTCTTCCAGGATATCCTCCATCGTCACAATGCCGAGCGTTCCGCCAAAATCGTCTATAACGACGGCAATGTGCGCTTTCTGGCGCTGGAATGTTTTCAGGATATCCCGAATCTTCGTGTGCTGATAGACAAACAGCGGCGCGGTCATAATTTCCGCAATGGGGCGCTCCGTCATCTTGCCGTTGCAATAGAAATCCTTCTGACAAAGAATGCCAACCACCTGATCAATCGTATCCCGATAAACCAGCAGGCGGGAAAAACCGGACTGCGTAAAGGCTTTTGCAATTTGCTCATGGCTTTCCTGAATCTCCACCGCCTCCAACTCGATCCGGTGCGTCAGGATTTCCGCCGCTGTCAACTCTTGGAATTCAAGCGCGTTTCGCAGAAGCTCTCCCTCATTTTCATCAATGCCGCCATCCTGCTCAACGTCTTCCACGAAGAGAAGCAATTCCTCGTGGGACATTTTGGCATTTTCGTCGGTCTTGAAAAAGCGGGAAATGAGTTTCTTCCACTGGGAAAAAAGAAAATTCAGCGGCGTCAGCACCCAAATCCACAGGCGGATAAAGGGGGCGCTGACCATGGCAAAGCGTTCCGGCGCATCCTTCGCCACGCTCTTGGGGGTGATTTCGCCAAAGATCAGAACAACGACCGTCACAACGACAGTGGAAATCGTCGCACCCATGTCGCCGTAAAGACCCACAAACAGAAGCGTACCGATCGACGCAACCATGATATTCACGATATTGTTTCCGATCAGGATGGTCGAGATCAGCTTGTCGTAATTCCCCGCCAGCTTGAGCGTCAGCGCCGCTCTCCTGTTTCCGTTATCCGCGAGGACCTTCAGCCGAGTCTTATTCAAAGACGAAAATGCCGTTTCTGTCGCGCTGAAATAGGCGGACATGGCAATACAGATGACCATTGCCAAAATACTTCCCATATAATCCATACAAAACTCCTTGATTTTCTGTTCATCCTCATTCCATGCGATAGCAGGTTCAGCCCGCCTGCATCAGCGGTCTGGAAACGTTCGATCCTGCGCGCACGAGCGGTCTTGGCATCCTTTTCCGTGCGTCAAAAAAACATACCTGCGTCCCATGCCGCAGCAAAGGGCGCAGATATGCCGTATATGAACAGACCTGATCCATGTTGTTGCCGGTATCGTCGCTACTGTCGTATTCCACGAACTTTTTTCCTCCTTGCCGCTGCGCGCCGTATATGGATGGCGCGCAGCCTTCTATACGTTTATCATAGCATTTTTACGGTGTAGATTTGGTAAAGAAACGGGAGCCGCGCCATATCCTCACGCAGGGAAACTTGATGTGCTCCCTCTCATGGGGTATAATGAGCCTGTAAAAAAGCAAAGGAGACGCATGATGAAAAACCGCCAGCGACAGAGGGATATTTTGTTTTCAGCCACCGTCTTTCTGAGCGCATTTGCCGTCAACCTTCTGATCCAGAAGCTCTTTACCACGCAGACGCTGGTTCCCATGATCTTTGTTTTCGGCGTGTTTCTGATTTCGCTGAAAACCCATGGATATCGCTACGGGATCGTTTCGGCAATCGTCAGCGTTTTCGCGGTGAATTTTGCTTTTACCTATCCCTATTATGCCTTTGACTTCTTTGTGGAAGAAAGCATCCTTTCCGCCGTAATCATGCTGATCGTCGCCGTTTCCACCAGCGCGCTAAACATTCGGATCCGAGATCAGGAATTGCTTCGGGTGCGGGAACAGGAAAAACTGCGGGCAGAAAGCGAAAAAGAAAGGATGCGGGGCAATCTCCTGCGGGCGATCTCTCACGATCTGCGCACGCCCCTCACCTCAATATACGGCTCATCCTCCACGCTGATGACCAAATATGACGCGCTTTCCAAGGAACAGCAGCTCAAGCTGCTGGGGGAAATCCGGGAGGACAGCGACTGGCTCATCCGCATGGTTGAAAATCTGCTATCCGTCACAAGGATCGACGATTCAAAGGTCGAGGTTGTCAAAACGCCGACCGTTTTGGATGAGCTGATCGATTCGGTTCTGATGAAGTTCTCCAAAAAACATCCGAATCAGAAGGTAATCACCCGGATTCCGGACGATTTTGTCGATATTCCCATGGATTCCATTTTAATCGAACAGGTGTTGCTGAATCTTCTGGAAAACGCCGTGTTTCATGCGAAGGGAATGACGGAGCTGAGTCTGTCCGTTTCCCTTGTGGAAAATCAGGCGGTATTTGAAGTCGCCGATAACGGCTGCGGTATTCCGGAGGATGCGCTTCATAAGATTTTTACCGGAAACTATGAAAAAACCGCTGCGCCGGTAGACGGAACACGCAGCAATATGGGCATCGGGCTATCTGTGTGCGCCGCCATCATCAAGGCGCACGGCAGCGAAATTTTCACAGAAAACAGGGAAAGCGGCGGCGCTGTATTCCGTTTTTCTCTGGAAAGAGGGGGCGACGACGACGGGCAATAACAAGTACAAAATTCTGATCGTCGAGGATGAAGCCAACATCCGCAGTTTTATCAGAGCCAATCTGGAAACCAGCGATTATCAGGTGCTCTGTGCGGAAACCTGCTCGCTGGGCATGATGATGTACGCCTCCCATCGTCCGGATCTCATCATTCTGGATCTCGGTTTGCCGGATCGGGACGGTCTTGATTTGATTCGGGAAGTACGAAAATCAGATACTCTCCCCATCATTGTGCTTTCTGCCCGTTCCAACGAAAGGGACAAGGTGGAGGCGTTGGATCTGGGGGCAAACGATTACATCACCAAACCGTTTGGAACAGAAGAGCTATTGGCTCGTATTCGCGCCGTTCTTCGCAGTCAGCGCCATAACAAAGAAAACGCGCCCAGCGGCAAATTTCAGCTTCAGGATCTGCTGATCGATTATGACAAACGGCAGGTTTTTGTCGGCAAAGCTGAAATTGACCTGACCCAAACGGAATACAACATCACGGCTTTACTCTCCATTCACGCGGGAAAGGTGCTGACGTATGCCGCCATCATCCGTGCAATCTGGGGCTATTCGGATTATGGAAGTGTCAAGAAGCTGCAGGTCAACATGAAGAATATCCGAAAGAAAATGGGCGTAACCCCCGGTGAAAAGCGCTATATCATCAACGAGCTCGGCGTCGGCTATCGTATGCTGGATGATGGTGAGGTCGTTTCGGACGGCCTTCTTTGATGAACACAAGGGAGATATGCCCGCTATTCCTCCGGCATCCAGCGTGAGGAAGCGCTTTTCTCGCTTTATCGCAATACAAAAGGACGCTGCGGAATTGCTCTTCCACAGCGTCCTTTGCGTTATGCCTGATGTTTTTGTTCCATTGCGTGCACCAACTGAACCATCGCGCGATGGGTCGGCGCGGGCACGCCGTTTCGTTCGCTGGCGCGGATGACGCTGCCGCTGATGGTATCCACCTCGGTGCGGCGGCCATCCCGCAGGTCGGCGTAAATGCTCGTCAAACCGGCGGGGCTGTCCGTACAGACTCTGCGCACCTCGGCGACCTTTTCATCCGCGTCGAACTCGATTCCCTCGCCCGCCGCGACGGCCACCGCCTCGCGCACCAGCGTTTCGCAAATCGCCCACGCGCTCGGGTTTTCCGCAATGAAACCCATCGGCACCTGCAACACGCCGGTCAGCACGCTGGCCGATACGTTGGTCAGCATCTTCTGCCAGATCAGGCGCTTGATATCCTGCTTGCAGTCGGTTTCAAAGCCGCAGGAGGCAAACGCCTCGCGGATCGGCTCAAGCCGCGCCGCGTCCCCGACCAAGGGGCCGATGTGCGTCCAGCCGCTGCCGCCGTGGCGGATTTCGCCGTTCCCGATGACGGCGCTGTTGTGCTGCGTCGTGCCGATGACGATATGCGCGTCATCCGTAAACCGGCGGAGCACCTCCTCGTGGCCGCTGCCGTTTTGCAGCGTCATCAGATAGGTATCTCGGCCGATCAGCGCGCGGTTCGCCTCCAGCGCCGCCTCGCTCTGCATCGACTTGACGAACAGGATCACCAGATCGACCGGCGCCATGCCGCTCGTGTCGCCCGTGATGCCCGGCCGATAGACGGCGGCGCTTCCGTCCGGCTCGGCGATGCGCAGACCGTCCGCCCGAATTTTCGCGATGCGGTCGGGGTCTCTTTCCACCAGTGTCACGTCGTTGTTCCGGCTCAGATAGCCGCCGTACAGCGCGCCCATCGCGCCGCAGCCAATCACCGCGATTTTCACGTTTGCCCGGCCTCCCTTGTTATCTGTATCGGTTGTAACAATCCATCACAATGGCGTTCATCGCGTCCATCTTGAGCAGCATGTCCTTGGCCAGCGCGATCTGGCAGCGCGTGCGCACCAGATTGTGCTCGGCGTTCTTGATCTTGAAATACTTGTCGCCGACGATGTAATCATCCAAAAAACGCGTCGCCAGCTCGCAGGCCAGCGCAAAGCAGCTCAGGCCGAGCGTTTCCACCTCCCGCGGGGTCAGCGTGGCGGCGGTTTCCTTGAGGAAGCCCTCGGCAAACGCCCAATAGACGTTCAGGTTTACGCCCGCCTTGTCCGCGCGCGGGGAATCCTCCTCGACGAAATTCGCCGCGAAGCGAATCGCGTCGCCGAAATCGTGGCCGACCAGACCCGGCATCACCGTATCCAGGTCGATGACCACCAGCGCCTTCCTCGTCTCCTCGTCAAAGAGCACGTTGTTGATCTTCGTGTCGTTGTGGGTCACGCGCAGCGGCAGCTCGCCCCGCTCGTAGAGATCCGTCAGCGCGCAGGCCCGCTCCTCCACGGAGAGCAGCCAATCCAGCTCCGCCTTGACCGCCCCGACGCGGCCGCACGAGTCGCTCTCCATATCCTCGCGCAGCTTGGCGTAACGCTTGCGGGTATTGTGGAAATCCGGAATGGTATAATACAGGCTGCTCGCGTCGAAATCCGAGAGCATCATCTGGAAGCTGCCGAACGCCTCGCCCGCGCTGCGCACCACGCCCAGATCGTCGCAGGAATCGTAGGTCACGGAGGGCACGTAGTTGCTCAGCCGCCAGAAGCCGTCCTCGTCAAACAGATAGTTGCACCCGTCCTGCGTGTGATGAAAGTGCAGATACTGCGCACCGGGATGCTTTTGGCGGATGTGCCCCGTCACCCCGTCGATGTTTTTCATCAGCTCCACCGGCCGCTGAAAGGCGTAGGTGTTGACCCGCTGCACCAGATAGGATTTGACCTTCGCCATGCCGGTGCCGTCGTCGCGGATGTAGTTGACCTTATACGTGTGGTTGACATTGCCCATCTTGATCTCCTCGTAGGAGAAAAACGGGCCGGGAATCCGAAACGCCTCGCCAACCTCCAGCAGCTTGCGCGCGGTCTGCGGATTCATCGCCTCTTGACTCATAGAAAAATAAACTCCTCTCGGATGACAAACTCTTTTTTATTATAACGCATTTGACCCGCTTTTGAAAGCCGCTTTTCGCATCTTTCCCTGAATATAGGTGGATTTTGCGCGTTCGGGTGTTCTTACGCAATTTCATATCCGGCAAATACGCAAAAAGGGCGCGCGCCCTTCCCGTCCGGGATGAGCGTGCGCCCCTCTTTTGCTGTTTTACTTTGCCTGCGCGAGCAGCATCTCGTGCATGGCGTGCATGTTCGCCTCGATCTGCTGGCGGGTGAAGGCGGTGCGGCCCGTCGCCTGCATGGCGGCCATGCCGTGCGCGTAGAGCAGCAGCGCTGCGCAGACCTGCTTCGCCTTTTCGGCGTCCAGCCTCTTTTCCTCCACCTCGGCGGAAACCAGCGGCTCGCGAACCACTTCGCTGCCGAAGGTCTGGTCGTTCTCGCGCAGGAACATGTGCGCAAACAGCCGCGGCTGTTCCGTGGCGAAACGCACATACGCGCTGCAACGGCTCTCAACGGTATTGCCATCCTTCGCGTCTTCGCTGATGGTCTGTTCAAAGGCGTCGTGCGCCTTCTGATCGAGCGCATTCTTCAAATCGTCCATGCCGGAGAAGTAGCTGAAAATCGGCTGGGTCGAGCAGTTAAGCGCCTTCGCAACGGATCGAGCGTTTACCGCGGCCATTCCCTCCTGGCAGAACATGGCAAATGATCTTTCCAGAATCATTTCCCGTGTAATTCTCTGTTTGGGCGGCATAAATTCCACTTCCTATTTCTGAAATTAAAAGAATCTTGGATTATGGTAACATATTCTTTTCCTTTCGTCAACATCTCCCCATACAATCCGTCAATTATATTTCTATATTGTTTTGCACACATATTTTTGTGTGCAAACACTCGTTTTTATTGGATTTCTTCGACACGATTCGCGGATTTTACCCGAAATTTTTCGGGGATTCATCCAAAAGATTTTTTTAAGGCGCGCCGGATTGCCGCTTTTTCAACCCGCGGCGGCGCCTTCGCTCGCGCCGCTCGATTGTGTTTTCGCCCGTTCCGTGCTATAATACAGGTTCAACCTTCCGATTGAAATGAGGTATGATGGATGCGCAATCGTCTCTTCTCCCTGCTGCTGGCGCTTTCGCTGCTGCCGTGCGCGGCGCTGGGCGAATCGCTTACGCTGGATGAAATGAACGCCGCCGAGGACGCGACGCCCCTGAGCGCGGCGGAGGCTTTCCAGCCCGTCGAAAGCGCCGCGCGGGCGGATTTTATCGACCGAATCCTCGCGCTGGCCGAAACGCTTTACACGAAGGCCAACGGCCAGCCCCAGCGCGCGCAATACAGCGGCGATATCTACGTCTGCAAAAACTACACGGTGCACCTCTTCCGCGAAACCTGCGGCGATTTCCGCATGGCGGAATACCCGGATGTGCCGCTGGTCATCCCCAACAACCAGAAGAGGGCGGACTGCGCGCCCTACGTCTACGGCGTGGAATGGCAGGATGTGCCCGCCAGCGAGGGCAACCCGTTCTACGCGGCGGCGTCCTTCCGCTACGACGACACGCTGAGCAAGGCGGAAAACCGCGAGAAAGCCCGCGAGTTTCTAAAGCAGGTTCAGCGCGGCGATTATTTCCAGATGGCCGCGGATTATTACTACGGCGTGGGTGCGCACAGCATGCTCTTCATCGCCGATTACGACCCGGAGGCGGACAGCGTCCACTGGGCGGATTCCAACATGAAGGGCAAGAGCGTAAACGGCGTTCGCTATGCCTACGTGCAGTATGACGCGGTGAAGCCAATCGACTGGTTTGTGGATGCGTTCTGCCGCAAAAAATACGGCGCGACGATCTACCGACTCAGAGACGATATCGTGTACGCCGAGTAACGCAGACACAAAAGCCCCGTTCTTCTCCCCATCAGAGAGGAACGGGGTCATTTGCTTATAGCGTGGTTTTCGTTCGCTTATTCCGCCTGATTTCCCCGGCTGACGGCTTCATATGCCTGCCTGAAGAAATATTCCTGACTGTTGAGGGGCGCGTTCTTCCCCGGCGTCAGGCGGCGATACAGCCCGTCCGCGCCCATCTCGCGTGCCTGCACATTGTCGCGGAGCATCGTGTCGAACATAGCCAGAATCCGCGCGCGGATATCCGGATCATACACGGGCGAGGCGACCTCCACGCGGCGCAGCGTGTTGCGCGTCATAAAATCCGCCGAGGCGATATAGACCCGCGCGCGCTCCCCGCGGCCGAAGATATAGATGCGCGAGTGTTCGAGGAAACGCCCGACGATGCTGACGACGCGGATGTTCTCCGTCGCCTCCGGCACGCCCGCAATCAGGCAGCAGATGCCGCGCACGACGAGGTCAACCTTCACCCCCGCGCAGGAGGCCTCGATCAGCTTGTCGATCAGCGCTTTATCCGTCAGCGAGTTGATCTTCACGCCGATGTAGGCGTCCTCTCCGGCGCGGGCGCGGCGGATTTCGTCATCCATCATCGCGAGCACCTTGTTTTGCAGGCAGTGCGGCGCGACGAGCAGGCGGCGCGTCTCGTGCACGGTTTCGCCCTTCGCCAGCGCGTTGAACACGGCGTTGGCCTCCTCGCCGATGTCGCGGTCGGCGGTCATCAGGCACAGGTCGGTATACAGCCGCGCGGTCTTTTCGTTGTAGTTGCCCGTGCCGATCTGCGTGTAATAGGCGACGCCCGTTTCCTCCATCCGCGTTATCAGGCAGAGCTTGGAGTGCACCTTGTATCCGTCCAGCCCATAGATCACGCTGCAGCCCGCTTCTTCCAGCCGACGGCTCCACTCGATGTTGTTTTCCTCGTCAAAGCGCGCCTTCAGCTCGACCAGCACCAGCACGTCCTTGCCGTTTTCCGCCGCCTCGCAGAGCGCCTCGACGACCTTGCTCTGCTTGGCGACGCGGTACAGCGTCATCTTGATGGAAACCACGCTGTCGTCGTTGGCGGCTTCCGTCAGCATTTCGAGGAATGGCTTCATGCTCTCGTAGGGATAGGAAAGCAGCTTGTCCTTTTCGCGAATCTGCGCCAAAATCGACCGGCCGTTGACGAACGCCGGGGATTTCTGCGGAATCCGCCGCTCGTAGAACAGCTCGCCGCGCTGGCGCAGCACATCCTCCAGCCCAAAGAGAAACGAGAAATCCAGCGGCGTGGCGCTCATAAACACGTATTCGCGCGGCACATCCATATAGCGGCACAGCGTATCGACGATGATGCCGTCCAGCTCGCGGGAAAGCTCCAGCCGCACCGGCGCAAGGCGCTTGCGGCGCTTAATCAACTGCACCATGAACTCGCGGTAATCCAGATCGTCGTCATAGAGCGCGTCCGCGTCGATATCCGCGTTGCGCGTCACGCGCATCAGGCTCTTGGCCTTGACGACATAGCCCTCAAACACCTTCGGAATGAAGTGCAGAATCAGATCCTCGGCGAGCATGTACGTCTTTTCGCTGGCGGAAACTTCGATCAGCCGCGGGAAAACGCCCGCATTGCAGGGGATGATCCCCAGCTTATATTTGCCCTTTTTCCCCTCCAGCACGACCACGGCGTAGATATCCTTGTTGCGCAGGAACGGGAACGGCTGGCGGCGGCCGACGATGGAGGGCGAAATCAGCGGCGCGATCTCCGAATCAAAATAGCGTTCGAGCCGCTCGCTCTCCTGCCGGCCGATTTTTCTGAAATCGACCAGCCGAACGCCCTGTTCCTCCAGCTTTTCCATCAGGCGGGCATAGACCTTGTCCCGCCGCCCGTTCAATTCGCGCACGCGGTCGATCACCGCGTCGATCTGTTCCCGCGCGGTCATGTTGGTCTTGTTTTCGCGCAACTTGGGCGTAACGTCGTCCTGATCCACCAGCGAACCCACGCGCACCATGAAAAATTCGTCGAGGTTGCTCTGATAGATGGATGCGAAGGAGAGCCGTTCGCAGAGCGGGGTGCGCTCATCCTCCGCCTCTTCAAGCACTCGCTCGTTGAACTTGAGCCATGAAAGCTCCCGGTTCATAAAAACGTCATTCATGGTGTTTCCTCCCGTTTTTCCGTAGTGTGTCCATCATACCCCATGCACGTTAAATCCATATAAAAAACAGTGTCCGTCTTATTTTACAGTATACCATATCCCCCTCGGGTTGACCAGCACGGTTTCCTTGTTCTCACGAAAAAAACCTTGCCTCACGCCTACGCGCATGCTATAATCATTTCGTAGGCAAGTAGGTCTACGGGGTGGAGCCTCCGCAGCAGAATACAAAAGCGGAGGTGATGCGTATGTCGAATATTGAGCTTCTCAATATCCTGCTCGCAATCGCCGGGTTGCTGGTCGGCGTTTATACGCTCGGTCTTCAAAACAGACGATAAAAAAACCGCCTCGCAGATATCGGCTGCTTGGCGGTTTTATTAGGCTCTCGCTAGCCTAATAAAACTGATGGCGGTGGTTTTCCACCCTGTAGGGCCCCCCTACTTGCCTATATTTTAGCATCTTTTCAGCTTTGCGTCAACTCGCAAAGCTGTTTTTGTCTTCTGTCAAAAGACATATTTTTCGCTTTTCATTTCCGTCCGGATGGTGTATAATGAAAGCCGCATGATTTTATGCTCAAGGAGGATTTTTCATTATGGCAAGAGGCGGTTTCCCCGGCATTCCGGGCGGCAATATGCAGCAGCTCATGCGTCAGGCGCAGAAGATGCAGCAGCAGATGATGAAGGCGCAGGAAGAGCTGGACGCGCGCGAGTATGAAGGCACGGCCGGCGGCGGCGCGGTTTCCTGCAAGGTCAGCGGCAAGCGCCAGCTTCTCTCCCTGACCATCGACAAGGACGCGGTCGATCCCGAAGAGGTCGAAATGCTCCAGGATATGATCGTCGCGGCCGTCAACGACGCGCTCAAGAAGGGTGAGGAAACCCGCGAGAGCGAGATGTCCAAAATCGGCGGCGCCGGAATGGGCGGGATGTTTTAATCATGGCCGGGCAGATTGAACCCATCGCGAGGATGGCGCAGCAGCTCTCCCGCCTGCCCGGCATCGGCGCAAAAACCGCGCAGCGGCTGGCGTATCACATCGTCTCCCTCCCGGAGGATCAGGTGCACGAGCTGGCCAGCGCCATCTGGCAGGGTCGCAAGGCGGTGAAATACTGCTCGATCTGCGGCAACTACACGGTGGAAGACCCCTGCCCGATCTGCGCGGATGAGCGCCGCCATAACGGCGTGATCTGCGTGGTGCGCGACCCGCGCGACGTGGCCGCCATGGAGCGCATGCGCGATTTCAAGGGCTGCTATCACGTGCTGCACGGCACCATCTCCCCGATGGAGGGCGTCGGGCCGGAGGATATCCGCATCCGCGAGCTGCTGGCCCGCGTCGGCAAGGAGGATATCCACGAGGTCATTCTGGCCACCAATCCGGATATCGAGGGCGAAGCGACGGCGAGCTATATCGCCCGTCTGCTCAAACCGATGGGGATTTTGGTCACGCGCATCGCGCACGGCTTGCCCGTCGGCGGCGATCTCGAATACACCGACGAGGTGACGCTGGCCAAGGCGATGGAGGGGCGCACCCAAATGTAAGCTACAAAAAAGCGACCGAGCGAATCGGCCGCTTTTTTGATGAAGAGGAGAAAGAAAGAGAAACACCATTCGCAAACGCCTCTGCGTAGGCGCCTGTGAATGCGACGGTTCTGCGTTCCGTCGATGACGTTATTATACGGCCTTGTTTTCGGTTTGTCAACCCGTTTTTGCATCATTTGTGTTGCAAAGTTTCCTCATTCCGTCTAATCGAGTTGATTTTATTTCACTTCTGCATCTTCGCTTCATGCAGATTCGTATTTTGCCCCGTCGTTTTTCCGCATCGCTTGACATCGTGGCTCGTCGCGTCTATAATACGAATCACGCCATTTCATCGACAAAAGGAGTGTTTTTCCATGACCTACGACGAGGCTTTTGCCCTGCTGCGCAAATACAACAGCGAACCGTTTCACATCACCCATGCGCTGACCGTTTCAAACGTCATGCGCCAGATGGCCGACGAACTCGGTTACGGCGACGAAGCCGATTTCTGGGCGGTCGTCGGCCTGCTGCACGATATCGACTTTGAGCGCTGGCCGACCGAGCACTGCAAAAAGTGCGTCGGTCTGCTCAGGGAGGGCGGCGCGGACGACCGGCTGATTCACGCCGTCGTCTGCCACGGCTACGGCCTGTGCGTCGATGTAAAGCCAGAGCATGAAATGGAAAAGGTGCTCTTCGCCTGCGACGAGCTGACCAGCCTGATCGGCGCATGCGCCAAGATGCGTCCCTCCGGCAGCATCGCGGACATGGATCTCAAGAGCCTCAAGAAAAAATACAAGTCGAAGGGCTTCGCGGCGGGCTGCTCCCGCGAGGTCATCGCGCAGGGCGCGGAGATGCTCGGCTGGACGCTTGACGATCTCCTCTCCCGCACGCTCGAAGCCATGAAGCCCGACGAGGCGGCGATTTCCGCAGCCGTCGCGGCGCTGTAAGGGGTACGTTAGGGCTTTGCCCTAAAACCCACCAGAAACCTGAGGTTTCTTTACTTCCCGCTTTCCGACAGCTCCGCTGTCGGATTTCTTACATACAATAATTGAGCAAAAAGCAAATTCTGCACAAAACGCGGACGCGCAATGCGCGCCCCTACGGGTACGGCGCAACTTATTGCTTAGACGGAAAATGATCTGATAAAAGAGCTCCCTCCTCGAGGGAGCTGTCAGCGAAGCTGACTGAAGGAGTCAGGCGCGCATCGCGCGCCTGTTACCGGATTTTGTGCATAATTTCGGATTTTCTCATTTACTGTTACATATAAGAAATTGCATAAAATTGCCCGCGTGAGTAAATCTTTGATGCCCTGCAAACCTCGGCGGAGGCAAAGACGGGCTCAGCCCGCCGCCTTATAGCAGATTCTGCCACGACAGCGTCTGCCGCTCCAAAACATGCTCGATGCCGCCCTCCAGCTCTCGGGCATAGACAAACGCGCCGTCCCTGTCCCCCATCTCCAGCGCCGCCACCAGCCGCGACAGCGTGAAGCGCACGTCGTCCGTCGCCTCGTGATTGATGAGCGTCTCAACCCTCGGCGCTTCCTCATCCCACCAAGCGTCCATCTCGTGCGCCCGTTCAAGCCCGCGCGCCGTCTGGTTTTGCGCAAGCAGCGACAGGATTTCCTGCGTGCGCGCCATCGCGTCGTCCGTCAGCCGCTTCACGGCCATCTGCTCCACCGCACTGAGCAGGCCAAGCAGCAGCAGCGTCACCGCCATGGTGATGATCTTCTTGCGCATGTTACCACCTCACCTGCCCCGGCTCAATCGCGTTAAACGTCAGCAGCCGCCCTTCTCCGCCCTTTTCCTGCACGAGCAGACTTCCCTGCGTGTCCAGCGTCGCGATCAACACGTCCTTGTCCCGCGCAACGCCGTGATCCTGCAAAATCCGCCGCAGCCACCCCGGTTCAAGCCCCGCGATGCGCATGCTCCGTTCCTGCATCTGCCCGTCGAGAATCAGCGTCAGCGGAATCCCGTCATAAACCGGCGGCAAATGCATCTCTCCGCGCGTCGCGGGTCTTTTGTCCGCCGACGGAAATACGCTCAGCGAGCCGTTCGTCTCCAGGACGACGCTCCCGGCTTCGCCCAAGCCGATAACGCCGCCGCTTCGCATCCCCTCCATCAAATCGGAGAGGTCAAAACAGAGCCTTGCCAGCTCCTTTTCGCAGATTTTACCGTCGCGCACCAGCACGCTCGGCCTGCCGCAGATGATCCGGCGCATCTTCACGCTCGCATACGAGAGCGCGCTGAGCAGACTGTGCACCAAAAGCAGCGTCAAAATCGAAACCACGCCGCTCAGCAGCGGTATTTCCACATCCGCCATCGGCAGCGTCGCCAAATCCGAAATCATCAGCGTGATGACCACTTCATATGGCTGCAACTGCGCCAACTGCCGCTTGCCCATCAGCCGCAGCACCACGGCCGTCACAAAAAAGAGCACAATCGTTCGCAAAAAGCCTGTCAGCATATTCCTCTCCCCTTTTCGGATAGGATAAGCCGACAGGCTTTTTTTGATACATCAAAGGCGACCCGGTTCACGCCGAGTCGCCTTCAAATATACCGTTTACGCCTTCATCGCGTATCCGCCGTCCACCTTTTTCCAAAGGCCGGTGCGTCCGGCCTTCGCCGCGCCGACGGCGGCGTGCAGCATGCAGATGCCGCGATCCAGCGGCGCGTACTTCTTATAGAGCACGGTCGTTTCCAGAATGGAAACGCTGGTCTTGTCCGCAACGATCTTCCACGGCTGCTGGTTGATCGCGCTGGGCGCGAGGCGCGCGGCGAGCACCGCTTCCTTCTGCCATGCGCCGAGCTGCCCGAGCTGCGCTTCATCCATGCCGCAGACCTTGGCCAGCTCCTTGCGCTTGGGCGCAAACGCGGGCAGATTGGCTTTGCCGATGGAAATCACGCAATGCACCGCCTCATCCGTCTGCAAATCGACGTTGCGGTTGATGATATCCGGGTAGAAGCCCGCGCCCATGGACGTGGCCTCCAGCACCAGCGCCTCGCCCATGTAGCCTTCAACCTCCATGGGCGTGCCGCGCTTGGCGACGATCACCGCGTAAACGTCCGTGCCCTTGATCTGGCTCTTGAGGCCGGGGCCCTTGAACATCCGGATTTTCACGCCCTGCCAACTGAGCTTGCGGCAGGTTTCGCCAAGCCGGTCGAGCTGCTCCTTATCCGGCGCGCCGGTATACTGGCGCACCGAGCTGCGCGCGTAGAGCGCGTCAATCCAATTTTTCTGAATACCGAGTTCAAACATGTGCAAACCGCTCCTCGTTTCAAAAGGGCGAACGCCCTGAAATTCATACGCGTATACTTTATCACGTCAGGCGCATGAATGTCAACGAAAAACGCTGACTCGGCTCAAAAACGAAATGAATATCTTATTTCTGCTTTTAGCATGAGCAACCACATCCAAACCACATCAGGGCAATGGCATTGGGGGGAATCTTATGTTTTCTTCCTGCCATGAGTCATCCATGCTACACCAAGCAGAGCAGCCGCCAGTGCCCATAACACTCGTGACTCCCACGAGGACCTACGAGAACGCTCCAGTTGTTCCCTCTGAAACTCCCGACTAGCTTCACTTTCGTTAGCCACTAGTTCCATCATTCTATTTATAGAACATATGATTTCGCTTTTACGTTCTTCCGAAAGGTCGTCCCTCTGAAGTTCTCGTATACAAGCCTCCATTGCTTGTTCGCCCTGTTTTTGCACTCGTTCGGTTGATGCAATATCTGCTGCTATAACTCTTCTTGTGTTTATACGTTCATCTTTTCCATCCGCTATTATTTTGTCCATGAATTTTCCAATTTGCGAGTAATTTTGAACAGGTTCAACGATTTTGAGGCAAGTCTCTTCGGATGCAGCCAATTCATTACCTTCAGTGGCCATAATTTCATTTGTCATTCTCCATCCTCCTCAACATCTGTCTCTTCGTATTTACGCGCTTTGTTTCTTTAACTAAAATGAAAAAAATCCATTTTTTATTATAACGCAACAGAAAGGACATGTCAATATTTTTAATATGAAATTGCGCATGTAATCAAAGGCTTTCTTCTTTTTTGGTATTCCTATCCACCAAAAAAATAAATCGGCATAACCATATCGTATAGCTACACCGATTTTTCAAAATCACTTAACTTTCAAGCTTCTGCCGCATTTATCGAGTTATCAGTCGAAGATAGCGGAAAGGCATTATTCAAACTCGACAACCTGCGTCCAGTGGGTCAGGAACGCCTTTTCCGCGCCGTGCTTCTTGGTCATCTGCGCGGCGGCGACGATGGGCAGCCAGCGCTGGACATACTGCATGGCGATATCGTTCTTCTTGCAGAAGAGCTTCAAATACAGGTCAGCCTTCTTCTGATCCTCCAGCGCGAACTGGAGATAGGTCATCGCCGCGTCGGCGGAAGCGTTGCCGATGGCGGCGTGCGCCCAGTCGAGGATATACACCTTGCCGTCCTCGCCGATGAGCACGTTGGTCGGGTTGAAGTCGCCATGGGTGATCTTGGTGTGCGGCTTCATGTTTTCAAGGCGGACGTGCAGCTCATAGCGGGTGCTCGCGTCCAGCTCGTCGCGCAGGGACGAAATCTGCGCGTTCAGCTTGTCCTTGAGCCGCCCCATCTGCTTGCAGGTGCGGCGATGGACGTCGCTCTGAATCTCGACGAACTGCGTCATCAGCGCTTCGAGGTTCTCCGGCTGCTCGGCCATCAGCTGCGCCATCGTCTTGCCCTCGACGGCCTCGATGACCAGCGCCCAGCCTTCGCCGGTGTTCTTCACCTCCAGCAGCGCGGGCACGTTCAGGCCGGATTCCTCCGCCAGCGCGTGGTTGAACGCCTCCTTGATGACGGCGCTCTTGGGATAACCCGCCTTGAACTGCTTGACAATCTTGCTGCCCTCGCGGTACACCGTCTTGGTGCCGCGCTCCACGATGATTTCCTTGCTCATTTGGGTGATTCCTCCTTACGCCTTCTCGCCGTAGTATGCCTTGAGATACATCGCCTTGATTTCCTTGAGCAGCGGATAGCGCGGGTTCGCGCCGGTGCACTGGTCGTCAAACGCATCCTCCACCATCTGATCCAGCGTGCCCATGAAGGTCTCCTCGCTGATGCCGTATTCGGCGATGGATCTCTTGATGCCGACCTTCGCTTTCAGCTCCTCGATCTTGTCGATGAACAGGTCGAGCGTTTCCTCGTCATCCTTGCCGCAAACGCCGCAGAAGCGCGCACATTCGGCATAGCGGGCGAGCGTGTGCGGGTGGTCATACTGCGGGAAAGTGCCCATCTTCGCCGGCACCTCCGCCGCGTTGTAGCGCAGCACGTGGCAGATCATCAGCGCGTTGGCCACGCCGTGCGGCAGGTGGTGATACGCGCCGAGCTTGTGCGCCATCGAGTGGCAGACGCCGAGGAATGCGTTGGCAAACGCCATGCCCGCCATGCAGGATGCGTCCGCCATCTTCTGGCGTGCCTCCGGGTCGGCCGCGCCGTATTCATAGGCGCGGGGCAGGTAATCAAACACGTTCTTCATCGACTTGAGCGCCAGACCGTCGGTGTAATCCGTCGCCATCATCGAGGCGTAGGCTTCCAGCCCGTGGGTCAGCACGTCCACGCCGGAGGCGGAGGTCAGGCCGCGCGGCTGGTTCATCATGTTGTCCGCATCGACAATCGCCATGTTCGGCAGCAGCTCATAATCGGCCAGCGGGTATTTCGTGCCCGTGCGGTCGTCCGTGATGACGGCGAACGGCGTCACCTCCGAGCCCGTGCCGGAAGAGGTCGGGATCGCGACGAAATACGCCTTTTCGCCCATCTTCGGGAAGGTGTAGACGCGCTTGCGGATATCCATGAAGCGCATCGCCATATCCAGGAAATCCACTTCCGGATGCTCGTACATCACCCACATGATCTTGCCCGCGTCCATCGCGGAGCCGCCGCCCAGCGCGATGATGCAGTCCGGCTCAAACAGGCGCATCGCCTGCGCACCCTTGAGCGCGGAGGAAAGGTTCGGGTCCGGCGCGACGTCGTAGAAGCAGGTGTGCTGAATCCCGAGCTGATCGAGCTTTTCCTCAATCGGGGCGACGTAGCCGTTCTTGTAAAGGAACGTATCGGTGACGATGAAGCATTTTTTCTTGCCCATCACCGTGCCCAGCTCGTCGAGCGCCACCGGCATGCAGCCCTTCTTGAAATACACCTTCTGCGGCGCGCGGAACCAGAGCATGTTCTCTCTCCTCTCGGCAACGGTCTTGACATTGAGCAGGTGCTTCACGCCGACGTTTTCGGAGACGGAGTTGCCGCCCCACGTGCCGCAGCCCAGCGTCAGCGACGGCGCCATCTTGAAGTTATACAGGTCGCCGATGCCGCCGAAGCTGCTCGGCGTGTTGATGACGATGCGGCAGGCCTCCATGCGTTCGGCGTGCTCCATGATCTTTTCCTTCTGCGCCGGATGGATGTACAGGGACGCGGTGTGGCCGTGGCCGCCGTCGCAGACGAGCTTTTCGGCCTTGTCGAGCGCCTCGTCGAAGTCCTTCGCGTGGTACATCGCCAGCACCGGGGAGAGCTTTTCGTGCGCGAACTCCTCGGAAAGCTCGACGCTCTCGACCTCGCCGATGAGGATTTTCGTCTCCTCCGGCACATCCACGCCCGCCAGCGCCGCGATGGTGTGCGCGCTCTGGCCGACGATCTTCGCGTTCAGCGCGCCGTTGATCAAAATCGTGTGGCGCACCCGATCCAGTTCGTCCCCCTTGAGGAAGTAGCAGCCGCGGCGCGCAAACTCCGCGCGCACCTCGTCGTAAATGCTGTCCAGCACCGTCACGCTCTGCTCGGAGGCGCAGATCATGCCGTTGTCAAACGTCTTGGAATGGATGATCGAGCTGACGGCCAGCTTGATATCCGCCGTCTCGTCGATGATGACCGGGGTGTTGCCCGCGCCGACGCCCAGCGCCGGTTTGCCGGAGGAATACGCCGCGTGCACCATGCCGGGGCCGCCGGTGGCGAGGATGATATCCGCCTCGTGCATCAGTTCGCCCGTCAGCTCCAGACTCGGGAATTCGATGCAGCCGATGATGCCCTCCGGCGCGCCCGCCTTGACCGCCGCCTCGCAGACGATGCGCGCGGCCTCCGCCGTGCACTTCTTGGCACGCGGGTGCGGGCTGATGAGGATGGCGTTGCGCGTCTTGAGGCACAGCAGCGCCTTGAAAATCGCCGTGGAGGTCGGGTTCGTGGTCGGGATGACCGCCGCGATAAGGCCAATCGGCTCCGCAATCTTCTTGATGCCGAACGCCGGGTCTTCCTCCAGCACGCCGACCGTCTTGGTGTTGCGGTAGGCATGATAGATATACTCGCTGGCGTAGTGGTTCTTAATCACCTTGTCTTCCATCACGCCCATGCCGGTCTCCTCGACCGCCATTTTGGCCAGCGGAATACGCGCCTTGTTGGCCGCCATCGCCGCCTCAAAGAAGATGTGATCCACCTGTTCCTGCGTGAATTTCGCAAATTCCCGCTGTGCCTTGCGCATGAGGGTCATGCGCTCCTGAAGCGCTTCCACAGAATCAATCGGTCTGAATGTCTGCATATCGTTCATCCTCCTGACGGGTCGGGTTGATTGGCCTATCCTTGTTATTTCCTTGACGATGTGCATTATACACGCTTCACGTGCATTTGTCAAACTTTAAACAATTTCCATTTCAACAAGGTTCTTGCATCCGTTTTGTGAATCCTGTCCGATTCCCGCTTTTTCCGCGTGTTGACCGCCCGTTTTCCCAGTCATACATAGGAAAGTGTGTGCCGCGTTTTGTGCTGTTTTTCACAAATCTTTCGCCCGAAAAAACAAATGAAGACCGTTTACCCCTCCGTCAAAATCCGAAATGTGTCAAAATTCCGCTCATCCGGTCGAATCCGCGCCATTTTCCGTCTATTAAAAAAGAGAGCCCGTTTTCGTTTTCAGGCTCTCTTTGTGATTTTTTTATTTTCTGTGCTTCTTCACAACGTCCAGCACCGCGTCCGCGACGTATTCCGCGTTCTTCACGCCCAGCGTCGAATACAGCGGCAGGCTGATCTCGCTCTCCGAGAACGCATACGCCTTCGGGAAATCCTCCGGCTTGTAGCCAAAGCGCTTTGCGTAGGCGCTCATCGTGTGCAGCGCGATGAAATGCACGCTCACGCCGACGTTGCGCGCCTTCAGCTCCTCGATGAACTGATCGCGGGAGATCGTCAGGCGCTCCGGCACGATGCGCAGCACATACAGGTGGCGGCTGTGGTGGCAGTAATCCGGCGTCTTTTGCAGGCGCAGCTCCGGCACATCCGCAAACGCCCGCTCGTAAACGTCCACCGCCTCGAAGCGGCGGCGCTGCATATCCGGCATGCGGCCAAGCTGGGTCAGCGCCAGCGCGGCCTGAATGTCAAACATATTGTATTTGTAGCCCGGCTCCTCGATGTCGTAGCGCCAGGATCCTTCCTTGCCATATCGGTTCCACGCGCCCGCGCTCATGCCGTGGCAGGAGAGCACCTGCGCCCTGGCGGCGATTTCGTCGTCGTCCGTCACCAGCGCGCCGCCTTCGCCGCAGGCCAGATTTTTGGTCGCGTAGAAGGAATAGCTCACCGTGCCGCGCGGATGATGGCCGATCAGTTCGCCATTGTAGCGGGTTTCAACCGCGTGCGCCGCGTCCTCGCTGAGGAACAGGTTATGCGCGTCGCAGATTTGGCCGATTGCGCCCAGATCCGCCGCGAGGCCGGAATAATGCACCGGCACCACCGCGCGCGTCCGGTTCGTGACCTTCTTTTCGATTTCGGCGGGGTCGATGAGCCCCGTATCCGGGTCGATATCCGCAAACACCGGCGTCGCGCCGACGTGCAGAATCGTGTTCGCCGTGGAGGCAAACGTCAGCGGCGTGGTAATCACCTCGTCGCCGGGGCCGATTTCCTGCGTCAGCAGCGCCAGATGCAGCGCCGCCGTGCAGGAATTGACCGCGATGCAGTGCTTCGCGCCGACATATTCCGCAAACTTCTTCTGAAACTCCATCGTGCGCGGGCCCTTCGCCCACCAGCCGGAACGGATTACATCCGCATCCGCCCGCACCTCGGCCTCGGAAATATCCGGCAGACAAAAGGCCATCCAGTCCGGCCTCACGCTAAATTCGCTCATGCTGTTCCTCCTGCTCCCATTCGGGCTTCGTTTATGCTAAAGGATTGTTTTTATAGGGCATGCCGTTCTTCCCTGAAATTATAGCACAGTCGCCCCCATTCATCAAGGGACGGTTGCGCGCGGGCGCACGCGATGCTATAATCATGGGAGAAAATGCGCACATTCATTGACGCAGAGGGGAGCGTACCGCCATGAGCATGAAACATTATCTCGCCGCCCGAAAAGAGGGGCTCAAGCAGCAGCACGCCGCGCAGGCGCGCGGGCAGGACCCGTATCTGCCGGTGCTGTCCGAGCTTGTGCCCACCCTCAACAAGCTGACGCAGGTGCCGCTTGGGCTGGTGCAGATCGCGCTGGATCAAATCGAGGGCACGGCGACGAAGGGGCGCACGACGGCGTTTTCGCGCGGCTTCATGCCGCTGCTCGAGCAGGATTCCGAGTTTGCCTCCAAGTGGAGCGTGCTCTACGACGGCATTGTGGAAGACGGCCTGCGCCAGCCCATCGTCGCGCTGGAATACTATAACCGCTTTTACATCGTGGAGGGCAACAAGCGCGTGAGCGTCATGCGCCGGCTCGATTCGGTGAGCATCGAGGCGGACGTCACCCGCGTCCTGCCGGAGCCGGAGGACAGCGAGCGCTACCGCGTCTATCAGGAATTTTTGAGCTTTTACGCCGATACGAAGATCAATTTCATCACCTTCACCCGCGAGGGCAGCTATGAAAAGCTCTATAAGCTGATGGGCAAAACGCCGGGCAAGAAGTGGTCGCCGGAGGATCTGTTTGATTTTCAGTCCTGCTTCTACCGCTTCCAGCAGGCGTACAACGCCAAGGCCGAGGGCAACGCGCCAATGCCCGCCTGCGACGCGCTGCTGATCTATCTGGAGGTTTTCGGCTACGAGGACAGCGTGGAGAAAACGCCCGCCGAGTTCGGGCAGGAGATCGAGCGGATCTGGTCTGAATTTGTCGTCGCTGCGGCCAACAAGCCCGCCGCGCTGCTCTCCCAGCCGACGGAGGCCAAGCCGGGCTTCCTGCAATCCGTCTGGCACAAGCCGCCGCAGACGGTGCGCTGCGCGTTCCTCTACAACCGCTCGCCGCAGGATTCCGGCTGGTCGTATTGGCACGAGCTGGGGCGCAAGGCGCTCGAGGATACCTTCGGTTCCCGCGTGGAAACCGTCTGCCGCGAATACGTCGCGCAGGAGGACGCGCAGGAGGTCATCGAGCGCTTCATCGAGGACGGTTACGACGTGATTTTCGCCGCCTCCCCCGTCTTTTTGGACGCCTGCATCCGCCAGTGCGCCATCCACCCGAACGCCAAAATCCTCAACTGCTCGCTGCTGGCCAGCTACCACAACGTCCGCAGCTACTATCTGCGCGTGTACGAGGCCAAATTCGTCTTGGGCGCGGTTGCCGCCGCCCTGTCGGAAAACGACGAAATCGGCTACATCGCGGATTACCCCATCTACGGCACGCCCACGTCGATCAATGCCTTCGCCCTCGGCGCGCAGATGGTCAACCCGCGCGCCAAGATCGTGCTGGAATGGTCCACCCTGCCCGGCCACAGCCCGGAGGCGGCGCTGGCCGCGCGCGGCGTGCACATCATCTCCAGCCGCGACATCAGCGCGCCGCATCTGGAATCGCGCGCGTTCGGCCTGTATCACGAGCAGGACGGCGTGATCTCCAACCTCGCCATGCCGATTTGGAACTGGGGCAAGCTGTACGAGGGCATCGTCCGCAGCATCCTGACCGGCGCATGGAGCGACGAGGGCGAGCACAACGCCGACCGCGCCATGAATTACTACATGGGCATGTCCACCGACGCGATTGACATCATCTGCTCCCAGCGCCTGCCCGCGCGCACGCGGCGGCTGGTCGATCTGCTGCACGAGCGCATCCGCGCCGGCGCGTTCCTGCCGTTCGTCGGGCCGATTGTCGATCAGGCCGGTCAGGTTCGCGTCGCGGCCGACGTGGCGCTGACCCCGCAGGAGATCATCCTGATGGATTACCTCGCCGGGAACGTCGTCGGCCGGATTCCCTCGATGGACGAGCTGAACGACGTCGCCAAGGGGCTGGTTTCGCTGCAAGGCATCCGCGCCGCCACAAAGGAGTGAGCCGATGAAGATTCTTCTGCTCGCCGATCAGGCGGAACCGACGCTCTGGGAGCATCTGGACAAGCGCAAGCTCGAAGGCGTGGAGCTGGTGCTGGCCTGCGGCGATCTGCCCGCCAGCTATCTCTCCTTCCTCACCTGCTTCACCGCCGCGCCCATCCTCTATATCCACGGCAACCACGATGACCGATACGCCCAAAACCCGCCGGAGGGATGCCTGTGCATCGAGGATCAGGTCGTGACCGTCGGCGGCCTGCGCATCCTCGGTCTCGGCGGCTCGATGCGCTACAACCGCGGCGTGAACCAATATACCGAAAAGCAGATGCGCCAGCGCGTTCAAAAGCTCCGCTTCAAGCTCTGGCGCAGCGGCGGCATCGATATCCTGATGACCCATTCCCCCGCGCGCAGCCTCGGCGACGACACCGATCTGGCGCACACCGGGTTCAAAACCTTTCTGGATGTGATGGAAAAATACCGCCCGCGCTACATGGTGCACGGCCACGTTCACCAAAACTATCAATACAATTTCAAGCGCGTCCGCCATCACGGCGACACCACCGTCATCAATGCGTTCGGCTATTACCTGCTGGATGTGCCCACAACCGAACATTCGTGAATTGACCCGTTTGAATTTTCGTTTTTTCCTTGCTTTTTGGCGCCATCGCTTCTATAATATGGAGGATATGCGCGCGGTCTGTCGCGCATAAACCTCATATTTACAAAGGAGATATCGCCATGCAGAACCAAGGTATCCGCGATGCCCGCTCGCTGGGCACCCCGAAGTTGCTCGTTCTGGGCCTCCAGCACATGTTCGCCATGTTCGGCGCGACGGTGCTCGTGCCCGCGCTGACTGGCCTTTCCGTTTCCGCGACGCTGCTGTTCGCAGGTCTGGGCACGCTGTTCTTCCATTTCCTCACGAAGGGCAAGGTTCCGGCCTTCCTGGGCAGCTCGTTCGCGTATCTGGCCGGCTATGCCGCCATCGCGCCGAACGGCGAAGCCGCGCTTCTCCCCTACGCCTGTGTGGGCGTCGCCGCTTCCGGCCTGCTGTATCTGATTCTCGCGGCGCTGGTGCGCGGCTTCGGCGCGAACCGCGTCATGCGGTTCTTCCCGCCGGTCGTCACCGGCCCGATCATCATCTGCATCGGCATGACGCTGGCCAACTCCGCCATCAACAACTGCACCGGCAGTTGGGATATCGCGCTGGTCGCCATCCTCACGGTGGTCATCTTCAACATCTGGGGCAAGGGCATGCTGCGCATCATCCCGATTCTGCTGGGCGTGCTCGTCTCCTATGTCTACGCCGCCGTCACCGGCCGCGTGGATTTCTCCGGCGTGGCCAGCGCCGCGTGGATCGGCCTGCCGGTGAAGATGGAAAACACCGTCTTCTCCCTCATCGGCAACTGCGACGTGAACCTGCTTGTCACCGCCATCATCGCCATCATGCCCATCGCGTTCGCGACCATGATCGAGCACATCGGCGATATCTGCGCGATCTCCTCCACCGTCGGGGGCAACTTCATCGCCGATCCGGGTCTGCATCGCACCCTGCTGGGCGACGGTCTCGCCACGAGCATCGCGTCCCTCTTCGGCGCGCCGGCCAACACCACCTACGGCGAGAACACCGGCGTTCTGGCGCTGACCCGCGTGTATGATCCGCTGGTCATCCGTCTGGCCGCCGTCTACGCGATCATCGCGTCCTTCTGCCCGAAGTTCGCGGCGCTCGTTTCCGCCATGCCGACCGGCACCATCGGCGGCGTCTCCCTGATTCTCTACGGCATGATCTCCGCCATCGGCGTGCGCAACCTCGTTGAGAACCGCGTGGATCTGGCCAAGAGCCGCAACGTCATCGTCGTTTCGCTGATTATCTCGCTGGCGCTGGGCATCACCTTCTCCGCCGCGGGCGCGATCACCTTCCATGTCGGCGAGTTCACGCTGAACTTCTCCGGTCTGGCCGTCGCCGCCATCGTCGGCATTGTGGTCAACGCCATCCTTCCGGGCAAGGATTACGACTTCCAGAACGACTACGAATACGGCAAGACGACCGAGGATCACGGTCAGATGCTGTAAGCTCACAAACGCAAAAGAGGCTGTCAACTCAATCCCGATTGTTCAAGAATCAAAAACTAAGCATTTTCAGAATATGGGGCTTTGCCCCATCGCCCCACCAAAGGGCTTTCCGGTCGCCCTTTGGAAACCTTCGGGCAAAAATTCCTAGTTTTTCTTGAGATGTCGGTTTTGTTAGCTTGACAGCCTCTGTTTTTATATTCATGTCAACCGAAAATCCGCGCCGCTCCCCTTCGCTGTCCCTTGACAACCGAGCGCCGCACGGTTATACTGAATATCAGATGGAGGGAGAATACCATGAATGATCGTGAAATGCTGCAAACCATTCTGAACGCGGTTAGCGCCGTTACCGTTCAGCTCGATAAGATGGAAGCCCGCCTAACCGCCGTAGACGCCGAGCTGAAGAACATGGGCGATCGTCTTGACGGCCTCGAGGCCGGGCAGGAGGCTCTGCGCCGCGACGTTGCCCGCATCGAGCGGAAAATCGACCGGCAGATACGCTCTATTACATCACGCAAAGCGTGGACGACGAATTGCGCAAAGCCAGATAATAAACAGCCCGTTTTCACCACTGCCGAAGTCTGCAAAGCGTCAAGGTTTTGCTCACACGGGCGATTTTACGCAGTTTTCCATACGTTGAATTGAAAGGAACAACCCGCGCGGCACTTGGCCTGCGCGGGTTATTTTTATGGGCAAAAGCCCCGGTTATGCTCATACTAATTCGCAGTTAAAATGCTTAACAGAGCGCATCAGATTTTTTGTTCTGACGAAGCCAAGTGAAGTGAGGCGTACTGGAGGTACGTTGAACGGAACGAGGCAAAGTCAGAGCGAAAAAGATGGTGCGCGGATTAAGCCATTTTAACAAGAATTAGTATCAATATTCCGCCAGCGTCCCGACCAGCTCCTGCGCGCGCTGCACCTTCTGCCGGTCGCAATATGCGTCCAGTTCCCGAATGATGCGTGGGCAGGCAAACGGATCGGTGAAGTTCGCCGTGCCGACCATGACGGCCTTCGCGCCGCAGAGCATGAACGCCGCCGCGTCCTCGCCGTTCTCGATACCGCCCATGCCGATGATCGGAATATGCACCTTCTTGGCGCTCTGCCAGACCATGCGCAGGGCGACCGGGCGCACCGCCGGGCCGGAAAGGCCGCCCGTGTTGTTTGCCAGCACCATCTTGCGCTTGTTCACATCCACGGCGATGCCCGTCAGCGTGTTAATCATGGAAATCGCGTCCGCGCCCGCCTCCTCGGCGGCCAGCGCGTTCTCCGTGATGTCGGATACGTTCGGGGTCAGCTTGACGATCAGCGGCTGCTTGGCCGCCGCCTTGACGGCCTTGGTGATGGCGTATACGCTCTCCGGCTTCACGCCGAAGGCCACGCCGCCCTCGTGCACGTTCGGGCAGGAGATGTTCATCTCCAGCAGATGCACGCCCGTGCACGCCAGCCGCTCGGCCATCTGCACATACTGCTCCACGCTCGTGCCGGTGATGTTGGCGATCACCGCGACGTCTTTGGTCAGCAGCCACGGCAGGTCGTTTTCAATGAAGCTCTCCACGCCGGGGTTTTGCAGGCCGACGCTGTTGAGCATGCCGCTCGGCGTTTCCGCGATGCGGGAGGGCGGGTTGCCCGTGCGCGGCAGCAGGCTCAGCCCCTTGACGGAAATGCCGCCAAGCTGGCCGATGTCGTAAAGCTCATCGTACTCGCGGCCAAAGCCGAACGTGCCGCTCGCCGCGATGATCGGGTTTTTGAGCTTCACGCCGCACAGATCGAGGGAAAGATCAGCCACGCAGACACACCTCCTTCGCGTCGAACACCGGGCCGTCCTTGCAGACGCGCTTGTAGCGCCAGCCGCCGTCCGGCTGCATGATTTTCACGTTGCAGCCCAGACACGCGCCAATGCCGCAGCCCATCCGCTCCTCCAGCGAGAGCTGGCACGGCACGCCGTATGTTTCGCAGAGCGCCTGCACCGCCGCCAGCATCGGCGTGGGGCCGCAGGCCATCACCACGTCGGGCTTGCGCGCGCAGATCGCCGCCTCCAGCGGCTTCGTCACCAGCGCGCGCTCGCCCAGCGAGCCGTCGTCGCTGACCGCCGTGACCGCGCAGGGGGCCTGCGTCATGCCGTAAGCATGCGCCGCCGTGCGGAAGCCGAAGAACGCGCGGCTCTCCGCCGTCGCGAACGCATCCATCGCGCAGCAGATCGGCGCAACGCCCACACCGCCGCCGACAAAGTAGACGCATTGCGCGCCCTTTCCGTCAAAGCCCGTGCCCAGCGGCCCGAGCACGCGGATCGTCTCCCCCGGCTTGCAGGCGCAGAGCGTCTGCGTGCCCGCGCCCTTGGGCTGAATCGCCAGCGTCAGCGTGCCCGCCGCCGCGTCCGCCGCCATCAGGCTGATGGGACGGCGCAGCACATGGCCGCTGTCCGGCACGAGGATGTGGATGAATTGCCCGGCCTTCGCCTGCGCCGCGATATCCGGCGCGGAGAGAATGATGCGCACCAGATCCTGCGCCATCGTTTCGCAGGAAAGGACGCGCGCGGCTGTATCCTGCATGTCTGCGCCCTCCTTACTTGATCGCCTTGCCGACCGCCGCGAGGCTGTCGCAAAGATCCTGCTTCATGCGCAGTGCCTCGTCCCGCGCGGCCGCGTCAAACGCCATGCCCTCGCGCTTCTTCCACGCGCAGAGGATCGAGCGGGAAGCGTTGACAATCGCGCCGTTGCCGTTTGCGTCGAAGCAGCCCGCGATATCCGTGCCCTTCGCGCCCTGCGCGCCGTAGCCCGGCACGAGGAAGAAGGCATGCGGCATGCGCTCGCGCAGCTCCACGCCCTGCTGCGGATAGGTCGCGCCGACAACCGCGCCGACGGCGGAATAGCCGCTCTCGCCGCGCGTCTCCTCGCCCCATTCTTCCACCAGATCGGCGACCGCCTGATACAGCGTCCGCCCATCCTCAAAGCGCAGATCCTGAAGCTGGCCGGAGGAAGGGTTGCTCGTCTTGACCAGCACGAACACGCCCGTTCCGTTCTCGCGGCACGCGTCGGCAAACGGCTTGACGCCGTCCACGCCGAGGTACGGGTTGATCGTCGCGATGTCCGCGCCGAAGGCCGCCTGCGCGCCGTCCGGCATATCCGTCTTGCCGATGTAGGCGTTGGCGTAGCACGCGGCCGTCGCGCCGATGTCGTTGCGCTTCACGTCCGCCATCACGATCAGCCCCTTCTCCTGCGCGTAGCGGATGGTCTTTTCATAGACCTCCATGCCCGCCGGGCCGTACATTTCATAATACGCCACCTGCACCTTGACCGCCGGAACGACGTCGCAGAGCGCGTCGATCAGGCGCACGTTGTAGGCGTAAACGGCCTTCGCCGCATCCTCAAAGGAATGGATGCCCGCCGGCAGCACGTCCCTAACGAAGCTCTCCGGCAGATATTCGATGCGGGTATCCAGCCCCGCGACGGTCGGGTTCTTGAGTTCGGAGATCCTTTGAGCCAGTCGTTCCATGATATTCATAGCTGTCACCTTTCTTGGGGCTTTGCCCCAAACCCCACCAAAGGGCTTTCGTTTTCTGCTGTTTGTTTCCGCCACTGGCGGCAACTGCCGAAAACCTCTTTGGAAACCTTCGGTTCACAACGTTTAACCTCTTTTTTTCATTGACCGCTATGCGGTCAATGTCACGGAGGGTGCAGGGAACTCAGTTCCCTGCTGGGGGGGGTGGGGCAAAGCCCCACACGTTCCCTTTACGCCTGATAGGCTACTTTGCCGCCCACCAGCGTCAGCTCGATTTCACCAAAGTAGCGCTTGCCGTCAAACGGCGTGTTCTTCCCGCGGGAGAGGAAGCGGCTCGCGTCCACCACAATTTCCTTGTCGGGGTCGAAAACCACAACGTCCGCCGCGCAGCCGACGGAGAGCCTGCCGCCCTCAACGCCCAGCAGCGCCGCCGGGCGCACGCTCATCCGCTCGATCAGTTCGGGGAGCGTCATCCTTCCGCTCTTGACCAGCATGCTGTTGCTGATGCAGAAGGCCGTTTCAAACCCGCTGATGCCGCTGGCCGCGATGTGAAACTCGCAGCGCTTCTCGTCCTCATGGTGCGGCGCGTGGTCGGTCGCGATCACGTCGATCGTGCCGTCGCAAAGGCCGTCGATGCAGGCCTGCCTGTCCGCCTCCTCGCGCAGCGGCGGGTTCACGCGGCAGCGGCTGTCGTAGCCGATCACCCATTCGTCCGTCGCGCCGATGTAGTGCGGCGTGGTTTCCGCCGTCACGCGGACGCCGCGCGCCTTCGCCTCGCGCACAAGCTGCACGCCGCCCCGCGTGGAGACATGGCACAGGTGAATCCGCTTGCCCTCCGCCTCCGCAACCAGAATGTCGCGGGCGATCATCACTTCCTCCGCCGCGCGCGTCGTGCCCGGCAGGCCGAGCTTGGTGGAGACAAAGCCCTCGTTCATCACGCCGTCGCCGACGAGGTTCTTATCCTCGCTGTGGCTCATAATGAACAGGCCGAAGTAATCGGCGTACTGCATCGCCAGCCGGAACAGGTTCGAATTGGCGACCGGCTGGCCGTCGTCGGAAATCGCGATGATGCCGGCTTCCTTCATCCGGCCGATCTCCGCCATCTCCACGCCGGCGAGCCCCTTGGAGACCGCGCCGACCGGGTAAACGCGCACGCCGCTGCCCTGCGTCTCGGCCTTCTCGATGATGTAGCGCGTCACCGCCGCGTTGTCGTTGACCGGCTTGGTGTTGGGCATGCAGCAGACCGCCGTGAAGCCGCCGTGCGCCGCCGCGCGCGTGCCGGTGACGATATCCTCTTTGTATTCCTGACCGGGGTCGCGCAGATGGCAGTGCATATCGATGAAGCCCGGCGCGACGACCTTGCCCGCCGCGTCGTAGACCTTCGCCTCCGCATCGGTCAGGTTCTCGCCGACCGCCGCGATTTTGCCATCCGCAATCAGAACATCCGCCACCTTGTCCACACCGTTGGCCGGGTCAATCACGCGGCCGCCGCGAATCAACAGCTTTTCCATCAGACATTCTCCCTTCTGGTGAGCATATAGAGCAGCGCCATGCGCACAGCCACGCCGCTTTCAACCTGCTGAGTGATGACCGACTGGCCGCAGTCCGCGACGCTCGAGGCGATTTCCACGCCGCGGTTCATCGGGCCGGGGTGCATGACCAGCGCGTTCTTCTTCGCCAGCGCCAGCCGCTGCGGCGTGATCTCCCAATGGTCGCAGTATTCCGCGACGGAGGGGAACAGGCCCTTCTGCTGGCGTTCCCGCTGAATCCGCAGACCCATCACAACGTCCGCGTTTTCGCAGGCGTCCTCGATCGTCGGGGCGATGGTGCAGCCCAGCTCGTCCATGCGCGGCGGAATCAGCGTCGGCGGCGCGCAGAGCACGACCTTCGCGCCCATCGTCGTCAGGCCGTAGATGTTGCTGCGCGCCACGCGGGAGTGCATCACGTCGCCGCAGATCGCGACCTTCGCGCCCTCCAGCCCGCCGAGGTGCTCCCGCATCGTCAGCATATCCAGCAGCGCCTGCGTCGGGTGCTCGTTCATGCCGTCGCCCGCGTTGACGACGCTCGCCTTCACGTGCTTGGCCAGCAGCGTCGGCGCGCCGCTCATCGGGTGGCGGATGATGATGACGTCCGTGCCCATCTGGTCAAGCGTCACGCCGGTGTCGATCAGCGTTTCGCCCTTGGCCACGCTCGACGCGCTGGCGGAGATGTTCGCCGCCGCGGCGGACATGTACTTGCTCGCCAGCTCGAAGGACATCCGCGTTCTCGTGGAGTTCTCGTAGAACAGCGTCACGATGGATTTCCCCTGTAAATGCGGCGTTTTCTTGTTGTTTGAACGCACCACCTGACGCATCATCAGCGCCGTGTCAAGGATGGAGGTGATCTCCTCGCGGCTCACGCCGTCAAGGCCCAGCAAATCTTTGCGCTTCATGCTCATTCGCTCCTTTTGTCATATAAAACGACGCTCATGTCGCCGTCAAATTCCGGCACACGCACGCCCACCAGCTCGCTCTTGCTCGTCGGCAGGTTTTTGCCGACGTAATCCGCGCGGATCGGCAGCTCCCTGTGCCCGCGATCCACCATCACCGCCAGTTGAACGCAGCTCGGCCGCCCCATGTCGCAAATCGCGTCCATCGCGGCGCGCGCCGTGCGCCCGGAAAAGAGCACGTCGTCCACCATCACGATGCGCGCGTCCTGCACCTGAAACGGAAGGTCGGTCGCGTTGACGACCGGGTGCTCGGAGAGGCTGGAGAGGTCGTCGCGGTAGAACGTGATATCCAGCACGCCCAGCGGCAGCCCCACGCCCTCCACCTGCTCGATGATCTCCCGGATCATCTTCGCCAGCGTCACGCCCCGGCGCTGAATCCCGACCAGCTTGAGGTTTTCCACGCCGCCGTTGTTTTCGATGATTTCGTGCGCAATGCGCCGCAGCGCGCGCTTCATGGCGTTTTCATCCATGATTTCGGCTTTGAACTTGAGCTTTGAGGTATCCATGACCACTTTCCTCCTTTGCGATTGAAAATGGCGACTCCTTCCGTCACGCCTTCGGCGTGCCAACCTTCGGCATCTCATCCGTTTGTTTCCGCCACAGGCGGCAACAGATTCGATGTCCCTCTTCGAGAGCATGGAGCTTGCCGCCCGCTGTGCGGGAAACAGGCAAGCGGAATGCCGAAGGTCTGTCAGCGAAGCTGACTGAGGGAGTTTGGCATAAAAAAATACCCTGTTCCGCAGATCGGAACAGGGCAAACAAAGGGATAGACGCTCCCCTTTACCACACATTTGCCGCCTTGCCGACCTCACGGGATCGAATTAAAGGCTTATTTCTTACCGATGCGATTGTACCATCTTTTTGTCGATTCGTCAATACGGGAGTTTTCTGATTCCGCGCCGTTCGGCGGCTTTTTATCAAAGCGCGTACACATACCGCCCCGCCGTTTCATCCTCCGGGTCAATCATTCGTCCCGTCCGCGCGTCGATCAGCAGGATTGTCCAGCCCTTCTCCTGCTGATAGCCCCGCGCCTCCGTCTCGTCCTCCTCCGCGCCGTCGGCGGTCAGCGCTCTGGCGGCGCTTTCGGCGTATTTGCACTCGACACACCACGTCGGCGCGAGCCAGTATTCCGCCTCGTAAGCCGTCTCATCGTCCGGATATCTCCGGTCGGGCGCGGCATACGCCGCATACCCCAGCGTCACGCTGTATACATCCCGGATTCTTCCCCGCTCGATCCAGTCTGTCAGCGTCCGCTCTACCTGCGCCCAGCCGCAGAGCGGCACATCCGGCTGAACCTCTCCGATTTCGCGCCACATCGCCGTCGCCATCCAGATATAGTCCGCATCCGAACGATATTCGCCCAGCACAATCCAACTGGCGTTGGAGAGCGCCTGCTGGACGGCGCGTCCGCTCTGTCGGCTGAACGTCCGTTCCACGCCCGTCACAACCGGTATGCCGCGCAGGGTTTCCCACGCCTCGATGTAATACCCGCCTTTTTTCGCGCCGTCGCGCACAAGCCTTTCGCTCCGCAGACCCGCGCGATACGGCAGACAGCCGATTTGCTGTTCGCCGAGCAGCGTCTCCGTTTGCCGCGCCAAAAAGTCTTCGGCGTCCCGCAGGGATTTTTCCTGATTCGGCGCAAAGATCGCCGTCTCGTCCGCCGCGTTTGTCCACAGGTTCTGCACATACGCGGTAAAATGCGACGCTTCGCTTTCCGCAAGCCCGCCCGGCCGCATGGCCGCCCGCTGGCCGTAAAGCGTGTTCTTTTCCAGCGAATCGCCCAGCGCTTCCGCCGTCTGCGCCGAAATACACGTCCGCTTCACGCGCAGAATCGGCAGGGTATCGACGTCCGGCACGTACACCGGCGCGCGGAATGAGATCGTCCGCCCGTAGGCTTCATGCGTCCCCTCTACCGCCGCCGGGATCTGCGCTTTCAGCTCGGAAACAGAAATCCTCTCGCCGCCCGCGCTCGCCATCGTCGGCACAAGCAAGAGCGCACAAAGCACGGTAAATATCTTTTTCATTGTACATCCTCCCATGTCGTCATCTTCGGCACGGCAAACGTCGCTTCATCGCCAGTCGTGATGATTTTCATTTCGCCGGTTTGCGCGTCCAGCGGAATCTGCGCAAATTCATACGCTTCCCACCGATTCTGCTCGAAATGCTCGTGGAAGCTATCCACGATGCTCTGCTTTCCGTTCGGTACATAATCGCAATCCAGCACCCACATCGGTACAGCCCATGCGTAATCCTCCATTTCAGGATTAGAGTATCGCATATATCCCAGCCGCAGCGCATGGATATTGCGGATACGCCCTGTTGTAATTTCCTTTTCGATACTTTCCAACACGCGATCAAGCGGCACAAGCGGCACGTCCTCCTGCTCCACAGTGCGGATACGGTTCATGCTGACGTACACGCTGTAATCCGCGTTGCTCGATGTATACATCTTCAAATATACATTCGTCCGCCAATCCGAGCCAAGGCTATAAGGCGCAAGACGGTTCGCGATACGGTTTGTTTCCGGCGTAGACCCATGCGCCACGCGAAAGCCGTTATCCCCGAGAGTAGAGCAAAGTGCCCCGATCATCGGGATGCCATTCACCACTTGTTCCGCACGGATGGTGTAATAGCCCTTGCCCCCGTTATTCTCCCCGTCGATGGCTGTGCTTCCATGAATCGCAATGCGCTTGGGTGCAATCATGTAGCCCTTATTCGGATATGCTTCGTCAATCACGTGTTGAAAACACGCCATTGCTTCCGCCACGGTTTGAGTGCCGCCGCGTATGTACGAACTATTCATATCCAGTTCCCACGGATAGCGGTAATCGTTCGGCTTTGCGCCGTAATTCGACCATTTTTCCCCGAGCCATTCGCCCGTATTCATGCCAAATTCCTTGGCGCTTTCGTAATCCGTCGTCATGCCCATGCCAAGGGTTCCCCAACTCACATCATACGGTTGGCTGTTCATGTCATATCGAAAATACGTCACGCCGTTTCGCTCAAATGCGTTTTTCAGCATCATGTCGGCGATTTCCGGCGTAAACGGCCGATCGTTTTCCACCGTGATGACAGGACATTTCTCCACATCCGGTACGAGAATCGGGATATCCACGTTCAACTCACCGCTCGGCGTGTCGTAGGTCTTTGTCCACCGTCCCCTCTCCACCGTCTGTCGATGCAGTTCAGCAATGGAAACCAAATCAGAATTTGCGCTCGCCATCGTCGGCACAAGCAAGAGCGCGCAAAGCGCGGCAAATATCTTTTTCATTGTATATCCTCCCATGTGATAATTTCGGGGCAGTCCAGCAGTTTTTCTTTCAGTTTGATGGGATTCATAAATTCACCTGTCTGCGCGTTGACAATCATCGTTCGATACATCAGCCGCGCTATCGGGGCTGCCTCCGCATCCTCTTTGTATTCCTTTGTTTTTTCCTTTGGGTTATAATAATAATCACATTCTATTTGCCAAACCGGGAAAAGCACGTCTTCATCATTTTCCCCGATATAGCAGCAATAGCCGAATCTGATTGCGTATATGTTTCGGATATTTCCTTCCTCAATTTTATTTTGTATGGCTTCAAAAACCCGATTGATATCCGCAAGCGGAACATCATCATATTTCTTTTCAATTTCCATGAGAGGCGCTACTCGAACGTTCCATCCGCCGTCGTGATAAGCCATATCGTTCCAACACGAGAAAAAATCTCCCCATCTAAAGGTCTTTGATCGCTTCCAGCTTTCAGGTTTCTTAAATCCTATCGTTTTCTCCGATACGCCAACCACTGGGTCTCCCGCGCCCATCAGGATGGGGATTCCCTCCATCTTCTGCCTCAGCGTGTAGGTATATCTGGGGCGGCTGTTTTCAATGATTTGCACCCAAGAAAAACCCAGTTCGAGATCAAAATCCGGGAAAAGGGTCTGAAGATTCTTGGTGATGCTCTCCATTCCTTTTTGTATGGTCTCATCGTCTTCAACATCGCTGGAACAGAACGTCTTTCCGCTGGGGATTTCTTCGTTATTGTCAAACGCCCCTTTTGAATCGCTTGGATCGCATAGGATCGACACATCTGTGTTTCCTATTGTGAATATTTGAATATCATAATCAAACCCGTTGTCGCTATACATAAAACGTTTTGCGTCGTCTTCTTCCGTTGCGTCTGCGTATTGACCGCACACGCGCCCTATTTCACAGTCTTCATATTTGGGTTTTTCAACAACCACTATGGGAACACATTCGACCTCCGGGATGATGACGTCCGTGTCAATATAGATATTTCTCCCGTATTGATCTTTGCAGTCGAACACCACTTCCTTCGGGCTCTGCTCCCGAAACGTTTCTATGTTCTGATAACTTTCTGCGCAACAAACAGCCGGAATCGTCGGCACAAGCATCATTGCGGCAATCGCCGCAAACAATCGTTTCATCCTCATACGCTCCTTCTTGACGGAAAGGCGCTGTCCTCCCGTTTGCGGGCGGACAGCTTACAAAATCGGGGCGACCCTTTCAGGCCGCCCCGGAAGGGTGGGTTACTTGAGCAGAACGATATCCTCGTTCTCGTGTGTCGGCGTTTCGCCCGCGGCGATCTTCGCCTTGTAGTCGATGCCCGATCCGTTCGGCACGAGCACCAGGCTGTTCATGCTCTCCGGCAGGTCATAGCGAATCCAGACGAAGAACTTGCCGTCCTTGTTCACGCCGAACGCGCCGTCGCGGTTTTGCAGCTCCACGCCGTCGGCAACGAGCGTATAGCTATTGATATACGGCATTTCCATCTCATGCTTGCCGTCCGCGCTGGCCTCGAACGCCGCCGCCCATTCCGGCGCGTCGAACACGACCTCGCCGCTGATATCCACGTCGGAGACGCGAACCGTCGCCTGCGCGCTGTATGCGCTGGTCGTCACCGAGCCGGTATAGGTTTCGGTCTGACCGTTCAGCTTGACCTTAAACGGCAGGCGGAAGAAGCCGCGGTTCTCCGGGGTCATCATGTATTCGTGGTAGACGTTCTTCTCGTCCTGCGCCCAGACGCTCATGCCGTACATCACGGTCAGCTCGATGTCGATTTCATCCGTCGGCTCGAAGCCGTCCGGCATTTCGACCTCCTGGAAGCCCTGAATCGTGTAGGCATTGACGCGCTCCTCGCCGCTATCCAGAATGGTCAGCGGCTTGCCGCCCACGCCCATGGATTCATATGCGATGTAGCCGACGGGGTGGCCGGAGAAATACGTCACGATCTCCCGCTGGATGGCGTCGTCCGATATATAGATGCGGCCGGTGGCGTATTTGCCCGCCTCCGCGCTCTGCCACGTGTCGTCAAAGCCGGTCGGCATCCCCTCGCCGGTGATGAAGCCGGTCTTGCAGTCGCTGGTCAGCGTGTAGGAATAATACAGCTTGTAGCCGTCGTAATACGCCTGATTGAGCGTCAGGTTGAAGCGGCGGTTGTACAGACTCGCCATCAGCTCGTCATAGACGGTCTTTGGCGCTTCCGTCGCGGTCTGCTCCGGTGCTTGCGCTGCCTGCGTATCGTTGTATGTTGCAGAAGCATTTTCCAGCTTTTCCAGCCGTCCGAC
>ERZ839823.868-NODE-868-length-37258-cov-4.853963_pt1 | contig 37258 bp, 29 predicted proteins | sample MGYA00519862_ERZ839823 | MGnify/ENA primary metagenome ERZ839823 (study PRJEB31850, sample SAMEA3708853) | human gut metagenome | biome: human gut; feature: human-associated habitat; material: faeces | place: China | collected 2014 ...
TCCATATCGCCCGCGACCGGCTGCCGCAGGCGCTGTACATTTCCGCAACGGCGCTCGCGCTCGCGCCCGCGGCGGCGGCGGAATCGCTCATTTACCGCAAGCGCATCCGTGAAACGAAGATCGAAAAGGACCCGATCTTCATTCTCGGCCACTGGCGCAGCGGCACAACGTATCTGCAGAACGTCCTCTCGCGCGACGAGCAGTTCGGCTGGTTCGATCCCGTGAACACGATCGGCCTGCCCTACTCGCTGCTGCTCGGCCGGCTCATCCAGCCGCCGATCGAAAAGGGCATCCAGAACGGCCGCCCGCAGGATAACGTGCAGTACTCGCTCGATCTCCCGATGGAGGAGACGTTCGGCGTGCTGACGATCTCGCCGTATTCGATCATCCACATGATCGCGTTCCCCGAAAATTATAAAAAGTACATCGAAGGCGCGTTCGTGAGCGACCTTCCCGTGGAGGAACTGCGCAAATGGGAGCGCAGCTACGATTACGCCGTCCGCAAGCTCACCTACATCAAAAAAAGCAAGCAGCTCATTCTCAAAAGCCCGGACAACACCGCGCGCATCCGCGAGCTGTGGGGCATGTATCCGGACGCGCGGTTCATCAACATCCACCGCGACCCCTACAAGACCGTCCGCTCCACGATCCACATGTTCCGCACCGAGATGGACTCGCTCCGGCTGACCGAAGAGCCGGATAACATCGACGAGCTCATCGAGAACACGGTCATCGATATTTTCGAGCGCATGTACCGCGAGCTTTTCGAGCTTGAGGGCTTTTTCCCGAAGAACCGGTACGTGGACATCGCATACACCGATTTCTGCCGCGCCCCGGTCGATACGCTGCGGGATATTTACCGGCGTCTGGAGCTCTCCGGCTTTGAGGCGGCCGCGCCGCGCTTTCAGGCGTATGTCGATTCGCAGCGCGGATACCAGAAGAATAAATTTGACATTTCGCCCCGGCTCGTGCGCAAGATCAACGCGAAGCTGGGCTTCTACATGGAACACTACGGCTACGAAATGCGGGAGGTTGAGGAAGAATGAGAGATCATCTCGATAAACTGGAAAGCAAAAGCGTGCACATCCTGCGCGAGGCTTACGCCGCGTTCGGCAATCTCTGCATGCTCTGGAGCATCGGCAAGGACTCCACGGTCCTTCTCTGGCTCGCGCGCAAGGCGTTTTACGGCCACGTCCCCTTCCCGCTCGTCCACATCGACACACATTATAAAATTCCCGAAATGATCGAGTACCGCGACAAGCTCGCCATGGAGTACGGTCTTTACATGGTCTACGGCGAGAACCGCGAAGCGCTTGAAATCCACGAAACGTTCCCGGACGGGAAGTGCTCTCGCGTCGAGTGCTGCCGCCGGCTCAAAACCGAGGCGCTCACCCACACGCTTGACGGCACCTGGCCGCGCTACCGGCTCAATCTTCAGACCGGGAAATACGAGCGCGACACGAACACCGACGCCTACACCGGCGTCATCGTCGGCGCGCGCGCCGATGAAGAGGGCTCGCGCAGCAAGGAGCGCTATTTCTCCCCGCGCGACAAGCACAACGACTGGGATCTGGACGATCAGCCGCCCGAGTTCTGGAACCAGTTCAAAACCGACTTTGCCCCCGGCACGCATGTGCGCATCCATCCCCTGCTCGACTGGACGGAGCTGAATGTCTGGGAATACATTGAGCGCGAACACATCCCCACCGTGTCGCTCTACTATAACCAGGGCGACGGCACGCGCTACCGCTCGCTCGGCTGCGCGCCGTGCACAAAGCCGATCCGGTCCGAGAGCCGGAACGTTCACGAGATCATTGAGGAGCTGCGCACCGGCGCTCTTTCCAACATTGCCGAGCGCAGCGGCCGCGCCCAGGACGCCGAGGACGGCGGCGGGCTCGAAACGCTTCGCCGGGGAGGGTACATGTAATGGAAGAAACAAGAAACGTCTGGGAAAACGAGGAGCTTTTGAATATCGTCACCGTCGGCCACGTCGATCACGGCAAATCCACCGTGATCGGCCGTCTCCTCGCCGACGCCGGAGCGCTGCCGAAGGGCAAGCTCGAATCCATACGGGAAAACTGCCGCCGCAACTCGAAGCCGTTCGAGTACGCCTTCCTGCTCGACGCGCTGCACAATGAGCAGGATCAGGGCATCACGATCGACACGGCGCGCTGCTTCTTCAAGTCTGACAAGCGCCGGTACATCATCATCGACGCGCCCGGCCACATTGAATTTCTCAAAAACATGGTCACCGGCGCATCCCGCGCCGAGGCCGCGCTCATGGTGATCGACGCCGCGCGCGGCGTGGAGGAAAACACCCGCCGTCACGGGTACTTTCTCTCCATGCTCGGCATCCGTCAGGTGGCGGTGCTCGTGAACAAAATGGATCTCGTCGGCTATTCCGAGGAGGTCTATCGCTCCATCGTCACGGAGTTCACCGAATTTCTCGCCAAAATCAACATCTCGCCCGCGGCGTTCATCCCCGTGAGCGGCATGGAGGGCGACAACATCGCCATCCGCAGCGAGCGCACGCCGTGGTACTTCGGCCCCACGGTGCTCGAGCAGATGGACGCCTTCGTCCCCGTGCCGAGCCCGGAAAACCGCCCGCTGCGCATGCCGGTGCAGGGCGTTTACAAATTCACCGAGGGCGGCGACGAGCGCCGCATCGTGGCCGGAACGCTCGAGGCCGGAAGTCTCCGCGCAGGCGATAAGATCGTATTCTACCCCTCCGGGAAGAAAACGACGGTCGCCTCGCTCGAGGTATTTTCCGCGCCCACGCCGGAGAAATTCATCGCCGGGGACGCCGCCGGCTTTACGATGACCGAGCAGATCTTCGTCCGCCGCGGCGAGATCGCGTGCTTGGAGAGCGAAGAAGCCCCCTTCGTCGGCGTGCGGCTGCGTGCGAACGTGTTCTGGCTCGGCAAGGAGCCGCTGCGTCCCGGCAAGCGCTATTTCTTCAAGTGCGGCACCGCCAAGGTGGAAGCGCGGCTCGAGAGCATCCTCCGCGTCGTAGACGCCTCGGAGCTGGATAGTCTCGAGCGCAGCGAGGTGCAGAAAAACGAAGTCGCCGAGGTGATCCTCCGGCTCGACCGCCCGACGGCGTTCGACACCGCCGACTCCGGCTGCGACGGCACGCGCCGGTTCGTTATCGTGGACGATTACGAGATCGCGGGCGGCGGCATCGTCACTGAGGCGCTGCTCTCCGAGGATTACGATAAGCGCAACATCCGCTGGTCGGCCGAGGCCATGACCGGCGCCGAGCGCGAGCAGCTCACCGGGCGGCGCGGGCTCGTCGTATGGATGACCGGGCTTTCCGGCTCCGGCAAAACGACGATCGCGCAGGAGGTCGAGCGGCGGCTCTGCGAAAAGGGCGTTGCCGCCTACATGCTCGACGGCGACAAGCTGCGCCGCGGTCTCTGCGGCGATCTCGGCTTCTCGGACGACGACCGGATCGAAAACATCCGCCGCGCCGCCGAGGTCGCGGGGCTCTTCCGCGACGCGGGGCTCGTGACGCTCTGCACGTTCATCTCCCCGTTCGCCGCCGGACGCGCCGAGGCGCGCCGCATCGCCGACGGGCGCTTTCTCGAAGTCTGGGTGCGGGCCGGTCTGGAGACCTGCAAGGCGCGCGACCCGAAAAAGCTCTATCAGAAAGCTCTCGAGGGAAAGATCCGCTCGTTCACGGGCATAGACTCTCCGTATGAGGAGCCGACCGACGCCGAGCTTGTGCTGGATACCGAGGTCCTCAGCGAAGAGGAGTGCGTCAACCGGCTCACCGATGCCGTTTTTGACTATTTGGAAGGCGGAGACACACTGTGAACTGGGGTAAATTTCTTCTTTTCATCGTCATCGGCTTCGCCGCGCAGATCATTGACGGCACGCTCGGCATGGCCTACGGCGTGAGCTGCCGGACGTTTCTCAAAACCGTGGCGGGGCTTCCCTCCGCGCTCGCGAGTGCGGTCGTCCATGTGGCGGAGGTCCCGACGACGCTCGCGTCCGGTCTCTCCCATATCAAGCTCAAGAACGTGGATAAGTCGCTCTTTTTCCATCTGGCCATCCCCGGTGTGATCGGCGGCGTGGCGGGCGCGTGGTTCCTCTCGAGCGCCGGCGACGCGCTCGAGCCGTTCATCGACGCCTATCTCATCATCATGGGCGTCGTTATTCTGCGCAAGGCGTTCCTGAAAAGCCAGAAGGAGCGCCACATCGGAAAGGGCATTTACCCGCTCGGTCTCGCCGGAGGCTTTCTTGACGCCACCGGCGGCGGAGGCTGGGGCCCGGTCGTAACGTCTACGATGCTCGCCGTCGGCCACGACGTGAAAAAGACGATCGGCACGGTGAATACCGCCGAATTTCTCGTAACGCTCGCGGAGACAACCACGTTCGTCGTTCTCATCCGCGATTTTACGTCCTACTGGCAGACGATCCTCGGTCTCATCATCGGCGGGGTGTGCGCAGCTCCCCTCGCGGCGTGGATCTGCAAGAAGATCCCCGTCCGCCCGCTGCTCGCCGTCGTCGGCATCCTCATCATCGTGCTCAATTTTTACAGTCTCCTTCACTATCTGGCTGTATTTTAAAAAGGCGGTATCACCATGACACAGATGTCCGCGCAGCAGCGCTTCGCCTCCGTCCGCGCCCGGCTCATGGAGCTGGAGCTTTGGGACGCTGATTCGCTCGTGATGACCGCGCCCGGCGCCGTATGCAGCGCCGCCGGAGAGCCGGTCGAAACGGCGCTGTTCTCCGCCGTTTCCGCGCCCATGGCGGTTTTTACCGCCGGGCGATACGCCCGCGAATTTGCCAAAGCTCCTCACGCGCTTTGCGCCGAGACCGACGACGCCGCGCAGATGTTCGGCGTGCGCGTGCCGGTAAGAAGCGCGCCGCGGCGCGGCGATGCCGCGTGCATCGTTCCGAACCGCGGCTTTGTCGTGACGGCGCGGTTTGAAAACGAGCTCATCGCCGCGTGTATCCTGCTCGAAAAGCTGTGCATGACGGCGCGGCTCTCCCCTCGCATCGGGACGCCGAAGCCACTCGCCGCGCCGCTCTGCCTTATGGAGCACGCGGTCTATACGAAAAAATACTCCCGTCCGTCGCTCGCCGCGGCGCAGGGGGAAGAAGCCGCGCCGGTGGCACAGGACGTTTCCGATCTCGCGCTGCGCGAATCGGTCATTGTCTACGGGAAAAAGCTCGTGGAAAACCGCCTCATTCAGGCGACATGGGGGAACGTCTCGGCGCGTATCGATGCCGATCGCTTTCTCATCACGCCGTCCGGCGTGGACTATGACCGCATCCGTCCGGAGGATATTGTGGAGATCCGCATTGCCGACGGCAGCTTCGCCGCCGGGCAGCGCCCTTCCAGCGAGCGGGAGATGCACCGGCGCATCTATGCCGCGCGCGGCGACGTGCGCGCCGTGATCCACACGCACTCCGCGGCGCTGCAAACGTTCGCCGCGTGCCGGGAGAGTCTGCGCACGCCGGAGATCGTCGCCCCCTGCGCCGCCTACGGCGTGAGCGGCTCGAAGAAGCTCGCGGAGAGCGCGTCCGAGGTGCTGCGCTCTCACGATCTCTGCATCATGGCAAATCACGGCTTTACCGCGGTAGCAGCGGATCTTGAAACGGCGCTCTCTCGCGCCGTCGCCGCCGAAGAGGCCGCAAAGCGGATACTGGAATCGGAATAAAAATTGGCAGCGCTGCATTCTGCGGCGCTGCCGAAAATATAGGGGGGCGGACTATGGGAGAACATTTTGCGCGGGGCCGGTCGGCGGAGATATTCCGCACGGAGGACGGGAAGATCTTAAAGCTATTTTTTCCCGACTATCCGAGGGAGTATGCCGAAAAGGAATACAAAAATACGAAGATCGCCGCATCTCTCGGCTGCACGGGGATGCAGGTCTACGATATGGTCGAGCGCGGCGGACGCTTCGGCTTCGTGATGGACTGCATCGACGGCGTTTCGCAAAACGACATGCCGGGGAAAAAGCCGGCGTATCTTTTTGAGGCCGGCAAAGACCTTGCCCGCTGCCACGTCCGCGTGCAGAAGGCTCACACGCGCGAGCTTGACGACGTGCGCGAGGTATGTCTCGGTATTCTCGGCGAGGACTGCATGGCGTTTCTGACGCCGGAGGAAAAATCGCGCGCCGCCGGATATCTTCGCTCTCTCCCGGACGACGACACGGTGCTCCATCTCGACTTTCACACCGGCAATGTCCTCGTGGACAAGTCCGGCGAGTGCAAGATCATCGACTGGATGACCGCCGCGCGCGGCAATCGCGCCGTGGAGGAAGCGCTCATGGAGTTCTTCTTCTCGGAGGCCGAGCTGTTCCCGGAGGCAAGCAAAGCAAAAATTGCCCTCTTTTCCGCCATCCGCGGCTCCATCGGGAAGAGCTTTTTCAAGGAGTACCAGAAGCTCTCGCCGCTTTCCGCGGAGGAGATCGACCGCTACCGTCTCGCGGCGCTCATCCTGCGCCGTCACTGGAACATCGCGTTTGAAGAGGCGTATCTCACGAAAACCATCCGCGCGCTGATCGAAAAATACGGTGCGGAAGAAAAGGAGACAATCGAATGAAAGTCGTATGCATCTGTGACGCCGGTGTGCCGGAAATGCTCATGCAGTACATGAAAAAGCTCCCCGGGTGCGACGTGACGCTCTATACCGAAAAGACGCTCACGGACATCAAGTCCCTCACGATGTGCGAGCGTACCGCCGAGCTTCGCGGCGCGGAGGCGTGCCCTGTGAGCGCGGAAATGCTGGAAGCCGTCCGCGAGGCGGAGATCCTTGTAACGCACGTTGCGCCCGTGAACCGTGCGGTGCTCGACGCCGCGCCGAACGTGAAGATCGTCGGCGTGCTGCGCACCGGCACGGAAAATGTCAATCTTGACCTCTGCCGCGAGCGCGGCATCGCCGTATACAACGCCGAGGGGCGCAACTCCACCGCCGTCGCCGATCTCGTTGTGGCGCTCATGCTCTGCGAAATGCGCAACATCGCCCGCGCCCATGGCGCGCTCGTACAAGGCAAATGGGTCAAAATGTTCCCGAATATCATGATGAACCGCGATATGTGCCGCTGCACCGTCGGCATCATCGGCGTCGGCAAGATCGGCACGCTGGTCGCCGCGCGGCTCAAGGGCTTCGGCTGCCGCATTCTCGGCTGCGATATTTTCCTCTCCCCCGAGGAGATCGAAAAGCGCGGCTGCGAGCCGGTATCAAAGGAAGAGCTGCTGCGGCAGTCCGACTTCATCACCATCCACATGCGCCACGAGGCCGGGCAGAGCGCCCTCATCGGCGCGGACGAGCTTGCCATGATGAAGAAGAACGCCATTCTCGTCAACTGCGCCCGCGCAGGGCTCGTGGACACGGCGGCGCTCGTCGAGGCGCTGCGCACCCACCGCATCGGCGGCGCGGCGATCGACGTGTTCGACGAAGAGCCGCTCTCGCCGGACTCTCCCCTGCTCACGCTCGACAACGTCACGCTCACGCCGCACATTGCCGGCACGACCGTAGACGCCTTTGCCAATTCCGTGGAGATCATGCTCCGCCAGCTCTCACTCCTTCTCGCCGGCAAGGACGCGCCCAACCGCGTCGTCTGACCGCCGCCCATACGCAAAACCGCCGAAGGAAAAATCCTTCGGCGGTTTTGCATATGCGGTTTTCAGCTGTTTATGATCCGCTCCGTGGCGGCGCGGGCATGGGTGATGATGTCCTCCGGCGATTCGCCGACGTGGTAAACGCCGTTCTCATAGAGGATCTTGCCGTTTACCATCGTGAGGAGCACGTTTGAGTTCGAGCCGCTGTAAACAAGGTTTTTCACGGTGTTGTGCTCGGGCTGCATGTTTGCCTGGTGCAGGTCGATCACGACGAGATCGGCGAGCTTGCCGGGGGCGATGCAGTCGGCGTCGATGCGCATGGCGCGCGCGCCCGTGGAGCACGCGGCGCGGAGAATTTCGCGCGCGTCGCACGTGGCGGCGTCCTCCTCCCGGAGCTTCTGCAGCACCGCGGCGAGATACATTTCGCGGAACATGTTGAGCGCGTTGTTGCTCGCCGGACCGTCCGTGCCGATGGCAAGAGGGATCTTCCGGCGGAGAAATTCGCTCACCGGCGCGATCCCGCTCGCGAGCTTCGCGTTCGAGGCCGGACACGTCACGGCATACAGGCCGCGGCGGGCAAAAATGTCCATGTCGGTCTCATCAAGCCACACGCAGTGGAACCCGCCGCCGCCGTGCTCAAAGAGGCCGTTCTTCTCGAAAAGCTGCGTCGGCGTGAGGCCGTGGCGCTCGATGCTTTCCTCCACCTCGCGCTTCGTCTCCGAATTGTGGGTGAAAAACGGCATTTTGTACTCGTCCAGCAGCATTTTCATAAACATGAGCAGATCGAGATTGGCCGTATACTCGGCGTGGATGCCGGGGATGTAGGAGATGAGCGGGTGGAGATTGTTGAACTTGATCGTGTCCATCTCGCCGACCGTCCAGTCGTCCCCTGCGGCGAGCGCGCCGCAGAGCACCATGCGGAAGCCGCAGTCAATGGACGCCTGCGCGAAAGCGTCGCGCTTATAGTACATGTCGAACGCGCTCGTGATGCCGCCCTTGAGATATTCGAGAATCGCGAGCTTCGTGAGAGCGTAAATATCGTCCGGCGTGAGCTTGGCCTCCAGCGGGAACACCTTGTCGAAAAGCCAGCTCTGCAGCGGCAGATCGTCGGCGTAGGAGCGCAGGAACGTCATCGCGCTGTGCGCGTGGGCGTTCTTGAAGCCGGGCATCAGGAGGTTGCCCCTGAGGTCGATCTCGCGCTCAAACGGCGGGTGCGCGCCGATGGCCGGCCCGACATAGAGGATCATCGTTTCCTCGACCCAGACCTCCCAGTCGGAGATCTCAAATCCGCCGCTGAGCGAAAGGAGCTTGCCGTTATAAAAGCGGATCATGCCTTCTCCTCCGCATGCATGGCGGCGATGGAATCCCACATGAGCTTTTTGAACTTCGGCGCGGCGGCGTTGGCCGCTTCAATGACCTCGTCGCCGTCAAGCGGGCGATCGGAGAGACCGGCGGCGAGATTTGCTACGCACGAAACGCCGCACACGCGCATACCGGCGTGGTTGGCCGCGATGACCTCCACGACCGTGGACATGCCCACGGCGTCCGCGCCCATCGCGCGGGAGGCGCGGATATCGGCGGGCGACTCATAGCTCGGGCCGGTGAACTGGATATACACGCCCTCCTTGAGATCGATGCCGTCCTTCTTCGCCGTTTCGCGCAGAATGGCGCGCAGGCCCTTATCGTAGGCGTTCGACATATCCGGGAAGCGGACGCCGAGCTCGTCGATGTTCGCGCCGATGAGCGGGTTGGGGATAAGCGCGCTGATGTGATCGGTGATGCTCATAAGCGTTCCGGCGGTGAGATCGCCGCGGATACCGCCCGAGGCGTTCGTGACGAAGAGGATCTTCGCGCCCATGGCCTTCATAAGGCGCACGGGCAGCACAACGTCGTGCGGCGTGTAGCCTTCGTAGAGGTGCACGCGCCCCTGCATGACGACGACGGGCGTTTCCTCCACATAGCCGAACACGAACCGTCCGGCGTGGCCGGGCGCGGTGGACACCGGGAAGCCGGGGATCTCGCTGTACGGCACAACGGCGGTCTGCTTCACCATGTCGGCAAAGCCGCCGAGACCGGAGCCGAGCACGACGGCGACCTCCGGGACAAAGTCGGTGTGGCGCCGCACCGCGGCGAGACAGTTCTGGATGCGTTCCATTTCGGGATGCATAAAAGAGCCTCCTTATGTTGTTATTCTCTGTTGTTTATTCTTCGGTGAGATCGGCGAACTGCGCGCCGATATAGCCTGCCAGAGCTTCGGGATCGATCCCGATCTGCGCGCCGAGCCGTCCGGCGCTGCAGAAAAAGGCGTCCGTCAAAAGCGCCGTTTCGTCGATCCATGCGGGAAACGGTTTTTTCATCCCCACCGGGGAGCAGCCGCCGTGGACATAGCCGGTGAGCGGCAGCAGCTTTTTCTGCGGCAGCATGGCGATGCTCTTCACGCCCGCCGCCTTCGCCGCCTTTTTGAGCGAGAGCGTTTCCGGCGCGGGGATGACGAACACGAAGTGTTCGCCGGTATTTGCCTCCGCCACAAGCGTTTTGAAAACGCACTCCGCGCTCTGGCCGAGCGCGGCGGCCACCTCCGTGCCGGAGGCGAGCGAGGCGTCGTAATAACGCGGCGTATACGCAATGCCCGCCTGATCGAGCAGACGCATCACGTTCGTTTTTTCGTTTGCCTTATCCGATTTTGCCATGAAAGTATTCCTCGATTTGTTCACGGGAAGCAAAAAGGCTCCCCTGGATCATGCCCGACGCGCCGCCGCCCCGGCCGGAGAGCGCGGCGTTGATGCTTCGCGCCGCGGCGCGAAGGTCGACCGTTTCCGACGCCATCACATACCGGTATCCCCCGTCCTCCGCGCAGAGCGCGGCGCAGACGCCTGTGCAGCGCGTCTTTCCGCCCTCGGCAAGGGCGCGCAGCGCGGCGGGCGAAAGGCTCTCTTCAAAAAAGAGCAGATCTCCCTCGCACGGTTCCATTGCGGCGAGCCGCGCCTCGACATACCGCCGCTCCGCGGCGGCACGGGCGTACTTCTCCGCTTCCAGCTCGCCGAGCACGCGCTCGGCGGCGGCGCAAAGGGCGTTCTGCGGCGCGGAAAAGAGACGGGAGAGCGCTTCGGTCTCGGCGGCGCAGAGCGCGGCGTCCTCATAGGCCGCGCGCCCGGCGAGCATCGTAAAGCGCACGCCGCCGCGGTGACGCATCCGGTCTTTCAAGCGGATGAGGCCGATCTCGCCGGTGAAGCTCACATGCGGCGCGCAGCACGCGCAAAGATCCACGCCCGGCACCTCCACGATGCGCACCGGCATCGCGAGCGCCTTTTTCTGCCGGAACGGCATCGCCGCAAGCTCTTCCTCCGTTGGCCAGAGGATGTTTATCGGAAGGTTTTTCCACACGTCCTCGTTTGCAAGACGCTCGAGCCGCAAAAGCTGCTCCGCGTCAATCTCGCGGTCAAAGTCGATCGTCGCGCCGTGCTCGTCCATGTGGAAGCCGATGTTCTCGCAGCCCCAGAGCGTGTGCGCATGGCCGGACACCAGATGCTCGGCCGAGTGGATCTGCATGCGCGCGAAGCGCGTTTCCCCGTCAAGCTCGCCCGTCACTTCCGTGCCGGGGACGAGCGGAGCGTCGCAGAAATGGACGATCTCGCCCTTTTCCTCGCGCGTATCCGTCACGCGTACGCCGCCGAGCGCGCCGGTATCGCCGCCCTGTCCGCCGCCCTCAGGGAAAAAGGCGGTGCGGTCGAGCGTTACGGCAAAGCGGCCGCCGCGCTCTTCGCACGAGAGGACGCGCGCGGGGAATTTTCGCATATGCGCGTCGGCGTAAAACAGTTTTTCGGTCATGGGATCAGAACTTAAAGAGATTCAGCCCGGTCACATCGTCCTTGAAGCGGTCCACCGCGCCGTCGATCACGCGGATGACCATCTCGCACGTCGCGCTCACGCGCGCGGCGTTGAGATGCCCGCCGACGACCGCACCGGACTCGTTCGCGGCGCTCATGTGCAGATGGCTGTAGTATTCGCCGTTCATCGTGTTCACCGTGCCGGTCAGCGACACGATCTCGTGCGCGCCGGTGAACGTGAGCGCGTGGTACTGATGCTCGTCCACATTGTATACGCCGACGGTGAACTCGTCCGTTGCGCCAAGCGCCTCAACGCTCGCCAGACGGACATTTTCCTTTTCGCACAGCGCGCGAAGCTGCGCCGTGATCTCCTCGCCGCGGTCGAAGCGCGCAACGATCGTATTTCCAAAACGCCGGTAGTCCATAGTTTGTATCTCCTTTGCATGGGATGTATCTGTATTATAGCCGCTCGGCGAGCGTAAATCAAGGTTGTCAAGGCCCGGTCCTTCGCGTATAATATCCGGAGAAACGAAAGGATCGGCCTATGGAAAACTTTTCCCGTCCGCTGGTGGACTGGTACAAAAAAGAGGCGCGCCCTCTCCCCTGGCGGGAGGAGCCGACGCCGTACCGCGTGTGGGTCTCGGAGATCATGCTGCAGCAGACGCGCATCGAGGCCGCGCGCGAATACTTCAACCGCTTCACGCGCGCGTTCCCGACCGTGGAAGCGCTCGCCGCGGCGGAGCTTGACGATGTGCTCAAGCTCTGGGAAGGACTGGGCTACTACTCCCGCGCGCGGAATCTCCACAAATGCGCCAGAACCGTGTGCGAGACTTACGGCGGCGTATTTCCCCCGGACGCCGCGGCGCTGCGCGCGCTGCCCGGCATCGGGGACTATACCGCCGGGGCGATCGCCTCGATCGCCTACGGACTGCCGGAACCGGCGGTGGACGGAAACGTGCTGCGCGTGCTCGCGCGCATGGAGTGCTTCGGCGAGAGCATCGGCAGCGACAAGGTGAAAAAGCGCTTCCGCGAAGCGCTCCGGGATATCTATCCAACGGGCGAATGCGGCGCTTTTACGAGCGCGCTCATGGAGCTGGGCGAGACGGTGTGCACCGTCGGAACGCCAAGCTGCGCGCGCTGCCCGGTCGCGGCGTACTGCGCGGCGCACCGCTGCGGTGAGGAAGCGCTCTACCCCGTGCTGCCGGAGAAAAAACCGCGCCGGATTGAAAACCGGCGGGTGCTGCTTTTGCTCTGCGGCGATATGTGCGCCGTGCAGCGGCGTGCGGATACTGGGCTTCTCGCCTCAATGTGGGAGCTGCCGAACGACCTTTTGCCGGACGCGCCGGAAACCGGCGAGCCCTGCGGCGAGGCGGTGCACATTTTCAGCCATGTAGAATGGCATATGCGCGGGTACATCGTCCGCTGCAGGGAGAAGCTTCCGGGCTATGTCTGGGTGACGCGAGCCGAGCGTGAAGCGCTCGCCATGCCCACGGCGTTCCGGTATTACCGAAAAAAACTGGAGGAGATGGGATATTGAATATCTGTGTATTCGGCGCGGCGCGCGATGAGATCGGCGAGAACTTTATGGCTCTCGGCACGGCGCTCGGCCGCGAGCTCGCGTTGCGCGGGCATACGCTCGTGTTCGGCGCAGGCGGCCACGGCATGATGGGCGCCGCGGCGCGCGGGGCCTACGAAATGGGCGGGAAGATCATCGGCGTCGTGCCGTATTTTTTCAACACTCCCGGCATCCTCTTTGAGCACTGCACGGAGCTTATCCGCATGGAAACGATGGCGGAGCGCAAAACGATCATGGAAGAGCGCTCGGACGCTTTTATCGCCCTGCCCGGCGGCATCGGCACGATGGAGGAAATTTTTGAGGTCATCACGCTCTCATCCCTTGGGCGGATGCAGAAAAAGAGCGCGTTTCTCGATGCGGAAAGCTATTGGGAACCCGCAGTCGAGCTGCTGCGCGGCGCGGTGGAAAAGGGCTTTGCGGGCAGAGAGCTGAATGAGCACTATGCGCGCTTCACGGATGTGGAAGCGTGCCTCGATTATCTGGAAAAATAATGCAGCAGGCGGAGCAGAGCCCCGCCCCTGCGGAAATTTTCAAAGAACGCCCGCATACATTTCTCCCTCTTTTTCAGCGCTGCCGCGGATGGAGGGAGATTTTTTTATGCCAGTCTCTGCTGCATATAGCCAAGCAGCGTCTGCGCCACGACGGAATTTGTCGTGCGCGCAAACGCCAGACCGATCGTCCGGCAGCTCGGCGGCGAGAGCAGCGGCGCGGCGTTCCGCCGCAAGCAGCTGTACGCGGTCATGGTGCGCTTCGTCGTGCCAGTAATGATGCTCATCCTCTTCCTACAGTCCACCGGCATCATGGCATAAGAAGCTCTGATATATACAAGCATCCCCCATTTGCCAAGCAAACGGGGGATACTAATCTTTATCTGTGAACTGCCGTGCGGCGGGATTTGGCGAAAAGCGTCGTCAGCACTGCGAGCCAGAGGAATGCCAGAGCCGCTGCTGCGGCGGTGATATAGGAAACGGTTCTCACCGTTTTCCCCTCCTGCGCGCTGAACACCGCGCCCGCCTCCACGCTCTCCCCGTTCGAGAGCGTCACGGTGAGCATGCCGTTTTCCCCCACCTGCACGGAGGAAATGCCGACGCCGGGCGCGCCGTCCTCTCCCGTGATCTTGCCAAGATTCGTTTCCGTTCCGTCCGTGAGCGTAACGATCAGCTCCCCGGAGTCGTTCAGCGATACCTCCCGGATGCCGACGCCGTCTTTTCCGTCTTTGCCGTCTTTGCCGTCCGTACCGTTTCGTCCGGCGGCGCCGGCAGCGCCTGTGGCTCCGGTCGCACCCGCAGCGCCCGTGGCTCCGGTCGTTCCGGCGGCCCGCACACCGGTGTCTGTATTGCCCAGCCACCAGTTGCCGTTGCCGCCGATGGAGGGCGTCAGGCCGGGCGCGCCCTGCGCGCCGTCCGTGCCGTCTTTTCCGTCAACGCCGTCCTTGCCGTCGATGCCGTCTTTTCCGTTTGCTCCGTCCTTCCCATCGACACCGTCTTTACCGTCAGCGCCGTCTCTGCCGTCCGCAGCGGCGGCTTTTACGCCGGTGTCGGTATCGCCGATCCACCAGTTTCCATTCTCGCCGATAGTCGGCGTCAAGCCGTCCGTGCCATCCTTGCCGTCCGCACCTCCGGCCTTTACGCCGGTGTCGGTATCGCCGATCCACCAATTTCCATTCTCGCCGATGGCAGGCGTCAGACCGTCCGCGCCATTCTTACCGTCGACGCCGTCCCGTCCGTCTGTACCGACCGCTTTCACGCCGGTGTCCATACTGCCGATCCACCAGTTGCCGTTCAGACCGACGGAAGGCGTCCGGCCGTCCCGCCCGTCCTTCCCGTCCTCTCCGGTGGCTTTCACACCGAGAGATTTCCATGTCATCCCGCTGTCGTAGGATACCTCCCACTCGTTCGTAGCGGGATTGACGCGCAGCTTTGAACGGAACGGATCGTCCATCTGAACAAGGCTCAGCGGCATTCCGCCCGGATAGGGACACGTCTCAAAGATAGACGGCATATAATCCCTGCTGAGATCTGTTTTCCAGCGGTAGAACTCCGCGCCGATATACAGCCCCATCTGGCCGCCAAAATGCTTATTGACAGTAAAGCACCCGCCGTTGAAATAAAGCCCTCTTCCCTCTGCAGAGGAGCTCGGTCGGAGATCGTCGGTAATGAACGTTCCGCTTTCCATCGTCAATCTGGTGATGTACACTGTTTCGCCAACCAACGTGAGAGAACCGTTACCGCGAATGGTAATGTTCGGAGCGATGATCGGATAGTACAAGGTGTTCACGCTGAAGCGGTTTTCTCCCGTCAGATCTATAACAAGCGGGATAAAGACCGAGAGTAAAGCGGAGCCCATCGGCTGATTTCCCGTTCCCTTAAGATCGGCGTTTCGCAAAAACAGCGTCGTGCCGTCAAAATAGAAATTGTAATCATCCGCCGTTGCTTCGGAAAAGCCGCGGTTATCCGACGGATCGTTTTTATAGTAGGTACCAACTTCGAGAAACGTGCCGTTGATCTTCGGATCGTTCCAGTTCGCCCGAACACTCGGAACGTTCGCCGCTTCCAGCGGCTGAACCTTCGTCTCCGCGGTCGTCTCTTCGACCGACGCTCCAACCGTCTCTTCCACAGGCTCCATGACCGGCGCGGGTGTTGTTTCCGCCGGCGCGGGCGTTGCTTCCACGGGTACGGGTGTTTCCGCTTCCGTATCGTCGGCCAGCGCCGGAACACAGAGGCTCGTCAGCGCAGCGCAGACGCAGATCATGGCGGCAAGAATACGATGCTTCATGGTTTTGTTCCTCCCTGTTTCTGTCTCTCGGGCGGGTCTCCCTGTATTTACTTTGTATTATGCAGGAACAGCGCACGCTTTGCAAGACATTTTGGTCTGCGTGCCAGAACAGGTAAAAAATCGGCTGTTTTTCTTCGAAACAGCCGATTTTCGCGCTTATTCGATTTCCGCCGGAGGCAGCAGGCGCGTCATGCTCCGGAGACTCACGGTGAGCGTATACGCATTGTGCAGCAGCGCCGAGGTCGCCGGGGGCAGGATGCCCGCCACGCCGAGACAGATCAGCATAAAGTTGAAGCCGATGATGTTTCGGTAATTCGTGTGGATCCGGTCCATGAGCGCGCAGCTGAGCCGCCGCAGTGTCAAAAGCGAATAGAGGTCGTTCGCGCCGATGGTGATGTCCGCCACCTCGCGGGCGATGGCCGCGCCGTCGCGGATGGCGATGCCGGCGTCCGCCTCGGAGAGCGCCGGGGAGTCGTTCACGCCGTCGCCGAGCATGATTACGCGCCGTCCGGCCTCGTGCTCGCGGCGGATGAAGTTGGCCTTATCCTCTGGAAGGACCTCGGAGTAGTACTCGTCCACACCGACCGCCGCCGCTACGGACTTCGCCGTGCGGTCGCTGTCGCCGGTCATCATAACGAGCTTCGTAAAGCCGAGAGAGCGCAGACCGCGGACAACGTCGGCAGCTTCCGCACGCAGCGGGTCCTCAATGCAGATGACCGCCGCGAGCACACCGCCCGCGGCGAGATAGAGATGCGAATACTCCGCCGGGAGCGATTCAAACTTTTCCTCTTCCCCCGCGGGGATGACGCACTTCTCGTCCTCAAACACGAAGTGGTGGCTGCCGATGATGACCTTTTCGCCGTCCACGCTGCTCGCAATGCCGTGCGCGACGATATAGCTCACGCTCGAATGGCGTTCCTCATGGGAGATGTGGCGTTTTTCCGCCTCGGCCACGACGGCCTTGGCCATGGAGTGCGGGTAATGCTCCTCGAGACACGCCGCAAGAGCCAGCATGTCGTTTTCTTCCTTGTCGCCAAACGGCACGACCGCCGCCACGCGCGGCGCGGCATGGGTCAGCGTGCCGGTCTTATCAAAGACAATGGTGTCCGCCTGCGCCACCGCCTCCATGAAGCGGCCTCCTTTGACGGAGATGTGATGGATGCCGGCTTCCTTCATGCCGGAGAGCACCGCGATCGGCATGGAGAGCTTGAGCGCGCACGAGAAATCGACCATCAGCACGGCGAGCGCGCGGTTGACGTTGCGCGTCAGCAGCCAGATAAGCCCCGTCGCGCCGAGACTGTACGGCACGAGCCTGTCCGCCAGATGCGAGGCCTGCGCCTCGGTGTCGGACTTGAGCTTTTCGGATTCCTCGATCATATGGACGATGCGGTCGTAGCGTCCCGAGCCCATGCTCTTATCGACGCGGATCGTGCATTCGCCCTCTTCCACGACCGTCCCGGCATAGACGTAGCTGCCCGCCGTGCGGCGCACGGCCAGCCCCTCGCCGGTGATGGACGCCTGATTCACCATCGCTTCCCCCGCGACGACATGGCCGTCGAGCGGAATCATGCCGCCGGTGCGGACGATGATCCGGTCGCCGGGGCGCACGTCGCCGACCGGCACGGCCACGCTGCCGTCCGTCGTTTCGAGCCAGACCTTGTCCACCTGCAGCGCCATCGTCCCGGCAAGGTCGGCGACGGACTTTTTGTGCGTCCATTCGTCGAGCAGCTCGCCGATGCCGAGCAGGAAGATGACCGAACCTGCCGTTTCAAAGTCTCCGCGCAGGATCGATACGGCAATGGCTGTCGCGTCGAGCACCGGCACTTCGATCTTCCCATGCAGCAGACAGCGGATGCCGTCGCGCAGGAAACGGAGCGAGCGGATCACGGTACGGATCGCGCGCAATGGCGCGGGCAGGATGAGCTTCAATGTATACCGGCGGACGATGCGGAAAATGAGCTTTCCCTCGTACTCGCGGTTGAGCACGCGGACGCTGTGCTCCGGCGCGAGCGCCGCCGACTTCTCATAGGAAAACGCGGCGAGCGCCGCGACGATGGGCGCGCGCTGACCGGTATAAAGAATCGTAGCGTTGCCGGTGCGGTCGTGGACCGTCACATCGGCAACGCCGGGAGTATTTCGCAGATACGCCTCCAGAATGTCCGCTTGGAGCAGCGACATGCGCGGCTGCTCCAGATGGACACGGATGCGTCCCGCCGTATCGTGCAGGATCGTGCATTTCATGGCGAATTACTCCGCGGCGTCCTCAATCGTCTCGGGCGCGTCCTCCGCGGCATACTTCTCGTTGAGCGCCTTCGCGTCGGCGAGAATGTCGTCCGCGCCCTCGCGGATATTCGTCGCGGTTGTCATGACGGCTTCCTTGGCGCGCAGCGCCGCCGCGGTCGTGAAAGCGTAGACCTTCTTCGCGTCGCGGCTGGTGAGGATCTTGATGCCTGCCGTGCCGAACAGCACGCCGCCCGCGAAAAGACCAACTTTACCCCAATTCATGAAAGTATCCTCCTTATCTTTTTGGGATTTCGCCCGCATTTTATCTTTATGTTCCGGCATTGTCAATAGATTTTCTGTTAATATTTGCATTTTTCAGCAAAATATTAGCACAAGCTTCCTTGAGTTAGTCATAATTAACTCATTGACTTCGGAATGGCGGACTGCTATCATGCATCGCGGAGGCGATACTATGAAAACGTTACTCAAGGAATTCAAGGACTTCGCCGTAAAGGGGAACGTGGTCGATATGGCGGTCGGCGTCATTGTCGGCGGCGCGTTCGGGAAGATCGTCACATCGCTCGTCAACGACGTCATCATGCCGCTCGTCGGCGTGCTGACCGGCGGGATCGACTTCAGCAATCTTTTTCTCCCGCTCGACGGGAATACCTACGCCACCCTCGCCGAAGCGGAGACTGCGGGCGCAGCGGTGCTCAAATACGGCTCCTTCCTCTCGCAGGTGCTCGATTTTCTGATCGTTTCGTTCGTGATCTTTATTTTTGTAAAGAAGATCATGGCGCTCGGCCGGAAGAAGGAAGCTCCCGTGGAGGAAGCGCCGAAAACGAAGGTCTGCCCCTACTGCAAGAGCGAGATCGCCATCGACGCCACACGCTGCCCGCACTGCACCTCGGAGCTCTGATAAGCGGCGTACCACGAGCCAACCGCAGCTTTGGAGGTGACCCATGCAGGCATTTGAGACCGAACACTATATTTTCCACTATAGCGCAAACACCGCGGCAGAGCGCGATATCGAGAAGATCGCCGTACTGCAGGAGGGCTGCTTCTCTCACATCTGCGCCGTGCTTGGCCTGACGCCGGATTTCAGGATCGAGTACTTCCTCTGCGATTCGCCAGAGGAGGTAGGACGCATCTGCGGCGACGACGAGCCCTGCAACGGCTTTGCCGACCTGCCGAGCCGCATCTACGCCGTGTATAACGACGCCGTCCAGTGCGTCGGCTTCCACGAGGATGCGCACCTCATCAGCTTTGTCCACAACCGTCCGGTCTGTCCCGCCGTGACAGAGGGGCTGGCCATGTACTTTGACCGCAAGTGGTGGGGCATCGAAAATCTGGACTGGACGGGCTATTATCTCAAAACCGGACGGTATCTGCCGATGGACAGGCTGCTGGAGCGGGAGTTTTTCTTTGAGCACGACTGTGCCTTCACCTATCCCATTGTGGGCACGTTCACCGACTGGCTGCTCACGGTCTACACCAGAGAGCGGTACAGGGAAATGTACTCCCAGCCAAACCCCGCCGCCGTCATGGAGCAGGTATACGGGAAATCCCCGGCGGAGCTGAACGCCGAGTTTGAAGCATACGTCCGCCTCTTCCGCACCGACGAAGCGCTGGAAGCGCGGATGGAAGAGCTGCTGCGGCAGGAGGGCGTTGAAGCCTGACCAAGCAAAATTCTTTGGCTTACAAAAACGGCCGGATGCGTCTGCATCCGGCCATTTTATTACCCTTTATTACTTTTTCGCCGCCCTGCCGAACCGGCGTTTGACAGCGCTGGAAAGCGTGTAGACGCCCGCCGCAGCGGCCGCACCGCCGGCGGCCCAAAACAGCCCGCTTCCCGCGCCGGACGCCTTGGCCGCAAGGTCCGGCGCCGGCGTTGGAGCCGGTGTCGGAGTGGGGGCAGGCGTTGGTGCGGCTGTCGGCGTCGGGGAAGCCGACGGAGACGGAGACGGCGTACTGTCCGCCTGTCCGCTCCCCGCGAAGGCATGCCCCTCCCGCTCCTCGCCGTCCAGACTCGGCGGACAACACACCTTGCAGGCGCGGTAGCCGCGCGCGACGGCGTCCGCAAGCGTTATTTCGATCTTGCTTTTTTTGAGATACCGGCAGGAGCCGGTATGATAGCACTCGCCGGTGCGGGTGATGTAAACGACCGTATTGCCGCCCGCCGCCAGTGCCGGAGAAACCAGGATAAAGACCGCGAGGAAGAAGCCGAGAAGCTTTTTCATAGTTCTTTCACCGCCGGATCCAATATAGCAAAGCCGACGGAATAAAGCAAGCAGCCGCCTGCCGCTAAACCGGATACAGAAAATCGCAGCCTGACGGCACACTTTTTTCATTTAAATTGACAATTGACTGGTTCGTGAAGTGCGGCTATAATGACGCCAACAAGAAAATACCAGCGAAACCTTTGAGAAAGAAGAGTACCCTTGCAAAACCGGGCCTTCAGAGAGCTGCCGATGGTGTGAGTGCAGCGGAACGGCGTAAGGGGAATGGACTTTTGAGGGCGGTCTGAACGCATTCGTATGGATGTAAGTAGGAACCGACGGGTGCCCACCCGTTATCCACCGGGATGCGTATGATGGTGCGCATGAGCGAGCGGACGCGAAAGCGTCAATTTGGGTGGTATCGCAGGAGTACAGCTCTTGTCCCATAGTGGGATAAGGGGCTGTTTTTTTATACTCCAAATTCAGCCGTTGGCAGCGGCTCCTCCATCCGCCACCCGAAAATACCATGGCAAAATGCCAAAAATGGAGGAAATCACCATGAAAAACCTGAACCTGAAAAACCTTGCCGTCCTCGTCCTGGTCTTCGCCCTGCTGCTGATGACAACGGCTTGCGGCGCCGGACAAACCGTATCGGACGCCTCGTCCGATACACAGCCCTCACAGACGGCAAACGGAACCTCCGGACCGACGGCGGAGCCGCAGTCCTTCCGCATCGGCATCTGCAACTATGTAGACGATGCCTCCCTGAATCAGATCGTGGAAAACATTCAGGCGCGGCTGGAGGAGATCAGCGCGGAGAAGGGCGTGCAGTTTGTGATCGACTATGATAACTGCAACGCGGACGCCACCGTGATGGAGCAGATCATCGCAAACTTCCAGAGCAGCGGAGCCGATCTTCTCGTCGGCGTTGCCACGCCTGTCGCCATGCGCATGCAGACGGCCACGGAGGATAGCCAAACGCCCGTTGTTTTCGCCGCTGTTTCCGACCCGATCGGCGCGGGTCTTGTGGAGTCGCTGGAAGCGCCGGGCAGCAACGTGACCGGGACATCGGACTATCTGGACACTGCCGCCGTCATGAAACTGATTTTCGCGGCTGACCCGGATGCATCGAAAATCGGCCTTTTGTATGACGCGGGACAGGATTCCTCGACGGCTGCCATTGCCAGCGCCAAGGCCTATCTGGACGAGAACGGGATCGAATATGTTGAACACACCGGCAGCACGGCGGACGAAGTCATGCTGGCTGCGCAGGCCATGGTTGCCGACGGCGTTGACGCCGTATTTACCCCGACCGACAACTCCATCATGAAAGCCGAGCTTGCCATTTACGAGACGTTCATCGATGCGGGCATCCCGCAGTATACCGGCGCCGACTCCTTCGCGCTCAACGGCGCGTTCCTCGGTTATGGTGTGGACTACGCAAACCTCGGCCGCGAGACGGCGGACATGATCGCGGACATTCTTTTGAACGGCGCCGGTCCATCCTCCACGCCGGTACGGACCTTTGATAACGGCACCGCCACCATCAACACGGAAACCTGCGCCGGGCTGGGTCTTGACTTCGACGCGCTCTCCCAGGCGTTTGCGCCGTACTGCACCAAGATCGCCACGCTGACGACGGCGGAGAGCTTCTCGTGATCCTGATCTGAAGCCGGATCCGGCAAAACAAACCGATCGCCCGGAGCCGGTCGTATATCCGGCTCCGGGCAAATTTCAAAAAAGCAGAAAGAGGAAAACCACCATGGATCTATCGAGTGTTTTCGGTCTGATACAGACGGCGCTGGAGCTGGGGCTGATCTGCTCCGTGACCGTATTGGCGCTGTATCTGAGCTATTCGATGCTGAACGTCTGTGATCTTTCCACGGACGGCTGCTTCACGCTGGGAGCGGTGACCGGCGCGGTCACCGCGATGGCCGGGCATCCGATACTGGCGATTTTCGCGGCAATGGCCGCGGGGCTGCTGTCCGGGCTGATCGTTTCCGTTTTGCAGACGCGCATGGGCATCAACAGCCTGTTGGCCGGCATCATCGTAAATACGGCGCTGTATTCCATCAACATCGCCATTATGGGCGGTGCGTCGCTGCTGAGTCTTAACAAAACGCAGGCGGTGTTCTCTCTGATGAAATCCGCGCTGGCCGGCACTCCGCTGGCCGGGCAGTATAAGCTCCTGACCGCTCTCGCTGCGGCGGCGCTGATCGTCCTGTTTCTGACGCTGTTTCTCCGCACCCGAATGGGGCTTGCGATCCGCGCTACCGGCAACAATCCGGACATGGTGCGCTCGTCGTCCATCAACCCGGCGATAACCACAACGGTCGGGCTGTGCATCGCGGGCAGTTTCACGGCTTTGTCCGGCTGTCTGCTCGCGCAGTATCAAAAGGCGGCGGATATCAACATCGGGCAGGGCATGGTGACCATTGCGCTGGCCTCGCTCCTGATCGGCAGCACCGTCCTCGGCCGCGGCGGGATCTTCCTGCGCGCGGTGGGCGCGGTTTTGGGCGCGATAGTTTTCCGGCTGGTCTATACCGTTGCGCTGCGGCTGGATATGCCGGCATTCATGCTGAAGCTCGTTTCGGCTGTCATCGTCGTGCTCGCCATTTCCGTTCCCTACCTTAAAAAAACGCAGCTGCCGGTCATCCGGCGCCGGATGCAGAGAAAGGCGGACTGAGACGCATGCTGGAGCTGAAGAGTATTTCCAAAACTTTCAATCCCGGAACGGTCAATGAGAAATGCGCTCTGCACGATCTGTCGCTCAGCGTGCCGGACGGAGATTTTGTCACCATCATCGGCGCGAACGGCGCCGGAAAGTCCACGCTGTTCGGAGCGATCGGCGGAAACTTTCTGACGGACAGCGGAGAGATCCTGCTCGACGGTCAAAACGTGACGTTCTGGCCGGAGCACCGGCGTTCCAAAGTCATCGGCCGTCTGTTTCAGGATCCGATGCACGGCAGCGCGCCGGGCATGACGATCGAAGAAAATCTGGCGCTTGCCGCCGGACGCGGCGGCTGGCTGGGGCAGATTTGCCGCCGTGACCGCGAATATTTCCGCGAACAGCTGCGCGAGCTGGATATGGGGCTGGAAGACCGCCTGCGGCAGCCGGTGGGGCTTCTGTCCGGCGGTCTGCGTCAGGCGCTGACGCTCCTGATGGCGACGATAGCAAAGCCCAAGCTTCTTCTGCTCGACGAGCACACGGCAGCGCTCGATCCGGGTGCGGCAGAGAAAATTCTGGCCATGACTACGCGCATCGCGGCCGAGCAGAAGCTGACATGCCTGATGGTAACGCATAATATGCGTGCCGCGCTCGCTCTCGGCAATCGGACGCTGATGATGAATAACGGCCAAATCGTTCTGGATGTCAGCGGGGCGGAGCGCGCTCATATGGAGGTAAACGATCTGCTCGAGCGCTTCAAATCCGGCACGGGCGCCGCGCTCGATAACGACCGCATCCTTCTTTCCTGATGACGACATTCTCTTTGCCGCGAAAAAAACATAGAAAGAAATAAACCCGCATCTTACGATGCGGGTTTATTTCTTGGTGGGGGCGGGTGGATTCGCCCGCACAGCGGTGCGGGCCGCCTCGCGGCTCTGGAGCGCCCCCGGCGCTCCATTCACTCCCGCTCGGATCGAATCCCCCGCCGGGACAATACTAGAAAAAGCCCGCATCTTGCGATGCGGGCTTTTGGTGGGGGCGGGTGGATTCGAACCACCGTAGGCATTGCCAGCAGATTTACAGTCTGTCCCCTTTGGCCACTCGGGAACACCCCCATATGCACTTGACCCACCGAGAAAAAGTGGAGCTGGTAGACGGATTCGAACCCCCGACCTGCTGATTACAAATCAGCTGCTCTACCGGCTGAGCTATACCAGCAGGAAATCCAGCGAGGGATATAATAGCAAATCCGAGCGCATTTGTCAACACGAAAATAAAAGTTTTCCGGCGGCAGAGAAATTCTCTGCCGCCGGAAGCATTTTTACTCTTCGGTATGCTCTTCCGGCTGCTCTTCCGCGGTCTCCGCAGCGGGCGCTTCGGGCTCTTCCTCGACGGTGATCTCCACGGAAATGTCCTCGTCGCCGTCGTTTTCGTCCTGTGCGACGACGTTCTCAAAGCTCGCGTCCTCGCTCACGTGGAACGAACCCTTGAGCACGTCGATCTCCGCCTGCATCTCTTCGATGCGCGCGTTGACCGCATCCACTTCCTCAACGAGCTGCGCATACAGGCCCTCGGCATCGTTGTGATGCTCTTCGTAGTACGCTTTGCCGAGCTCAATGTACGCCTTCTTCAGCGCGTCCTTCTCCCCCGTCAGCGAAACGGTGAGCTTGGCAAGACGGGCGGCGTCTTTCGTTTTGTCCATGGCAGCGTTAGCGTATTCCGCGCCGCGCTCGCGCAGGTTGGAAATGGTGTCCATAAGAGAATCGAAATTGAAGTTCATATTCTGTTTCCTCCTTTTAGATTTTATTTCCCGGTTATCAGACGGTTTTATCCTCCGATCCGTTCGGTGTTTTTTCCTTTTCTTCCGCCGCGGCGCTCTGCGCGCGGACGCGGTTCACATAGAGATCCTCCGGTCTGTGCGCTCTCCGGCTCTGCACGACGAGGATCACGAGCGCGACGAGGCACATGCCGCCGCCGATCACCTGCGAGGCACGCAGCGCCGTGCCGGGAATGAGCAGGGGCGAGGTGCGCAGCGGCTCGAGCAGGAAGCGGATGAGGCCGTACCAGACAAAGTACAGAAGCGTCGCCTGACCGTCGTACTGCCGTTTTCCCTTCCGCGTCCATATGGCAAGGAAAACAAAGCCCACGAGATTCCAGAGCGATTCATACAGGAACAGCGGATGGACATAGTACGTCGTGCCGCCGGTCGTGAGTCCCATGCGGCAGAAGACGTCCGTCACCTCGCCGATGTACTCGCGGTTCATAAAGTTGGACCAGCGCCCGATGATCTGCCCGATGAGCAGTCCGAGCACGACGCAGTCCATGATCGCGCCGAAGGGGATCTTCTTTTTTCGCGCGTACAGCCACACGCAGAACGTGGCGAGCAGCAGTCCGCCGGGGATGGCCGTGCCGCCCTCCCAGATCTTGCACCAGTTCCAGAGCGTCTGCCATACGGTGTCGCCGACATAGCTCGACCAGTGGCAGAAAACGTAATACAGCCGCGCGCCGATGATCGCCGTGGGAAGGCCGATGAGCACAACGTCGGTCATCGTGTCCTTGGAAATGCCGAAATCCTTCGGCGCGCGCCGCATGCAGTAGAGCGCGGCAAGGATAAAGCCGAGACCGATGATCGCGCCGTACCAGTAAAACGTATGGCCGAAGAGCGTGTATGTACCGCTCGGGTTGAGAGAAAAGCTCTCACCGAGCATGGGAAACGTGATGATCGCGCCGGGAAATGCTTCGGGCATGGGAAAAACTCCTTTCGCTGCGGAAAATCAGGCGTTGGGACGGATCACGGAGAGCGCCAGACGCTCACGCGTGAGATTTTCGCAGAGGAACGCCTCGCACTCCGCGAGAGTGATGGATTCAAGCACGGCGAACGCCTCGGGCGCATCCCAGCCGTCGAGCTTGCTCTCGGCGAGCGAGACGGCATAGTCAGCGAAGGAATCGAGCGAGCCGAGAAGCTGGCCGTACTTCGCGCGGCGGCAGCGTTCGAGCGCTTCCTTATCCAGTCCGCGCATCGCAACGCCGGACACGGCCGCGTGCACCGCCTCTGCCACGGCGTCCGGATCGCGGCCCTGCGCGCCGAGAACCAGCATAGCTGTCCCGGCGGAGGAATCGTATTCAACCGTGCAGTCGCCGTTCAGAAGTCCGCCGGCATACAGATCGTTGAAAAAGACCGAGGCCTTGCCGAACAGACACTCGCCGGCAAGCTCCGCAAGGAGCTTCTGCCGCGCTCTCGCCGCGCCGGACGCGGGATACGGAAGCTTCACGCCGAGCAGAAACTGCGGCGCGGAAACGCTCATCGTTTTCTCCGCGCGCATCCGGGCGGGCAGAAGCGTCTCGGGCGCGCCGTAGTCGCGCTCCGGCTTCTCGCCGGGCGTGTCTGGCAGTATCTCGCGCGCCGCCGCCGCGATCGCCTCGGGGTCTACATCGCCGACGCAGCAGAGCACCATGTTTGAGGGATGGTAAAAGACGCTGTGGCAGTGGTAGAGCGTTTCGGGCGTGATCTGCGCGATGCTCTCCACGGAACCGGCGATGTTCTCGCGGATGGGGTGGTGGTCGTAGAGCGCGCTCAAAAGCTGGAAATATCCGGCATAGCCGGGGCTGTCCTCGCCCATGCAGATCTCCTGGCCGATGATGCCCTGCTCCTTGGCGACGCTCTCCTCGGTATAGTACGGCGTGGAAACGTAGGTGAGCAGCAGCCGGAGATTTTCCATGAAGTTTTCCGAACCCGTGAAATAATACGCCGTGTGGCCGGTGCCGGTGAAGGCGTTGGGGCTCGCGCCGAGCGCGGCGAAGTCCGAAAGGACGTTGCGTCCGTCCGGCATATCAAACATCTTGTGCTCGAGGAAATGGGCGACGCCCGCGGGCGTATCGATCCACTCGCCGTTCACCTTGAAGCGGCGGTCCGCCCCGCCGTAGCGCGTGGCAAAAAAGGCCGCGTTTTTGCGAAAGCCCGGCTTGACCGCGACGAGAACGGAAAGCCCGTTCGGAAGAACTTCCTCATACAGCGTTTCGCCGAGATTGGGATATTCGTGCTTGTTCATTCGGTCTCGGCCTCCTCTCCGCGGAGAAAGTATACGGCGTCCAGCTCCACGCCGCGCGCGATGGCGGCAACATCCTCCGCCGTGACGGTCTCGGCAAGCACCGCGATATCGTCGGGCGTGGCGTCCGTCCCCTGCACGGTCTCGCGCAGATAGAAATCGGCAAGATAGTACGGACTGTCCGCGCCGGTGCGGAGATCGTTCGCCACGCTGCGCCGCGCCGCGGCGAGCTCGGTCTCCGAGATATCGCCCGCGCGCACCGCGTCGAGCTGAGCGAGGATCTCGCTTAAGGCTTCGTCGTATTTATCGACCTCGATGCCGGAGAGCACCGCCATGATGCCCTTGAGCGTATCGGTGCTCGAAAAGGCGTAATAGCAGAGTGAGAGCTTCTCGCGGACATTCTGAAAGAGCTTTGAGGTGACGCCCGCGCCGTACACGGCGTTGAACACGGCGAGCTTCGCCGGGTCGGGATCGTCCATGCACTCGCCGAGCCGGAAGCCGACGGCGAGCACGCCCTGCGAGATCTCGTCCTCCTCGGTAAAGTACCGGGGCTTTTCCTCCACGGCGTTCATACGGATATCGGTACCGAGATCCAGGTCGATCTCGCCGCGCGGCAGCAGCGCGAACGCCTCGCGCAGCATAGCCGCCACTTCCTTTCCCGGACGGCTGCCGCAGTAGAAGATCTCCATGGGGGAGACGGCCAGAAGCTCCTTATAGTGCTTCGTGAGCTTCACATAGTGGATACTCCCGGCCTCGTCCGCGGTGCCGTAAGCGCCGGTCGCATAGTCCTCATAGGCGCACATATTCTCCCGCAGGCGCCGGAAGGCCCAGCTGCGCTTGTCGTTTTTCACGCGCTCGATACGCTCGACGAGCTGTTCGCGCTCGGAATCGACGTACGCGGGCAGAAACAGCCCGCCGCGCGTCGCGGGGGATAGCCACAGCTCGCTGAGCAGGGATATGACCTCGCCGAGCACATCCGTCTCGCCGGGGAGAAAGGCATCCTCGGCAAAGCCCGCATAGAAGCCGACGGCCTGGATCTCGCCGAGCTTCCGCACCGATGGCTCGATCTCCGCGCCGTAAAGCGCGTCGAGCCGCTCGGAAATGCGGCGCATGTCCGGCAGCGACTTTGTGCCGCGGCGCAGCACATACGGCAGCACGGCGTTTTCCGCCGCCGTTTCGCGGTGCAGCTGTGTGAGAAGATAGGCGGTCATACAGCCGGTTTTGAATTTGTCGGTCTGCACCGCCGTCAGCGATACGCAGGGGAACAGCTCTTCGCGGAAGTATTCCATACGGTCACGCCTCTTTTCCTTTGAATATACAAAGACAGTATAGCACGTTTTTCCCCCCGTTCATAGCGCAAATGTGAATTTTTTCCTCAAGGCTCCGTGCCGTACAGCTCACGCAGCAGTCGGAGATGCCACCCTGCCGCGCCCGTATACCAGCTCCACCCCGCGCGCCCTTCCTTTCCGGGCGCGTACGCGATATCCGCCGGAAGGACGAACGGCTCCGCGCCGTACTCCGGCGCGGTGAGCGAGAGCGCCATGTCCTCCGCGAGCGCGGCCGCTTCCTCCCGCCGCCCGGCGCGATGCAGCGCCAGCGCGAGCCACACCGCCGCGTGGGTGTACTGCCCGCCGTTTTCCCGAAAGCCCGGCCCGTAGGTCGAAACATACCCCGGCGCGCGCTCCTCCGGCAGGAACGCCGGAGCGTAGATGCGGATAAGCCGTCTCTCCCTGTCCCGAAGCCCGGCGAGCGCCGCGGTGAGCGCCATCTGCACGCGGTCTCTGTCGGCATAGGGCGAAAAGGCGGCGAAGCTCTGCGCCACGGAGTCGATGCGGCACGCCGCCGCGCCGGACGCGCCGAGCGGTGTGCCGTCGGCATAATACCCGCGCAGATAGTGATCGGTGTCCCACGCCTCGTTCGCCGCCGCGCCGAGCGCGGCCGCGGCGGTCTCATAGCGATCCGCGCCCGATTCTCCAAGTTTCGTGAGCAGAGCGGAAAAATCGTGGAACACACCGGAGGCGAACCACGTGAGCCACACGCTCTCCGCGCTCTCGCCCATGGCGTCAAAGCCGTCGTTCCAGTCGCCGCCGCCCATCCGCAGCAGACGGTGCTCTCCGATACCGCGCCGGAGCACGAGCGCCGCGGCGCGGTGGCAGTGGTCGAGCACCGTGCCGGTCTCGCCGGAGAGCGACGGCGTTTCGTACCGGCTGTGCTCGCCCCGCGTGAGCGGCGGCGAAGTAAGATACGGCGCGGTTTCCGCGCAGAGGCTATCGTCGGCGGTCGCGCGCACATATTCGCACACTGCCCACGGCAGCCAGAGAAGATCGTCGCTGCAGTCGGTGCGCACGCCCTTGTCGGTCTCGCCGCCGGTCGGATGGTACCAGTGCTGCACGTCGCCCTCCGCGTACTGGTGGGCGCAGCACGCAAGGATGTGCGCTCTCGCGCCCGCGGCGTCGACGGGCAGGAGATTGATGCGGTCCTGCAGCTGATCCCGGAAGCCGACCGCGCCGCCGCTCTGGTAGAGGCTTCCTCTGCCCAGCACGCGGCAGCAGAGCGCGGCATACGCGCTCCACGGCGCGAGACGGCGCACGCTCTCCGGCATGGCGGCAGAATACTTTTCGCCCCGCACGCGCTGCGCCCACCACGCCTTTGTCTTTGCCAGCGCTTCTCTGGCCCGCGCGATGTCGAGCAGTGCGGGGACATCCGCCGTGCCGAGCAGCATTACCGCCTCTTTTTCCAGCCGGAACGCCCCGGCCAGCGCCGGGAAGCCGCGGCGGAGAGCGCCGGAGTCTTCGCCGCAGAGGAAGCGCGCGTCCGTTCCGGCTGAGACCCACGGCGCGCTGCACCGCAGCGTCACGCGCACATCCTTATACGGGCAGCGCGGGTTTTCCGCGCGAAGGGCGCTCCCGTCGCGCCAAACGGACGCGGAAGCCGCGTCCTCTTTCTCCGGCGCAAGCTGCACGGGTGCAAAATACGCCATGTTGCACGGCTCGCCGCTCTCGAGCAGGAGCACACGCACCGGCGTATCGGGCACGATGAACGCCGTGACCGAAATGCGGTTCCCGCCGATAGTTCTCTCCCAACGGGCATAGCCGAAGCCGAACGTTACGCTGCACGCGCCGCCATCCGAAAAGAGACTCTCCGCGCCGTGCTCCGTTTCGATCCACAGCCGTTCCGCGCCCGCCGCGGCGAGCGCGTCGCCCGACCACGGGACGATGGGGCACTCCCGGGCGTTTTCGTACCAGAGCGCCGCCGGGCCGCAGTCCGCCGCGGCGCAGCCGAGACCGCCGCCATAGAGCATATTTGCCCATGCGCGCGGCGGCAGCGGCGGCGTTTGAAAGCTCACCTCCCCGGTGTCGGTATGGGATACCGGCGGCGTGCCGGTCTCTTTCTCCGCCGTCGGGGGAAGGCGGAGAGCACGCGCCCGCACCGCCGGGAGGGACGTCCCCGCGGCGTCACCGAAAAGAGCTGCGGCAGCAAGAAGCGCCTCGCGCTCACCGCGAAAGGCGAAATATACCCCGCCCGGCAGAGAGAGCGTTTCGGAAAGGCGCATTGCCTCAAGCGCCGTTTCGATCGCCGCGCGCTGCTCGTTCCGGTAATCCCCGGCGGGCGCGGTGAGAAACACGAGATCGTACTCCACGCCGCACGCGCCGAGCAGCGCGTGCCGCCGGAGCTCACGGAGCGCGGCTTCCGTGCCGTTTTCCCCGCCGTCGAACACCATGACGGGGAGATCGCCGGAAATGCCGAGCCGCCAGAGCGCGTCCCGCGTCCCGCCCGGCAGGGCGCGCCCCTCGGCGCAGAGCTGCGGAAAGGTGAGCGCGCGGAGATATTCCATGGCCGCGGCGCTCTCGCCGCTCTCCATGCCCCAGACCGCGGCGGCGGCGTCTGCCATGGCAAAGCCGGAGCTCTCCCGGAGCATCTCCCGCGCGCCGCGCGCGGCGGTGTCCGCGTCTCCGGCGACGCAGAGCGCGAGCGCAATTTCGCACGCGCTCCCTTCCGGAAGCGGCAGGCGCGCGGCGATATACGGCTCATTCTGCCAGCCCGTATTTTCCCGGAACTCCCCCGCGCCGCCGCGGGCGGGAAACTGCCGGAAGTCGGAGGAAAATCCCGCCTCTCCCGAGCAGGCAAGCGCAAGATACTGCGCGCTCTGGTTTCCCCGCGGCGCGCGGTACACGATGAGCACGCCGGAGCGCACCGATGTGCAAAGCCCCAGCCGGGCAAACGCCGGGTGCGCGGCATAGTCCCGCGCACCGAGCAGCACCGGCTCAAAGCCGAAGATGACCGCGTCCGGCGCGGCCTTCCCGGAGCGCAGGCGCAGCCGCCGCAGCTCGCCCGGATATGCGCGCGAAACGGTGCAGCGCATCTCCCAGAGAAGATCCCCGCTCTGTCCCGCAAGGAGCGCTTCCCCGGCGGTGAAGCGCCGGCGCAGCGCGCCCTTCTCGCCCGGCTTTGGCAGCAGCGGCTGCCGGACGCCGCCGCTCTCGGCCCAGAGCGCGATGCCGGGCGCGTCCTCCCACGGCGTGCGGGCGCTCCGGTACGGGATGAGCGCGCCGCACGAGGCGCGGGACATGCCGTTCGCCGTCACGAGCAGCCGGTACGCGCCGTTTGAGAGCGCCGCGCCGTCCGGGAAGAAGGGGTCTGCCCCCTCGCCGGTCTGGGGCGCGGCACTCCCGGCGCGCTCCGCTCTTCCCGCGCTCCCCGGCACGCGGCGGAAGAGTTTTCCGCCGGCGGGGATCTTCTCCTGCAAAAGCCCCGTGTAGGCGGCCATGGCCGGGTCGCTGAAAAACCACCGGCGCAGCACGCCGCCGCACAGCGCGTTTGCGATCGCGCAAAGGCTCATGCCGAGATGGTGCGCCATCGCGCACCGGACGCAGACCGGCCCGCCGCCGGTACGCGAGGAAGTGAAATCGACCGCCTCCCACAGCCCGTAGGGGCCGGAGAGTCCGGTCTCCGCCATGCGCCGGAGGTTTTCCACCGCCGCGTGCGGCGCGGCGCAGAGTGAAAGATAACTGCTGTAGGGCGATACGACGTTCTCGCCGTTCCCGCCGCGGCAGAGCGCGAGAGGTGCGCAGCCGTGCGCCTTATAGCGGTAATGGTCCGTGGCGTCAAAGGCGTAAAAGGCGCTCTCGGAAATGCCCCAGAGCTTTTTTGCGCCGAACGTGCGCCGCCGCTGGACATATACGGCAAAACGGGCGCTCTCCCAAAGATGCGAGCCGCGGTACAGCGGCAGAAAAAGCTCCGGCATCAGATATTCAAAAAGGCTGCCCGACCAGCTTACCATGCCGCGCCGCCTCCGATAGCCCACCTGCGCGCGGCTGAGCTGCCGCCAGTGGCGGTGCTCGATCTGCCCGGAGGCGATGGTGAAATACGCCGTCAGGCGCTCTTCGCTCTCTAAAAGATCGTACCAGCTCTGCGCCGGAGCGCTCTCTCCGGGCAGAAGGCCGATGCGGAAAAGCCGCCGTTTCTCATCATAGAGCGCGCGAAAATCCATCGCCACGGCGATCTCTCCCGCCCGCTTCGCAAGAGCGGGCGCGCCGTGCGCGGCAAAGCCCGCGGCGCAGGCGGTGAGCGCGGCGGCCAGATTGCCGCTGTCCACGGTCGAAACATACGCCGGATCGAGCGGCGCAAGCGTTTTCGTATCGTACCAGTTATAAAGATGGCCTTTCCACTTGGGCAGACGCCCGACCGTATCGAGGATGTTTCCGCAGAGCGTGAGCGCCTCGGTCTCCGACGCGATGCCGAGCTCGAGCGCCGAGAGAGCGCCCGCGAGCGCCATGGCGATGTTCGTCGGGCTCGTCCGGTCCGCGCCCGACGCCGGGGGCGAGAGCTGCACGTTGTCCGGCGGCAGATGGTGCGATGCCGCCGTACAGTTTTCGCGGAAGTACCTCCAGATCTCCGCGGCGCGCCGCAGAAGAAACTCCCGCTCCCCGCCGTCGAGCGGCTTCTCCTTCTTCTCTCTTCCGAGCCGGTGGGCGATAAGCGGCGTGAAGATCCAGCAGATGGCCGCAGCGCGTCCGGCAAACGTCTGCGAAAAGGCAAGCAGCAGCCCGGAAAAGTATACGACCGGCCACATTGCGGCGAACGTACCGGCAAGATCGGCGCTGCGGCGCTCGCTCTGCTCGGCGGTCTGCCACTGAAGAAGCCGCCGGTGCGAAACCCCCATCCGCCAGAGCGCGAGGACGATCGCGGAAACGCTGGTCCACGCCTCCGCCGCAAGAAAGAGCATATGCGTGAAAACGCGCGTCAGATCGCCGCCGAGACCGTGCAGCGCGGCGCTTTTGTAGCGCACCTCCCGCCCGTCGCGGAAGAGGACGCCGAGGCAGTACCGGAACACCGGCAGAAAGAGGACGAGCAGCGCGCAGAGCACGGGCAGGCGTGTCACGGCGTTTGGAAAGAGAAACCATGCGCCGAACGATACGAACAGGCCCGCCGGCAGCAGCGCGCGCCGGAGAGAATCGAAAAGCCGCCAGCGCTCGATGGGCGGGAGCGCTTTTCCCCGCCGGAAAAGCCACGGCAGATTCTGCACGTCGCCGCGCATCCAGCGGTGCGCGCGGGCATAATAGCTCACCGCGCCGGAGGGGAAGCCGTCGGTCAGCTCCACGTCGCTCACATACCCGCCGCGGAGAAACGCCCCTTCGAGCGCGTCGTGGCTCAATACGCGCCCTTCAGGGATGCGTTCCCCCAGACACGCGAGATATGCCCCCACATGGATAAGCCCCTTCCCCGCGAAGCCGCCGCTTTGGAAGGCGTCCATATACACCTCTCCGGCGTCCGAGCCGTAGGGATCGCCGCCGGGCGCGGGGGCAAAGAGGCGCGTGAAGTCGTTTCGGTACGCGCTCTCGAGCGACACGGCGATGCGCGGATGCAGCACGCCGTGGCCGCGGAAAACGATCCCGCGTTTGGGATCGACCGCCGGGCGGTTGAGCGGGTGGAGCGCCGCGCCGATGAGCTCTCCGGCGCTCTCCGGCTCGAGACGCGTGTCGGCGTCGAGCGTGAGGATATAGCGCGTGGAGCGCAGCTTCTCCGCGTCTCCGGCGCGGACGCGAAGAGTTGTGTTCTCCCCGGCGAGCAGACGGCAAAGCTCCAGCAGCGCGCCGCGCTTTCGCTCCCAGGGAGCGAATTTCCCGCTGTCCCGGCTGTAGAGCCGGTCGCGGGTGAAAAGATAAAAGCCCCCGCCGCAGCGTGCGTTGAGCGCGTCGGTTTTCGCGGCGGCATGATCGAGCAGGACGCGGTCGGCGTGCGAGAGCGTTTCGCCGCTCTCCGGAAGATCACACAAAAGACCGAAGAGAAGGTTTTCCCCGCAGCCGCGGGAGGCAGCGCGAAATTCCTCAAGCCGCCGGAGCGCGACGTTTGCTGCCTTCTCCCCCGTGAGCAATACCGACAGCACGCAGACCGTCTTTCCCTCGGGCGGGACGCCGTCTTTCAGAGAGAGCCGCGGCAGATGGCGCGGCGGCACGGCGCGGAGCAGCGCGCGGTCCAAAAGTCCCTTCACGACTTCCGAGACCGGCAGCAGCGCCAGCGCTCCCGTGAGGACGCTTTTTGTCCACAGCGCGCTCGCCGCGGAGAGCGCAAGCGTGAAAAGGACGTTTGCGAGAATGTACGCCGCGCCGCCTCTCCGCGGTACGCCCGCGCCGAGGGGATTTTCATAGAGCCAGTAGCCGATGTGACGCCGCCGGACGCCATCGGCGCGCTCGGCAAGGCGCAGCGCCTCCTCCGCGACGCGCGCCTCACTTTTATTTTTCCGCCGCGAAAGCGTTTCGACGCGCGCGCGGTAGTCCCGGCGGCTGCGCTCGTCCATGCGCTGGTACACCCCCGCCGGGTCGCGCCGGAGGATGTGCTCCACGGCGTCGGCCTCTTCCAGCACCGCGTCGAGGTCGAGCGAGGCGATGTGCCGCAGCGCTGTAAAATACACGGCGGCCGCCGCACCGGAGGGCGTCTCACCCCGGTAGAGCTGCGCGAGCCGGACGAGGACCGCCGCGCGCAGCGACGCGCCGAGAAGGGCCAGCTCGCGCCCGGTGAGCGGCGTTTTCCGCTGAAATCCTTCTAGAAATACGGCGATCCTTTCCTCGTCCACGCGCCCGCCGCCGGAGGCGAGCAGCACCCGGCAGAGCGCGGGGACGAGCGCCCCCTCGCACGTGGTGCGAAGCCGCCCGGCGGCATGGAACGCGGCGAGCGCAGAGGCTCCCTCCCGCTCGCACAGCCAGAGATTGTCGAGCAGCCACCGCGCTCCGCCGTCCGGCGCGGACGCATCCAGCCGCCGGCGCTTTTCGCGCAGAGCGCGCAGCGCGTGCCGGATCTGATCCTCCGCCACGGCGCGCGGCACCACACCCGTCACGGGCATCGTGCGCGCCGTACTCTCGGCATAATGCGCCAGCTCTTCAAGCTCTATCACGACCGTTTCCATAGTTTCCGCCTCCAAAGCATGACATTTACGGAACATTTTTCCCCGAAGCGGCATGCGATATGCGTTTTCTCCCCACTGTCAGTGAAAAAGCCTTGACAGGCTCGCTTTGGGCGGGTATAATGTGCCGGTGACAGGGAAAAATCCTTGACAGAGGGAGGCAGAGAGTATGGAAGAAGCGCTCTTTCGCACGATGCTCTTTGACTCTTACGGCGAGCTGCTCACCGAAAAGCAGCGCGAGTACTTTGACCTGCATTACAACGAAGACCTCTCTCTTGCCGAGATCGCGCAGAGCGAGGGCGTTTCCCGGCAGAGCGTGTGGGACATCATCCGCCGCGCCGAGGAGACGATGCGCCGGTTTGAAGAGAAGACCGGGCTGGTCGCGCGCTTCGCCGCCGAGCGGGACATTCTCGCCGCGGCGCAGGAAAAGCTCGCGCGGCTCGAAACCATGACCGATGGCGCCGCGCAGAACTTAACGCGCGAGATCGCCGCCGCATTACAGGAGCTGGGACATGGCATTTGAAAATCTTTCCGACAAACTCAATAACGTTTTCAAAAAGCTCCGCGGCAAGGGCCGCCTGTCGGAGTCGGACGTAAAGGAAGCGATGCGCGAGGTGCGTCTCGCGCTGCTCGAGGCCGACGTGAGTTACAAGGTCGTCAAGGACTTTGTCAAATCCGTCAGCGAGCGTGCCGTCGGTGCGGACGTACTCGAGAGCCTCTCCCCCGCGCAGATGGTCATCAAGATCGTCAACGAGGAGCTGTGCGCGCTCATGGGCGGCCAGAGTCAGAAGCTCAACATCGGCTCGAAGTCCCCGAGCGTCGTGATGCTCGTCGGTCTGCAGGGCGCCGGTAAAACCACGAACGGCGCGAAGCTCGCAGCGCTCATGCGCAAGAGCCAGAACAAGCGTCCCCTGCTCGTCGCGTGCGACGTATACCGTCCCGCCGCGATCGATCAGCTCAAGACCGTCGGCAAAAAGCTCGATCTTCCCGTATACGAGGAAGGCCAGGGCGACCCGGTGGAGATCGCCAAGCACGCGATCGACCACGCCCGCCGCCACGGAAACGATCTCGTATTCCTCGATACCGCCGGACGGCTCCACATCGACGAGGCGCTCATGGACGAGCTGCGCCGCATCAAGGCCGAGACCGAACCGGCGGAGATCCTGCTCGTTGTGGACGCGATGACCGGTCAGGACGCCGTGAACGCCGCCGCCGCCTTTGACGAAGCGCTCGGCATCACCGGCGTGATGCTCACCAAGCTCGACGGCGACGCCCGCGGCGGCGCCGCGCTCTCCGTCAAGGCCGTGACGGGCAAGCCCATCAAGTTCGCCGGCGTCGGCGAAAAGCTCGACGCCATCGAGGTCTTCCACCCCGACCGCATGGCGAGCCGCATTCTCGGCATGGGCGACGTGCTCACGCTCATCGAAAAGGCGGAGGCCGCCGTCGATGAGAAGAAAGCGCAGGAGCTCGCCGAAAAGCTCAAAAAGAACCGCTTCACGCTGACCGATTATCTCGACCAGCTCAACTCCATGAAGAACATGGGCTCGCTGCAGGAGCTTGCCGGAATGGTGCCGGGGCTGGACGCCAAGGCGCTCGCCGGTGCGAAGATCGACGAGAAGGCCATGGCGCACACCGAGGCGATCATCCTCTCCATGACTCCTGCCGAGCGCGAGAACCCCTCGATCCTGAACTCCAGCCGCAAGCGGCGCATCGCCGCGGGCGCGGGCGTCGGCGTGGTGGACATCAACCGTCTGCTCAAGCAGTTTGAAATGATGCAGACGATGGCGCGCCAGCTCTCCGGCAAAAAAATGAAGCGCTTCCAGCGCGGCGGCGGCAAAATGCCGTTCGGCTTCTGACAGCTTTTTGTTGCAAGCGCCGATTAACAAGGGCACACACGTCGGACAGCCAGTCTTTTCGGTGCTTTTTGCCCTTTTCTCCTTGGCGGGCG